>Ga0209254_10002783_pt1 | contig 15940 bp, 12 predicted proteins | sample FrelakmetDIP11DI_FD_187148 | JGI IMG/M metagenome (GOLD analysis project Ga0209254, IMG submission 187148) | Freshwater lake sediment microbial communities from the University of Notre Dame, USA, for methane emissions studies - DIP11 DI (SPAdes)... | ecosystem: Environmental > Aquatic >... | reverse complement strand
ATTACAATGTCCAGCCTGCTTCAGGGGATTGGCTGCCTGGATGACAACGTCAGGATGCTGGTCGCCATCGGCGCCAAGTTCGTCGGGCGTTCCCTGATGCACTGGGGACGCGAACGAGAGTTGGCGTCCAGCCTGGTACAGGCTCAGCTTATTGCGCATCGTCTGCACAGCCTGGACCCGCAGATAATTCTGCAGGGCGGAATTTTTGAAATCGTTACAAGACAGGTCGAAACGATCCATATTCCAACCTGGGTGTTCCAGGAATTTGACCTCCCTGTCCAAAATCGATCGTTCTGTTATCCGGATATGCTGTTTACAGATGGCACATATTTAAACCATTGGGGGGTTGACGCTTCCGTGCCCGACATCACCCGCCGGGAAACACAGATGTGGATTGTCTACCTGGCAGGCTCGTTTATCGACATTGGGATTGAAACCATCCATTTTGGGCAAATGATGCTGATTGGGCGGCATGATCCTGGCTTTACCACCTGGTGGGATGTGCTCAGCCGTATCCGTAAAATTGCTGGTTGCAGGGCTCGCCGCCAGCTCGTGCTCTGTGATGCCCATGTCTCCAGTGGGCTGGGCTGCTACGGGCTTTCGGATGATCCTGGCCTGGCTCCGGGCGGATACCGGGTGGGCGAACGCCTGCTGTTAGATTTCCATGCACTCCCTCTGAGAATAAAGGAAGTCCCTGACCGGCCTTATGAGGCGGAGCTGCAAGTTGGGCACCTGGACGCCCTGTACGGTCGCAGCCTGGGAGGCATCACGCCAAGTGGTTGGGCTTGCGATTCGCTTCCTTACCTGGTGGAATATGATAACTGGGGATCCAGTGGGCATGGCGGTGAGTCGGTAACCGGGAAAATCGGCGACCTGGTTGGGATCAACGACCGGTATTGGGTTTGGGGTTACGACGAGATCTGCTGGTTCGCGCACCAACCTGAAGCGTATCGCAATGCCTGGCTGCGCTATGCTTGGGATTGGGTGAAAGAACACGATCCTAATGGGTTTGTGGAAATGCCGGGGATGCGCGGCCTGGTAGATCCGGTTGGAAGTGTTCGCCTGTACCAGGCGAACAGCCCGGGTTCTGACTGCCCGGATGGCTTCAACCAGGAGCCCACGATCCGTGCCATCTGGAACAAGGACGTAATGAAAAAAGGAAGGTGAAGAGATGAAATTAACCCATGACCTTTCCAGCCTCGAATGGAAGCTGGCAGGATTTGCGCCGTATCACTGGCTTTATAATCCGCCACCCGATCTTGAATCGGCTTTGGCTGCCGATGTCACCGTACTGCCGGTCCGTGTGCCTGGCTCGGTTCAGGGGGCGTTGTTTCAGGCTGGGCTGCTGCCGGACTGGAATGTCGGCATGAACACCCGTCTATATGAATGGGTCGAGAACAGGCATTGGGTCTTCCAGGCGCGCCTGCCGGACGAATGGCTGCCGGATAACCGCCTGCAGCCTGCCGGGGATTCGACCTGGGATTTTTGCCTGGTGTGCGATGGCCTGGATGATCGTGGTTGGGTCTGGCTGAACGGCAAAGAGGTTGGACGCTTTAAAAATGCCTTCATCCCACATACTTTTGACCTGAAGGAATACCTGCTCCCAAGTGGAAATATCCTCTGGATCATTTTTGATTCACCGCCGCGCTGGCTGGGTCAGTTGGGCTTCACCTCACAGTTCACCGAGTGGAAGCCGCGCTTCTATTACACCTGGGATTGGATTTCACGGATGGTTCAGGTTGGGATTTGGGATGCAGTCAGATTGGAACTCTCAGACGGGCAAAGGTTCGCTTCTCTGTCGTGTACCTCAGGGTGGGATGTCCAGACTGGCAGCGGGTGGTTGAAATTAGCGGGGCAAGCCGGTAGTTGCCCTGGCAGCTCCGTGGAAGTTACCCTGGAAGATGCCTGGGGTGTTACCTGGCGGGGAGTTTTTAAAGTTGAGGAGTATAACCAGAATGGGATCCACCTGGAGAACCTTCCAGTATCGCCTTGGTGGCCAAACGGTCTGGGTAGCCAGGCGCTATATACTTTAACCGGCCGTTTACTTGATGCACAGGGGAACCTCCAGGATGAGTTCAGGCGGGAAATTGGCTTCAAGCATATCGAGTGGAAGCCCTGCGAGGGATCAGTTCCCGAAGCCGATCCCTGGCTGTGCAACGTGAACGGCAGGCCGGTATTCCTGCAGGGATTTAACTGGACACCGATCCGGCCTAATTTTGCTGATGTGCATGAGACCGATTATCGCCGCCGGCTCGAGCTTTACCGCGACCTGGGGGTGAATGTGTTGAGAGTCTGGGGCGGTGCGGTGCTGGAAAGGGAAATTTTCTTTGACCTCTGTGATCGCCTGGGATTGCTGGTCTGGCAGGAATTCCCGCTTTCGTCTTCCGGACTGGATAACTGGCCTCCTGAGGACAGCGCCAGCATCGAAACCCTGGCGAAAGTCGCTGAAAGCTACGTCTTACGCCGCCAGCATCATGCCTCGCTGTTGGCATGGTGCGGGGGAAATGAGCTGCAGGGAGACCTGGAGGGCAATAAAATTGGCGTGGGCAAGCCGGTAGATGCTTCGCATCCACTGATCGGGCGATTTGCTAGCATTGTCGCCGAGAAAGATCCGGGACGGCGCTTTATGAGCACCTCCTCGTCTGGCCCACGTTTTAATGCCGCCCGTGAGGATTTTGGCAAAGGCTTGCATTGGGACGTTCACGGTCCCTGGAAGGCCGATCCAGACCTGGAGGTCTGGCGAAATTACTGGCGCGATGTGGATGCGCTGTTTCATTCGGAAGTGGGCGCTCCGGGCGCCAGCCCAGCAGAATTAATCCGCCGCAGCAGGGGCGAATTGCCTGAGCTCCCGGGAACTCTGGAAAACCCGTTATGGAGGCGCACCTCCTGGTGGATCGAGTGGCCTGAGTTCATCCAGGAAAAAGGGCGACCTCCACAGGATTTGCAGGAGTACGTCGATTGGAGCCAGAAACGCCAGGCCCAGGCGCTGGCGATTGTTGCTGGTGAGCTTAAACGTAAGTTTCCGCGCTGTGGAGGGGTTATTTTCTGGATGGGTCACGATTGTTTTCCCTGTACGGCAAATACATCGGTCATTGATTTTGACGGAAATCCCAAGCCTGCTGCCCTGGCGCTCCAGGAAATTTTCCGCCAGTCCAGGTAAAATTCATTACTTTCAGGTTAAGGAAAGAGAATATGCAACCTTACAAACAGCTTGTTGAAAAAGAACAGGACCAGGTCCACATCACTGCCATAAAGGTCTACCAGCTCAAAGGGCATGGCATCCAATCCCTGGTTAAAGTAGAAACTGACGCAGGGATCTACGGCATCGGCGAAGCAGGTCTGCCTGCCGGGATCGTCCAGGGGTACCTGGATTTTATGAAAGATTCCTTGATCGGTCAGGATGCCCTGGCAATTGAAAAATGTTACGCCGACATGATCCGCATGCGCGCCCAATGGCACGCCCATTGGACCCAAAATCCAACGATCAGCGGTATTGACATGGCGCTGTGGGATATTGCCGGGAAAGTATTCAACCGTTCGGTTTCCACCCTGACCACCGGTCGCTTCCGGGAGGAGATCGAGCTTTACGTGAACACCCTGGGACCCGAAGACTGGTTTGATCCTGCTTCATGCCGGGATTGGGCGGATGAAATGCGCGCTGACCCGAACGGTTTCCGGACGATTAAGTTTGGTTTTGAAAAGCTGCTGGGCAAGGGATTGGCTCCCGACGCCTCCCATCCTGGGTGGCTGTCCGATATGCTCAAGCCCTCAGAATTTAAAATCATCCGCCAGGGATTTGAAAACTGCCGGGAAGCCCTGGGCTGGGATTTTGACATCATCGTTCACTGCCATAATGAATGGGACCTGCCCTCGGCGTTGGGTATTGCAGAGGCTGTAGCCCCGATAAAACCTTTATGGATTGAAGATGCCCTGCCAGTGCTATACTCTGATACCTGGAAGGCCTTGCGGCAGAGCTCACCGGTTCGCATTGCTACGGGTGAGAAGCTTGAACACCCGGCGGAGTTCTTGCAATTCCTGGTTAATGAAGCCGTGCACGTGATCCATCCGGACGTGGCATTTGTCGGCGGCATCACGGGCTCCCGGAAAATTGCAGACCTGGCTGAGCTTTATTACATTCCAGTCGTCACGCACAATGTGGGGAGTTTTGTCCAATTAGCGGCAACCGCCCATTTTGGTGCCATGACGCGTAATTTTGTGATGACTGAGTGCCGCATTCCCCAGGGACAGCTCTATGCGGAAATGTCTGAAGAAGGGCTGACAGTTCAGAATGGTAAGATGAAGGTGCCCACTGGACCAGGATTGGGGATAACGCTGAGGCCAGAAGTTATGAACAAAATTATCGAAAATGGTCGGTGGGATGAATGAATTTGGGGAACATGACGAATGTATAACACACTAATCGACTGCGAAATCCTCAAGCAGCATATAGAAGATCCAGGCTGGAAGATCGTCGACTGCCGGTTTACGCTTGCTGATCCCGGCCGCGGTCAGCGCGATTACGAGCAAGGGCACATCCCAAACGCTGTTTATGCCCACCTTGATATACACATGTCCGTCCCACAGGATCCTGGGGTCACGGGACGGCACCCGCTGCCCACCGTTGAAGTAGCCAGCGCGTGTTTTTCAACCCTGGGGATTGCTACAGGACAGCAGGTCGTTGCATACGATGATGCAGGTGGGGCTTCAGCGGCTGTGCGGCTTTGGTGGATGCTGCGCTGGTTAGGGCACCAGGCTGTGGCAGTCTTGGATGGTGGTTGGCAGGGCTGGCTGGCGCGGGGGTATCCTACCCGCAGTGGGGAGGAGACGATTGCCCTGACCAGATTTGAACCGAAAGTACATCCAGAACTGCTGGTTGAGGTGAACGAACTCGAGCGCCTGATCCATGAACCAGATTGGCGAGTATTTGATGCCCGTTCTTTTGAACGTTACCAGGGTCTGAACGAAACCATCGACCCGGTTGCAGGTCATATCCCAGGTGCATACAGCGCGCCCTATTCCGAAAACCTGGGGACGGATGGCCGGTTCAGACCTCGTCCAGAATTACAACAGCGTTACCTGGATTTACTGGGTGGTTTGCCTGCAAATAAGGCTGTATTTTATTGTGGCTCAGGCGTCACAGCGATTCATGACATCCTGGCAATGGAATATGCTGGGCTCCCGGGCGCCCGGCTGTATGCGGGTTCCTGGAGTGAGTGGATTGCTGATCCGCGACGCCCTGTGGCAGAATCCGGTAAACCAGGATCGTGATCGACGAATTGTCTTTATAAATCCTGATAGCGAGAGTCGTTGAGTTCTTGCTTGAACTTTTCCTCTGCACTCGGTGCTGGCGTAAACGCACCGCTTTCTTCCAGGCGGGCGCGGTTTAATTCGTCGGTTTCGGCCTGGCGTAAATCCGCCATGGGTCGCGGGTGCATGACAGACCATTTCCCACAGTTTTCGCAGCGGTCGAATTTACCAGCGAGCATGTTTAACCCCAATAAATGCAAGGGAGTGGGTCTCTTGCATTTTGGACAAATCGATCCTCCGCTAAAGCCGTATTGGCGTTGAGTCCCTGGAGCAGGATTTAACTTTTTTGAGGTCGAGAAAAATGTGACGAGAAATGATGCTGCGATTATCAGTAAAAGCAGCAGCAAGATAGGACCGGCGAATTTGAACCCAGCCTGCCAACCCTCGTCTGCTGAAACAAATTTCATCTGGATGGTATTTGATATCAATTCAGCGCCTGAGGTAGTAACACCGCTAGCATGCATGGTATGCATGCCCAACGGAAAGCTATCAGTCGAGAATTGCACCTCAAAGGGTGCCTCTGCATCGTTACCGATGGTTTGATTGTCAATAAAGAACTCGACTTGCTGTAATGTTTCGGGTCCTGTAGCTTTTAGCGTAAAGATTCCCTGGATTGCCCCGGATCCTCCATACCCAAAATTCCTCTTCAGCCGCAGTTCTAAAGCTTCTTCCTTCTGAGCTTTCACAGCCCAACCCGGTGCCAGGAGCAGGAGTAAAACAATGGTGATCCAGAGATGATGTTTGTGCTGGTTCATCGCTGTAGGCTCCTTATTTCCAGCGGGTTAAGATGGTCTCACGTTGAAACAAACGCACTGCCATGTAGACCAGAACCAGGTCGATGCCTGTTAAAACCAACGCGGATAATAGGACAAATTTCGAATTCACAATAAAAATACCACTTACCTGACCGAAAAAGACTGCCAGCACTGGCAAGATAACAACCATCGAGATCTGTTCAGCCGCACGCGGGTCATTGACGCGGGATGAAACCATCACGCTCACCATGACGGCCATCAAAGCCATCAAAGGTCCCACTACCAGGATTGCCAGCAGCCAACGGGCATCGATTAATGCCAGGAAGAGTTGTTGGTTAGAGACAATGATCCAGGATCCAACCACGAAAATTGCAAAAGCAGCAAAGGTAGCCAGGACAGCAGGGATGACAGCAGCCAGGCTTTTCCCTATTAAAAGCTCAGAGGTAGAGATCGGCGTTGCCAGCAGGGGCTCGAGGCTGCGGTTTGACTTCTCACCAACAATGGAATAAGCAGCAATGGTTGCCGGAATCGCCAGGGGCACGAGCATAAACATGACCATGAACTGGCTGATCATGAAGACCTGGAAGCATTCGCCTCCTTGCAACGAAGGCGGGCAAAAGGCATTGAACTGCTCAGGCATCTCCGCATCCGTCGCGCTGATCGCGGTATCATTTCCCAATCCGATCAGAATTCCCAGTGGGATTGCTGTGAGAATGAGTGGCAGAAAAACCACACTAAAGAGAACCATGCGGTTTTTAAAAACTTCTTTCCATTCCTTTTTGAGGATCGTTTTGATTTTTTTCATAAGGTATGAGTGTGCTTAGTTCTGAATCCGTGGATGGCAGCCAGAAGCAACCAGTTCAAGCGCTGCGTACCAGTTGAAAATAGACATCTTCCAGGGAATGGCGCAATTCCCCGATAAACTGGATATCGATGCCCAATCCAACCAACTGGCGGACAATTTCTGGATTATGAGTTTCGGGATCATCAAGGGTAATAACCAGTTTATTCTCGATTGCCTGGACTTCGTGGATGAAAGGCAGCTTTTCTACATTCTTTGCCAGGGATGGTTCCATTTTATTCAGGTGAAACACAATCTTTCTGCCAAATAACTGTTTTCGGAGTTGTTCTGGGGTATCCATGACCAGAAGCCGTGTCTTAAATACGCCAATCCTGTCGCACAGGTGATCTGCTTCGTCCAGGTTATGCGTACAAAGGAAGATGGTCCTGCCTTCTTTGCGCAGCTCTGTGATGAAATCACGGACCAGGCGGGCAGCTTCTGGATCTATTCCGGCGGTTGGCTCATCCAAGAATAGCATGGGCGGTTCGTGAAGAAGCGCCCTGGCTATAGCCAGCTTCTGTTTCATCCCTTTTGAAAAGGTTCCTGCAGAATCAAATCGCCGTTCCCACAATCCCAGCATACGCAGGTATTTTTCTACCTGACCTTTGGGATTCTTTACCCCATATAAATCCGCGTAAATTTGAAGGTTGTATTCTGCGCTTAAGTTATCGTACAATCCCGGTGTTTCGGTCAGCAAGCCTACCGATTGCCGGATGAGTTTGTCATCTTTTCCTAGCTGGTATCCACCAACCCTGGCTGTTCCCTGGGATGGGCCAATCAAGGCAGTCAGCATCCTGACCGTTGTTGTCTTGCCGGCACCATTAGGTCCTAAAAAGCCAAAAACTTCACCCTCTTTGATATTAATTGTCAGGTGGTCGACCGCGAGCATGTTATGAAATTGTTTCGTCAGGTTTTCAGTCTGGATCATATCGCCATGTGAGCTTGCATTTGAAATGTTTTTCCCGATTATACACTGAAAGGCTTTGCCTTTTTTCCTATAACGGACAACTTGACAGACTGTGCATTCCCCTTTTTAATGGGGGTAGATGTTCGAACATCCCCCAGATTTATCCTCAGACATTGATTGGATGCTCCAAAGCGGGCAAGTCAGTTTAGATATCCTGGCAGAGACCCTGGTCGATACTTGGTTTCCTTTAATATTTAATTTTTCATACCTAATCCTGAACGATGAAGATGAGGCGCGCCTGGTAGCGATTGAAACATTTGTCACCGCGCTGTTAGGGACCCATCATTATTCCAGTGAGTTAGGCGTTCAGAAATGGCTGTTGAGATATGCCATCCGTAATTTATCCTCAAAAATAAAGCCTGAGAGTGCGAGTGGTTCAAATCCCTGGGTACGTCGCTGGTTGTCGAACCGACAGCGCAAGAATCCATCACATTCTTCCAGAATTATGGCTGAGTCTGAAAAGGAAGAAAACCATACTACCTGGCAGGTGTTGGCATCTTCCCCCCTTGAAGAAAAGCTGCCCGCGCTGCTCTATTACCAGTTAAATTTTAAGATTGAGGATGTTGCGGAAATTTTAAATTGTGAAGAGCATACAGTACATTTCCGCTTGCAAAAAAGCCGTTCGCGTTTAAGGCGAGAGTTGGAGACCTCCAGCCTGCGTAACGCCTCGATCAAAACCGGATACATGGAAAGGTTGATGCGTAGAACCTACCAGCAGCATCGTAACGTTATGCCATTGCAAGGCAATCAGCGCAGCATAATTCTGGGAGAAATTGTCAGGCTGTCAAACCGCAAGCAGCATATCCGGCGCACACATATATCTGTGCAAGAATTTGGGACTATCAGCCTGGTTGTCCTGGTGATCGCGAGTATCAGCTGGGGATTCAGTTACCTTCTACCGGTACCGGTGTCGAGTGCACCGCGCCAGTCGACCCGGGCTCCTGCCGCTGCTCAGTTGGCGTCCACAGCAATGCCAATCCCAATCGATCCACAAGGTCAGGATAACAGTGAATTTCCACTGCAGTCCTTGATCCATTATATTGTCCAATCTGGGGACACCCTGGAGATTGTTTCTGCACGGCTGGGGACAACACCGGATGTCATTCGATCCCTAAATAATTTATCTCAGGATGACTCCCTTCTTGCCGGTCAAATTCTGGTATTGCAAGCAGTATCGACAGGTGAACCCTATAATTCCCCAGTTTTCGTACCGGATCAATCCCCAAAGTTACTCAACGTACAATCCTCTCCTTCATTGATCCTTGAGCGCCTCCAGAAGCATGATCAGTTTTACCAATCCTTGTGGGCAGAAGGTCAGGTCGTTTTATATGGACCTGCCGGCTACAGCGGTCCTCCTCGATCCTACCGGGTGCAATTGTGGTCGATTCCTGGGAGCGTGTTTGTGATTGCCGGACCTTTAGTAGGAAATCCAGGTGGAGTTCTTTTGTCTGATGAAATTCCAGCGGTTTCGTCTGGGCGGTCCTATCTGGCTTTGCGGTCTGGTGATAACAAGCAATGGTTTTACTCAGATGAGGAAATCCTTAACCGCAAGCCTGTACTCGAACGCCTGGCCTACCCCATTGAAGCCTTGGAAATCGTCCAGAAAATGGTACAGTACCAGCCGCGTAAAACCCTTTTTGCCCCGGTACGGGTAGAGACAGTTTTGGGAAGGAATGTCCTGGTGACGGATATTACCAGCCAGGATGATGAAAAAAGGGGCAGGCTTTGGATTGACCAGAGCAATGGGATAATCTTACGGTGGCAGCACTTTACCGGATTGCAAGAAAATATTGTAGACTGGGAAGTCACACTCACAAATGTGGTTTTTGATAACGTGCTTCACCCCTCCTTCTTTAAGCCCTATTCATATCTTCCGGAAACTTTTGCGCAAGATTTTCGTGGGCTGCCAGAAAACCAGACGAAAGCCGAGGCAATATCGCTGCGGTCGCAATCCTTTACCCATCCGGAGTTAAGTTTTCCTGCGGCTCCTGAAAGTTTTGATCCTGGAAATCAATGGTTGGTGTTTCAGTATCCGAATTTGTTCGATTATCATACCGCTTCATCAGAGGTGGAAATCTTCTCCAACCAATATTACCTTGGAAGTCTGCCATTTGGAAATCCCTGGACTCTAGTTTGCGCCAGGGCGCCCGATGGGTATAAGATCGCTTATGTCGATGTCCCTGAAAGCGCTGCCCAGGAAACCTTCCTCAATTGGTTCGATCTAAGGGAACCCGAGTTAAAAGTGGATAATGTCTTAGGTGGAACTGCCATTAAAGAATTGGTCTTTTCACCGGACTCCCGTTACTTGGCTGTATATGGTAGCTACGGTGGTGTTGGCGGCATATATATGGTTGATTTTCAGACTCAGCGCATTCGCCAGCTCATGCAGCTGCCCAACGCTCGCAGCCTGGCCTGGAGTCCAGATGGTACGAGCCTGGCGCTGATTGCTAGAACTGAGGCGGCTGTTGGTTTTGAATTGTTGTTGGTAATTAATATCGAAGATGGACAGGTGATTTATCGGAGCCTGTGGGATTCTCAGGATTCTGGATCCCTCAACAAGTCGCCGGTGATGGATTGGGGCGTTCGTTTTCCTGTCCAGCCTCAAGGGCTGGAAGGTTGCGCCCGGCCTCCGGTGGGAAATGAATAATGTTATAATTCTTTGTCACCCCAGGCGGGTACTGCCCGGGTATTTTCTATTAACCAAGCCTTTAATCAAAGGAAATTATTATGGATAAGCAAGAATCTCTGGAGTTATATCGCCAAATGGTGCTGATCCGCAGAGTGGAAGAAGAGGCCGCCCAACTCTACCAGCAAGGTAAGATAGGAGGCTTTCTTCACCTGTATATCGGCCAGGAAGCAGTCAGTACGGGATTGGTGGCGGCGCGTCTGCCCCAGGATCGAGTGATCACGGCATACCGGGATCATGGAGTCGCAATCAATGTGGGGATCCCGGCCAGGCAAGTCTTGGCTGAACTCTTAGGTAAAGCGACAGGAATTTCAAAGGGTAAGGGCGGGTCGATGCATATGGCTGACGTCAACCGAAATTTTTGGGGTGGCCATGCCATCGTTGGCGCTCATCTGCCCATTGCTGCAGGCCTGGCTCTCGGCGACCAGTACCAAAAAAGTAACGGGGTGACCATCTGCATGTTCGGTGACGGCGCGACGAATATTGGGTACTTTCATGAAGCCCTAAACCTCTCCAAGGTATGGAACCTGCCTGTACTTTGGGTTTGTGAGAACAATCTGTACGGTATGGGCACGACAGTCGAACGGGCTTCAGCAGTCAGCGAAATACGGCAGAAGGCGGAAGGTTACTGTATGCCGAATGAACGTGTCGATGGAATGGATGTGCTTGTGGTTCGCCAGGCAGCATTGGATGCGTTGGCATACATCCGCGATGCAGGTGGTCCCTTTTTATTAGAAATCGTGACCTATCGATATCGTGGCCATTCGATGGGAGACCCCGAGCGTTATCGCAAAGCTGAGGAAGTTCAGAAATACCAGGAAAATGATCCGATAGGCATCTACCGCAGATATATAATCCGCGATGGCATCGCCAGTGATAGCGAGTTGGACGGTGTTGATAGCGCTGTGGAAGATGATATCCTTGATGCGATTCAGTTCGCTGAAAGCAGCCCGGAACCTGCTCCGGAAGAATTATTTTCAGATATTTACGCCGATGAAACGGCTTATTAGTCAGAGGATATGAGGGTTGACATATGGCTCGAATAACAATGCGTGAAGCAGTTTCCCAGGCGCTTTGGGAAGAAATGGAACGCGATCCGAAGGTTTTCATTTTAGGTGAAGAGGTGGGGGTTTGGGGAGGCACTTACGCGGTCACTAAAGGTTTTTATGACCATTTTGGCGCAGAGCGCGTCCGAGATACACCGATTGCTGAAGCAGCCATCATCGGTGCTGCCATTGGCGCAGCCATGGTTGGGCTGCGCCCCGTCGCTGAACTCATGACCATCAACTTTGCCTTTTCGGCCATGGATCATATCGTGAATCAGGCTGCCAAGCTGCGTTCGATGTTTGGGGGCCAATTTGCGGTACCGCTGGTGATCCGGGCGGTCGGCGGTGGCGGAAGGCAGTTAGGGGCCACTCACTCACAAACGCCGGATGCGGTGTTTGCCCATTTTCCTGGTCTGAAGGTGGTTGCTCCAGGGACTCCAGAAGATGCAAAAGGCTTGCTGAAGGCTGCCATCCGATCGGACGATCCTGTCTTATTTGTCGAACATGCCACTCTTTACCAGCTGCGCGGGGATGTCCCGGAGGCTGATTACACCACCCCAATCGGCAAGTCGAAGGTTCAGCGAGAAGGACGCGATGTGACGATCGTCACCTACAGTAAAATGCTCGAGCTTTCTTTAAAAGCCGCGAATTTATTGTCGCAGGATGGAATCGAAGTGGAGATCGTTGACTTGCGTTCGTTAAGACCATTGGATATGGCTCCAGTGCTAGAGTCGCTGAAAAAGACCAACCGTGCTGTGATAGTGGAAGAGGGTTGGAAATCGTACGGCGTGGGCTCGGAAGTGATGGCTCGGATTTACGAAGAAGCCTTTGATTATGTGGATGCACCGATCCGAAGAGTAGCCCAAATGGAAGTTCCCCTGCCATATAATCGCACTTTAGAGCAGATGGCATTACCCCAAATTGAAGATATTGTAAAAGCGGTCAAGGAGGTGCTCTAATGGCTGAAACTGTCATCATGCCTAAGTTGGGATTTGACATGGCTGAAGGCACCCTGGTACGCTGGGTGATCCAGGAAGCTGAACTGGTTGCCAAGGGGAATGTACTGGCAGAAATTGAGACAGATAAAGCCACGGTTGAGGTTGAATCTACCTTTGAAGGTGTCCTCCTGAGGCATTTAGTCAGCCAGGGGGATGTGGTACCGGTAAACACACCAATTGCAATAATCGGTAAACCGGGAGAATCATTCGAATCAACAGAAAAACCGGTGGGGTCTACTCAAACTGCATCGACGGCTGCCGTCAGCGAGTCAAAGCTCGTACCTGAAGCGCCAGCCCAGGCTGCAGGTGCTGGGGAAGCCGGATTACCAGGTGGGGTGCGGGCATCACCCCTGGCGAAACGCCTGGCCGTAGAGAAAGGTATTAATCTGCACGAAGTTCCAGGCAGCGGACCTTCAGGCCGGATTGTTAAGAAAGATATTGAAGCCTATGAACAAATCCGGACAGCAAGCGCTTCCCAGGCTCCTGAAACATCCACACCTGGTGCAGCACCGCAAATGAAAGAACCTGCCAGTATGCCTCTGCCCCTGGTTAGTGCTGAATTGGTCCCGGATGAGATCGTCCCCGTGAACCGGTTGAGGGCTGCCATCGCCAGGCGTATGGTTGAAGTCAAAGGCGCTGTGCCTCATTTTTATGTTACCCATGAATATAACTTAAACACCTTGATGGCGCTTCGCAAGCAGGTGAATGCCCTGTTGCCCGAAGCAGAGAAAATATCTGTCAATGACTTTATCGTCAAGGCTGTCGCGCTGGCTCTACGGCAGTTTCCAAACTTGAATGCTACCCTGCGTGGGGAGCAGATCGTTCGCCTTGGAGCCGTCAATATCGGGGTTGCAGTAGCCATCGTAGGTGGATTATTGACGGTTGTGTGCAAGAATGCAGATCAGAAGCCTCTGCGCCAGATTGCTTGGGAAGTCCGTTCGATGGCAGCCAGGGTGCGGGAGGGGAAAGTCCGCTCTGATGATATTGAAGGGTCTACCTTTTCGATCAGTAATTTAGGGATGTTTGACGTTGAAAATTTCATTGCGATCATTAACCCACCTGAGGCTGCGATCCTGGCAGTTGGTTCTGCCCGGGAAGTTCCCGTGGTTGAAAACAACGAGGTAAAAGCCGGGTGGAGGATGAAAGCGACCATATCTGTGGATCACCGGATCAGCGATGGAGCCGAAACCGCCCAGTTTTTGCAGGTATTAGCGCGTTACCTGGAACAGCCGTTGTTCCTTCTCTTATAAAATGAGTGATTATGAAATACGTTACCTGGTGGCTTTTGCCCGGGTTCTGGAGCAATATTTACTTGCAAACGACCTGTATTGGCCGCCCGGTATATCTTCCAGGGGAGGGGAGACACCTTATCCATCGCTTACACCGGGTAGTCTGTGCCTTTTCAGGATCCAGGCGCGCGCTCGAACCTCAGGCACAGCAGGTGAAACTGAATTCTTGCGCATAGATAATGATATTGCTCAGGTGTTAGGCGCCTGGCGAATAAGCTGGGAAAAAAAAGTTACCCAGGATTTTCATGCTCGTTTGCAGTTATGGAGCAATTACCTGGACGATTTTCGTGAGAAACCCGAAGCCAACCTTGACCGCTACCCATACGAAGTCAATAGGAGGGCGCAGCTGGAATTACTACAGGTTGAAGTGAAGCATCTCCCTGAACCAGACCTACGGCTGCTTGAGTTATTGGACCGCAGGTTGAGGGGAGTCTTTCAACCTGGCGATTTTGTCTGGGATCCTGGGCTCGCTGTAGTGTTTCCAAGAGAAAAGTTCTGGTATCTTTTTGGGATGATCAAGGACCTATAATCCAGATACTGGAATTTAACAGTATAGATTGAGACTAGGATTGCGTTTACCTCGTTGGTCAGTTGCACCTCCAGATGTAATTGGGGTTCAAAGAGATAATTTTCGCCGGGTTGAAATCGATGGAATTGCCATAGGCTTGGCTGGGGCTGCCGCGCCTTTTTTACCAGTATTTTTAACCCGTTTGGGTGCGACAAATAACCAGGTTGGCCTTTTGACCTCGATGCCAGCCATTACAGGGTTAATTTTCGCTCTCATTGTTGGGCGCTTCCTGCAAACAAGACGTAATGTGGTTCCCTGGTTTAGTGCAGCACGCCTGATGGTTGTCTCTTGTTACGCTGCGACAGGCCTGGCGCCCTTTTTAGTTCCCGAAGAATATCTTGTCCTGGCTGTATTAGCGATTTGGGCAATTGCTACCCTGCCTCAAACTATCGTAGCAGTGGCTTTTACTGTGGTCATGAACTCGGTTGCGGGAGCCCAGCACCGGTATGATTTGATGAGCAGGCGCTGGTCTATTTTAGGCCTGACTACTTCTCTCACGGTTGCCGTTGTTGGTCAGGTGCTTGAGTGGTTCCAATTCCCGTTCAATTATCAATTTGTCTTCCTGAGTTTATCCCTGGCTGGCCTGATCAGTTTTTATTTTTCAAGTCATATCCAGATTGAGGACTCGGTTGTGCCAGTTTCAGAGCCGGGGCGATCACCGTCCCAGCGTTTGAAAGATTTAAAACAATTGGTGTTAAGTGAGAAAAAGTTTGTCCGTTTTTCGATTCAACGTTTTCTTTTTCTCACTGGGATCAGCCTGGCCGCGCCTTTATTCCCATTATATTACGTGCGGGTTTTGGATGCCAGCGATGCTTCAATTGGGTTAATCACAACAGCATCTTCATTGGTCATGGTATTTGGATACACCTTGTGGACCAGAGCATCCCGGCAGCGCGGCTCCCGTTTTGTCCTTTTATCTACGACTTTTGGGCTGTCTCTATTCCCGGCATTGGTGTCTGTCACCAACGAAGTGAACCTGATCATCGTATTTGCCGGGATTACAGGCATCTTTCAGGCAGGGCTCGATTTGGTTTTTTTTGATGAATTGATGAAAACGGTCCCACCCGCATACAGTGCAACCTTTGTTTCGATCGCTCAGAGCCTGACCTACATGTCGGCAGTGGTTGCACCCTTGATAGGGACCAGCCTGGCAACGCAATTTGGCATTCCTGCGGCGTTAATAATCAGTACATTGATCCGCCTGGCTGGGTTTGCATTGTTTGCCTTTTGGAAATAAATTCATTCTTGCTACCTCTTTTCAATTCGCCAGTTTCAATAGATAATGAATTGAGGATTGGTTTTCGCAGGAGGTAAGGATGATGTCTGGTTTTCGTATTGGTACAATTTGGAATATTCCAATCCGCTTGAATTCAAGCTGGTTTATTATTTTTGGTTTGTTAACCTGGTCGCTCTCTCGCGAATATTTCGTGACGGCATACCCAAACATTGGTTCTGGAGTTTATCTTTTTTTAGGTCTGATCAC
>Ga0209254_10002782_pt1 | contig 15942 bp, 13 predicted proteins | sample FrelakmetDIP11DI_FD_187148 | JGI IMG/M metagenome (GOLD analysis project Ga0209254, IMG submission 187148) | Freshwater lake sediment microbial communities from the University of Notre Dame, USA, for methane emissions studies - DIP11 DI (SPAdes)... | ecosystem: Environmental > Aquatic >... | reverse complement strand
CTCTGCTAGACTCGGTCGTCCGACCGAAGCTTGGAGGTGCCCGATGCCCATCACCCTGCATGCCACGGACCGCCGGCAGCTGCTCGAGCGCTTTCTGCGCTACGTCGCCGTCGACACCCAGTCGGACGACGCCTCGACGACCAGCCCGAGCACCGAGAAACAGAAAGACCTCGCACGCATGGTGGCCGAGGAGCTGCGCGCGCTCGGCTGCGCCGACGCCACGATGAACGAGTGGGGCTACGTGCTCGCGAGCGTTCCCGCCAACCTGCCCGCGGGCCACCCGGCGGCCGGCTCGGTGCCGGCGATCGGGCTGATCGCGCACATGGACACCTACTTCGCGACCCCGGGCGGCGGCGTCAAGCCCCGGGTCATCGAGTCGTACGACGGCAGCGACATCACCCTCGGCCCCGGCCAGGTGCTCGACGTCACGAGCAACCCGAACCTCGCCCGCTGCGTCGGCCAGACCGTGATCCACACCGACGGCACGACCCTGCTCGGCGCCGACGACAAGGCCGGAGTCGCCGAGGTCATGACCCTCGTGGCCTGGCTCCGCGACCACCCGGAGTTCCTGCACGGGCCGATTCGGATCGCCTTCACCACCGATGAGGAGGTCGGGCGCGGCACCGAGCACTTCGACGTCGCCGCCTTCGGCGCCGATTACGCCTACACGCTCGACGGCTCGGACCTCGGCGAGATCGAGGACGAGACCTTCTGTGCCGACACCGCGGTGGTGACCATCACCGGGCACGACGTCCACCCCGGTTACGCCAAGGACAAGCTGGTCAACGCGGTGCGGGTCGCGTCGGCGATTGTCGGCGGACTCGACACCGACCACCTGCCCGAGACCACCGAGGGGCGCCAGCCCTACCTCCACCCGTACACCATTTCGGGAAACGTCTCGGCAGTCGAGCTCAAGCTGCTGGTTCGCGCCTTCAGCGTCGAGGAGCTCGCCGCACGCGAGAACCTCCTCCGGGAGGTGATCGCCGACGTCAGCACGCACTTCCCGGCCGCCAAGATCGACCTCGCGATCCAGGAGTCGTACCGCAACATGGCGTACAAGATCCGCGAGGACGTGAAGGTGCTCGAGTACGCGCTCGAGGCGGTACAGCGGATCGGCGTCGAGCCGAAGCGGCAGGCGATCCGCGGCGGCACCGACGGCGCGCGCCTGTCCTTCATGGGCCTGCTGACCCCCAACATCTGGGCCGGCGGCCAGAGCTTCCACTCGGTTCGGGAGTGGGTGTCGCTGGAGTGGATGGCGAAGGCCGTCGAGGCGACGCTGGAGACCCTCACCGTCTGGGTGGAGCGCTCGGCAAAGGGCTAGGAGCGCAAACGGGATAGGCCCCTCGGCGCACGCGGGTCGTAGGCCTCCGGGTGTGCGTGAGGCGTCGCGGTCGCTGGCTCGCGTACGCCACGCGCGCGCCGAGAAGGATGCGCTGCGCGCATCCTCGCGCAGGGCACAGGAGGGCGGCCGTCGTCCCGGCCCAGATGGTATTGTCTCCCCGCACAACAAGCGATCCTGGTTGGCTGCCGCCGGCGCGAGGGTGACCGTTCGGCTACACTCGGCAGATGCCACAGCGCCGCCTCTCACTGGTCGCGACGGTGGAGTGCCGCGCCGAATCGCGCGCTGAGGAGCAGCCGATCGCACTCACCGTCGGCGGCCGCCGGATCGGCATCGTCGACATCCTCGAGCGCGCGCTTGTCTCTGAAGCCGATGCCGGCGCACCGGTCCGCGCGCGCTTCACGGTCGAGCTCGAGGACGGGTCGCGGGTTCTCTTGGAGCGATCGCTGCCGGCCGGCCAGTGGCGGGTCTGGCGGATCGACACCGTTTGACGCGCACGCCGCGCACCCTCGAGCCGGGGCCGCAGGTCGCGAGCGAGCGCGGCCGGTGGCGTCAGGGAACCGGTGCCGGCTCGGCGCGCTCGCCAGCCGGGTAGAGGTCCTCAGCGAAGCCGGTGACCAGCGACTCCGGCGCACACCCCGCGTCGTCAGGGGGATCGAACCAGACCAGGTAGCGCGGGAAGTCTGTGAAGTTCATCGGCCGGCTGATGTGGTCGTTGCGGAGCCAGACCGCAAACCGGCGGTAGCGCTCGAGGTAACGTGCCTCGGCTTCGGGCAGCCGATGGTCCGCGGTGACCGCGAGCGCCTCGCCGCGCTCCACCCTGCGCCGGATCTCGAGCGCGTTGAGCGGACGCCCGCCGGCATCGACGACCTGGAGGCGGTAGGTCGGGTCGAGCATCACCCACCGGCCCTCGTCGCGGAGCCAGGCCTCGACGACCTCGTGCCCGGTGATGGTCACCATCCGGGCCGGGATCGCGAAGCTCTGGATCGCCTGCACCAGGACGAAGCAGTACTGGGCGCAGAAGCCGCCGGTGAACCCGGCGCGGATGTCCCGCAGGATGATCAGCGCATCCGGTGGCGGGTAGGGGTTCGGCGTGCCCAGCTGCCACTGCTCGTGCGTCCACTCCATCAGCCGGCGGAACGCCTCCCGATCCGACCTGGCGCCTGCGACCACATCGTCGAGGTGCTCCTGGTGCCGCAGGGCGGCCAGCACCTCCACCGGATCGAAGGTGAACCGGAATCGCGACTGGTGGTCGACCGCCGACGGATCGACGAACAGCGGCACCCGCACCGGCGGCGATGCCTGCAAGCGAGGCGGCCGGTGTCCGAGCACCCGGATCGCCCCGGCGACGCAGAACGCAACGACCGCAAGCCCGACGACCAGGACGACCTGGCGTCGGCTGACCGTACGCTGCATCCAGCCCGAACCCATCGTGCACCCGGCACGCACGAGGATACTCCTGCCGCGCCCTCACCCGGGCGCTCGCGCTCGAAGATCCCCCGGATCTCGAGCTGGGCTCGCTCGGTGACAACGACCATCCGGTCGGCGGCGTTCACGGCGCCACCCCCACCAGCCGCGCCAGCTCGCCGGACCGGTAGAGCTCGGCCACGATGTCGCGGCCGCCGATCAGCTCACCGCCCACGCAGACCTGCGGGAAGGTCGGCCACTGCGCGACCTCCTTGGCCGGGGCGCGGATCGCCTCGGCCTGTGCTACGCTGCAGGAACTCTCCTCGCGGAGCGCCAATATGACCGACCGAACCGTCCTCGACCTTTACCGCCACGACGTCGACGCACCGCGGGGCAACCACTACTCGCACTGGACTCCGGGCGGCCGGCGGTCCCTTACCACGGGCGAGTTCCTGCGCCGGACCTGTGCTCTCGCCGACGCCCTCGGCGCGCTCGGCATCGGTCCCGGGGACCGGGTGATGCTGCTGTCCGACGACCGCCCGGAGTGGCACATGGTGGACCTTGCCGTCCTCGACCTACACGCGGTCGACGTGCCGGTGTACGGGACGCTGACGCCCGCCCAGATCGCCTACCAGGTCAAGGACTCCGGCGCGAAGGTGGCGGTGGCCGAGAACGCCGAGCAGATGCGCAAGTTCCTGTCGGTCCGCGACGGCTGCCCCTCGCTCGAGCACTTGATCCAGATCGAGGGTCCTCGTGAGCCCGGGGTCCTCGACTTCGATGAGCTCGCGGCCGCCGAGCGGGGCGGCTCCGAGCAGCGGTTCTGGGATCGCGCCGCCGCGATCGACGAGCGCTCGCTGATGACCATCATCTACACCTCGGGCACTACCGGCGAGCCCAAGGGCGTGATGCTCAGCCATCACAATCTGGTCACCAACGTGCTGCACACGGCGCGCCGCGTGAACGCGGACCGCAGCGACCTCGCCCTCGAGTTCCTGCCGCTGTGCCACGTGCTCGAGCGGATGGTCAGCTACTGCTACATGTGGTACTCGACGTCAAAAGCCTACTGCTCGGTGGTCCACGTCGGCGACCTGATCGGCTCCATTCGACCGACCGTCTTCACCGGCGTCCCGAGGTTCTACGAGAAGGTGCAGCAGAAGATCCTCGACAAGGTCGCCGCGGCGCCGCCGGTAAAGCGGGCCCTGTTCGACTGGGCGCTCGGGGTCGGCCGCGAGGCTGCGCTGCGGCGGATCGCCGGGCGCGAGCTCAGCGGCACCCTCGGCGCGCGTCACGGCCTCGCGGAACGGCTGGTGCTGTCCAAGGTCCGAGAAGGCCTCGGCGGGCGGTTGCGCTTCTGCATCACCGGCGGCGCAGAGATGCCGCTGCACGTGGCCGAGTTCTTCCACTCGCTCGGCATCTGGATGGTGGAAGGGTACGGCCTGACCGAGACCTCCCCGGTGATCAGCGCCAACGGCGCCCAGCCCGGCACGCTGCGTCTCGGCACCACTGGCCGTCCTCTCGACAACGTCGAGGTCAAGCTGGCCGAGGACGGCGAGCTGCTGGTGCGCGGGCCGAGCGTCATGCTCGGCTACTGGAACAAGCCCGAGGCCACTGCCGAGGTCCTGGACAGCCAGGGCTGGTTCAGCACCGGCGACATCGCCGAGATCGACGACGACGGCTTCCTCCTGATCGTCGACCGCAAGAAGGACATCATCGTCACCGCCGGCGGCAAGAACGTCGCGCCGCAGCCGGTCGAGAGCCTCCTCAAGCGCTCGCCGTACGTCGATGTCGCGGTCCTGATCGGCGACCGCCGCCCCTACGTCACCGCCCTCATCTCCCCCAACTTCGACGAGCTCGAGCGGTGGGCGGAGGCGAACCGGGTCGTGGCCGCGGACCGCGCCGATCTGATCGAGCAGCCGCGGACCCGGCAGCTCTTCGGCGAGATCGTGGACACGGTCAACGCCGGCCTGGCGAGGTACGAGCAGATCAAGCGCTTCCGCCTGTTGCCGATCGCACTGTCGATCGACGGCGGACACCTGACCCCGACCCTCAAGGTGAAGCGGCGGGCGGTCGAGGTTACGTTCGCGCACCTGATCGATCACATGTACCACGAGAGGGAGAGGATCCAGGATCTGGGATCCGGGGGATAATGCCTCCATTCGCGCCCGAGCTCGATCCACCACGAAGGCACAAAGCCACAAAGAGAAGCTCTTGATGGAGCGCGTACGAGCCGGGTAGTCCTCCACCCGATCGCCCGCGAACTCCCGTAAACGGTCGGACGCGACCAGACCCCCGCGCGGGTCGCCGCAAACTCCCGGCAAGCAGGCATGACGCCCCCCGCGATCATCTGCCTGCACTGCAGCGGCAGCACGATCTCGCTCAGGTGGCCGACTTTGTGTCTTCGTGCCTTGGTGGTTCCACCTTCCGCCGGGGCACAGACACGAATGACACTGGCGGGTGGCGCGCGTACCATGGGCCGGGGAGTCGATGGGCGTCCTCGAAGCGCTCGAGCGGCGGCAGATGCTGGTGGTCACCGGCAAGGGCGGCGTCGGCAAGTCCACGGTGGCCGCCGTGCTCGGTCGCCGGCTGGCGGCTCGCGGCCGCAAGGTCCTGCTGCTCGAAGTCGATCCCCGCGAGAGCCTGCACCACCTGCTCGACGTCCCGCCGTCAGGCGGCGAGGTGGTCACGATCGCCCCGCGCCTGCAGCTCCAGCACCTCGATCCGCGCCGCCTGCTCGACGACCTCGTGCGCGAGAAGCTCAAGGTGGGGGTGCTCGTGCGCAGGGTGCTCTCGAGCCCGGTCCACCAGCACTTCACCGAGGGTGCGCCGGGGCTCAAGGAGACCGCCGTGTTCGGGCGAGCCCTGCGGCTGATCGAGGGCCACGTGCCGCGCGGCATGGTCCGCCCCGATGTCGTGATCCTCGACGCCCCGGCGACCGGCCACTCGGTGGCGTGGCTGGCCGCGCCGCGGCTGATCTCGGACGTGATCCGCAGCGGGCCGATCGGCCACATGGCGTCGGTCATCGCCGATTTCATGGCCGATCGCGCGCGCTTTGGGGTCGTGGTGGTGACCACCGCCGAGGAGATGCCGGTCCAGGAGAGCCTGGAGCTGATCGATCTGCTCGACGACCGGGTGCAGCGCACGCCAGATCTGGTGGTGGTCAACTCCCTCTACCCGCCGCTGCCTGAGGCGCCGGACGCCGACGACGGCGACCCGGCAGGGGCGCTGTGGGCGCACCGGCGCGCCCTCAACGACCGCGAGCTCGGCCGGCTTGCCGACCACTGGCACGGATCAACCGCCGAGCTGCCGCTGCTCCCGCTCGAGCCCGGCCCACAGCTGATCGCGACCCTGGGCGCCCACCTCGAGCAGGCGTCCGGGAGCTCATGATGGACCCCCGCGACTTCCCGCTGGTGATCGTGGTCGGCTCGGGCGGCGTCGGCAAGACCACCCTCGCCGCGGCGCTCGGGCTGAAGTCGGCGTCGGCCGGACGCGACACGCTGGTCATGACCTTCGACCCGTCGCTGAGGCTCAAGGACGCCCTCGGCGTCGGTGCGGTCGCCGCCGAGCAGGAAACCGAGGTTCCGTTCGGCGGCGCCGGCCGCCTGTGCGCCAGCCTGCTTGACGCGCGCACCACCTTCGACCGCCTGATCGATCGCTATGCCCCGGACGAGGCGGCGCGCGAGCGCATCCTGCGCAACCGCTTCTACGACAACCTGTCGGGGAACCTCGCTGGCGTCCTCGAGTACATGGCCTCCGAGCGCCTGTTCGAGGTCGCCCGCGATGGCGCGCACGAGCGGATCGTCCTCGACACGCCGCCGACCCGTCAGGCGCTGGACTTCCTCGGTGCGCCCGACCGCATCGTCTCCTTTCTCGACTCGGGCGCGCTGCGGATCGCCCTCAAGCCGTGGTTCGACGCCGGCGGCCAGCTGCGCGCCACCTCGCGCCTCGGCGCGCTCGGCCGCAACGTCGAGGGCTTCTTCGACCGCATGGTTGGCCTCGAGCTGCTGCGCGACATGGCCGAGTTCTTCCAGGCCTTCAGCCCGCTCTACGACGGTTTTCGAGAGCGCGCCATCGAGGTGCAGCGGCTGTTGCGGGCGCCCGATACGCTGTTCGTGCTGGTCAGCGCTCCCGGCCGCCAGCGCGTCGCCGACACGCTCTTCTTCGCCCGCCGGCTCAGCGAGGCCGGCTATCGGCTCGGCCCGGTGGTGGTCAACCGCGTCCACCCGACCTTCCCCGGTGCCGGCGGCCCGGCGCCGACCCTCGACGTCGCCGGTCACGACGGCCGCGAGCTGCTGCGCTGGCTCGGCGAGCGCGACCGGGAGAGCGTGACCGCGCTGCGGTCGCTGCTCGGCGGCAGCCATCCGCTGGTGGAGGTTCCGCTGCTGCCGGACGAGCCGACCGACCTCGAGTCGCTGGCTGCGCTCGGCGGGATGCTCGGCGAACGCCTCGACGACGCGCTCGGAGCGTGCAGGGCATAGGCCCCTCGACGCGCGCGGGTCGTAGGCCTCAGGGTGCGCGTGAGGCGTCGCGGTCGCTGGCTGGCCTACGCCCCACGCGCGCCGAGCAGGATGCGCTGCGCGCATCCGGAAGCTGAGAAAGCTACGGGTAAATCGGTCCCCGTCTGCCTGTGAATCGACATTTGCAGCTTGGCGAATGCCTCACTTCGATCCGCGCCACAGCCGGCAGAGAACACCCACTGCCGGGCGGATGCCGACCGGCTTGCCGCGTGATGCACCCCACTGGCGTGAACGCCACGATCTGCCAGACTGGATGGCATGAGGACCCGATCGAGAGGCCGGTCACGTCGTCGCTCTCTCTTCGCAGCCATCGCGTTCGCAGCAGCAAGCGTGCTCTGTGCGCCGGCTGTCGCGGGGGAGAAGACGCTTCAGAACGACAGCTTCGCCGGTACCGGCCCGGTCATCTGCATCACCGGCCAGAGCTTCGCCGAGGGCGAGATTGCCGCTGCGCGCTTGACTCCGGCGCCGACCGACTACCCCTTCGAGCTGCTCAGCGTGCTGATCCTCGCCTGCCCGAACGGTACCCAGGCCGATCTGGTGGTAAAGGTCTGGGAGGATGACGGCAGCTCCCCGGATCCTGGCGACCTGCGTTACGAGGAGATCTTCACCCTCTATGGTTCGGACATGGCGCTCAACGAGATCGACCTCGACCCGTTCGACATCGTCATCACCGAGGGGACCATTCGGGTCGGCATCGAGTACCTTTTCGGCCCCGCTTCGACCGGGATCGCGATCGACATCGACGGCCACGTGTTCCCGCAGCCGAACTTCATCTACGCCATCCCGCCGTCGGCCTGGGTGCCAGCCGACACCCTCGGCGTCAACGGCGACTGGATCCTGCGGGTCGTCATCGACGCCAACGAGGCGGCGCCGGTCTTTGCAGACGGCTTTGAGTCGGGCGACACCGGCGCATGGACGGTCACAGTGCCGTGACGCGATCGGGGCACCCGACCGGCGCCCGCGCAAAACCGCCGTTCGTTGAGTCAGGCGAGTCGAGCGGCCCGCGGCGAGGCATCCCGATCCCCCGCCCGGCCGCCAGCGCTCGAGCCTCCATCCTTGCGACTTGCACTCCCGGCGCCGTGCGGCCATATTGTGAGCAGGACCTTTGACCCGTGATAGCGTGGGTCGGGTCGGGTGCTCACCAGTCGCGCACAATGGCGGTCTTCGACCCGGATGGAGGAGTCCGATGATCAGGTTCCGACCGACTCACTCCCGAGCGAGCCTGTGCTGGGCGCTCGTGCTGGCCACTGCCATCGCCGCAACCGCGGCGGCGGCGTCGCCCACCCTGCAGTGGTCCGACCCCACGCTTGTGGGGCTCGCCCGCGCTGTCCCGATCGGCGGCGATCTTCGCATCGACGGCGCCATCCTCGAGGAGAACGGCCCGCCCGAGGCACTCGAGCTCGAACGCTTCCGAGTCTTCGCCCCGGAGGCCCGGATCGTCGTCCACAGCGCCGGGGAGGCGCTCACGCTCCCGCCGCCGGCGCACGTCTACCTCCGTGGTGCAGTCAGCGGCCGCGCCGGGTCTCGGGTCCTTCTGACCTTGCTCGAGGACGGCGGGCTGCGCGGTCTGATCGCCAGCGAGGGCCGCTACTGGCTGGCGGCCCAGGGCGCCGGCGAGCCGCAGGCCGCGCTGGTGGAGGTCACCGACCACCCGGCGCTGGCCGCCGACGCCCGGCGCTTTGCCTGCGACGCCGACCGGCTGACGAGGCAGGCGCCTGACAGCCTCCCGGGGCCCCTCTCAGGGGAGGACCTCCCGGCCGCCTCGAACCGGGCACCGGGCGCGATCGCCACCGCCCGCGTCGGCGTCGAGACCGACTACGAGTACTACCAGCTGTTCGGCAGCGTGTCGGGCGCGGTCAGCTACGCCGGCGATCTCTTTGCCTACGCCTCGACCTACTACACCTCGGAGGTCAGCACGGACTTCTGGATCTCCCACGTGTCGGTGTGGACCACGTCAAGTGACCCGTGGACGCAGACCACGACCCTGTGCGGCCTCGCCGAGTTCGGCAGGTACTGGAACGTCAACATGGGGAGCGTCAACCGCACAATCGCCCACTTCCTGAGCGGCAAGGCGGCCGGCGGCGGGATTGCGTGGGTGGGCGTGCTCTGTGCCTCGGGCTTCACCGTCGACATCTCGAGCTGGGGCTGCAGCCTGTCGCCCACGACCGACCTCTACGGCGGCGCCTACGGGCTCTCGGCTGATCTCTCCGGCAGCTTCAACATCACAAACCCGAGCGTGGTCTGGGACATCTACGTCATGAGCCACGAGGTCGGCCACAACTTCAACACCGGCCACACCCATTGCTACGTGCCGCCGGTCGACCAGTGCTGGGGCAGCGACGGCCCCCCCTGCTACAACGGGCCGCCGAGCCTCCCCTGCCCGACGCCCGGCGCCGGCTGCGGCACCATCATGAGCTACTGCCACACCCTCACCCCCGGCATGTCGAACATCAGCCTGACCCTCGGGCTCACCGACCCGTGGGGCTACCAGCCATGGCGGGTGCCGAATCTGATGAGCAGCTACGTGGCCGCGACCGCGGCGTCCCATCCGTCGTGCCTGACGCCGATCCTGTTCGCGGACGATTTCGAGTCCGGCGACACCTCAGCCTGGTCGGCCACCGTGCCGTAGCGCCCGGGAGGCAAGCGGCCGCACCGCGAGGTTTCCAGAGGCGCGTCCCGCCCCTCGCGGGGTGCCCGCCGCAGGTTGCGGCTTGCGCCCGCGTCCTCGACCACCCATATTGAATGCGAGACCTTCGAACAATGGTCGCTTTGCACGCGTCCGGTGACCGCTCAGACACCACGTCGGCGGCCGTCGGCTCTGAAGGAGGTGCACGATGAGCGCATTCCGGTCGCGCCACTCTGACGGGGGCCTGTGGTGGATGCTGGCGCTGGCCGCCGGCATTGCCGGGACCGCGGCGGCTGCCTCGCCCGCCCTGCAGTGGACTGATCCCGCGCTTCAAGGGCAGGCCCGCGCCGTCCCGGTCGGCGGGGAGCTCCGTGTCGAGGGCGCCGTGCTCGAGCCCGGCGGCCCGCCGGAGGCCTTCGAGCTCGAGCGCTTCCGGGTCTTCGCCCCGGAGGCGCGGGTCGTCGTTCATGGTGACAGCGAGACGCTGACGCTGCCGCCGCCGGCGCACGCCTACTTCCGCGGCGCGGTGATCGGCCGCCCCGACTCGCGGGTCGTGCTGACCTTGCTCGAGGAGGGTGGGTTGCGCGGCCTGATTAGCGAGGACGGCCGCTACTGGCTGGCATCGCAAGGATCCGGCGAGCCGCAGCCCTTACTGACGGAGGTCACCGATCACCCCGCGCTGACCTCCGGCGCGCGGCCCTTTGTGTGCGGCACCGATCAGCTGGTCCGACCAGCGGCGGAGACGCCGCCGGAACCCTGGACGGCGGAGGCAATCCCGCACGGCTCGCCCAGCAGGCAGGGTGCGAGCTACACCGTGCGGATGGCGGTCGAGACCGACTACGAGTACTACCAGCTCTTCGGGAGCACTTCGGCAGCCCTCACCTACGCCGGCGACCTCTTCGGCTACGCCTCGAGCTACTTCACCACCGAGGTCAACACCGACTTCTGGGTCTCCTACGTATCCCTGTGGACCACCGCGGCCGATCCCTGGACCCAGACCTCGAGCGGCTGCGGCCTGTTCGAGTTCGCCAGGTACTGGAACGCCAACATGACCCAAGTCGCTCGCACGGTTGCCCACTTCCTGAGCGGCAAGACCGCCGGAGGCGGCATGTCGTGGCCGGGCACGCTGTGCTCGTCGCCGTTCTACTTCAGCATCTCCGGCTGGGGCTGCAGCCTGACCCCGACCTACGACCTGTACGGCGGCGGCTATGGCTTCTCCGGAAGCCTCACCGGCAGCTTTCAGATCTCCAACCCGGTCGTGGTGTTGGACATCTACGAGGTGAGCCACGAGGTCGGTCACCACTTCCACTCCAACACCATCAGCGGGCACACCCACTGCTACGTGCCGGAGATCGATCAGTGCTGGAACCAAGAGCAGGGATGTTACAGCGGCACACCCAGCCTTCCCGGCCCACCCGGGCAGGGCTCTGGCACGATCATGTCCTACTGCCACATGATTCCCCCGTACTACTCGAACATCAGCCTGACCTTCGGCCTCAACCACCCGTGGGGGAACCAGCCGCAGCGGGTGCCGGCGGTCATGAGCGCCTACGTCGCCGGGGTCGCGACATCCAATCCGTCGTGCCTGCTGACCATGTTCGCCGACGACTTCGAGAGCGGCGACACGTCGGCCTGGTCGTCGACGTTTCCCTGACCGGCGCGGCCTCGAAACCGGCTCCGCGTGGCCCGGTGATAGGCTGAGGTGACGATGGACGCTCGACAGGGGCACCGCGAGCTCGAGCACACGGCCGACTGGGCGCTCGAGGTGTGGGCGCCGGACATGGCGGCCCTGCTCGCCGAGGCCGCGCGGGGGATGTACGGGCTGATGGGCGTGGTCTTGGCTGGGGGTCGACGGCAGCAGCGCCAGCTCGAGCTGGCGGCGGCCGATCGCGAGTCGCTGCTGGTCGAATTCCTGGCCGAGCTGCTCTACCTGGCCGAGTCCGAGGGCCTCGCGTTCGACGCGCTCGAGCTCGAGGCGGCGGACGGCCGGCTCCAGGGGAGCCTCGAGGGCGCGCCGATAGAGTCGCACACCAAGGACATCAAGGCCGTCACCTACCACCGGCTCAAGGTCCGCGACACCGAGTGCGGGCTCCTCACCCGCATCGTGTTCGACGTCTGATCGGCGACGGGCCGGGCTTCGGGCCGTCGCCGGGGAGTTGGAAAGGCCGACCATGGTCGAGCTCAAGGACCTGCGCCGGATCAGCGACCACGAGTGGGAGATCCCGACCTCGGTGCGGGCCGACATGCGGGTCCCGGTGCGGGTGTTCGCCTCGCTCGCCCTGCTCGAGGCGATCGGCGGCGATTCGTCGCTCGAGCAGGCGGTGAACGCGGCCACCCTTCCCGGAGTCATAGGGCGGGTGGTGGTGATGCCCGACGTCCACCAGGGCTACGGCTTCCCGATCGGCGGCGTGGCCGCGACCGAGCTGCCGCACGGCGTGATCTCGCCGGGCGCCATCGGCTACGACATCAACTGCGGCGTGCGGCTGCTCGCCTCGAACGTCCGCTTCGCCGACGTGGAGGGCTCGATCGGCGACCTCGCCTCCGCCCTCGACGCCGCCTGCCCGAGCGGGGTCGGCACCGGCGGCCGCCTCAGGCTGGACGAACGCGAGCTCGAGCGGGTCTGCCGCGAGGGCGGCGAGTGGGCGCGGCGGCGCGGTTGGGGCAACGAATCGGACGTGGCCCGCACCGAGGAGAGCGGAGTGCTCGAGGGCGCCGACTTCGCCAAAATCAGCCACCGGGCCAGGGACCGCGGTCGCACCCAGGTCGGCACGCTCGGCGCCGGCAACCACTTCATTGAGGTCGAGGTCGTCGACGAGGTCTCCGACGCCGAGGCGGCCCGCGCCATGGGGCTCGCTGAGGGCTTTCTGACCGTGCTGATCCACTGCGGCTCGCGCGGCTTCGGCCACCAGGTCTGCACCGACTACGTCAAGTCTTTCCAGAGCGCGGTCGAGCGCTACCGCATCCGGCTGCCCGACCGCGAGCTGGTGTGCGCACCGCTCGACTCCCCCGAGGGCCAGGACTACCAGGCCGCCATGCGCTGCGCCGCCAACTTTGCCTTTGCCAACCGCCAGGTGCTGGCGCACGACGCCCGCGCTGCGTTCGCCGAGGCCCTGCGCGGCCGCACCCGCGAGCCCCACCTGCACCAGGTCTACGACATCGCCCACAACATGGGCAAGACCGAGGAGCACGTGTTCGACGGCGTCCGGCGCCGGGTGTGCGTGCACCGCAAGGGCGCCACCCGCGCCTTCGGGCCCGGCTTCGAGGATCTGCCGCCGGAGTACCGCGCCATCGGCCAGCCGGTGCTGGTGCCGGGCAGCATGGGCACCGCGTCGTGGGTGCTGGTCGGCACCGAGGGCAGCATGGAGCGCTCGCTCGGCTCGTGTTGCCACGGGGCCGGGCGCACGATGAGCCGGAGCCGCGCCAAGCGCACGATCCACGGCGGCACGCTGCGCCAGGAGCTCGAGGCGCGCGGCATCCGGGTCCGCGCCGGCTCGCTGCCGGGGCTCGCCGAGGAGGCACCGGCCGCCTACAAGGACGTCGATGCCGTGGTCGATGCGGTCGAGGCCGCCGGCATTGCCCGCAAGGTCGCACGCCTGCGCCCGGTGGCGGTGGTCAAGGGCTGACCCGGACTGCTATTCTGGCGGCCGTCGCGAAACCGGTCGGGTTTTCGGAGGGGCAGTGGCGGAGGTCCGTGGCAAGCGGCTCGCATTTGACAACCAGCTCTACCTCGCCGAGCAGAGTGCGGCGATCCTCGAGCGCATCGACCGTGTCGGCGGCAAGCTCTACCTCGAGTTCGGGGGGAAGCTGCTGTACGACTACCACGCCGCGCGGGTGCTGCCCGGTTTCGACCCCAACGTCAAGCTGCGCCTGTTGCAGGAGCTGAAAGGCCAGACCGAGATCATCCTCTGCATCTGGGCCGGCGACATCGAGCGGCGCAAGGTGCGGGGCGACTTCGGCATCACCTATGACGCCGACGCCTCCAAGCTGATCGACGACCTGCGCGAGCACAACCTGAAGGTGCGTGCGGTCGTGGTCACCCGTTTCGAAGGCCAACCGTCTGCCGCGGCCTTTGTCACCAAGCTCGAGCGGCGGGGGGTCAGGGTCTACACCCATCGTCCGATCCCGGGCTACCCGATCGACGTCGACCGCGTGGTCTCGGACCGGGGCTACGGCTCGAACCCGTACATCGAGACCGATGCCCCGCTGGTGGTGGTCAATGCGCCGGGCCCGAACAGCGGCAAGATGGGCGTCTGCCTCGCGCAGATCTACCACGAACACCGGATGGGCGTCCGCTCCGGCTACGCCAAGTTCGAGACCTTCCCGATCTGGAACCTGCCGCTGCGCCACCCGGTCAACGCCGCCTACGAGGCGGCCACCGCCGAGCTGAAGGACGTCAACATGATCGACCCCTTCCACCTCGACGCCTACGACGAACGGGCGGTCAACTACAACCGCGACGTCGAGGCGTTCCCGCTGCTCAGGCGGATCCTGGAGCGGATCACCGGCGAGTCGATGTACCGGTCGCCCACCGACATGGGGGTCAACCGCGCCGGCTTCGCGATCGTCGACGACGAGGCGGCGCGGGAAGCCGGCAAGCAGGAAATCGCCCGGCGCTACTTCCGCTACGCCTGCGATGTCGCGCTCGGGCTCGAGCAGCCGGAGACGGTGCAGCGCATCGAGGCGCTGATGGAGGAGTTCGACACCCGCCCCGAGGACCGGTCCGTGGTGCTGCCGGCCCGCGAGTCCGCGCAAATCGCCGAGCGGCGCGCCGACAAGGGGCACCGCGGGGTCTTCAGCGGTGCCGCCATCGAGCTCCCCGACGGCGACGTCGTGACTGGCCGCAACTCGCCGCTGATGCACGCCGCGTCGGCGCTGGTGCTCAACGCCATCAAGCGACTGGCGGGGATCCCCGCCCACCTCGACCTGATCAGCCCGGTCGTCATCCAGTCGATAGGCGGCCTGCGAAAGGACATGCTCGGCCTCGACTCGATCAGCCTCAACCTCGAGGAGATGCTGATCGCGCTCAGCATCAGCTCGACGACCAGCCCGATCGCGCACGATGCGATGCGGCAGCTACCGCGGCTGCGCGGCTGCGAGGTCCACCTGACGCACCTGCCCACGCCCGGAGACGAGCGCGGCCTGCGCCGGCTCGGCGTCAACCTGACCTGCGACCCCAGCTTCGCCACCGATAAGCTGTTTGCGTCGTGAGTAGGGGTTCGGGGCGAGGGGTTGGGGGTTAGGGCCCCCGCCCGAGGAGCCTGCCCTGAGCGAGCGGCGTACCTGCGCCGGGAGTCGAAGGGTCTCGACGCCCGCTTCCGACGGGAAGCGCAGCACGAGGCCCTTTCCCCACCCCAGCCCAACGGTTGCCGTGAGACTCACTGAGCGTGGTGTAGTATCCCGACGGCAACTGTTCGCGTGAGTGAGGGCAAGGACGACGGAGAGGGCGGTGGCAACAGGATGACACGAAAAGCGCCTGCGAGCCCTTACCGACGGTGGCTGCCCGGCACCGGCGAGCCGGCGCACCGCGCGGCGCTCTGCGCGCTGGTGCTGGTCGTGACCCTCCTGGCAGCGAGCTCCGCCGGCGCCCAGGAGCTCGAGCCCCGCGCCTATCGGACCTTGCCCAAGGGGCTCAACTTCGTCATCGTCGCCTACCGCTTCTCGACCGGCAACGTGGTGTCGGATCCGAGCGCCCCGCTCCAGGACCTCGACGTCGATCTCCAGATCCCGACTCTCGGCTACCTCCGCTCATTCGGGATGTTCGGCCGCTCGGCCTCGATCACGGCGACCGTGCCCTATGCGTTCCTCTCCGGCTCGGCCCGCTTCAACGACCAGCCTGTCAGCGACAGCCGCTCGGGCTCGGGCGACGCGCGGCTGCGGCTCGCCGTCAACCTGCTCGGGGGCCCGGCCCTGTCGCCGCCGGACTTTGCTCGCTACAAGCAGGGCCGGAACATGGGTGTGGGTCTGACCGTGTCCGCTCCGACCGGCCAGTACGACCCGACCAGGATCATCAACTTCGGCAACAACCGCTGGGCGTTCAAGCCGGAGGTCGGCTACTC
>Ga0209254_10002781_pt1 | contig 15944 bp, 10 predicted proteins | sample FrelakmetDIP11DI_FD_187148 | JGI IMG/M metagenome (GOLD analysis project Ga0209254, IMG submission 187148) | Freshwater lake sediment microbial communities from the University of Notre Dame, USA, for methane emissions studies - DIP11 DI (SPAdes)... | ecosystem: Environmental > Aquatic >... | reverse complement strand
TCCTTGATCAGGAACGGCACGCCGCGGAACGGTCCTTCGGGCAGACCCGCTGCGATGGCTTCCCGCGCACGACCCTCCATCAGGTGGATCACGGCGTTGATCTTCGGGTTGACCGCCGCCGTGCGGGCCAGCGCCTCGTCGAGCAGTTCGCCCGCACTTACCTGCCCGGTGCGCACCAGCTCGGCTAGCCCCAGGGCGTCGTAGCGACCGTAGTCGGCGAACGGCATGTCGCATTCCTCTCGTGGCGTTGGCCCAAGGACAAATGATGGGCCGGGCTGCACCGGAAAGCGACTCCACGCGGAGCCTGTACGGGCCTTGCCATCGAGCGGCGTCCCGCCGAAACTCGGCATTCCCGTGCCCTGCCAAGAGTGATCATTCATGAGATCGTCCGACGGCCGCCGCGCCCTGCTGAGCATCGCCTGCCTCACGCTGTCCATCGGCACCGCGGGTGTCGCGGCGGCGAAGTCGCCAGGCGGCGCCGCGACGGTCGATGGCGCACGCATCGCCATGGCGGATAGCGAACCGCAGAATTGGCTGGCCCACGGCCGCACCTACGGCGAGCAGCGCTACAGCCCGCTGGCGCAGGTCAATGACGGCAACGTCGAGAAGCTCGGGCTGGCGTGGTCGTTCCCGACGGCCACCACGCGTGGCCTGCAGGCAAGCCCGATCGTGGTCGACGGCACCATGTACACCACCGGCACGTGGAGCGTGGTGTGGGCGCTCGACGCGAAGACCGGCAAGGAACTCTGGAAATACGACCCCGAAGTGCCGCGCGCGTGGGGCCGACACCTGTGCTGTGACGCCGTGAACCGCGGCGTCGCGGTGTGGAAGGGCGCGGTGTACGTCGGCACGATCGACGGCCGCCTGGTGTCGCTCGATGCCCGGACCGGCAAGAAGCGCTGGGAGGTCAACACCATCGACCGCACCAAGCCCTACAGCATCACCGGTGCGCCACGCGTCGTGAAGGACAAGGTGCTGATCGGCAATGGCGGCGCCGAGATGGGCGTGCGCGGCTACCTGTCGGCGTACGACGCTGCGACGGGCAAGCTCGCGTGGCGTTTCTACACCGTGCCCGGCAACCCGAAGGACGGGTTCGAGCATCCGGAACTGGAGCAGGCGGCGAAGACCTGGAACGGCCAGTGGTGGATCGGCGGCGGTGGCGGCACGGTGTGGGACGCGATGGCCTACGACCCAGAACTCGACACGCTGTACGTCGGCACCGGCAATGGCTCGCCGTGGTCACGTGACATCCGCTCGCCGGGCGGTGGCGACAACCTGTACCTCTCGTCGATCCTGGCGCTCGACCCCGCCACCGGCCGGCTGAAGTGGCATTACCAGACGACGCCGAAGGAGAACTGGGACTACACCGCCACGCAGCACATCATCCTCGCGGAGCTGGTGCTCGACGGGAAGCCGCGCAAAGTGCTGATGCAGGCACCGAAGAATGGCTTCTTCTACGTGCTCGATCGCATCACCGGCGAGTTGCTCTCGGCGGACAAGTTCGCACCGGTCACCTGGGCCAGCCACGTCGACCTGAAGACCGGACGGCCGGTCGAGACCGAGATCGCCGACTACAGCCGCGAGATGAGGCTGATCGTGCCGGCCCCGCTCGGCGCCCACAACTGGCACCCGATGGCGTTCAATCCGAAGACCGGGCTGGTCTACATCCCGGCCATGCAGCAGGTGTTCCCGTATTCGCTGTCGGCCGACTTCAAGGCCACCGGCACGTTCCAGCGCCGCGACATGTTCTGGAACCCGGGCATCGACTGGAACCAGGCACTCGACACGACCGTGCAACTCATGCAGCAGTTCGGCGGCGCGCTGCCGCCCGATCGCGGCTACCTCAAGGCGTGGGATCCGGTGCAGAAGAAGACGGTGTGGGAAATCGAACACCCGGCATTCTGGAACGGTGGCCTGCTGACGACGGCCGGCAACCTGCTGTTCCAGGGCACCGGCGACGGCCGTTTCGTCGCCTATGCGGCGGATACCGGCCGGATCCTGTGGGCGCTGCCGACCTCGGTCGGGATCGTCGCGCCGCCAGTCACCTACGAGGTTGATGGCGAGCAGTACGTGACGGTGATGGCCGGGTACGGCGGCGCGGGCCCGCTCACCAGCGGCGACCCGCGCACCATGGCCACGGGCCGGTTCGTGAACGACGGCTACGTGCTGGCCTTCAAGCTCGGCGGCAAGACGCCGATGCCGCGCATCGCCGAGAAGAACGCTGCGATTCCCGTTCCGCCGCCGGTCGAGGCGACGGCCGCACAGCTGGAGAACGGCAAGTACGCGTACATGCGCACCTGCATGGTCTGCCACGGTGCGCTGGTGGTGTCGGGCGGCGTGATTCCGGACCTGCGGATGCTCAGCGCCGAGAAGCACTCGATCTTCAAGCAGATCGTCTACGACGGCGTGATCCATGGCGCGGGCATGCCGCGGCTCGGCGACCTGCTCACCGAGCAGGACGTGCAGGACATCCACGCCTATATCGTGTCGCGGATCAACGAGGATCGCGCGGCGACCGCGGCTGCGAAGTGACGACGAGCTACCGGAAGGCGGCTGAGAACTCTACCCCCCACTGCCGGGGCTCGGAAATCGACGCGAACGGCGTGCCGAAGGTGTCGGTCGTCAGGTTGTTGACGCCGGTCACGGCCTGGTCGTCGAGCAGGTTGGTGACGAACACCGCGGCACCCCAGCGCTGGTCGCCGCTCGACCAGGCAAGGCGCATGTCGAGCCGCTGCTGCACCTCGCCCACCGCAACGTTCGGGCTCACCTGGCAGGTGCCCTGGCGCGTCGAGTCCGCGTTGCAGCGTGATTCGCCGCGGAAGGCATAGCGGCCCGAGAGATCGAGGTCGCCGTTCGCGCCGAGGCCCCAGATGTAACTCGCACCCAGCGCGGCGCTCAGGTAGGGCTCGCCGGTCGGTTCGCCCGACAGGTCGACCGGGTTGTCGCCGCGCGTCACCTTGTCCTGGTAGGTGGCGTCGATGAACGCCAGGTTCGCGTACAGCGTTACATGATCGTAGGGCTGCCAGCGTGCTTCGGCGTCGATGCCCCACGCTTCCTCGTCGCTGGTGTCGACCACGTATTGCGGCACGCCGGAGCCGTCGATGCCGCTCACCAGCGAGATCGCCTGCTTGTCGCTGTAGAGGTAGTAATACACGGAGGCATTCAGGATCACGCCGACGTGCGAGTACAGGCTCTTCACGCCGGCCTCGAAGTTCCACACGTCCTCGTTGTCGAACTGCGAGCCGACCTCGACGCTGTTGAAGCCGCCGGCCTTGTAGCCCTTGGCGATCGAGCCGAACACCATCACGTCGGGCGACACCGCGTAGTCCAGCACGAAGCGTGGGCTCAGGTCGTCCCATGAGTCGCTACGCCTGACCGGCGTCGCGCCGCCGTCCGGCGTGTCGACGCGGAACACGATGTCATCGAGGCGAAACGCCTCGGGCGGAATCGGGAACACGTCGAAAAAGCCCATCTGCTGCAGCGCCGCCACCGTGGCGTCGAGCTCGGGCGTCTCGTGCGGGCCGTTGCGCCAGGCGAACTCCTTGGCGTCGTGCGTGTAGCGCAGGCCGACGGTCAGGTTGGTGCGGTCGGTAACGTGCCAGATCACGTCGCCGAACAGCGCGTAGGCCGTGAAGCTGCCGTCGTTATACATCACCTCGCGCCATGGCAGGCCGAGCATGGTCGCGGGGATGTTGTTGGCGGCCAGCACCGCGCTGGTATCGGTGTAAAGGCGGATCGGCGAGCCGTCCGGGTAGACGAGCCCGGCCTGCTGGTAGAGGCCGAGGTTGATGCCGAGCGTGTCGATGCTGTCGGTGAACGCATGCGTGTCGCTCGCCTGGCGCGCGTCCTCGTCGTAGTAGCTCGCGCCGGCGACCCAGTCCACACGATCCGTGGCTCCCGACAGCTTGAACTCCTGGTAGAAGCTCTCGTTGTCCTCGATGTTCGCCGTGTCGAAGTAGGTCGCGATGAAGTTGGTGCCGTCCTCGTCCTCGCGATTCACCGTGTCGAACTGGCGCCAGGCGGTGGTGGAACGGAGGGTCGCCCACTCGAACTGGTGGTCGATGATCAGGCTCAGCTGGTCGAGCGTGCGCGACTCCTCGTTGCTGATCACGTCGTTGTAGACCCTGGCGTTGCGCGGGTCGAGAAAGGTGCCGGGGTCCGCCGGGTACGGCACCGTCGTATCAACGCCCGGGGTGACCGGTATCAGGCCGATCGCCGGCCGCGCCAGCTGGTTGAGCCGGTCGTGATCCCAGGTGAGCGTGGCGCTGGTGTCGCCAGAGATGTCCCAGCGCAGCGCCACGCGGCCCGCCCAGTTGTCCTCGGGCCAGAGGTCCCTGCCGGTTGCGGCATCCTCGACCCAGCCGTCGCTCTGGTTAAAGACGCCGTTGACGCGCAGCGCGAAGCTGTCGCCGATCGGCAGGTTGACCATGCCCTCGACGCGCCGCTTGCTGTAGTCGCCGACGCGCAGGCGCAGCCATGCCTCGAAGGTGTCCGCCGGCTGGCGCGTCACGATGGAGATCGCGCCGGCGGCGCTGTTGCGGCCGAACAGCGTGCCCTGCGGGCCCTTCAGCACCTCGATGCGCTCGATGTCGTTGAAGGCGAGCAGCGACGCGCCGGAGCGCGACGCGTAGATGCCGTCGACGAACACGCCCACCGCCGGGTCGGTACCGACACCGAAGTCGCCGGTCTGGATGCCGCGGATCTGGTAAAGCGGCTGCGTCGGGCTGTCGCTCGATACCAGCAGGCCCGGTACGAAGCCATTGAGATCGCCGAGGTCCTCGGCCGCGGTATCGGCGATCAGGTCGGTGCCGACGACCTGCAGCGCGAGCGGCACGTCCTGCAGCGCCTGCTCGCGGCGCTGCGCGGTGACCAGCACTTCTTCGAGTCCCTCGCGCCGGACGCCGCCTGCTTCCTGCGCTTGCGCCACGCCGGGCGCCACGGTCGACATGGCCGCTGCCGCGAGCGTGGCGGCCACCGCACGCGCCCGACCCCTGCTGCGATCGCCCGGATTGATCACGCGGTCAGTTGTTCTTCGCGCCCTGCTCGACCCAACGGCGGATAGTCAGGATCTCGTCCGGGCTCGGGGTCGTGGCACCGCCGTGCGGCATCTTCAGCGACGGGTCCACGCGGCCCTCGATCAGCATCACCAGTACGCTGGTCAGCGGATCGCCAGGCAGCACCACCGGCCCGAACTTGGTGCCCTGCATCAGGGTTTCGTAGCTGCCGAGGTCGAATCCGCTGACGACGTAGCCAGCCTGCCCCGGCAGGTGGCAGGCCTTGCAGTGCTTGTCGAGGACCGGCACGACGTCCTTCTGGTAGCTCACGGTCGGTGCGGACCGCTGGCAAGCCGAAACCGTCAGCAGCGCCGCGGTCGCGGCCGCCACCATCATCCATCGCTGCGCATTCATGGCAATCCCCTGTTGCAGGCGAACGTGCCAACCACGCTCTGCCGCGCCGTGGCACCCGGCAATCCGCGGATCTACCTAACCCCGACCTGCCGGAACGTGAGGTTGATGCGCTCGCCGGCCGGCCGGCGCGTCTTGGGGAGCGCGTGCAGCCAATGGTGCTGGGTGGCGCCGCTCATGCAGAGCAGGCTGCCGTGGGGCAACGGCAGGTCGAGCTTCAGGTCCCGGCGGCGCCGGTGCCGCAGGCAGAACCGCCGCTCGGCACCGAGCGATACGGAGGCGATCACGGGATTGCGGCCGAGTTCGGGCTCGTTGTCGGCGTGCCAGCCCATGCCGTCACGACCGTCGCGATACAGGTTGAGCAGCACCGCGTTGAATGCGACGCCGGTCAAAGCGCTGGCGCGATCGCGAATGCGCTCGAGGGTCGGCGTCCATGGCAGCGGCTGGTGCTCGGTGCCCGAGTACACATAGCGTGCCCCGGAGTCGCCGTGCCACGCGACCAGCCGCGGCACGAGGCGCCGCTGCCCGAACATCAGGATCTCTTCCTGCTGCCAATCCACCCCGGTGCGCAGCTCGCGCAACAGACTGGTCGCCTCGTCCGCGGCGAACGCCTGCGGCCACAGCCGGGCCTCACCCTCGAACAGGTCGAGGTCGATGCATTCCAACTCGACGGTGGACGTCGCCGCTCCCATGGACCCGCAGCCTAGCGTCCGCTGCACACGACTGCACGGGACGCCACGGACGTGGCCTGTGCTCGGCTGGCCAGCCGAGCGGATTGGCGCCAGACTTGTGCGCTGCAACAAACCGGGAACTCCGCCATGCCCAGCCTCCGCGCCCGCTTCTTGAACCGGCTCCTGCGGGTGACCACCAAGTCCGTCTGGCGCCCCGGGCTGGACATCCTCCAGGTACGCGAACACACGGCGAAGATGGAAGCCCGGCTGGTGCGCCGTGCGCCGTCAATTGCCACGGAAGCCGTGACCGTGGCCGGCGTCCCGGCGACCTGGTTCGGCGCCCCTGAGCTCGCGCAACGCGGCACCGTGCTGTACCTGCACGGCGGCGCCTGGTGCCTGCATCTGCCGGCCATCTATGCCCGGTTCGTCGCGCAGTTGTCGCAGCTGACCGGCATGCGGATCCTGCTGCCCGAGTATCGCCTGGCGCCCGAGCATCCCTTCCCGGCCGGGGTCGACGACTGCTTTGCCGCTTATCGCTGGATGGTGGACGAGGGCCACACGCAGCGCCCGTTCGCGCTGGCCGGCGACTCTGCCGGCGGCAGCCTGTCGCTGGTGACGCTGATGCAAGCCCGCGATGCGCGGCTGCCACTGCCGGACTGCGCCGCGCTGCTGTCGCCCTCCACCGACCTGACGATGTCCGGCGCATCCGCTCGCTACAACGCCGAGCTGGACCCGGTGTTCTCGCCGGCCTCGGGCGAACTGCTACCGGGCGTCTACTGCCCGGGGCAGGACCGCCGCAACCCGCTGCTGTCGCCGCTGTTCGGCCACTGGAACGGCCTGCCGCCATTGCTGTTCCAGGCCGGCTCGACCGAGATGCTGCTCGACGACTCGATCCGCGCGCACGACCGCGCGGTGCAGGCCGGCGTCGCGGCCGAGATCGAGGTGTTCGTAGCCATGGCGCACGTGTTCCAGATGATCACGTGGCTGCCGGAGGCACGGATCGCGAACCGCGCCATCGCCGACTTCATTGTCGGGCGGTCAGCGAACCGCCACGACAAACCGGGCGACGGCGTCGAGCGCGCGGTCGGCGTCGGCCAGCACGCCGGCATGGAGCTGGAAAACGTGCCAGCGGCGCGGGTACTCCTCGAGACGCGCGACCACGCCACTGTCCTGCAGCCGGCGAAATAGCCGCCGCGAGTCGTTGAGCAGCAACTCGTCGGTGCCCACCTGGATCAGCGTCGGCGGCAAGCCCTGCAGCGCGGCAAAGACCGGGGATACCAGCGGATCGCGCACATCGCCGTGCGCAACGTAATCACGTGCGCCATCCTGCAGCCACGGCCGGTTCAGCATGACCTCGCCCGGGGCGTAGGAAAGCTGCTCCAGCGTCAGGTCGGTCCACGGCGAGAACAGCACCAGCGCGCGCGGTAACGGCAGCGCCAGTTCTCTCAGGCGCAGCGCCGTGGCAGCGGCCAGGCCGCCCCCGGCCGAATCGCCTGCAATGACGAGGTCGCCGGGTGCGACTCCCTCGGCGAGCAGGCCGCGATAGGCTGCCACCGCATCGTCCAGCGCTGCCGGGAAAGGATGCTCGGGCGCGAGACGGTAGTCGGCTGCAAACACGCGCGCGCCGCATCGTGCCGCCAGGTGTCCCGTGATGGCGCGATGGGTGACCGGCGAGCCCGACAGGTAGCCCCCGCCGTGCAGGTACAGGACCGTGAATGGCGTCGGCGCGGTACCTCGCGCGGCAACCCACTCGCCGGCGACTGCGCCGCAGGTCGCAACCGTGAATTTCGTACCGCGTGGCGGGAGGGTCACGCGCACCGCCTGCTGCAGGCGACGCCGGTGCTGCTCGATCGGCAGGCCCGCGCGGAAAGCGCGGCCGGCCATCAGGCGTGTGCCCGCTCGCAATATTCCTGCGACCAGTCTTTCAACGGGCGATTCGGCCACGGCTGGCTGCCGGGCTCAGTCGGCGGCGTGCAGCACTTCGAGGCGGGCGTGGGCGATGCCCCGTCGCAGCATGCCGAGTGTCGCCGCGGCGGCCTGCGACAGGTCGGCGATGCGCTTGCCGACGAACGGGCCGCGATCGTTGACCGTGAGTACCACGCTGCGGCCGTTGCGCAGGTTGGTGACCTTCACCTTGGTGCCGAAGGGCAGCGTCGGGTGGGCCATGGTCATCGCGGTCGAGTCGAACAACTGGCCGCTGGCGGTCGGGCGGTCGTGGAACTGCTCGCCGTACCAGGAAACCAGCCCCTCCTGGACGGTCACGGTGGCCCGGGCCGCACCGAACGGCAAGGCCAACGCCAGCACCGCCAGCGCAATGATGCCGACCGGCCGCTTGCGCGGGTTCCGGGTGCGGCGGGCGGTGGCGGTTCGAATGGCTGTCCTGCGAATCATCCGGCAAGACTACCATCGCGCCGGCCCGAAGTCACCGGCGCGTGGTTCATTTTACTTATTATTCAATCAGTTAGGCTTGGTCGGCGGCGGCGCCACCGAGGCCTTGCGGCGACGGAAGAACCAGATCAGGAAGGCCGCGCCCGCCACCGACAGCAGCAACCCTGCCAGGTTGGGCATGTGCAGCAGCCGACTGACGAGCCCGCCGAGGAACGAGCCGGCGATGCCGAAACCGATCGTGGCGGGCCAGCTCATCGGATCGGGTCCCGGCAGGGCCCAACGCGCCAGGGCGCCGACGATGAGGCCACTCAGTGCCACATATAGAATGAATAGGCCGAGCCCCATCACGACCACGCCACCGGTCGCCGTACCTGCTTCCATGTTCTTTCCCTCGTTGGTTGTAGACCGGCTCCAGTATACGGAGGGGACGCTCTCTTGAGTGTCCCCGCGCGGGGACACTCAAGAGAGCGTCCCCTCCGACTTTGTTGCACTGCATTGACGACGGCATGTCCGCATGTCATATGGATATCGTATCCACGATCCTGTCGCCCAAGTCAGGGGGTCCGGCCCACAAGGCCGGTGCCCCGTTGCGCCCCTGAGCGACGCATTAGTTCAGACCTGCAGGCAGGCCCGTACCGATGAGCACCTCCCAGCGCCCCGCCCACATGCGCCCCGCCAAGCAGGGCCTCTACGACCCGCAGTTCGAGCATGACGCCTGCGGCGTCGGCTTCGTGGTGAACATCAAGGGCCACAAGTCGCACCGCATCCTCGAGCAGGCGATCCAGGTCCTGAAGAACCTCGACCACCGCGGCGCCTGCGGCTGCGAGGTCAACACCGGCGACGGCGCCGGCGTGCTGCTGCAGATGCCCCACGCCTTCAACGAGGAGGTGTGCCGCAAGGCGCGCATCACCCTGCCCGGCCCCGGCGAGTACGGCAGCGGCATCATCTTCATGCCGCGCAACCCGACCGTGCGGCGCCTGATCGAGCAGAAGTTCGAGCAGGTGGTGCAGTCCGAGGGCCAGCACGTGCTCGGCTGGCGCACCGTACCGACCGCCAACGGCATGCTCGGCGAGACGGCCCGCTCCTGCGAGCCGTTCATGCGCCAGGTGTTCATCAAGCGCGACCCGGCGCTCGCGACCGAGCTCGACTTCGAGCGCAAGCTGTATGTGATCCGCAAGCGGGCCTACAACGAGATCCGCACCTCGACCATGGCCGGCGCCGAGTACTGGTACATCGTCAGCCTCTCGTGCCGCACCCTCGTCTTCAAGGGCATGCTGCTGACCACGCAGCTGGACCAGTACTTCCCCGACCTGCACAACCCGCTGATGGAAACGGCGCTGGCGCTGGTGCATTCGCGCTTCAGCACCAACACTTTCCCGAGCTGGGACCGCGCCCACCCCTACCGCTACATCGCCCACAACGGCGAGATCAACACGGTGCGCGGCAACGGCAACTGGATGCACGCCCGCGAGGCGCGCTTCACCACCGAGTCGTTCGGCGAGGAGATCGACAAGATCCGGCCGATCATCAACCCGAACGGCAGCGACTCCGGCATGTTCGACAACACGCTCGAGCTGCTGTACCTGGCCGGTCGCTCGCTGCCGCACGCCGTGATGATGATGATCCCCGAGCCGTGGTCGAACCACGAGTCGATGGACGACGACAAGCGGGCGTTCTACCAGTACCACTCGAGCCTGATGGAGCCGTGGGACGGCCCGGCCTCGATCTGCTTTACCGACGGCACGCAGATCGGCGCCATCCTCGACCGCAACGGCCTGCGTCCCTCGCGCTACTACGTGACCAGCGACGACCTGGTGATCCTGGCCTCCGAAGCCGGCGTGCTCGACGTGCCGCCCGAGACGGTGGTGCAGAAGGGCCGCCTGCAGCCCGGCCGCATGTTCCTGGTGGACACGGCGCAGGGCCGCATCATCGACGACGAGGAGATCAAGCGCTCGATCGCCACCCAGCGCCCGTACCGCGAGTGGCTCAATGAGTACCTCGTGCACATCGACGACCTGCCCGCGGCACCCGAGGTTGCGGCGCCCGATCCGGACACGCTGCTGCAGCGGCAGATCGCCTTCGGCTACACGTTCGAGGACGAGCGTCGGATCCTCACGCCGATGGCAAAGGACGGCGTCGAGGCCGTGGGCTCGATGGGCAACGACACGCCGCTGGCGGTGCTGTCGAACAGGCCAAGGCTGCTGTACGACTACTTCAAGCAGCTGTTCGCGCAGGTGACCAACCCGCCGATCGACTGCATCCGCGAGGAGCTGATCACTTCCGCCGAGACCCGCCTCGGCTCGGAAGGCAACCTGCTGAGCCCGCAGCCCTCCGACTGCCGGCGCCTCGAGCTCAAGTGGCCGATCATCACCAACGAGGAGTTCGCCAAGGTCCGCCGCATGGACCTGCCGGGCCTCAAGGTCGGCGTGCTGCCGATCCTGTTCCGCGTGTCGCGCGGCGCGAAGGGCCTGGTGAAGTCGCTCGAGGAGCTGCGCTTCATGGCGCGGCGCCTGATCGAGGAGGAGGAGTGCAACGTGCTCATCCTCAGCGACCGCGGCGTCAACAAGGAGTTCGCGCCGGTGCCGGCGCTGCTGGCCGTGGCCGGCCTGCACCACTACCTGATCCGCGAAGGCCTGCGCACGCGCGCGAGCCTGGTGCTCGAGACCGGCGAGGCGCGCGAGGTGCACCACTTCTCGCTGCTGATCGGCTATGGCGTGAGCGTCATCAACCCATACCTCGCCTTCGAGACCATCGACCGGATGATCGGCGAGGGCATGCTCACCGGCATCGACCACAAGGCTGCCTGCAAGAACTTCGTCAAGGCGGCGTCCAAGGGCGTGATCAAGGTCGCCTCGAAGATGGGCATCTCCTCGCTGCAGAGCTACCGCGGCGCACAGGTGTTCGAGGCCCTCGGCCTGCGGCAGGACGTGATCGACGACTACTTCAGCTGGACCGCGTCGCGCGTTGGCGGCATCGGCACCGACGTGATCGCGCAGGAAGTGCTGTTGCGCCACCAGGCGGCGTTCCCCGAGCGGCCGGTCGAGCGGCACGCACTGCCGGTCGGCGGCCTGTACCAGTGGCGATCCGACGGCGAGTTCCACCTGTTCAACCCCGAGAGCATCCATCGCCTGCAGAAGGCGGTGCGCACCGGCAGCTACCAGACGTTCAAGGCGTACTCGCAGCTGATCAACGACCAGGCCACCAACCTGTGCACGCTGCGCGGCCTGCTCGAGTTCAAGGCCGGCGAACCGGTCCCACTCGAAGAGGTCGAATCCGCGGCGGAGATCATGCGGCGGTTCAAGACGGGTGCCATGTCCTACGGCTCGATCAGCCAGGAAGCGCACGAGACGCTCGCCATCGCGATGAACCGCATTGGCGGCAAGAGCAACACCGGCGAGGGCGGCGAGGACCCGGAGCGCTTCGTGCCGCTGCCGAACGGCGACTCGCGCAACTCCGCGATCAAGCAGGTGGCCTCGGGACGCTTCGGCGTCACGAGCGAGTACCTCGTCAGCGCGAAGGAACTGCAGATCAAGATGGCGCAGGGCGCCAAGCCCGGCGAGGGCGGCCAGCTGCCCGGCACCAAGGTCTACCCGTGGATCGCCAAGACGCGCCACACCACCGCGGGCGTCGGCCTGATCTCACCGCCGCCGCACCACGACATCTATTCGATCGAGGACCTCGCCGAGCTGATCCACGACCTGAAGAACGCCAACCGCCAGGCGCGGATCAGCGTGAAGCTGGTCGCCGAGGTGGGCGTCGGCACCATCGCCGCGGGTGTCGCCAAGGCGCACGCCGACGTGGTGCTGATCAGCGGCTTCGACGGCGGCACCGGTGCGTCGCCGCAGACGTCGATCACGCACGCCGGCCTGCCGTGGGAACTCGGCCTCGCCGAGGCGCACCAGACGCTGGTGCTGAACAACCTGCGCGGCCGCATCGCGGTCGAGACCGACGGCCAGCTCAAGACCGGTCGCGACGTGGCGGTGGCGGCGTTGCTCGGTGCCGAGGAATTCGGCTTCGCGACCGCACCACTGGTAGCCACCGGCTGCATCATGATGCGCGTCTGCCACCTCAACACCTGCCCGGCCGGCGTGGCGACCCAGGATCCGCGCCTGCGCGAGAAGTTCCAGGGCAAGCCCGAGCACGTGGTGAACTTCATGCGCTTCGTGGCCGAGGAGCTGCGCGAGATCATGGCGCAGCTCGGCTTCCGCAGCGTCGAGGAGATGGTCGGCCGCGTTGACCGCCTCGAGCCGCGCGCCGCGGTCACTCACTGGAAGGCCAAGGGCCTCGACTTCTCCAACCTGCTGTACGCCCCCGAGGTCGACCCGGACTGGGGCCGCTATTGCCAGGAGGAGCAGGACCACGGCATCGAGCGCTCGCTCGACGTGACCACGCTGCTCGAGCTGTGCCGGCCGGCCATCGAGCGCGGCGAGGACGTGGTGGCAGAGCTGCCCGTACGCAACGTCAACCGAGTGGTCGGCACCATCACCGGCAGCGAGATCACGCGCAAGTACGGGGCCGAGGGCCTGCCCGACGATACCATCCGCCTGCACTTCACGGGCTCGGCGGGCCAGAGCTTTGGCGCGTTCCTGCCGCCGGGCATGTCGCTGTCGCTCGAGGGCGACGCCAACGACTACGTCGGCAAGGGCCTGTCGGGTGGCCGTATCGCGGTATTCCCGCCGCGCAACGCGACCTTCCTGGCCGAGGACAACGTCATCGTCGGCAACGTGGCGCTGTATGGTGCGACGCGCGGCGAGGCGTTCATCCGCGGCGTCGCGGGCGAGCGCTTCTGCGTGCGCAACAGCGGCGTGAACGCGGTGGTCGAGGGCGTCGGCGACCACGCCTGCGAGTACATGACCGGCGGACGCGTGGTGGTGCTCGGCCCCACCGGGCGTAACTTTGCCGCGGGTATGTCGGGCGGCATTGCCTACGTGCTCGACGCGGCAGGTGACTTCCGGTCGCGCGTCAACCTGCAGATGGTCGACCTGGCGCCGCTCGAGGGCGCCGACGACATCACCGAGGTGCGCCGCCTCATCGAGCGGCACATCGAGCGCACCTCGAGCGCCCGGGCCCGCCAGGTGCTCGACGCCTGGGACGAGTTCCGGCCGAAGTTCGTCAAGGTCATCCCGCGCGACTACCAGCGCATGCTCGCCGCGATCGCCCGCGCCGAAGAGCAGGGCCTGGTCGGCGACGAGGCAGTCATGATGGCGTTCGAGGAGAACGCCCGCGACCTGTCGCGCGTCGGCGGCAACTGACCTCCCCTACAGCCCACAGCCTAACCACCATGGGAAAGCCCACCGGATTCATCGAGTACCTGCGTGAACTGCCGGTCGATCGTGCGCCGCTCGCGCGCATCGGCGACTGGCAGGAGTTCCACCCGCACCTCGAGGAGAAGCGCCTGCGGCAGCAGGGCGCGCGCTGCATGGATTGCGGCGTGCCGTTCTGCCACACCGGCAAGCTGATCAGCGGCATGGCCTCCGGCTGCCCGGTCAACAACGTCATTCCCGAGTGGAACGACCTGGTCTACCGCGGGCTGTGGCGCGAAGCGCTCGACCGCCTGCACATGACCAACAACTTCCCGGAGTTCACCGGTCGCGTGTGCCCGGCGCCGTGCGAAGGCTCTTGCGTGCTCGGCATCAACGATCCGCCGGTCACGATCAAGAACATCGAGGCCGAGATCATCGACCGCGGCTGGGACGAAGGCTGGGTGCTGCCGGAGCCGCCCAAAGTGCGCACCGGCAAGCGCGTGGCGGTGATCGGCTCGGGGCCCGCGGGCCTCGCCGCAGCCGAGCAGCTCAATCGCGCCGGCCACCAGGTGACGGTGCTCGAGCGCGAGGACCGTCCGGGCGGGCTGCTCATGTACGGCATCCCGAACATGAAGCTCGACAAGCGCGAGGTGGTCCTGCGCCGCATCGAGCAGATGGAGCAGTCGGGCATCAAGTTCATCTGCAACGCCAACGTCGGCGACAACGTCGAGGCGAACCTGCTGCTGCGTGACTTCGACGCCACGGTGATCTGCACCGGGGCCACCCAGCCGCGCGACCTCATCGTCGAAGGCCGCAGGCTCGGCGGCGTGCACTTCGCGATGGAATACCTCACCGCCAGCACCCGGGCGCTGCTCGACGGCGGGCCGGAGGCGAGCCCGATCCACGCGCGTGGCAAGGACGTCGTGGTGATCGGCGGCGGCGATACCGGCACCGACTGCGTCGGCACGGCGCTGCGCCAGGGGTGCTGCAGCGTAACGCAGCTCGAGATCATGGCGCGCCCGCCCGACGAGCGGGCGAGCGACAACCCGTGGCCGGAGTGGCCGAAGGTCTACAAGCTCGACTACGGCCAGGAAGAAGCCGCGGCCAGGTTCGGCTCGGACCCGCGCGTCTACCTGACGACGGTCAGGAAGTTCGTCGGCGACGCGGCGGGCAGACTCGCCTCGCTGGTGACCGTGCAGGTGAAATGGGAGCGCAACGACCAGGGGCAGTTCGTCCCCGTCGAGGTGCCCGGCACGGAACAGGTGCGGCCCGCGCAGCTCGCGCTGCTGGCGATGGGCTTCCTCGGGCCCGAGCAGCCGCTGCTCAAGGAACTCGCCATTGAGTGCGATCCGCGCAGCAACGTGCGCGCCGAGCACGGCCGTTTCGCCACCAGCATCAAGGGCGTGTTCACGGCGGGTGACTGCCGCCGTGGCCAGAGCCTGGTGGTGTGGGCGATCAACGAGGGCCGCGGTGCCGCTCGTGAGTGCGACCGCTACCTGATGGGCCGCACCCAACTGCCTTAGGCCGGATCACTCACAGCGCACGCCGCTCGCGATCGGTTGGCACTTATCCGGCCAGCCGAATTCCCGCCAGAAGGCGACGAGTCCGATGTCGCGCATGATTGCGGCGAACCGGGGATCCTGGCGCGTCGCCGCCGCCTCCGGCATCCACCAGTCGGCACGCAGGACGCTGCCCATCCCGTCGCCACCGCGAGACCGGGCGGGACCACCACTGCCATCGGGCTTGAGCAGTGAAGCCGGATCCAGCGTGTCCCGGATCGTTGCCAGGCCGCCCTCCACGTCCCGGCTCATGCTCTGCACCGCGAAGCGCCCGAGCCCGGGCGGGCCGTAGGGAGCGAGAGTCGCGAGCATGCGCGCGGTGTCGGCGTCGACATGCTGGTTCCTGATGGCCCTGGCCGACATGCGGATCTGCTCCGCACGATGCGGGAACGCCTGGATCCACAGCTTCTCGGCGCGAACCATGTCGCCGCGCACGCTGGCGCCGCCTCCCTCGAGGGCGACCGGCTCGGGACCCTCCCAGCCATTTTCGCGCGACTTCGCCGTGTAAGCCTCGATGACGTCGGGCCGGCCCATGACCAGCGCCGAGTACCCCACCTGCCAGGCGATCAACGGCGACAGCGGATCGAGCTCGCCCGCGCGCTGCCGCTCCGCCCAGCCCGCCTGCAGGTAACCGGCGTCGAGCAGGAACCCGCCATACCAGTTGCGCAGCTCGGGGTT
>Ga0209254_10002780_pt1 | contig 15945 bp, 12 predicted proteins | sample FrelakmetDIP11DI_FD_187148 | JGI IMG/M metagenome (GOLD analysis project Ga0209254, IMG submission 187148) | Freshwater lake sediment microbial communities from the University of Notre Dame, USA, for methane emissions studies - DIP11 DI (SPAdes)... | ecosystem: Environmental > Aquatic >... | reverse complement strand
CCGACGTGGGCGGCAACGCCGAGGTCGTCTGTCGCGACGAACTCGGCGCGATCGTGCCCTTCGACGACCACGCCGCCCTGCTCGCGGCTTTGCGCGACGCGCTGCGCCGGGACTGGGACCGCGAGGCGATCCGCCGCTATGCCGAGAAGAACGACTGGAACACGCGCGTGCCGGTGCTGGTCGGCGAGTTCCGGCGCATCGCCGCAACCAACGGAGATCGCGTCCATGGCTGAGGCTGCGCCATCCCCCGGGCTCTACACCCGCCTCGCATCGGGACTGCTGTTCCCGCTGCAGGAGCGGGTCAAGAAGCACCTCAGCGTCGCGCGACGCCGCGAGCTCGAGCGCACGCAGTGGCTCGGCTCCGGCGAAATCGCCGACCTGCAGCTCTCGCGCCTGAAGGACTTCCTCGTGCGTGCGGGCCGCGACGTGCCGTACTACAGCCGTCTGTACGCCGAGCACGGCTTCGACCCGGTCTCCGTGTCCTCGCTCGCCGACCTCGCGCGACTGCCGTTCCTCGACAAGCCGCGGATCCGCGCCCACGTCGAGGACCTCAAGTCGCGCACTGCGGGACCGCTCGTGAAATACAACACCGGCGGATCGAGTGGCGAGCCGCTGGTGTTTTACATGGGCATGGGGCGCGTCTCGCACGATGTGGCGGCGAAGTGGCGCGCGACGCGCTGGTGGGGCGTGGACATCGGCGACCCGGAGGTCGTGCTGTGGGGATCACCCGTCGAGCTCGGGCGGCAGGATCGCTACCGGGCGATCCGGGACCGCCTGTTCCGGACGTACCTGCTGCCGGCCTTCCAGATGTCGGAGGTGCAGATGGACGGCTACTGCCGGGAGATCCGCCGGATCGCGCCGCGCATGGTGTTCGGGTACGCGTCGGCGGTCGCGCTGCTCGCCCGGCACGCGCGCTCGCGCGGTCACCGGCTCGACGACCTCGGCGTGCGCGTCGTGTTCACGACCGGCGAGACGCTGTATCCCGACCAGCGAACGGTGATTGAGGCGGTGTTCGGCGCGCCGGTTGCCAACGGCTACGGTTCACGCGACGCGGGTTTCATCGCGCACCAGTGCCCGTCGGGATCGCTGCACGTTTCGGCCGAGGACATCGTCGTCGAGCTGGTGGGCGTCGACGGCGGCCCGGCTGCGCCGGGGGAGAGTGGCGAGATCGTGGTCACGCACCTGGCCACGGACGACTTTCCGTTCATCCGCTATCGCACCGGCGACGTCGCCGTGGCCTCGGGCGCCCGCTGCCCCTGCGGCCGTGGCCTGCCGGTGCTCGACGAGGTGCAGGGCCGCAGCACGGACTTCATCCGCACCGCGAGCGGCAACCAGATGCACGCGCTCGCGCTCATCTACGAAGTGCGCGACAAGCCCGGCGTGCGCTCGTTCAAGTTCATCCAGGACGAGGACCTATCGCTCGAACTGCTGCTGGCGGGCGGACCCGAGCTGACGGCCGAGGTCGAGGCGCAGATCCGCAGCGGCTTGCTGAAGCGCATGGGGCCGGGGACGGTGCTCAGCATCCGACGGGTCGACGAGATCCCACCGGAGAAGTCCGGGAAGTACCGCTATGTGGTCAGCCGGGCCAGCTGAGCGCAGCTTCCACTCGGCCCGGGACCCTCTGGGCCCGTGCGACAGCGGCGTGCGGGCAGCTTCAGGCAGCCTTGGCCGAGCGCTCAACGAACGCCCTGACCATGCGGAGGCCGAAGCGCAGGGCCGTGCGGTCCCACGGGGCGATGCGCGGGATCTGGAAAGGATCACGGTCCGGCGTCGCCGCGCCCCAGGCGGTCGACACTGCCAGCTCGAAGCCGGCCGCGCGCGCCAGCGCGACGTCTCGAGGTGTGTAGTCGTGACCCGGGCCGCCGTTCGGGTAGGCGAAGGACACGATCGGCGCGCCGACCACGGCCTCGAGGCGCGCCTTGCTCTCGACGATTTCCCGACGCGCGCTAACGTCGTCCGCGTTGGCGAGGATCGGGTGATGGACGGTGTGCGCGCCGATCTCGATGCCGGCGCCGTGCAGCCGCCGCACCTGCTCCTCGGTCATCATCAGGGTGTCGGGCAGCGCGGCGCCGACGCGCTCGGCGATCGCCGCCGCGCGAGCGATACGCTCGTCCTGCGGCAGGTACTTGAGCACGGGCAGGATGGCGCCGATCGCCCTCACGCGCGCCGCGTGGTCCGGCAGGGCGTGCCGGCCGAAGCCCTCGCGGGTCAGGTCGAGCACGGCCGGCGCGCGCCGCAGCGCCTCGATCACCGTGTCGTTGAACATCCGCCCCCCGCCGAGGAAGCCCGGCGCCACGAACACCGTGGCCGGTAGGCCGCGGGCGCGCAGCAGCGGCAGCGCCACCTCGCAGTTGTTGGCGTAGCCGTCGTCGAAGGTGATGCAGACCGCGCGCGGCGGAAGGCTGCGCTCGCGCAGGCGACGCACCGCCTCGGGCAGCGGCAGCACGGTGAAGAGTCGGCCAATCAGGTCCAGCTGGGCGGCGAAGCCCGCCGCGTCGGGCTCGTCGGGAAGGAGGGGATCCCGCTCGGGCAGCACGCGATGATAGATCAGCACCAACAGGGCGCGCGCGCCGCGGCTCGAGGTGAGCCCGGCGGCGGCGCGGAGCAGGGACAACTGCAGCGGGTTGATCGGCGTCATGCGAGTTCGCAGCGGTGTTCAACGAGCCAGTGTTCGAGCATCGCCAGCACCCACACGAACACGCCGTGATAGCTCGCGTCGTCAGAGCCGTGCAGGTGCAGCAAGTGGTCGAGGAACGCCGGCTGGACAACGTTTCGGCGGCGTAGGTCCGACAGATTCCCCATCACCAGGTCGCGCAGCCGGGGCGAGTCGTGCAGCCACAGGCCGAACGGCAGGCCGAAGCCATGCTTCTTCTTGTGGATGATCTCGTCGGGCAGGAAACCGACGGTCGCCTGCTTGTAGAAATGGCGCAGCTTCGTGCCCGGCATCTTGAGCCGGGGCGGCACGCGCAGCGACAGGTCGATGACGTCCGGGTGCAGCATGGGGTAGGAGACGCGGATGCCGGCCAGGGCCGACATGGTCTCCACTTTGCGGAGGTCGCTGTCGGCCAGCGTATACTGCCAGTCGTAGTAGAGCAGGCGGTTCAGCTGGCTGTCGCAGGGCGCCTCGTCCCAGACCTCTTGCATGCCGGCGAGCGGCGCGCCGGGGTCGATCACGGCGAGGAAATCCGGGTGCAGGACATCGCCGGCGCCGACGCGGTAGAGCAGGTTCCAGATCTCGAGGCGCTCGGGCAACGGTACGTTGGCGCGGCCGATGAAGGCGCTGGCGCGCCGAAACGGTCGCAGGCGCAGCGGCTCGGACAGGCCCGCGAGCAGCGGCTCCAGTAGGCCGTTGCGCAGCAACGCCGGCACGCGCTCGTAGCGCGCGAACACGTTCTGGCGTGCGTAGCGACTGTTGCCGGCGAAAAGTTCGTCGCCACCGTCGCCGGCGAGCAGGTGATCCACGCCGGAGTCGCGGGCGAGGCGTGCGCAGTAGTAGAGCGGCAACGCCGAGGAGTTTCCGAAAGGCTCGTCGTAGGCGCGCGCAATCAGCGGGAATGCGTCCGCGATGTCGTCGCCGCTGATCACGTGCTCATGGCCGCGGCAGCCGAAGCGGCGATTCGCAATGCGCGCGTAGGACAGCTCGTCGAACTCCGGGTAGCCAAAGCCGATCGAGAAGGTTTCCACCGGGCCAGGCCGCGCCTGGCTGAGCACGCCCGCGACCGTGGAGCTGTCGAGGCCGCCGCTCAGGAAAGCGCCGGTGCGCGCGTCAGGCGCGCAGTCAGCGACCGCCGTCGCGAGTGAGGCGTGCAGCTCGGCCTTGAGGCTCTCGAAGGACACTCCCCCCGACTCGACGAACCGCGGTCGCCACCACGGCTTCACCTTGACGCCGCCCGCGTCCCACACGGCCATGTGTCCGGCGCGCAGCTTGCGCACGCCTTCGAATACCGTGTCCGGCGCCGGCACCATGTGCAGCATCAGGTAGTTGAACACCGCCTGCCGCGACAGGCCGGCCTCGATGCCGGGGCAGCGGGCGACGGCCTCGGCCGAGTCCCCGAAGACCAGCAGGCCCGGAGCGGACGCGAAGGCGAGTCGCTCGATGCCCATCGGGTCAATCGCGAGCACGGCACGGGCGCAGCCCCGGTCGAGGATCGCGAGTGCAAAGCGGCCGGCGAGCCGGGCCACCACGTCAGGTCCCTCGGTGCGGTAGGCATCGAGGATTGCCGCGGCGTCGGCGGGTTGCCGTGGCTGAGCGAAGGCCGTGCTCCACGTCGGCGCGCCGCGTAGCGCGACTATAAGGCCGGTCGCGGCCGCGACGTCCTTGGCCCAGGCCGCGAGCGTCGCGTCGGCCGCAAGCTCCGAGCGGTTGACGGCGGACGGCCCGGCGCTGGCGAACGCGTGCTGGACGAGGGCCTCGTTGGAGGGGCGTGCCTCGGGGCGCGCGTAGTGTCCGAACATGTTCATGACCCGGGGAACGCTGTCCCCGTGCGTGGTGGAAAGTGGGCGAATTGTACCGATGCCACGCTTTGTCAACATGGAACGCGGCGCACAAAACACTGGTGCGAGTCGGGTATCCTACGCGGCCTCGAGTAGCTGGACGCCGGAGTGGACATGTCTGCCTTTGATCAGGTCGTAGCCATCTTGCGGGACACCCTCCAGCTCGGTGCCCGGGCCGAGAACCTTCGGCCCGAGAGCCCGTTGCTCGGGGGCATCCCCGAGTTCGACTCGATGGCGGTCGTGACCTTGGTGACCATGATTGAAGACCGGCTCGGCGTGACGATCGATGACGACGAGCTGTCGGCCGAGGTGTTCGCCACCGTCGGGTCGCTGGCCGACTTCGTGGGCCGCAAGCTCGACTCGTGACCCGGGACCGCGTCTCCGGACACTTCCTCGACGGCGCCAAGGGTCTCCTGTTCGCCTTGCGCCGCGGGCCGCCGGACCCGCGCGGCTGCGTGCTCGTCGTGCCGCCGTTCGCCGAGGAGATGAACAAGAGCCGGCGCATGATCACGCGGGTCGGGCAGGCGCTCGACGCGCGCGGCGTGGCGACCGTGCTGCCAGACCTGCATGGCACCGGCGACAGCGCCGGCGAGTTCGCCGACGCGGACTGGGACGGCTGGTGCGACGACCTCGTGAGCACGGCCTGCTGGTGCGAGCAGCACGCGGGTCCAGTAACCGGGTTGCTGGCGATAAGGCTCGGTTGCGCGCTGGCCTGCGCGGAGCGCGTCCGTGCGGCCCTCCCGTCGCTGCGGCGCGTGGTGCTGTGGCAGCCGGTGCTCGATGGCAAGCGGTTCCTCAGCCAGTTCCTGCGGCTGCGCGTCGCGGCGGCAATGGCCGCGGGCACGCAGGAGTCCGCGGGTGAGCTGCGGCGCCGCTTGGGCGAGGGCAAGCCGCTGGAGGTGGCTGGCTACCCGCTGTCGCCCCGGCTGGCCGACGACCTCGAGAAGGTGGCGCCGCCGGCCCGTCTGCCCGCGCCCCCGGCCGAGACGCTCTGGGCCGAGGTTGCTAGCGGCGAGGGCGCGACCCTGACCGCGGCCTCGGTGGCTGCCGTGGAGCGCTATCGGGTCGCGGGCGCGTTGGTGGAGACAGAGGTCGTGCCGGGCGAGCCGTTCTGGTCCTCAACCGAGATCGTCGTGAACGAGGCGCTCGTGGCGCGCACAGAGGCATTCCTGGCCGGCGACTCCACCGGGGACCAGGGGTAGGGCGGGGTGGCGCGAGTCTCGCCAATCGTCTTCGAGTGCGCGGGCGACCCGCTGGTCGGCGTCGTCCACTCCCCCGACTCGCTGCGCGGCACGACCGGCGTCGTGGTCGTGGTGGGCGGGCCGCAGTACCGCGCTGGCAGCCACCGCCAGTTCGTGCAGCTGGCCCGGCACCTCGCGGCTGCGGGCTACCCGGTGCTGCGTTTCGACTACCGCGGCATGGGGGACAGCGGCGGCGAGCCGCGCGACTTCCGCGGCGTGAACGAGGACATCCGCGCGGCGGCGGACGCGCTCCTGGCCGCCGATCCCCGGCTGCGCTCGGTGGTGCTGTTCGGACTGTGCGACGCGGCGTCGGCAGCGCTGATGTACGCGCCCGGCGACCCGCGGGTGCAGGGGCTCATGCTCGCCAATCCCTGGGTACGGACCGAGGCCGGGCTGGCGCAGGCGTATGTCGAGCAGTACTACGGACGCCGATTCCTGCAGCCGACTTTCTGGCGGAAGCTGCTCAGCGGTCGGCTCGATTTCCGGGATTCGGTGGGCGGGCTGCTGCGGTCATTGCGTTTGAGTGGAGCAAGGTCCATCCCGACACCCCCGGCGTCGCAAGTCGACTTCATCGATTCGATGCGTCGCGCAATGGAGTCGTTTGTCGGCCCAGTGTTGATTCAGGTCAGCGGACGGGACCTGACCGCAGGCGAGTTCGTCGCGCTTTGCCGCGACTCGTCCAGCTGGCACCGCGCAATCAATCGATCCGTGGTCACCCGGCAGGAATTTCCAGCGGCTGACCACACATTCTCGAACACCGAGGAACTGCAGCGGGCCCTCGAGGGGTGCGAGCGATGGCTCGCTAACCACGGCTGATGCCCTGAGCTGTGGAACCTGCGGTTTCGACTGCGGTCCCAGAAAATGTGAACGAGTCGAGAATTGAGCCCAAAGTTACGCGGTTTGGTATCCCGACCGCCCGTGGTCTGCCGCAAACTTGTGAACCGAGCAATTGGGTTCCGACATTTTTTGCGTAGGGGGCGTCGATGAAGCGTAGAGAGTTCTTGACTTCGGCCGTCGGATTGACAGGTTCGTTGTTGCCGGCCCTGGCAATGGCGAGGAAAGAACCGTGTCCGCCCTCTTCGTTGTCCGTGAACGGAAGCGATCCGGCGCAGGCGGCCTGCATAGCGCCGGGCGATGCGGAAGCCGACTGGGTTGTTCGTGCCAATGGTCCGGGCGTCGTCTGGGCTCACGATTTCCGTAGCGACGCCGAGGTCCTGAACTTCCTCAAGTCACCCAGCAAGCTCACCGCTGGTGTGCACGATCCGATGCTGATGGCGCATCGGACCGCGGCCGACGGCGTGACTGGGGGAGGTTGCCTCGAACTCCTCAACATCGGGTCGACGCTGGCACAGCCTGTCAGTGCGAGCAGCACGACTCTGTTGCTCAAGGACGCGAGCGATTTTCCGAATCCGGGTTCGGCTGCGGCGGCCTATGAGCTGGCCATCCAGACGACGGTGCCGCCAATGAAGGAGGTCGTGCTCGTCACCGCGAAGAACGGAAATGCCCTTACGGTGGTCAGGGGTCGGACCTTCCCTGAACCGAACAAGTTCGACAACAAAGGGCTGGCTGCCGACTGGGGTGCCGACGCCGCGATCGGAACGGATTGTCGCGGCGGTTGGGCACGGCCGTTCTCAGCAATCGTGGCGGGCGACAACGGTCGCGCGACCGACGACGCGGCCGCTGGCGGCTCGGTACCGCGCCGAAGCTTCAGCCCGAGACCGGGGCAGACGGTCGACGGGCTGATTTACAACTTTCGCAGGGGCTATTACGGCCACCGTGATTACCATTCCGTGTACCCGACGTGGAATGGGGAGAACGACATCTGGGACGGCGAGGAGTTCTATCTGCAGTTCCGGGTCAAGGTCGACCCGCGCAGGTTCTCGCCCGAGAATGAGGGCAGTGGCAAGCTCTGGTTCATCCACACGATGGGACAAAGCGGTTCGTATGAGCTGGTCATGAATTGCCCGGAGGCTAGCCGGCGACGGTTCAGCATCTACACGAACTTCGGATCGAATGCGAACTCAAGGTTGACGTCGCCCCAGGGTGGGGCCGCTGGTGACGAGAAGTACGTCACGTACATGCCGAAGAGCAAATGGGAGTCCACGTGTCTCGTTGGCGACCCGGCCGGTTGTTGGGAGTGGCCAGCCGGCGAGTGGGTGACGCTGCTGGTGCACGTCAAGCCCGGTCATGACAACGACTTCCAGTATCCGCTGCCTGGCGAAATCAAGCGGGACGAAAATCTAATTGTCGTCGATACCTCGCTTTTTACGCCGGTCAATAACGGCCAGAGCCTTGAGTTCGAGACCAATCCAGTTCCGACAAAAGAGACCTTCAAGTTCAAGGGCGCTCTCGACATCACGCAGGACGGCTATTTCGAGGGCTGGGATCTCTCGTTTCTGCAGGGCGCCTCCATCCCGTCGACTGCGCAATTCACCATCGTCAGTTACAGAGTTGCGAACGGGCGAGCTCGATGGAAAGTGTCGCCGAAGCGGGCTCGTGACAGCCTACCAGCAGGGGTGCCCAGCAACGGCGACAGACTCAAGGTCAATTGGGGTCGGGTTGCGAAGGATGCGAAGTACAAGGACACGACCGTAGAGGTCTGGGTCAAACGTTCAGGCGACTCCGGGTACGTCCTACTGTATTCGAAGGCAGACTTGGCATGGATATTCGGAGACGTGGGCCAAGGTGTCTATTCGTTGCATCCTCCGGGCTTCAACTGCTTCCAGCCGACCGGCTATCAGAACGTTCAGGATGGCCAGATTCCACCGCGGATTTCGTATTGGTATCGATTCGACCAGGTCATCTTTTCGAGGCAGTTCATTCCGGCGCCGGTGTACTAGTTGACCGGCGAGTTCCCTTAGGCCAGCCTTTCGTACCATGCGACGTAGAAAGTTCCTTGCTTGCAGTGCCGTGACATTGGCCGGTTTCGTCGCAGGGCGGGCTTTGGCCCGTCCGCCGTGCCCGCCGGCGTTGGTCAGCGTGAGCGGCGGAAACTCTGTGAGATCAACGTGTGCCAAGCCCATTCCCGAGTGGTTTATTGCGCTGAAGCCGCTGCGTTGGGTCTCAGTGGCATCCGGTCCTGATGCACAAGCCCCGTGGCAGGCAGGTGACCGCCTGGCGGAGGTGGTCCCGCAGGGGCCCTATTTTGGAGGATGGGGTCCGAAGTACTTGACCGCCGGCTGGAACGGCGCCTGTGTTGACTCGGACAACCGCCAGATGATTCTCGCCCTCAACGGCGGGCATGCGGCCTGGCAGTACAACGACGCTTATGAGCTGGACCTCAATGGCGAAGTGCCGACCTGGCGTCGCATCGTCGATGCCACTCCCGAGGTAGACCCCAGTGACGGTCGTCGCTTTTTCGACGCCCACAACAACGGATCCTCAGAACCGTTTCCCGATGGCTATATGGACAGGGTTCTGGACCCCAACGGTCACCCTTATCTCAGGCCCTTGCTGGTGCCGGGTTGGCTGGGAGACGGCCCACAGCCGCCGATCGAGCACTCGGACCGGTCCCCCAACCTTGGGCTCGTGCGGCGACGTCCCCGTACCCTGCACACCTGCTCCCACTACCACTACTCTAACGGTCGGGTCTGGTATCCGATCATGAACGGTTGGAACCACGGTACCGGCCTCACCTCGCTGGTGAAGCTCGCGCTGGACATGGACGCCCTGCGCCAGGACCCTGGTCTCAGGAAGTGGCGGTATGCGGACCCCGGCCCGTGGCGGTACCTTGGGACCATCTCCGAGCAGACCGGCGGCGACACGAGCGCTTTTGGCTTCGGCGTCGCCGCGCTAGACCAGAGCACCGGCAAGATCTGGTACGTTGGACAGCGCACCTCGTCCTACTGGAGCATGGACACGCGCGGGCCTGCAGCCGGCCAGCACGCGTATTTCAACGACTCCCCGCGGGAAAAGGACGTCCGATCGTCGGGCGGCGCCATTGCGCACGCCTTGCCGGTCGCAGGCGGCGGGGCGACCAGCCTGTTCGTGATAATGGAGATCGGCACTTACCGCCTCTGGGTCTTCGACATCTCGAAAGCTGGAACGGGCAAGGCCTGGTCGGTGGTGACGCCCGCAAATGCGGGAAGCTTCGAATGGGGGGCGGCGTTGAAGGTCATCGAACCCGGGTTCAGCGGGTACCCGGCGGCATACGGCATGGTCTACCACGAATCGAGCCGCTGTTTCTTCGCCTACAATTGCGACCAGATGCCCAACCGGGCCGCCCTGCGCAAGCTCTCCATCCCGCTCCGCAAGGACGGTACCTACGATCCGGAGGGTAGCTGGGCCTGGAGCGAAGTTGTGCTCAGCGGACAAGCGCCCGCCGTGAACAATCCGACTTCCGGTAACATCGGAGGTGGCGGCGGATCGTACACGCGGTTCAATATCTTTCCGGATTTCGCCGGAACCGGGGAAGCACTGCTCGTGCATCTTTCTCAGTTCGACGAGGCGACTTCGGTCTGCAAGTTGCCGCCGAGCAAGGTCGGCTGAGTCGGTTGTCGGTGCTATGGTCGTCCGAGGGTCCAGCGCGATGAAGGTCAAGTGTCAGCGTTCCATGAGCCTCGCAGCGCTGGTGCTCGGTGCATTGATGTGCGGAACTGCGGTGGCACAACCGGTGCCCGCGCCACCGCCCGACGATCTTGACGTGACCTGCGGTCCGCCACCGCCAGGGCATTACCTGAAGGGTAAGCGCGACTACCGCGCGAGGAACCTGAACGCCGAGAACCAGCGCGATTTTCGGGGCCATGAGACCTACCACCTTGGGCCGGCAGAATCCGCCCTGAAATCTGGCCGCCTGCAGTTCGGGGTGATGAACAACCTCCACTTCGTTCTGCACAAGGTGCCGAATAATGAAATAGCCCTGAGGGTGCTGATCGAGTGGGACCTCGCCGGCGGACGCGACCCGGAGTATTCGCCTCCCAGCTGCTATTTGGCCTGGGCAAGGCAGTTCGCGCCGGATGACGTGGTCGTCTGGAACTACGGCGCCTACTACTTCCTCCGCAAGGGGGACGATCGACGCGCCGACCAATGGTGGCGGCAGACGCTCCTGATCGATCCCTCCAACGCGGAGGCACACTACAACCTCGGATTGATGGCGCTGAAGCAGGGGGACTTCGGCCTCGCGCGCACCCATGCCTGGGCGGCCTACGGGGCCGGCTATCCGCTGCCGGGCCTGCGCAAGTCGCTCGAGGAGGCTGGGCAGTGGCGCGACGCCCCGACGAGCGCGACCGCGACCGGCCCTTGAGCGGTGATCGACCCGGCGCGATCGGACCCCAGGATGCGTAGAACCGCCGGTAAAGGAGGAGTCAGGCGCCGGCTGAGCCCTGACTGCGTGGATCCGAAATCATGCTGACGATCCTCACGTTTCTTGCCATCTACGCCGGGGGCTGCCTGATGGCATTGCTCCGGCACCCGATCTTTGGCGTGATGGTCTACGTGCTGGTCTTGTTCGTGAGTCCACCCGACCGATGGTGGGGGCAGGGCGTGCTCGCCGGAGTCCGTTGGTCCCTGATCGCCGCCGCCGTGACCTTGATCGCCCTTTTCGTCCACCGGACCAAGCCGCCCGAGGTGCCATTCCTGCGGCAGCCACTGGTGCTCGGATTCTTGTTGTTCGTCGCATGGGTCGCGACACAGAGTTTCTGGGCGCTCAACCTAGAGATGCACCTTTCGCTTCTCGAGTTCTACCTGAAATTCGTCGTGGCGATGTACCTGATCTATCGCAGCGTCGACTCGGTCGAGCACATGCGGATGTTCCTCTGGGCGAACGTGGCCGGATGCACGTACCTCGGCTGGGTCGTCTACGTCACGCATGTGGGCGGCCGATTCGACGACTTCGGCGGGGCCGGCATCGGCGACGCCAACAACGGGGCGCTCGCGATCATCACCGGCATCATGTCCGCCGGCGCATTGTTCCTGTCGGGTGGCAAGTGGGGCAGGCTGGCACTGTTCATGGCGGTGCCGCTCATGGTCAATGCCATCGTCGCCACCATGAGTCGCAGCGCGTTCCTGGCGCTCATCGCGGGAGGTCTTGCATTCAACTTCTTCGCGCCCGCGAAGCAGAGAAGATGGGTGATCGGGCTGTCGGCACTGGGGCTGGTGGGCTTCCTCGCGCTGACCAATCCCGACTACTGGGGTCGCATCGAGTCGCTGCAGTACCGTGGCGAGGAGGTGCAGGGTGTCGACACCGGACACAGGCGGCTGCTACTTGCCCAGGCGCAGTTGCAGATGTCGCGGCAGTATCCGCTCGGTTGCGGTTCGCGTTGCACCGACACCTTGAGTCCTCTCTACCTCGACGAGAGCCAGCTCACCGAGGGAACACGCTCCTCGCACAACACCTTCCTGACGATGCTCGTGGAGCAGGGCATCCCCGGCGCGGTTTTGTACGTTCTGCTGGTGCTGTGGATTGCGGTCAGCCTGCGGCGGCTTTCGCGCGCGAATCGGGATCCCGGCAGGGAGTCTGCCGCGGCGTTGCTCTACCCGGCCGTGGCCGGCAGTCTGGCGGCCATCATCGTCGGCGACCTCTTCGCTCAGTATCCGAAGTTCGAACTGCGTTTCTGGTTTCTGACCCTCGCTATGGTCCTGCTGGGCAGGGTCGTGTCCCACGAACGCTCGAGCGCCTCACAGGAGTCTGTTCCAGCGAGTCCGCTAGCCAGCCAGGTGCGAGGACCGGTGCAAGCGCCCCCGGCCGCGCACCTCTAGCTTGCGGCTTGATCGGGCTGCCGCTGCGCAGCGTTCTGTACCGCAGGATTCCCGAGCCCGTGACGATCACGAAGAAAGAGCGACTCGAGAAGACGCTGAAGCATCTGCGCAACAAGGTGGTCGGCCGTCCCGGTGAGGCGATCCCGGTGCTGATCTTCGGGGAGCAGCGGTCCGGTACCAACATGCTGCTGGACTGCTTCGGAAAGTCGCCGCGGACCGCCATATACAACGAGACCGACGATGATGCGTTCGTCGAGTACGAACTGCGCGAACTCGACGTGATACGGAGGCTCGTCAACCAATCGCCGGCGTCGCACGTAGTGCTCAAGCCGACTGCAGATGGCAACCGCGCAGACGCGATAATCGACGCCTTGCCCGGCGCGAAAGCAATCTGGATATTTCGCCAGTACCGGGACGCGGTCGCATCTGCGCTGGCCCTGTTCCGTGAGACGAGTCTCGAGTATCTGCACAACGTGGTCCGACGTTCCCCGGAGGCGCGCTGGCGTGCGATCAACCTCATTGAGTCGGACATCGCGATGATCGATGGCCACCTGCGGCGTGGCATTTCAGAGGCGTCGGCACGCGCGTTGATCTGGTATGTACGTAACGGCTTTTACTTCCGGCTTGGTCTCGATCGCCGGCGGGACGTGCTTCTCCTCAACTACGAAGAACTCGTGGCGGACCCGGGGGCGGTGGTCGCACGTGCCTTTGAATTCGTGGGCCTTCAGTTCAATGCCGGCTACACCGATGAAGTATTCGCCAGTTCCGTAGGTCGGCGCGTGGTTCCGGAGATCGATGCCGAGATTGCGGACCTCTGCGAGGGGCTCTTCGCGCGGCTGCGCGATGGTGCCGCGTTTCCCGCCGCCCGGGTGTCCGTGGCATAGCCGTCGCAGCCAGTAGGCTAGCGCAGCGGGATTGCCCGTCCCGCGCATTACATTTGTCCGACAGATCCGGTGCGCTTCTTCTCGCGGCTCGTCGTGCTTATGGTTTCTCCGGCTTGACTCGGCGCGGACGTCCGATGATATTCGGTACTGTCCGCGTCCAGCGGCTGGTGACGCGGAGCTTCCCAGACCGGCGTGAGTTGCGGAAAGGCGACAAGCTAGATAAGGAGTCACCAGTGGAAGAATCGCCAACCGACCGAGCAGCCTGTTCGTCGATACGGGTGTGGCTGCCGGTCTGTGCCCTGCTTGCCCTGCTAGCTGCCCCCGCGGAGGCGGAGCTGGGCTGTCGGAAAGGCCAGTCGGCGGATCTGTCGCCCCTCGTGGACCTGCTCGAGGGCGTTCCGGAGGCGGGGTGGCTCCGCGTCAACGTCAATTCGTTCAAGGATGTTTGGACTCCTCAGGCTTTGCGGCCTTCGTCCGGATCGATCGCTTCGAGTCCTGAGAAGCTCATTCGGGCCTGGAGTAGCTTTGCGTGGGATTGCCGACGTGGCGATCTTCTTCTGTTCGGCGGCGGGCACGCGAACTACTCGGGTAACGATACCTACCGCTGGCGAGCCACGACGCGTCTCTGGGAGCGAATGTCGCTGCCCAGCGACGTGATTGGTCCATTCGGGACGAGGCTGTCCTACATTGCAATCGATGGTGCGTTCGCGGCGCCGGTCGGGGCGCACACCTACGACAATAACATTTACCTCCCATTCATCGACCGGTTTCTCGTCGTCGGCGGGTCTCCATGGAATACCAGTCTTCCGTTCGTGACGCCGACGGGACCAGATACGCTCCGCGTAACGGGGCCATATACATTCGATACCGCGAAGGCCGACCCGGGCAAGGTCGGTGGGACGACGGGTTCGCACGTCAAGGCAAAAAGCGATGCGACGAACATCGTTGGCGGCATGATGTGGCAGAACCGTGATCTCTATTCGTTCATGCCGGCATGGTCGCTTCCTATGAACTTCACAGGAGGTACAACCGCTTATGCCGGATCCGCCGGCGAAGATATCGTCTACCTCAGCGCCCGAGCCAACCAGCTGTCTTCGGTACAGACCCTATATGAGTACCGACTCGTCGATGCCGACGACAGCCTGACCGACACGATCACGATCATCGGCGTACCAGCGCGAGGGACGTCGGGACGGGGTGCGGGGGCATTCGATCCGCACCTGAACGCCTTTGTTCGCACAGCCAAGAGTTCGCCCCGATACGACGTGGCCGATGGCAATTTTGTGTATTGGGACCTCAGCAAACCGGGACCGACCAACCGAAACGTGCTGTTCACACCGACTGACGTGAGCGGAGGGTGGATTCTCGACCGCGGATACGGCATGGACTATGACCCCGTTCGACGACAGTACCTGCTCTGGGCCGGCGATGCGGATGTGTGGGTATTGAGACCGCCGTCGAAGCTCTCGCCGCTGGGTTGGACGATCGAGCGTGTGCAGGCGGCGGGCACGGAGGCGCCGGTCTATCCCTACTCGGGCTACTCGCTCGAACCGGGTGGGGGCGTCCTGGGCAAGTGGAAATACATCCCGGAACTCGATGCGTTCATGGGACTGGAGAATCCTCAACTCGGCAACGTCTGGCTGTACAAGCCCGTCGGGTGGCACCGACCAGGTACGACCCCGCCGCCCACCATTAGCCTCTCGGCCGATCCGCTGGCAGTCGAGGCCAATCAGTCCAGCACCTTGGTCTGGAGCACGACCGACGCGACGGCCTGCGTCGCGAGTGGTGGATGGTCCGGTGCACGGGGCACCTCTGGAAGCGAGGTCATCGGCCTTTTGGCCATTCCCGCCTCATTCACGCTGACATGCTCTGGTCCGGCGGGGCAGTCGACGCGCACGGTGACCGTGCAGATCGTGCCGCCCCTGGTCCTCTTCGCGAATCCGACTCAGGTCCTCAAGGGCGCTGCTACCACGCTGTCGTGGTCGGCACCCTGGGCTACCAGCTGCCTCCTGAGCGGAGGCCTGTCCGGTCTGCGCGGGCCTACAGGCTCCGAGTCGTCGGGTCCGATCTCGGTCACCACGACGTTCACCATCACCTGCTCGGGACAGGGTTCAACGGTCACCAAGTCGGTGACCGTCTCGGTCGCCTCGCCGCCCACCATCGCGATTGCTGCGACTCCGGCGACAGTTGGGCCCGGTGCGACCTCGGTGCTCCATTGGTCGGCCAATAATGCGACTAGCTGCGAAGCCAGCCGCGGCTGGACCGGCCCCCGACCGATCGCCGGCAGCGAGACCGTCGGTCCCATCGCGGCATCCACACGGTTCGACCTCACCTGTACCGGGCCAGGCGGTACGCGAACTGCTCAGGTGCTGCTTACGAGAAGCTGGTAGACGGAGGCGTCACGCGATTGACAAATTTGACGCGGGCTCAGTGGTGGTCGATCAGCCAATGCGTCAAGGCCGCCCCGAAAGACAGCGAGGAAGCACCGTTTCGCGTGACGCTAAATTAGGTGTACGAACGACGAAATACTTCTAGACATCATGGCCCGCCATGGCGAGGCGGGCATTCACAGTTGAGGTAAGCAAGCGGTCTGCCTCCTGGCATTTCGTGGGTTGCGCACTTGCGTGCGC
>Ga0209254_10002779_pt1 | contig 15949 bp, 18 predicted proteins | sample FrelakmetDIP11DI_FD_187148 | JGI IMG/M metagenome (GOLD analysis project Ga0209254, IMG submission 187148) | Freshwater lake sediment microbial communities from the University of Notre Dame, USA, for methane emissions studies - DIP11 DI (SPAdes)... | ecosystem: Environmental > Aquatic >... | reverse complement strand
AAGAAGACGTAGGACCGAGGAAGTCCAGGATTCGCCGGGCCACCGTGTCGGGCTGCTCGAGCTGCAGGAAATGTCCGGCGTTCTCGACGATCGCCACATCACTGCCCTCGGGCAGGAAGTCGCGCACCCACGGCGTGAATTCCGGTGTCATACAACCGTCGTCGTTGCCGTGCAGGTACAGCGTCGGCAGCTGCGGCAGCTCGGTCCACCAGCGGTGCAACTCGGCGTAGCGGGCCGGCGGATTGGTGTTACGGATCGTCGCCCGGTAGGGGCCCAGCGCCGCGCGCCAGTATTGCGGCGCGCCGATCGCGGCGTCCACGTGGCGCAGGTCCTCGGCGGCGTTGTAGCCCGGCGACCACCGCCGCCACAGCAGCGGAACGATCCACGAGCCCGACCGCTCGGGCAGCGCCGGCAACTGGAAGTAGCTGATGTACCAGCTGCGGACCAGTTGGGCCGGCAGCAGCCGCAGAAGCTTGCCACGGTTGGGCACCGGTCCGTGTGGCGGGCGCAGCGCGGCCGACGGCGGCACCGACATGACGACCGCCTTGACGAACGGGCTCTCCGGCATGGCCGCCAAACCGGTGGCCGCGATGGCACCCCAGTCATGGCCGATCACGACGTCACGGTCGGTAGGGCCGCACGCCTGGCGCACCTGCAGCGCGTCGTGCATCAACGCGGCGATGTGGTAGCTGCCGTCGGACGGGATGGACGACGGGACGTAGCCGCGCATGAACGGCGCGATCACCCGGTAGCCGGCCGCCACCAGATGCGGAGCCAGCTTGCGGAACCCGTAGGCGGTGTCGGGAAATCCGTGCAGGCACAACGCAATCGGGCCGTCTTCGGGCCCCCAGCTCAGCGCCCGCAACTGCACAGCCGGGGCGGCGACGTCAATCCAGCGCGGCGCGGGCATCGGTGTCAGATCGGGTCGAAGGCGGAGATCAGCCAGCGTCCACCGACCTTGTCGAGGGTGACCCGCACACTCGACGTGGTGTTGGTCGGCGCGTCGGCGCCCACCGTGACCGTCTGGTTGACGAACAGCAGGACGACTGCGTGGTCGGCCTTGGCCGACACCGTGGCGGCCGCCGGAACGGTGGCCAGCGCGGAGATCTTCTTCTCCTTGGCGCCCGGGATGACGACGGTGTTGACCAACTGGGTGTAGGCGTCGAGGAAGGTTCCGGTCAGCCGGTCGCGGGCGGCGCCCAGCTCCTTCTCGACGGTGTCGGGCTTATAGCTCAGCAGCGCGACGGTCGAGTCCCGGGCGGCCGTCACCGCCTCGGTGCGGGCGGTGTCAGCGTCACGTCGCGACGAGTCCTCCCACTTCAGGTAACCCGCCGCCGCACCGAGCAGCATGGCGATCACGGGCAGGATGACGAACGCCACCGCGCGCGACCAGCTGAACCCGGCCTTCGGCGCGGCGTCGGCCTCGGCTTCGGCTTCGGCGATCTCCGGGTAGGAGTCGCTTCCCTCGACGGTGATCTCGGTTTCGAGCTCCGGGATGTCGGGCTTGTCCTCGGGTGTGGTCACGGTACGAACTCCACTTTCGAGACCTTGGCCTGGTCGGCGCCGGTCTTCTTGACGGTCAGTCGCATCCGCCAGTTGCGCGGCGGCTGGTTCTGCGCGCCGGCGTTCTCGGTCTTGACGGTCACGGCCACCAGGACGTTGCCCTCGGTGGCGGTCACCGACTCCAGCCCGGCGTCGTTGACCGTGCCGACGGATTTGGACTTAGCCTGCTTGACCACGTCGACGAAGGGCTGCGACCGCTTGGCGAAGTCGTCGTAGAAGGCGTCGGTGGCGGAGTCGAGGATGCGCTGTACGTCGGCGTCGGCGTTCTGGAAATCGATGGTGGTCAGGTTGATCGCGCCCTGCCGGCCGACGCTGACCAGCAACTCGCGCAACTGGTCGGCCTCGCGCGCCTGGTAGGCGCGGTAGCCCAGCCACCCGGTCAGCCCCGCCAGTGCCACCACCACGGCCAGCCCGACCGCGATCGCGAGCTTGACGTGCGACCACGGCTGCTTGGTTGCGGGCTCGACCGGCTCCGCGACCTCCGTCGTCTCCTCGGCGGCCTCGACGTCGGCGGTCTCGGCGTCGGCGTCGGTGACCGCGGCGTCGTCCTCGGGGACGGCAGCCTCGTCAGCCATGCTTGCTCCTCTAAGGCGCTGCGGGCAGGTTGCCCGCACTCGGCCGAAAGGCTACCGGTAGTGCCTGGGAGCAGCGTCAGCGGTTGGCCGCCGCCTAGAGATCGACGATGACGATCTTGCGCATTCCCAGCATCGCCCGGGTCGCCGCGACGGCACGGACAGGGTCGGCATCGCCGGTCAACTCGAATAACCGGGTGAGGACCACCTGCCAGCTCACCCCGAAGCGGTCCTTGAGCCAGCCGCACTGAGCTTCCTGACCGCCGTCGACCAGCACGTTCCAGTAGTGGTCGACAGGGCGGACCGTCAGGGGTGGCGAAACTCATCGCACACCGCTGGGTAACGTGCTTTCCAGGTTCGGCCGAGAGGATGCCTGTGAGCAGCACGAAGAGTGGTCCGCAGACGGTCGGGTTCCGCGGCGACAAGAACCTGACGCTGGTGGGCGACGAGTGGAATCGCGGTGCGACGTCGGCGGCCGGGCACCCGACGATCCTGATGCTGCACGGTGGCGGGCAGAACCGGTTCTCCTGGAAGAACACCGGCCAGGTGCTCGCCGATCAGGGTTTCCACGTGATCGCCCTGGACGCCCGCGGCCACGGAGACAGCGATCGTGCGCCGAATGCCGAGTACACCGTGGAGGCGCTGTCGCGAGATGTGCTCAACGTGCTCGACCAGATCGGCCGTCCGGTGGTGCTGATCGGGGCCAGCATGGGCGGGCTGACCAGCATTCTGGTCGCGCACCTCGCCGGGCCGCAGAAGGTCACCAAACTGGTTCTCGTCGACGTGGTGCCGCGAGTCGAGCACAAGGGCGCCTCCCGCATCCACGACTTCATGGTCAGCCACGTGCACGGCTTCGAGACCCTCGAGCAGGCCGCCGACGCGATCTCCGAATACCTTCCGCACCGCAAGCGCCCGAAGAACCTCGACGGGCTCAAGAAGAATCTGCGCCATCGCGACGGCCGGTGGTTCTGGCACTGGGACCCGGCGTTCCTCCAGCCGATCAACGACGATCCGTTCGTCCGCGCCGAGGAACTGGAGCAGGCGGCGGTCGGCCTGAGGATCCCCATCCTGCTGATCCGCGGGAAGCTGTCCGACGTCGTGAGTCCCGAAGGGGTGCAAGAGTTTCTCGCCAAGGTACCGGCCGCGGAGTTCGTCGAGCTCTCCGACGCCGGGCACACCGCGGCCGGTGACGACAACGACGCGTTCAGCGCGGCCGTCGTCTCATTCGTCACCCGCTGACGGCGACGGGTATGCGGCGCTTGGCACGCTGCCGTACTGTGTTTTCCAGCGGGTCGGGGACGTTGGAATTGCGCCAGGAGGGCCCATGACGTCCAACATCGATTTAGCACGGCCGCGGCGGCCAGGCCGGCCGGCCGGTGGCGACGCGGAGGCCACTCGCCGGCGGATTGCCGAGGCCGGCTTGGAGATCTTCGCCGACTTGGGCTTCGAGGCCGCGACGTTCATGGCCATCGGCAACCGCGCCGGCGTGACCCGTCCGGCCGTCAACCACTATTTCGCCAGCAAGTCGGCGTTGTACCACACGGTCCTCGGCGTCGTCACCGACAGCGTTTCCGATGCCGCCGAGACGGCCTCGCGGGCACCGACACTGGCCGGTCAGCTGCTGGGCTTCATCAGCGCGGTGATCGTCGACGCGGAGCCCTCGACAGCGCGGTTCCTCCTGCAGTCGGCGCTGGACCTGTCCCGTCAACCCGAACTGGCTGTCAGCGCCGACCACCACCCGGCGGCGATGGTCGACCAGTTCATTCGTGACGCGATCGACCACGCCGTGAGCCGCGGCGAGCTGCAGGCCGATGCTGACGCCGCAGCGCTCGCCGAGATGTTCACCGCGATCTTTTGGGGCGCCGCGCTGCGCCTCGGCCGAACCGGTACCGACGCCGGCCGTGTGATGAACCAGTTGCGCGGGCTGTTCGACGGCAGCCTGTTCAGCCGCTGACGTCGAGGTGTAGCTCGGAAACCACGTAGGACCGGGCGATGTGCTTGAGTTCGGCCGGGTCCACCGCGCGCACCACCATCTGAGCCCCGAGCCCGTCGATCATGGTCAGCAGCCGCCGCGCGGCCACATCCGCGTCCCCGGCGTGGAACTCGCCGGTGGCGTTGCCCTCGCGGACCACGTCGGCGATGCAGGCCAGCCACTGGTCCACCACCGACCGTCTCGGGGCCATCGAGGCCGCCGGTGTCGAGTACCTGCCCGAGGAAGCCAGGGACTCCGGCCCGCGCAACCTGTTCGCGGTGTTCCTCGGCGCCAACCTGACCTGGACGAACGTCGCCTTCGGCGCCTTCGCCATCCTGTTCGGGCTCAGCTTCTGGCAGACGCTCACCTCGATGGCGGTCGGCACCGCGATCGGCACCCTGGCGGTGCTCCCGACCGCAATCATCGGCCCGCGCACCGGCACCAACATGACGGTCTCCAGCGGTGCCTTCTTCGGCATCCGCGGCCGGTTCATCGGTTCCGCGCTGGCACTGGCGATCGCGCTCGGCTTCGCCGCGGTGACGGTGTGGACCAGTGGCGACGCCCTGGTGGCCGCCGCCCACCGACTGTTCGGTCTGCCCGAGACCAACGTGGTGGGCGGTGTCGGCTACGCCATCGTCGCGGCGCTGATGATCCTGGGCGTCTTCGCCTTCGCCGGCGGATTCCACCCCAGCGCGACGTCCGGGGAGTACGCACTGGGCGGCTTCTGGCCGACGTGGACGCTGTGCGCGGTGCTGTTCGCGGCCGCGCCGATCTCTACTCCTACCTCGACGACCTGGTGACCGCCGCACCGGCCTGATACGTGCTGCCCATCGTGGTGATCTCGGTGCTGGGCGGCCTGAGCCAGGGCGTGCTGTGCATCTACACCAGTGGCCTCGATCTGGAAGGCATTGCGCCGCAACTGAAGCGGACGCAGACCACGATCATCACCGCCGCCGTCGCGATCGTCCTGCTCTACGTCGGTCCGCTGGCCGACGTGGCGGCTGGAGTGGATCTGAGCACCATCGGTTCGGCCGTGATCGCCGGCGTCATCTACGCGGTGGCGGGTCTCGGCCTAGGTCACCGGGGTGACCAGGCGCCTGTTGGTCAGCCACTCGTCGACGTTGCGTAAAGCCAGCTGCGCCATCGCAGTTCGGGCACGCGCGGTGTTGCTGCCCACGTGCGGCAACAACACCACGTTGTCCAGCTCGCGCAGCGCGACCGGCACCTGTGGCTCGTGGGCGAAGACGTCTAGTCCCGCACCGGCCAGTCCCCCGTTGCTCAGCAGATCGATCAGGGCGTCCTCGTCGACGACGCTGCCCCGGGCGATGTTGATCAGATAGCCCTGCGGCCCAAGCGCTTCCAGGACGGGACGGTCCACCAGCTGTCTGGTGTCCGGGCCACCGGCGGTGGCGGCGACCAGGACGTCGACCGATCCGGCAAGCTCTTCCGCGGACGCCGCGTAGCGGTACGGGCTGTCTGGGATCTCGCGGCGGTTGTGATAGGCGATGGCACAGTCGAATCCGACAAGCCGGGTCGCGATCGCCGAGCCGATGCGGCCGAGTCCCAGGATTCCGATCCGGCTGCCGGACAGGTCGCGGGTGTAGGGCGGCGGCCCTTCGACGGGCCACCGCCCGGCGCGGACGTAGCGGTCGGCGGCGCTGAACCCCCGCATGGTGTCGAGGATCAGACCCAGCGCGGTGTCGGCGACGGTGTCGGTCAGCACATCGGGGGTGTTGCTGACTACGATCCCCCGCGTGCGGGCCGCGTCCAGGTCGATCGCGTCGACGCCGGCGCCGAAGTTCGCGATCGCCTCCAGGTTCGGCAACTGCGCCATCAGCCCGGCGTCCACACCGGGGCGTCCGCAGGCCAGGATGACGGTGACGTCAGCGGCGTGCCGGTCCAGGAACGTGGCGCGCTGCGGCCCGGTTGGCAAGTGCAGCAGCGTTTTCCGCGCTTCGAGTACGGCGGCCAGGGACGGTTCGGGGTTGCCTACGACGAGAACTGCCATGCTGCCAGTCTTCTACACCGGCGAATCAGTTCCGGGGGCGGACCAGTGCGGCGAGCTCATCGCGGTCGGTGATGGTGAGCTTGGCGAACATCCGGTACAGGTGACCCTCGACGGTGCGGGTGGACACCACCAGCCGTTCGGCGATGTCGCGGTTGGTCAGGCCGCGCGCGACCAGGTTGGCGATCTCCCACTCCCGGGCGCTCAGCGGCAGCGGGTGCGAGGTGACGCGCAGGGCCGGCGTCTTCAGGCCACCGCACTGGGTGGCAAGCCGATCGGCGGCGGCTGCTGCCTCCAGCGCGTTGCGGCGCGTACCGGCCGCCTCGAACATCGCCGCCGCCTGCGCGGCCGCGTCGGCCGCCGACAGTAGCGCGCCGATCCGCTCGAACTCACGGGATGCCGAGTAGACCTGTGCCGCATCGTTGTTCAGCAGACCGGCGGCGTGGGCGGCATCAAGGTCGGCCAACGGTCCGCCGATTCCGGTGGCGACGTCGATCAGCCGTTGCAGACATGAGCGGTCACCGAAGCGTGCGGCGGCGTGCAGCGCCAGCAGCTCGATGGTCCGCTGCCCCGACTCGGCGGCCAGGTCCGCGGCACGCACGGCGGTGGCGATCGCCCCGGTGAGGTGGCCCTCGGCCGCGGCCAGCCAGGCCTCGGCGACCAGCACCGGCGGTTCGAACATCGATGAGCCGCGGCTGACCGCCGCCCGCAACTCGGCGACCAGGGGGGCCGCCGCCTCGTCGTTGCCCAGTCCGCTGTAGCACTGCGCCAGCAGCAGCCGGGCCGGAATGTTCCAGGATGCGGCCGACTCGTCGGCCAGCGCGGCCAGCGTCTCCTCGAGCCTGACCACCGCGGCGCGCAGCTGCCCGCGGCCGAACTCGACGGTGGCGGCGACGACGTTGGCCATGGCGCGGGCGCGATACTGGCTCGGCGAGGTGATCCGCACGATGTCGCCCGAGCGGGCCTGCGCGGCCTCGAAGTTGCCGCCCAGCGTCAGTGCGCGAACCTCGGCCAGTGCCAACAGGAATCGCAGCAGGCTGTCGATCTTGTCGGCGACCTGGTGACCGCGAAGCGCCAGCCGGGCCGCGTCGTCCCGACGTCCCTCCAGGCCCGCGGCCATGGTCCCGCCGAACACCGCCCACCCGACCGCGATGGGCGGGGCCGCCGGATCGGTGAGCACCCGCTCGGCCAGCTCGGCGGCTTCGGTCAGCCGGCTCGCCAGCACGGCCAGCGCGGAGGTGAGGCCGTCGACCACCAGCCGTGCCGCCGGGTGGGTGATGCGCTCTTGCAGCATGGCCAGGATCTCTCCGGCGGCCTGCGCGTCGCCGATCGACCACTGCAGGGTAGCGACGCGGGCGATGCCCCACCGCACGAATTCGAACTCGTTGAGGGTGTCCGGGTCGAAGGCGCCCAGAATCGCCTCGGCCTCGGTCTCCTTCCCCTGCCACAGAAGCGATCTCGCGAGCAGCTCGCTGGCCAGAAGCCCGCCGCCCCGCCGCACTGCCGCGCGCGACAGCTGCTCGGCCAGGGTGATGTTGGTCAGGGCGATCGCATCCTCGGCGGCACGCATCAGAAAGGTGGGGTCGACCGGTTCGTCGGCCTGCATGGCCAGTTCGGCGCGGCGCAGTCGTTCGGCCGGGGTACGCGGCGGGTGATGATTCATCACGCTCAGCAGTTCCGAACGCAGCCGCCGGCTGGCGACATGTCCGAGGCCGTTGCGGATCACCTCCCCGATCAGCGCGTGGGTGAAGTGAATTTCCGCGGCGCCCGCCTCGTCGTGGATGCGGATCAGGCCGCGCCGCTCGATGTGCTCGAGGGTGTCGGTGGCGGCCAGTTCGGACATGATCGCCAATGGCAGCGGCTCGGCCAGTGCCAGCAGTTGCAGTGCGCGTTTCTCGTCGGCGGGCAGCCGGTCGAGCCGACTGCCCAGCAGCGGGGTCAGCGTTGAGGAGACGCCGACGTGCCCGCGCAGCTGCCAGACGTCGTTGACCCGGCGCAGGGCGCCCGCCTCCAGCGCGCCCTCGACCAGATGGCGTACGAACAACGCGTTGCCGCCGGAGGCCTCCCAGATCAGGTCCGCGGACAGCTGCTCCAGATGACCGTGCAACGCGGTCTCGATGAGGGTGACCGCCTGAGCTTTGGTGAACGGAGTGACGTCGAGGCGGGTGAGGTACGCGTCCTTCCACAGCGCGGTGATGGTCTCCGGCATGGGCTCGCCGGTGCGGGCGGTGGCCACCAGACGCACCGACCCCTCGATCGCGAGCTGATGCAGCAGGGTGGCCGAGAGGTGGTCGACGAGGTGTACGTCGTCGACGCCGATTACGGCGTATTTCTCCCGGCGGACGGTATCGAATGCGTTGGCCAGCATGGTGATTGGGTCTTTGGCGGTGGGCGCCCTGAGCAGGTGCGCGAAGACGCCCAGTGGGATCTCACGCGCCGACTCGGTGCCGGCCACCCAGTGCGCGGGGACCCGCAGAGATTGGGTGGCACACCGGGCCAGGGTGGTCTTGCCGACTCCGACGTCGCCGAGCAGCAGCACGCCGCAACCCGGGGCGCGAGCGCCCAGGGCAGTGTGGATCGCGGCGACCTCGCTTTCGCGAGCCACAACGGGCCAGCTCAGAACCCCCACATTCGGAGTCTAAGCAGGCGAGACGCCAACGGCGGGCGATTCAGCTACCGTTTGCCGACCCTGACCGGAATCGGCCCCGCAGCTACCGTGGTGAAGGGCACCGCCACGGGGAAGTCGTCGGTGAGCGACGTGATCCGGCAGCGACCGATGATCGTCGCCAGCGCGAGCGTGGCCTCCAGCATGGCGAAGTGGTCGCCGATGCAGGACCGCGGCCCGGCGCCGAACGGCAGGTACTGCCAGCGGTCGAGCTGCTTTCTCTTCACCGGGGTGAACCGGCCGGGATCGAAGGCCAGCGGATCGGGCCACAACGACGGGTCCCGCTGCACCGGCCCAGATCCCGGGGTCCTGCAGATGACGATGACGGCCGAGCTGCCAGAGGGTTGCAGCACCGTTGGGTCGAGGCTGCGCCCGGAGGACCGGCCGCCCTAGAGTGGTCGGCTACTCGATTCCGCGCCGCGGCGAGACCTGAGGCAGCAGCCCGCTCAGCCCAGCAGGGGCACCAAGGGGTTTCGCTCGTCGCTCAGGATCTCGAACATCGCCCGATGGGTCGCGGCCAGTTCGGAATCGATCCCGTTGCCGGACAGAGTGATCCGGCAGTCGGCCAGCGCGGAGTTGTAGCAGTATTTGGTGCCGCCGTCGGTATCGGTGTAGGTCAGCCCGATCACGTCACGCGGCTCGGCGCGGATCTCGCCGCGCAGCTCGACCCCGTCGGCCCGGCCACCGAACGTCCACCGGAACGGCTCGTACTCACCGCGGGTGTGCCTGGCGGCCAGCACCGAGCGCACGGCGACCTCCCGGCCGTGGTGGCGCAGGACGAACAACGTCGCCGCAGGCAGCCGCAGCGGCCCCAGCGCGGCGTGCGCGGTGACGATCTCCAGGCTCGACGACGAGTTGCCGTCGAAACCGCATACCTGTCCGAACGCGTACTTGGGGGTGTGTTTGCGACCCCAGTTGTGGTTGACGCTTCCGGTCCAGCCGGCCAACGTGACGGTGTCCCCGAAGGTGACGGTGCCGTCGAAGCGCGCCAGCGGATGACGCACCTGGGTCTTCGCCGTCGGGAACTTCGCTCGATACGCGCGTTCGGTGAGCAGCTTGACGGCGGGCTGCTCCCCCGGCGCGATCGTCAGGTCCCAGTGGGCTCCGTCGATACGTCCTCGAGCGGAGTGGTCATCGATCGTGCTGTCGCCGATCCTGGCCGACCAGGGATCGGTGCGGTAGTCGGCGTCTGCGATCAGGTGCGGTTGCTTGACCGCGCGATTTCCGGCCCCGTCCGGGTCGAAGACCATGACCCACACGTCGGCCACCGGCTCACCGGGCTGCGGGTAGAGCAGCGTCCAGCGCAGCCACACCGCCTGGGCGCGGTCGGGATGGTTGGCGCGGATGAACCTGCTCTCGTAGTACGGGGGCATCATTTGTTCAGGATTCCCGACGAGAGGGCGGCGTAGGAGTGGGTTGGACGATCGCGGTGTGCGTGCTGGCCGGCATCGCCCTCGCCGAGGCGGTCGCGCTGGCGGTGCTGTGGTCGCGGCTGCAGGCAAGCCGGCAGGAAGCCGACGAGCTGCGCGGCCGCCTCGACACCCGCAACCTGCTGTGGACCGGGGGCCGCGAGGCGGTCAAGACGGTCTGGCAGACCGCCAACCTGGTCCGCACCCAGGGCTTCGGCGGAGCGGTGCGGTCCTCGATCGAGGAGCTCGCCGACTGGGCCGACGTGGAGCGACCCGATCTGGCCAAGCTGGCGCCCGACGGCAACGTGGTGATCATGTTCTCCGACATCGAGGAGTCCACCGCCCTCAACGAACGCATCGGTGACCGCTCGTTCGTCAAGGTGATCGAAGCTCACGACCGGCAGGTGCAGCGGCTGGTCCGCTTGCACGACGGCCACGTGGTCAAGAGCCAGGGCGACGGGTTCATGGTGGCCTTCGCCGACCCCGCCGGCGCCGTGCGGTGCGCGGTGGCGATGCAACAGGCGCTCGAGAAGGACGCCAAGCGGTTGCGGCACAACAGCATTCGGGTCCGGATCGGCATCCACATGGGTAAGTCGGTGCGCCGCGGCGACGACCTGTTCGGCCGCAACGTGGCGATGGCCGCCCGCGTCGCCGGCCAAGCCGACGGCGGCGAGATCCTGGTCAGCGCACCGGTGCGGGACGCCGTCGCAGACGAGCAGAACTTCGACTCCGGCCGCGACACCGAGTTGAAGGGCTTCGCCGGCAGCCACCGCCTGTACGCCGTGGTGGCCTAGCCGCGGCCGTCGACGCTTCCCTTCGCCTCGGCGTCGGCGAGGCGCTGGTGCAGCCGGGCCCGGATCTCGTCGGGGGTGTAGGCCTCGCGACGTCGCCGGTCGCGGGCGACTAGCACACCACCGGCGACGACGCCCGCCGCGCCGGCCAAGCCGATCCACTTCCAGATGTTGCGCATGCCGATCACATTAAGCTGCGCTGGTGACCGAGCACACCGTGTCGCTGACGCAGGCGCTGAACGAGACGCGCACCGGGGATGTCTGGCTGTTCCGCGGGGCTTCCGGCCCGGACCGCGCGATCCAGACCCTGACCAACGCCCCGATCAACCACGTGGGGATGACGGTCGCCATCGACGAACTGCCGCCGCTGATGTGGCATGCCGAACTCGGCCAGAAGCTGACCGACATGTGGACTGGCACCAACCACCGCGGCGTTCAGCTCAACGATGCCCGCGAGGCCGTCGAACAGTGGATGTTCCACTACGACCAACGCTGCTGGCTTCGTCAACTGCACCCGCACGCCAGCCGCGAACAGGAAGACCGGCTGCTCAAGGTGATTGCCCGGATGAACGGCACACCGTTCCCGTCGACGGCACGGCTCACCGGCCGGTGGATTCGCGGCCAGCTCCCCACGGTCAGTGACTGGACCCGCGGAATCCCGTTCCTGCACAAGAAGGTTCGCGAGTCCGCCGAACGCCGCAAGGCCGTCAAGCGCCAGGTCGGCCTGGAGACGGCCTACTGCGCCGAGACGGTGGCCATCACCTACGAGGAGATGGGACTGCTGCGAACCGAGAAGAACGAGAACTGGTTCGACCCCGGCCGGTTCTGGAGCGGTGACACCCTGCCGTTGATCGCCGGTTACCGGCTGGGCGAGGAGATCGAGGTCGTCGCCGGCTGAGCTATCCGACGCCCCAGACCGCCAGCATCTTGCCCTTGGGATCTCGCAGGCCGACGGCGGTGATCGCCTTTCCGGCCGGCACGTCGTAGGCGACGTGCCCCTCGATCGTCTGGCCGGCCGGCAACTCGCCGGAGGTGATGCCCGGTTTGACCGCGCCGACGGCCGGGGCGATGGTCGAGCCGTCGGCGCCGCGAGCCACGAAGTAGAAGCCGTTGAACACCGTCGTCCCGGTCTGGGCGGCGATGGTGACGTCGACGGCGTACATCGACCCCTTGGCCGGGACGATCTGGGCGTCAGCCGGGACGGGCCGAAGGTTGGCGACGGTGTAGGCGGCCGTCGCGTCGGCGGAGGTGGCGGTGTTGTTCGACCCGGCACATCCGGAGCACAGCGCAAGTGCCGCCCCCCGCCACGATCGCCCACGCCGTCATACCCCGCATGGGCGAATCGTAGCCAGGCGAACTACTTCTGGAGCGTGAACTGGCCCAGGTTGGTGTAACCCTCGCGGAACAGGCGCACACAGCCGTTGAGGTACTTGTCGTAGCGGTCGTAGATCTCTTGGGACTGCACCGCGATGGCTTCCTCCCGATGGTCTTCGAGCGCCTGGGCCCAATCCTGGAGCGTCTTGACGTAGTGCGGTCCGATCATGTGGACGCGTTCGACTGTGAAGCCGGCGTTCGAAGCCTTCTCCTCGATCATCGGCACCGACGGCAACCGGCCGCCGGGGAAGATCTCCGTCATGATGAACTTGGCGAATCTGGCCAGCTCGAACGTCATCGGCAGGCCGAGTTCCTGGCCGTCTGCCAGGTTCACGCCGGTGATGGTGTGCAGCAGCATCGACCCGTCGGCGGGCAGCGCGTCGTAGGCCATGTTGAAGAACGCGTCGTAGCGGTCGTGCCCGAAGTGCTCGAAAGCGCCGATGGAGACGATCCGGTCGACCTTGTCGTCGAACTCCTCCCAGCCCTGCAGCCGGACCTCGACGTTGCGGGTCGTCGGCACCTTCGCGAGCTTGGCGACGGCGTACTCCTGCTGACGTTCGCTCAGGGTCAGCCCGATGACGTTGACGTCGAACTTCTCCAGCGCCCGTTGCATGCCGCCGCCCCAGCCGCAGCCGACGTCCAGCAGAGTCATGCCGGGTTCCAGGTTCAGCTTGCCCAGGGCCAGGTCGAACTTGGCGTTCTGCGCCTCGTCTCTGGTCATGTCATCGCGTTCGTAATACCCGCAGGTGTAGCCCATGGTGGGCCCCAGGAAGAGCTCAAAGAACTCATTGGAGATGTCGTAGATCGACTGCAGTTCCTCGTACTTCGGCTTCAATGCACCCATATGTGTCCAATCCTCGCTTTGATCAGGCCAAATGCGCCCCCATCTAGAGGACATCCGCCCCATTCTGACTTATCGAGAAATAAAAGTCGCCTCAGCGCCACACGTGTCACACCAGACTCTTGCGCACACACATAAACCCTGCGGGTGGGAGGGCCCGCAGGGTTGTGTTTTCAGGGGACGGGAATCAGGCGTCCTAGGCGCCCACCAGCCGCTCGGCTGCCGGGGACAGCCCGACGAGCGCCTGGGCGGGGGTGATCCAGGCGCCCGTGCACTGGCCGATCAGTCCGGCGCTGAGCGCGAAGGACAGTCCGGCCATGACGTAGTCGACGGCGTGGTCCTCGACGAAGAGCTCGACGCGGAACTGCCGGCGGGTGTGCTTGGCGACTTTCGCGCCGCGGTAGACCTCGACGGCCACCGCGTCGCGTTCGAACCGCTCGACCTCGCCGATCGTCACCGACGAGACACCCGCCTTCGGCAGCGCCGCCGACAGACCTTCTACCGATGCCTGCTCGACCATGATGGTGATGAGTTTCATGACATCGACGATGGCTGATCACCGGCGGCCGCGGTGTCCCCCCGACGGCCCTTGCCAGGGTTGAATCCGCCGTCCCCCGATCGGCGGACACACCACCGGGCGCTACCGCAGCGACAACCCGGCGTAGATCTCCTCGAGCATCGCGGGGAGCATCGCGTTGGCGGTGGTCCTGCCGTCGGGCGAGAGCGTCAAATTGGTCCAAATGACAAGCGCGACATCGTTATCCGGGTCGTAGCCCATGAACGAGTTGAAGCCGGGAAGTTCTCCGCCGTGGTAGAACATCGCCGCAGTAGGACCGAACCGTTGATAGGAGATGCCGTAGCCATACTTCTGACCGTCCGGGGTGTCCGGGTCCTCGGCCCGCAGGCTGGACGTCCACTGTTGGTGGTAGTCGGCGTTGAAGACCTCGCCCGAGACGAGTGCGGTGATCCAGGTGGCCAGGTCGTTCGCCGTGGAGATGCCCCCGCCGGCCGCCATGGCATAGGAGGAGTTCTGGTTGGTGTAGTCCACGGGCCGCAGCGTTCCGGCCCGCGCTGCGGCCTGCATCTCGGCGGGATACGGAATGTCGGCGAGTGCGTAGATGCTGCCGCCGTACATGTAGCCGTGCGAGTAGGGCGACGGCATGGCGGTGTCGTCGGCGGCGGGCAGCGACGTCTGGGTGAGGCCGAGTGGCTCGAACAGACGTATCCGTAGTTGTTCGGCCAGCGGGCGGCCGCCGACCTTCTCGGCCACCAGGCCCAGCAGGGCGTAGTTGGTGTTGCTGTAGTCGTAGGCGGCGTCGGGCGCGAACAGCGGCGAATGCCGGAAGGCGATCTCCAGGCCCTCCGCGGGCGTCCATGCTTTTCCGGGCTCGGCGTCCAGGGCGGCCGCCAGTGCGGGGTCGGCCGTGTAGCCATACAGACCGCTGCGCATCCGCAGCAACTGGGCGATGGTGATGTTCTCGCCATTGGGCACATTCGGCACGTAGGTCGACACCGGGTCGCTGAGCTTGAGCTTGCCGTCCTGGGCGAGCAGCACGATCAGGGCCGAGGTCATGGTCTTGGTGTTGGAGGCGATCCGGAAATGAGTGGCCGCCGTCGGAAGCGTTTGGGTACCGAGTTCCGTGGTGCCGGTGGCCGCGGTGACGGTGCCCTGCGGAGTCCGCAGCAGCACCATCGCCCCGGGCACGCCGAGTTCGGCGGCCGCCGCGTCGACAGCGGCCTGAAACGCCTTGGGATCCAGCGGTTTCAGCGCGCCCGATCCCGGCGTCTCGGCAGTGGACGAACAGCCGGCGATGAGCATGGCGAGGCAGACCGCGAGCCATACGCGAAGGGTGTTCATCTTCGGCCACCACCACCTCAGTTGGTGCCATGATTTCACTATTTGACAAGTACAGCAGTCATAAATCGCATGTTGCATGTAGTTGTGGCGCTGATAGCTGCCGGCTGCGGCAGGCACCGGGGACTCGCGCTAGGGAGATCTGTCGACTGAGAAATCCTGCGGACAAAGTACGAGTGGACGTCTGTGAGGTTTCGTTTCACCGGCTTCTGCGTGCAATCCCCCCGCCGGCTGCTATCTCGTCGTGACAGTACGAGGCTGAGTTGGTGAAGTTCACGTGGGTGTCGAAGGTGCGGGAGTGGTGGCTCGACCGCAAATACGGACGTTATACCGGCCACCACACAAACACCGGCGCCGCTGAGCCATTCGTGGGTGCTCCAGCGTAATGCGACCCCTTCGATACTCAATCAACGTCGGAGAACATCGCCCAGGCCGACACCGGGAGCGACGCCCGACTGGATGGAACCCTTCGCGCGCGCAATCGATACGGCGCAGAAATACGTCATATCGAGCACCCTCGTGGCAGGTTCCCGTTAGTTCTTGCCCTGGACGCTTCCGCTAGCCGCTCCGGCCGCCTTGGCGGCTTTTTCGTCCGCGATCAGCATTCTTCTTTCCGGGTACCGCCTGGGCCGCCTTGGGAGCTGAGCTGCTTTCGGTACGCGTTGCAGCCGCCCCCGCTTATCGCGGCACCAGCAACCAGCGGAACGGTGATCTTGACATGTGACCTTGCACCACGGAATGCGGAACTCTTCAACTCCAACCACTACGAGAAGCGCTTTGCTCCCAATATTCATACACCAACGTAAAAAATCAGGGCGCGGCCCTTGCCCACTCCTCAAAACAGGCCCATTACCTGTTTGGCGGGACGTCGGACAAACTCGCACAAGCCGAATCTGCATACG
>Ga0209254_10002778_pt1 | contig 15952 bp, 15 predicted proteins | sample FrelakmetDIP11DI_FD_187148 | JGI IMG/M metagenome (GOLD analysis project Ga0209254, IMG submission 187148) | Freshwater lake sediment microbial communities from the University of Notre Dame, USA, for methane emissions studies - DIP11 DI (SPAdes)... | ecosystem: Environmental > Aquatic >... | reverse complement strand
GTCCAGTCGTCCCCGTCCTCAGTGAGGAACACCCGGCCAGGTCCGCTCAGCAGGTCGCGCAGCGAGGACAGATTGTTCTGGCGCATCGTTCTCACTCGCCGGCTAGAAGCGCTCGTGTCGATGGCGCGCGCATCCACGCGACCAGCTTGGTCAGCTCGCGGTCGAGGGGTCGGTCCTCGTCCAATGGTGGCGAAAACCGCCGCACCTCGGCGAACATCGCCCGCGCCGCTGGCGACAGGTCGCCGTCCCCGCGGACCCGCGCTGCGTTCGAGAGCGCGACCATTTCTATGGCCATGACATACTCCCCCATGTCGACCATCTCCGCGGCGTGCACGGCGGCATTCAATCCCATGCTTACCTTGTCCTGGTTGTTGACCTCGGTCGGTCGCGAAAGGACGCTGTCCGGGGCGGAACCCTGCACGGTGCGTGCAGCCAGGGCGGAGCAAGTGATCTGAAGACCCTTCAGACCGTTCCCGGCGTAGGCTACGAGGGTCTCCGGTAGCCCCTGGTTGAACCGCGAGTCGACCAGCAACGCGAACTGCCGGTCAGCCAAGTCGGCCACGGAGGCTGCAACGAGCTTGGCGAGGTCCATGGCGAGCGCGACATGGCCGCCGAAGAAATTGCCGGCGAAGATGATCTCGCCAGTGTCGGGGTCCACGATCGGGTTATCGTTGACGCTGTTGAGCTCCTGCCCGAGCACGGCATCGACCCAACCAAGGCCATCGCGCGCAGCGCCGAGGACCTGCGGAGCGCACCGAACCGAGTAGGGGTCCTGAACAATACGGGCGCCCGGTCGTTCAACATCAACCAGGCCGCTTCCCAGGAGGTGACTCCGGATGGCCGCAGCGCTTGCCACTTGTCCGGGATGGGGTTTCAGGCTGTGCGCCGTCGGGTGGAAGGCCTGCGATCGACCGTACAGGAGCTCACATGCCGCCGAGCTGGCGCGTTCGGCGAGGGCGACCAGGTGCCGGAGACGGTGGAGCGTGAGCAGGCCGACGCCGACCATCACCGAGGTGCCGTTCATGACCGCGAGAACTTCCTTGGGATGGAAGGCGAAGGGTTCGAGACCGCCGCCCCGCAGGGCCTCGGCGGCGGGGACTATCCGGCCGTCGACCCACGCCTCGCGCTCTCCTGCGAGCACCGCCGCCAGGTACGACAGCGGCGTGAGGTCTCCTGAGGCACCGACCGAACCGAAGCGCGGGATAACCGGCATCACCCCGTGATTGAGGAGGTGGGTGAGTGCGGCCAGGAGCTCGAGGCGAACGGCCGAATAGCCCTTGGCCAAACTGATGAGGCGGGCGAAGACCGTCGCCCTGGTCTCAGCCACGGAGAGCGGCTCGCCGACCCCACAGCCGTGGTGCCGGAACAGGCTGTACCCGTATCCCTCGAGCTCCGCTGGCTCTACCGAGCGCGAGGAGCCGTATCCAACTTTGGTCGACACGCCGTAGATCGAGACGCCTGAGGCAATCGCGTGCTCGAGCGCAACCCTGCTCCGGCGAACGCGGTCAACCCATGTCGTATCGTCGGACAGCTCAACGCGTCGACCGTCGAGGGCGACATCCACCGCAGCCTGCAGGGGAACGTCGCGTTGGTCGACGATGATCGGGTGCGCGCCACAAGCTGCCTCGACCATGATGCTCCCGTGCCGAGGCGATGTCTCCGTTCCGGTAGCTCACCCCGCATCGGGGCGGGGCAATGGACCTCCGGGCCCCGGCAAGTCAATCCCGAACAATTCTCCCGTGGCCCCGCCGGTGGGGTCAACAGGAGCGGAGCTCGGGGGGGCGGCCCCTTGGGCCCGCCGGGGAGACGCGGCTAACCGGGTGCCTCGGTCTGTGGCGAAGCCGCAGCGGGCAGGACTGAGTGAGGTCGCCGGTGGCGTGGGACTCACCCGCCGCCTCCGGGCGGGGAGCCTGCCCCGCTCTTGGGCGTGCGGCGCAGGCGGCGGCTCAGGCGCGCCGGCCCGGCGGCCCGAGCGACAGCGAGCAGTAGCTCAATGAGGCATCCCAGCCAGGAAACTCACGCCTCCCTGGGATTGAATCGAGGGGGACCGGTCTGCTAGGTTCCCTCCATGATGGTCGGGTCATGCAGCGACGAGGAGTTCATGCATATGCTCGGTCGGTCAGTGACTTGGGTGCTCATGGTTGTCGTGGTGTTGGTGACGCTGGGCGGTGCTGTACCCATCGTACACGCGCAGGAGGGACAGCAGTATCTCGCCTACAATGTCTGGTACGAAAAACCTAAGGAGGTTTCCTCCACCAACTACCTTGAGGGTGCCTTCCTCCCGGCGGGAACAAAAGTGCAGGTGCTTCGTCTGCACGGCAAGAAGATTCAGTTTGTTGCGGTGGATCTGAAGCAAGAGTTCACCATCCACTGGGTCCCCAAGCACCGCCCGGGGGTCAGCTTCGGCCAGTTCTACGCGCGCCTTTTCAAGAGCAGCAATTTCGAGGAGTTCACTCGCGATATGACGGCGGACGAGGTTATCGCGATCAAGCGCGGTGAGGTCGTCAACGGGATGTCGAAGCGGGCCGTGCTGCTTGCCTACGGCTTCCCGCCCGAGGTGGGCACCGCGTCCCTCCAGGCCGACTCCTGGAGATACTGGTTCACTCGGTTCAACACCAAGGCGTTGAAGTTCGCCGACGACAGGGTCATCGAGATCGTCGACTGAAGCCCGGCCCGAGCCGGACACGCCTGGTGTGTCCTGACCGGCGAACCCGTGACCCGCTGCTGAGTGTGGAGTTGTGCCGCCTAGATCGACTCGTCTGTCCCATCCGGGGCCTCGCCGGGCTTGAACGCACCGACACCTCTTGAGATCGTCAGGCCGGTCGGATCCCGGGTCAGGCTCGCTCCGTTCGACCACGTGGCGACCGGTCCTGAGCTTCCGTGATGACGCTGGCGGAATCCTCTGAAGCGAGATCAGCACCGCCGAAGAGTTGCCGCTCGAGCCTTCGGTGTTCCCCCACCATCTTCGCTCGAGTCAACCGGATAAGCGCGCGAAGTTCCTTGACGGACAGGTCGGCCGGGACCACCACGGGGTCCATGACCTTCATGGCCATCGGTCCGAGGGCGCGAATCCACCACTGCCCCCGAGGCCAAACCCGACCGGTACCAGCGACCACCACTGGCTGGACCAGCTGCGTGGTCCGTTGGGCGAGACGGAAGGCGCCGGACCGGAAGGGGCCGATCTCGCTGGTCGGGCTGCGTGTGCCCTCCGGGAAGAACCCGACGAACCTGCCGCGTTCGAGCCATGCCGCTCCTTCGCGAAGCGCCGACTCCGGGTCCTGGACATCATGAGGAAAGTGCTGCAGGAGGCTCATCGCCCAGCCCAGAAACGGTATGCGGAACAGGGAGGCCCGCGCGCTCATGTGGATTCTGGGAAAGATGTGGAACAGCAGCGCGATGTCGATGTAGCTGTGATGGTTGCTGATAACGACGGCCTTGCCCTCGGCGACGCGGCAGCGGCCGAGCAGACGAACATCCGAGACGAGCCGGAGGGGCAGGGAGCAGAGGCGCACGCCGTGATAAAGCATCGTCTGCGCCAACTGCGGGCGATCCAGTCGGAGAACCCGCTCGACAAGCGCCAGCGGGATTGCGAGGACATAGGCCGCGAATCCAGTCCAGAACACGCAGCAGATCCAGAAGAACAGGGTCCGGACGAGGGTTGCCGCGAAGCGGCCGGCCAGGCCAGCGACCCCTCGAGCTGCGCTGCTCATAGTGGCAGGTACTCCCCCGTCGCCTCTTTCCGACCGGGCTGCCGCAGGCGTTCGACCGGCTCCGGCTCCCCGTCATTGGCCCCGCCGACGAACATGAACCGCCGGCAGGTCGGGGCGTAGGACCGGAGCCTATTCACTAGCCACCCCAGGCCACGGCCAGGGAGACGTAGAACCGGGGCGGGTACGGGTCCACGTTCGGCGTGATCACGCTCTCCTCGAGGGTTCGTTCAAACAGCTGGGTCCATGGTATAGGCAAATGCCAACCATCGCCGCCACTGAGCTTCTCAGCTGTCGGCACAGCGTACCGGACGGTGGCGCGTGGCGCCACCATGGCCCTGCTTGGGGGCGATGTGACTCGGCACTCGAGGAGCGATCAGGCCGGGGACGAACTGGTCGTCCTCTGTACCTTGAGAGAGTGGGGCCACTCCTGGGCCGAGGAGTTCTTCGCACAGCACAGCTGTCCGGCCGAGGACGCCCCCCGGCTCCTGCTCGGCGCGTCTCGTCTGGTCAGTCCTGAGGACCTGGCAGCGCGGCGCCGCCCGCGGCCTCTCCAAATCCGCTTGGCGTGTGCCCCCGCGACCCTTCTTTGGTAAGGCTCAAGTGGAAGTAGAAGAAGGTATTTGACCCAAAATCGTCAGCTTGACACCTCGCCGCAGCGTGGTCTAACCTGTGCGGCGATGCCCCACAAAGAGGCGCACCCGCCGCGGTCTGCTGGATTTACCTACGACATCCCGGCGGGTGCCGTCGCCCTGGTGACTGGTGGAAGTCGCGGAATCGGCCGGGCGATCGCGCTCAAGTTGGCTGCGCTCGGTTACGACGTCTGGCTGAACTACATGAGCCGCGACGAAAGCGCCCGGGAAACGCAGAGCGCCATCATCGACATGGGTCGGGAGTGTAGTCTGCTGAAGTTCGACGTCAGCGACTCCGAGGGCGTGAGCCGGAACCTCGAGACCCTACTCGAGAAGACCACGCCGCACGTTCTCGTCAACAACGCTGGTGTGATTCGCGATGGGATCCTTGCCTTGATGAGCTTCGACGACTGGAAGCGGGTCGTCCAGGTGACCCTCGACGGGTTCTTCCTGGTCACCCAAATGGTGCTCCAGGGAATGCTGCTCGAGCGGCGCGGCAGGATCGTCAACATCGCCTCGACGTCAGGTCAGACCGGCGTCCCCGGTCAGACGAACTACGCCGCGGCCAAGGCGGGCCTGATCGGCGCCACGAGGGCGCTCGCGGCCGAGGTTGCCCGGCGCGGCATCCTCGTCAACGTCGTCGCACCGGGATTCATCGCCACCGAGATGACCGAAGGCGCGCAGATCGACCGTGTCTTGCCGAGAATCCCGCTCCAGCGTCTTGGCACAGTCGACGACGTGGCGGGCGCGGTTGCCTTTCTCTGCTCCAAGGAGTCGTCCTACATTACCGGACAGGTCGTCGCCTGTAACGGTGGGCTGTACATGTGAGCAGGGACAGGTGCTGAGCCACGTGCGACCTCGACGGGTCGCTATCACCGGCGTCGGCATCGTCTCGTCGATCGGGGTCGGTGCGGAGGCCGTGACCGCCGCGCTGGCCGAGAACCGCAGCGGCATTCGTCTGGTCCAGGAGCGGCGGGTACTGGGCTTCCGCAGCGCACTGTCGGGGGTAGTTGAACCGTTCCAGCCGCGTTACGAACTCAGCAAGAAGAAGCGCAAGAGCATGCCGGAGATGGTCGAGTGGGCCCACGAGGCGACCAGGGAGGCGCTGGCGATGTCGCACCTGCCGCAGGAACTGGTACGCAACCCACGTACCGGGCTCATCTTCGGCAACGACTCGGTCGCTGCGCCTTCTCACCTGCAGGCAGCTCTCACGGAAGAACGAAAGAGCACCTCCGCGCTCCACTCCGGCATGGTGTTCCAGTCGATGAACTCGACCGTCACCCTCAACCTGACCGCGGTGCTGGGGACGCTTGGAGCCTCGTGGACCCTGAGCGGTGCATGTGCCAGCGGTGGGCACGCGATCGGACAAGCGTTCGACCTCATTGCCCTCGGTCGGCAGGATCGGGTTATCTGTGGAGGAGCCCAGGAGATCACGTGGGAGTCGGTGTGTAGCTTCGACGCGTTGTGCGCCTTCTCCTCCCGTGAGGACGATCCGCAGGCCGCAAGCCGACCCTTCGACGTTGATCGAGATGGACTCGTGCCTTCTGGGGGGGCCGCGGCTGTGGTGCTCGAGGAGTACGAGCGAGCCGTGGAACGCGGCGCAGAGATCCTCGGGGAGGTTCTCGCCTACACCTTCTCGTCCGATGGCGCGCACATCGCGGTGCCCAGCGGCGATGGCCTCGCGCGGGCGATGTCCGAGGCCATTGAGCAGGTCGCGATTCCCGCCGGTGAAATCCAGTACGTCTGCGCTCACGCGACCGGAACCCCACTCGGGGACGCCGTTGAGGCTGCGGCGATCGGCCAGGTCTTTGGCGCCGCGAGACCCTGGGTGTCGTCCACCAAGGGGATGGTCGGGCACGAGATGTGGATGGCGGGCGCATCGCAGCTCGTCTACTCGCTCTTGGCAGCCCGCGCTGGCTTCATTCCCGGCAACCGCAACTTCCAGCGGCCTGACCAGCACACCTGCAACCTGCGCATCCCACCCGAGCCGGTGCGGTGCGCGCCCGGGCTGATGCTCCTCAACTCGGCCGGTTTCGGAGGCACGAACTCCTGCCTTGTCGTGCGGGTCGTTCAGTGAACGACTGCGTCGCAGTGATTGGCTCCGGGGTAGCGGGCAGCATCACCGCCGCCATTCTTGCAAAGTTGGGCAGCCATGTCATCCTGGTCGAAAAGGCTCAGCGACCGTCTCCGCTCGTGCGCAGCTTCAGACGCGGGTCGAGTCTCTGCGACGTCGGGTTCCACTACACCGGCGGGCTGGGTGACGGCGGCTTCCTCCGCCTGATGTTTGATCGACTAGGCATTCTGAAGCGACTGGAGCCCGTCGCCTTGGACGTGAGCGGATTCGACCGCATCGTCTGGCCAGAGAACGGCCGCGAGCTTCGTGTGCCGAGCGACAACGCGGCGTTCGAGGAGCGGCTGTGCGAGGCCTTCCCCTCGTCGGAGCCCGGCGTCCGGAAATACGGACGAGCGGTCCACAGCATCGCGTCCTCACATCCTTTTCTCAACCCGACGATCCCGCCGTGGGAAATGGCGCTCACCCCCGACTCCGCGCTCTCGCTGGACGACGTCCTTGTTGATCTCGGGGTCGAGCCGGCACTGATCGACTTCCTCGGGAGTTACGGTGAGGTCCTCTACGGGCTAAACGCCCGCGAAGTCTCGTTCCAGCTGCACTGCCTGGTGCTGGGTTCGTACATGGCGTCTGTTCATACTCTACGCGGCGGCGGGCTGGCTCTCGCCGAGGCGTTTTCGCAGTGCCTGAGCGAGCTGGGGGTTGCGTTCCTCGGCGGCAGGGCGGCGAGCCGGATCACGCTCGACGCCAAGGGCCACGTCATGGGCGTGGTCCTGAGTGACGGCGAGACCATCGCGGCACGCACGGTGGTGGTTACGAGCCACCCGGGGTCATTGCTCGGACTGCTCGGACCACAGGCGATGTCGGCCTCCTACCGAGCGCGGTTGGAGGCGATCGAAAACACCGGCGCCATGTTCCTGTCCTTTGTTCGGGTTCCGCCTGGAACGCTCCGGGACCTCCAGAACTGCTACCTGTTTTGCCCGCCCTGCAGCACCCATCTGGGGCGCACGAGAGTCCTGGCCGTCATGGCCGGAGCGCCCTGCTTACAGGGAGACACTCCCTGTCGAACCGTAATGCACGGCGTGTCCGACGAGGACATCTCGTGGCTCCGATCCGCCCCGCCGGAGCCCGACTACGTTTCATGGAAGAAACAGATCAGCGGTCTCGCGGTGGACTGCGTGACGACCGGCCTCCAGATCCGTCGAGACGCTCTCGAGGTGATCGATACTGCGACCCCCCGCACGCTCGAGACGTGGACTGGTTCGCCCGGAGGGGCGGCCTACGGCGCCAAACGCAAGCTCGGCCAACGAGCGCTGCGGCCACGGACGCCGATTGGCGGGATCTTCCTCGCTGGTCAGGGCCTTCTCGCGCCTGGTATCCTGGGCGCCGCGGCGTCGGCCGTTGTGGCGTGCAGCCACGTTGCAGGGGCTGATGCGGTCTGGAGGGCCCTTTTCCGTTGAGGCGAAACCGTGTGGTCGTGACAGGTCGTGGTGTCGTCAGCCCTTTTGGGGTCGGAGTCCCTCGCTTCGTCGAGGCCCTTCGAGACTGCCGTTCGGCTGTGCAGACGATGGGAGATGGGTGGAACCAGGGAGTCCGCGGCACGGCGTGTCGACTTGCGTGTCCGGCAGAGAAGGAGATCGACGTCCAGAGCATTCCACGCAAGCACCGCCGCTCCATGGGCCGGGGCGCACTTCTTGCCCAACTCGCCGCCTCGGAAGCGGTGGCCGAGGCCGGGATTGGTGATTCGCTGCTTCGGAGCGGACGGGTTGGAGTCGCAATTGGAGACACTCTGACCTCTCCCTCCTCTCTCGAGGCGTTCTTTCACCATTACCTTGTCGACAGGGACGTCACCCAGGTCGCTGCCAACGGTTTCTTTCGCGTCATGGGGCACAGCAGTGCGGCGAATGTCGCCGTGTCCCTCGGTGCCTCGGGCCGCGTCCTGGGCACACCCGCCGCGTGCGCTGCCAGTGTCGTCGCTACCGCAATCAGCACGGAGCTCATCCGCATCGGCGTGCAGGACGTGATGATCTGTGGCGGAGCCGAGGAGTGCCACCCGACGACGTCGGCGATATTCGACATCCTCGGAGCGGCGTCGACTCACTTCAACGATCGCCCGGAAGCAGCCCCTGCGCCCTTCGACCGCGACCGAGATGGCACCGTGTGCGGGGAGGGGGCCGGCGTCCTGGTCGTCGAGACCGAGGACCACGCGCGCGCCAGGGGAGCCCTCCCCTTGGCGGACGTCTTAGGGGTCGCCGCCACCTGCGATGGCACGCAGATGGCCAACCCTGCAGTGGATTCGATGGAGCGCTGCATCAGGCTCGCGCTTGCCGACGCCGAGTTGGAGGCGGACGCGATCGACTACGTCAACGCACACGCGACCGGGACCGTGCAGGGTGACGGAGCGGAGGCTGAGGTCCTCGCGCGGGTATTCGGGGCCGAGACGCCGGTCAGTGGTTTGAAGGGGTACATTGGACACACCCTGGGGGCGAGTGGAGTCCTCGAGTCCATCGCTGTGCTCGACATGATGCGTTCGGACTACCTGCTTCCCACTGGCAAGCTGCGCAACGTGGCCCCCGAGTGCGCTGGGATTCGGCACGTTCTCGCGGTCGAGCGCCGGCTGACACGCCGCGCGGTCAAGTGCTGTTTTGGTTTCGGTGGAATCAACGCGGTGTTGATCCTTGGAAGGAGGACTGATGGAGCATGATGAGGTGTTCCGCCGAGTGTCCTCGGTACTGGCACGGGAATTCGAGCTTGACCGCTCGTCGATCGTTCCGGAGGCGGACATCTTCACGGACCTCGAGCTCGACAGCCTCGACGCGATCGACTTGATTGCGGGGCTCGAGGCCGAGTTCGGTGTCAGAATCAACCGCCAGGCCGATGGGGAGAGCATACGTGCGATAAGGACTCTGACAGACGTGTGCGCCTTTATCACCTGCAAGCTGACCTAGCTCGACCGTCGGCATGCAGCAAGCACTCCAGCTTCCAGTCCCAGTCATCGAGCTGGTGCCCCACCGGCCGCCGATGCTGTGGCTCCGGGAGCTGGTCGATTTCAGTGAGGACAGCGGCCGGGCAGTGGGCACGGTTCCGGCCGATCACATCCTCGCGGACGGCGACGGAAATCTCCACCCGAGCGCGAGCATCGAGTTGATGGCCCAGGCGGCTGCCGCGCATGAGGGCTACAGACGCCGCATGAAAGGGCAGGCGATAGGGTGTGGGTTTCTGGTCGGCGTACGCGACTTCACCATCCGTCGCTCCCCGCGCTGCGGCGAGGACGTGTTCGTGGAAGCCGAACGTCGATGGGACGTGGGCCCGATGCACGTGACGCACGGTGCTGTTTTGACGTCCAACGAGCTGCTGGCCGAGGGTGAACTGACCTTCTTCGTGGACGATGAGCTCATTCCGCCGCAGCTGCGCAGGGCGGCAGTCACCGAGGCACCGGCAGCTCAGTGGTCCTCCGGAATGTCCTATCCCCCCAACGCGGTCGCAGCGTTGGCGGAGCAATGGCATCCTCCGGCACTCGACGCTGAGCACGCCAGATTTCTTTTTGGCGCCTCGTTCCCGGCGTTCCGCGGCCATTTCCCGGGCTTTCCGGTGCTCCCGGCCGTGGTGGAGGTCCTCGCCGCCACGGAGGTGGCACGCCGCCGAATGCCTGGGGGCGCGCTGGCAAGCGTGACGAGAGCGAAGTTCTCGCAGGCGATCTTGCCCGGCACGTTGGTGACGGTCGAGTGCACTGAAGGCGAAGCTCAAGGGGCGGCAGAGTGGCGAGTCCGTCTCCTGGTGGACGGCGCAGTCGCTGCGTCGATCCTGCTCGGCTTTGCGTCGTCGAAGCCGGGGTCGTGACGAGATCGCCGGACTGGGAGCGTTCACGTGTGGATGAAGCTCGTCTACCCCAGGTGGCCGAAGCTCGCCGAACAAACGGAGTTCCACCTTCCACCTCACGGCCCGGTCGTCTTCGCGGCCGAGGTGCCGCCCGATGTGGAGCTGAGCTTCGTTGACGAGAACCGCGAGGAGGTGGACCTCTCGGACTCCCCCGACCTCGTCGCACTTTCTGTCATGCTCACCTGCCAGGTGCCGCGAGCCAAGGAGATCGCTGCTGCCTACAGGCTGCGCGGCATTCCAGTGCTCGCAGGTGGGATCGCGGTCATGCTCCATGCCAAGGAGATGGCGCAAGCGTGTGACGCCGTCTTCCTGGGTGAGGTCGAAGGCTACCTGGAAGGCGTCCTGGCAGACTTCCGTGCCGACAAGGTTCGTCGTGTCTATGACTTCATGCACTCGTTACCGCCTGTCGAGAGGGTCGGGTCCGCTCGGCGGGGGATTCTGAACTACGCGAACTACACCTACCGCGGAGTGCGCATGGTTGACCTGGTCCATGCCTCGCGCGGCTGCCGCTTCTCCTGTTTCCCGTGTTCGGTCGCCTTCCTGGGAGGCCGGTGCTTCAGGCCCAGGCCGATCGAGAAGGTCGTGGCCGAGGTCGAGTCGATCGACAATAACCGTCTCTTCTTCGTCGACAACTCCCTGGCGCAGGACTCTGCGTGGGAGCGGGACCTCTTCCGGGCCATCGCGCCGCTACGCCGGAAGTGGGTGTCACACCCGATTGAGCAAGACGACGAGATCCTGGCGCTGGCCCACGAGGCGGGCTGCTGGTACGTCTACCAGGCGATCGTCGACACCTCACCTGCCATTCGTGAGCGCGTGCGGCGCTACCGTGAGCACAGAATTGGGGTGGAGGGGACCATCCTCCTCGGCACGGACGAGCACGACGAGGACTACATTCGGCGTCTGGTAGACTTCCTGCTCGAAATCGAGCTCGACATGGCCGAGTTCACGATCCTAACTCCGTACCCGCATACCCCGATCCGCCAGACCTTCGAAGCGGAGGGCCGCATCCTCACCAACGATTGGTCTCGCTACACTTGCGACCAGGTCGTCTTCACGCCGAAACGGCTGTCGGCGACCCGCCTGCAGGACCTCTACTACTATGCGTGGGAGGCGTTCTACGGAGCGGGTGGGAAGGAGGCCAAGATGGGCGAGCTCTACCGCAAGGTGCTAGAACGCGAGATCGAGGACGGCACCCTCCACCGCTTCCAGCAACGAAACCGTCGCTCGGCAGAGACGCGCCTGCTCGGCGATTCGGTTGCCGGTCTGTGACAGGAGGTGTCGCCCGCCCTGGACCGCTCGGGACCCCAGGGGAGGCCAGGACGGCTCCTCCCTTTCGGGTCGTGGTCGCGATCCCCGTTTACAACAACCGGCGGACGGTCCTGGCGGTGGTCGATGCGGCCGTTGCCGAAGGGTGGCCGGTCGTCGTGGTCGATGACGGGAGCGACGACGGCTCGGGTGATGCCGCCGCTACCCGCGGCGTCACGGTGCTGCGGCACGAGCGCAACAGAGGCAAAGGGGCGGCGCTTCTCACGGCGGCGCGCTGGATTCGCGCGAACGGCGGCACGCATATGATCTGCCTCGACGCCGACGGGCAGTTCGACGTCGGGGACGTGGGTCGCATACGCGAGGCCGTAGAGCGGAACCAAACGGCGATCGTGTATGGCGTCCGACGCTTCATCCGCGGCGATGCGCCGCGCGCGTCGGTGTTTGGACGGAGTTTCTCCAACTTCTGGGCCTGGGCGACGACCGGCAGGCGGGTGCTCGACAGCCAATGTGGACTGCGAGGCTACCCGGTGGGGTGTCTGCTGGCCCTGGGGATTCGGAAGACCAGGTTCGACTTCGAGGTCGAGGCCCTGGTGCGGGGCGTTCGGGCAGGTCTGGACGTAGTGCCGGTCCCAGTGTCGGTTACCTACCGCCCCCATGGTGGTCGTGTCACCCACTTCCGGCCGGTGCTCGACAACATGCGCATCAGCCGCAGCTACTTCCATCTCGTGTTAAGCGGCCTCCTGCCGCTGCCCCGCCCCCTCCTCGTTCACGACGGATCGGGCGACCCTGCCAGGCTGGCGCCGCTGGGACCGCTGAAGCTCATGTCGGCGCTGCTGAGTGAGAGCTCCTCGCCGAGGCAGCTCGCGGCGGCGGTGGCAGTGGGCCTTCTGCTCGCCACGCTCCCGCTCATTGGCTTCCACACCCTGGCGATCGTGTTCGCGGCCACGCTGCTGCGTTTGAACCGCGTCGCGACGCTCTCGGCCGCCCAGCTATGCGCGCCTCCGTTCGTCCCCGCGGTCTGCCTCGAGGTGGGGCACCTCGTTCTCCGCGGCCGCTGGCTATCGGAGTTCAACGCCGAGACTCTCTGGCGCCAGGTCGACCAGCGCATTGTCGACTATCTGGTCGGCACAGCGGTTGTCGCACCGCCGCTGGCGTTGGCTGGAGGAGCCGTCACCCTGATCATGGCCATCCTCACGCACGCGCTCCACAGACGAGTGCGAAGGACGATCAAGGGGGACTCGTGAGGGGGATTGTCGGTCGGTACGGCACGAGAGCCGGCATCACGTTCTTCGTGATCGCTCTTCGGCTCGGCGGCGTGCGGTTGGCCTACCTTCTCCTCCACTTCGTGGTGCCGTACTACATTCTCTTGCGACCGTCCATCTACAGGTCCGTCGTTCCGTACCTGCGAAGGCGCTTCCCGACGTGCGGACGCATGACTCTCTTCCGCTACGCCGGGAAGCTGGTTCACGAGTTCTCGCGGGCCATGATCGACCAGGCGGCCACGGCGGTTGCCGGCCGCAACTACTTTGCCATCGACGTTCTGCGGCAGGAAGACCTGCGCGGCGTTTTCACCCGCCCGGGCGGCGTGGTTCTCGTCATGACCCATGCGGGAAACTGGAAAGCGCTCATCTCGACGCTCCCGTTCGCCGTCAAGCGAGTCAACCTGCTGCTGCACCGCGACCCCACCGCACCCACGAGCGGGACCTGGGGGATTCCGGAGGAGCTCGACCGGGCCACGATCATCAACCCTACTGGCCCATTCGGTGGGTTGGTCCAGGCTGCGGCGGCCTTGGAGAGAGGCGAGCTCGTGGCCATCATGGGCGACCGTCACTGGGGCGGCAGGACTGTCGCGGGGATGTTCCTGGGCGACATGGTCCAGGTCCCCGTCGCTCCCTACCGCCTCGGGCGCATTACCGGCGCCCGTGTCGTGGCGGTGCTGACGGCCAAGGTAGCGGCTCGGCGTTACGAGCTGGACTTCCGCGAGCTCGCCGGATCGACTGGTTTGGGAGGGGATGCGACGATTGAGGCGGAGGTTGCGCAGGCCTACCTGGGTTTTGTGGAACAGTTCCTGCGGCGGCACCCGTTCTCGTGGTTCAACTTCTACGACTTCTGGCAGAGCAACGACGGGCTGGACGTGGCGCCTTCCGGTGAGAACCTTCGGATGCCGGATGGACCATCGGGCGGGGACGATCGCCCGCAGGGAGTGGGTCGCGACTCGCTCACCGATAGGTCGCCGGGAACTGCTCGGAGGCTTGTGTGACGGCTGCCCCAATCGCGGTCACTGGCACCGGTTGCATTTCTGCTGTCGGCGAGACCGTTGACCGTTCTCTGGTTGGCCTGTACGCAGGGTACGTCCAGCCGCTCGGCATCGGCCGCCCACCCTCGTCGCTGTCCAGGCCTCCGGCCGTGTTCTCGGTGCCCTGGCCAGTGGGCGCCTTCGGCTCCGGGTCCTTGACTCGCACCTCACGGCTCGCTCTCACGGCGGTAAAGGAGGCGGTGCATCGAGCCTGGCAAGGGCCCATTGACGTGCCGGCAGCTCGGATCGGCATCTTTTTCGGCACGACCGTCGGCTGTTCCTTCAACGACGAGCTCTTCTATCGCTCGTACCGGGCCGGAGATTCCCCGGAGCCGACCGCTATCGACCGTTTCCTCGGCAACGACGTGTCGACGGTTGTGGCCGACTATCTCGCCGCGAGGGGGCCGGCCGTCACTGTCGCCAACGCCTGTGCATCCGGAACCGACGCCATCGGCCTCGCCTGCGCATGTCTGCAAGCGGGGGATTGCGATGTCGTGGTGGCCGGGGGAGCGGACGAGTTGGCACGTTTCGCATTCCTCGGCTTCGCCTCGATGGGGAATTCCTCGGCGGAGCGATGCCGTCCCTTCGACCTCGAGCGACAGGGCCTCAACCTGGGTGAGGGAGCGGCTGCAGTGGTCTTGGAGAGGGAGGAGCAAGCTCGACGCCGGGGCGGCGAGGTCCTTGCCCTGGTGGTCGGCTACGGCTCGGCCTCGGACGCCTACCACCCGACTGCCCCGCACCCCGACGGACGGGGCCTTCGGCGTGCCATTGCGACCGCTCTGGAGAACGCCAGGCTCGACCCGGCTGCGGTCGCCTTCGTCAACGCCCATGGGACCGGGACCCAGGAGAACGACCGAGTCGAAGGGCGTGTCCTGGCTGACGTGCTGGCCCCCGCCACCCTCGTGTTCTCGACCAAGGGTTACACCGGCCACACGCTGGGAGCAGCCGGTGCGATCGAGGCCGTATTCACGATTCACAACCTAGTGGACCGCCGCGTTCCCGCCAGCGCCGGGTTCAGCACGCCAGACCCGGCCTGCCGGGTCGAGCCTACGACGACCACCACACCGTGCGTCGGGAACGTCGCGCTCTCCACCTCGCTGGCGTTCGGCGGGGCCAACGCGGTCCTCCGGTTCGCTTGGCAAGCCGGCTACAGTTTCCGCACAACACCGGTCACCACACCGAGCACCCGGGCGTTTTTCACGTACAGTGGCTTCATCGATGCATTGGCCGGTTGCAGACGGACGCGGCGTGCCTCCGGATACCAGTACTTGAGGGTTGCCTCGCCTTCGTCCGTCAGAGCGACGACGATGTCACCGCGGTTGGCCGATCGCTGTCGGCGGACGATCACAATGTCTCCGTCCGCAATCTGGGCGTCGATCATCGAATCGCCGGCGACCTTCAGGGCAAACTGGTTCTTGTAGTGGAAGACGGCATCGAAGTCGAAACGCTCCCCCTGCTCGATGGCTTCGTGCAGAGTACCCGCGGCGACCAATCCCACCAGCGGCATGCCACGTTCCTCCGCTGGCATATCGAGCAGCTGAATGGCGCGTGACATGTTCGGCTCGCGGACAATCAGGCCCTTCTTCTCGAGCGCCTTCAAATGGCACATCACGCCATTGGGCGACCGGATGGCGAAGTGATCGCCGATCTCACGCACCGTCGGCCCGTAGCCGCGCGACTGGATCTTGTCGCGGATGAAGCAGTAGACCTCGCGCTGCCGTCGCGTGAGGCGGTCCATCAGTCCCATGGCCGTCAGCTCCTAATGTTTGTGTCTGTGATTGGCCCGTACGCGAAGTCGCCGCCGTCCGCGCGGGCGGACGCAATGCGGCGGCTGCCTGTACTGGCCATACGATGCCTCTTCGTCGCCGTCCGCGCGGGCGGACGCAATGCGGCGACTACCGCGCAGCGCGGGAGCAACTTTTGGCCTTTTGGTTAATCTTAATATACGCGTGTATACTGTCAACCCCTGGGGGACCACGGCGACCGCCAAGAGGCGCGGGTCCTCTGGGGGCCAGCGGTGCCTGGCTAGTGCTTTGTCAAACCTTAGTTTTAGGGGTCGTCCGAAAAAGGGGTCAGGAACCAAAAGCCGGAACGGCCCTTCGGG
>Ga0209254_10002777_pt1 | contig 15959 bp, 12 predicted proteins | sample FrelakmetDIP11DI_FD_187148 | JGI IMG/M metagenome (GOLD analysis project Ga0209254, IMG submission 187148) | Freshwater lake sediment microbial communities from the University of Notre Dame, USA, for methane emissions studies - DIP11 DI (SPAdes)... | ecosystem: Environmental > Aquatic >... | reverse complement strand
GAGAAGCGGCTTTTTTCACGGTCTTCTTGGTTGGCATGATGGGTTCCTCTCTTGTAGATAAGTGGGGAAGCAGGCAAGTAGACAAGGAAACACGGAAACCAAGGATAAACGCTTGTCTACTTGTTTCCCTGTTTACTCATCTAGCACATCCAGCGGGCCGCAGACTGCGCCCACACATCCCGGGCCGGTATGCACGCCTAGCACCGGCACGATCTGCCCGGTGGTCAGCTTGGCAGACGGCAGACGCTGCTTGACCAGATCGGTCAACTGCTGCGCCATCGCCGGCGAGTTCGTATGCAGGACATGCACCCACGCGGGCCGAGCTTTCATCTTCTCCTGCACCTGATCGGCGATGAGCGCGATCGATTTGGACATGCTGCGGCCCTTGGCTACGGTCACATACGTGCCCGGCCCTTTATCCACCGTAATCACCGGTTTCAAATTCAGCAGTGCTCCCGCCATGGCCTGCACGCGCCCGATGCGTCCGCCCTTCTGCAGATAGTGCAGCGTGTCCAACGTGAAGAAGATTTCGGTCTGCTCGCCCACTTCCTTCACGCGCTGTTTCAGCCGCTCCACGGGCCAGCCGCGCCGGATGGCCTGCGCGGCCGCCACAATCTGAAAGCCTTCCGCAGCCGATAGCGTCTTGGTGTCGATCAGCGTGATGTTCAGCTCGGGGCATTGCTTGGCCGCCTGCGCCGCCGAATTGAACGTGCCGCTCAAGCCCGACGAGATGTGCAGCGACACGATGTCCTTATCGGTCTGGCCGACACGGCGAAACAAATCGGCAAATTCACCGACTGAGGGTTGCGAGGTAGTGGGCAAATGATCGGGGTCAGCCGCCAGGCGGCGGTAAAATTCCTCGGGCTGAATGTCGATGCCGCTGCGCAGCGACTCCGTGCCAAAGTTGATCAATAGCGGCATGCGTTCGACGCCGTACTGCGCGAACATTTCTTCGGGTAAATCGACGGCACTATCGGTAACGATCTTCATGGCTCTCACTCCTTGCGAAAGTACGCCCATTGTACCTCATTCTGCTACAATAATCGCATGAAAACGAGCACTGAACGAGGTCAGTCCACCGCCGGACTGATCTACCGTCTGCGGCGCGGCCAGCCGCACGATGCGCTCATCGTCATGCTGCACGGCTTGAGCGGCGACGAGAATGCGATGTGGATTTTCGATCATGCCCTGCCGCGATCGGCAACGGTGATCGCGCCGCGCGCGCCGTACGCCAGTGAGCTGGGCGGCTATAGCTGGGTCCGATCGGCGGTCCGCGACGATCTCGATCAAGTTGATCTGCAGGAAGCGATCGAACATCTGCCGCGTTTCATCACCGAAGTGGTGACGCTGACCGAAGTTGATCCGCAGCAGGTGATCGTTATGGGGTTCAGCCAGGGCGCGGCGTTGAGTTATGCCCTGTCGCTGGCACATCCGGAGTGGGTGCGCGGAGTGATTGCGTTAGCAGGGTTCTTGCCTGCCAATTCACTCGGAGCGACGCGAGATGTGCATCGACTCTCTTACCTCATCATTCACGGCACGCATGATGAGGCGGTGCCGATCGATCGGGCGCGGGAAGCTCGATCGGTTTTAGAAAGCCACGGCGCGACCGTCGAATATCATGAGCATCGCGTGGGGCACAAGGTCTCCGCGCAGGGCATGAAGGAGATCGCGCGGTGGAGCAAGCAGATCCTTGCGTAGGGGGCGATCCACGTATCGATCCCTGGGCGACCCCATGGGTTCGCCCCAACAGGATTCATCCCTACCATGAACTTCACTCATCCCGGCGCCCGGCCACCAGCGGATAGGGCTGCGATCGATCGAAGTAGACCACGGCGCGATCGGGAAACGCCGCGATCACGCGCGCGTTGCCTAACGGGCCAAAGTCGTACGCGAAGATCAGATCGCCGTCGGGGAGATGGGGCGCGTTGAGCCAGCCCAAGTCGGCATAGTCTTGCCACTGCTGCGCCTGCACAAAGATCAACGCGTGATGCACGTCCGCTTGCGCAATGGTGTTAATCGCCCGCCGCGCCGATCGATATTGCGCGAAGCCGCTCAAAAAACTCGGCTCAATGACGTACACGATGTTCCAGGCGATGAGCAGTGGCAGCGCTACATACACCATGCGACGCGGCCACGGATTGGCGCGTGCGCAGACTTTGATCAGGCCGCGCGCGGCGATGAGCCACAAGAAGGGCATGGCTTCCGCATAATAGCGCGGGCCATAGAAGCTGCTGCCGCGCGCCCAATACAGGAAGTGCGCGCCGATCAGCATGATGGGCGGCACTATCAAGGCCCAGTCGCGTTTGGTCATGGGCGGCAGCAACAGCCCGGCGACGATGGGCAGCCACGCTAGCGATACGCCGATCACATCCGGCCACCCGGACAACATTTGCCCAAAGATCGGAAAATCCAGGCCAAAGTTGAGGATGGCCGCGTACAGGCTGTGCCCGCCCGGGCTGACGCCAATACCGGGACCGAAGCCGATGCGATCCATTGACCACCAGAGTTCATAGGTGTTGGTGAAAGGCGAGCCGGTCAGCGCGGCGTTGTAGAGCGGCAGAATCAGCGCGACGGCGCCGAATGCGATCAGCATGCTCAGGTAAGCGCGCCACATCACACGCCAGTGTCGCACCAGATCGATCAAGACTTGCACGGCGAACGGCAGGCCAATGGCGAAGGTCGTCCACGGGCGCGTGATGAACGCCAGGCCGATGGTGCTCCCGGCGAGCACGGCAAAACCGATCGGGCGTATGTGATCCATTCGGCGCGCGCGCACGAAGCCCCATGCAAAGATCGTCAACAGCGCCATCGTCACCAGGTGCGACACTAGCGCGCCGCTCAACAGGATAAACATCGGCGCGAGCAGGCCCAGCGCGGCGGCGAGCAGGCCCGTATTGGCATCGAACAGATCGCGGCCTAGCAGATAGACGCCCAGCACGATCACTACTGCGGCCAGCGCATTGATCAGCCACCATTGATCGATCCATGCGGCCGGCGTCAGCAATAGTGCATACCCCGGCGGATACTTGCCGAACAGCCAGCCGGTTTGATTGAGGATGAAGGGGATGTAGAAGGAGTTGGGCTGCACGTTGGGGGCGCGCACGGCCAGGTTGCCGCTGGCGAAGACCCTGGCCTGAAAGACGTTGGCGTGTTCATCTTCGATGTGCGGCATGGAACCGTAGACGCCCCACGCCACCGCCGTCGAGAGAATAAACGCTGCCACGCACAGCGCAATGAGTTTCCAGTTCAGGCGTGTCACGAAATACGAAGTCCCATCCTTTCGGGAGTCCCCATGGGTTGGTGGGACGAAATAGTTCCCATCGGTTGGTGGGACGAAATAGTCCCCATTGGTTGGTGGGATCGAGGTGCATTATACCGTAGAGTTTCTCACGGTCCGTTGATGCTGAATGAAGTTTCTGTTGTTGGATGCTCAAGCCGCCGTCCTCGGCGGCGTCCCGCACAACGCCGCCGAGGACGGCGGCTTGAGCAATTTGAAACACCTTGATTTGATCCAATTGACTCCATCCTTCAAATCGGTGTATAACGAGTATGCGGTTGCAACCTCATTTAGACCCAATGCTGTTTAGATAAGCGTAGTTTAGCCCCTTGTGGGCGGGCACCAGGCCCGATGCTACGGCTAAACTAACTCGTATTGCATTTTGACCTCATCCAGAAAGGAACGAACCCATGGCCCTCCGAACATTCATCACTCCCAAAGCCGGTTCCGGCGCTGTCAATTTGCGCAGCGCGGGCAAGATCGAATCGGCCTATATCGTGGGCATGATCAACGAGGGCATGCGCCTGGAATACGTTACGCAGACGGGCAGCTGGTATGTGGGTAGAGTCTACATCTCAGCACAGGGCGCGGAGGCCTTAGGCAATCAATTTATCAGGCCCAAAACTTTCATCGACTTCGTGAATATCCGCTCGTCGCCAGTGGTGGAAAATAACACGGACGTAGGCGATCTGAAGCAGGGTCAGCAATTGGAGTTGATCGCGCCGATGGGTGAATGGCTGATGGGAAAGGTCTACCTGTCCGCGTCGTGGTGTGAACTGGTCACGGAGGGCCAGCCGGATGTGGAAGTACCGATCGCTGACGGCTTCGATGCGCCGATCGGATCGCCGCAGGAACGCGCGGGAGCGCAGTTGTGGCCCGGCGCGTGGTTCGATGCCACGCCTTTCGGCACGCGCTACGATGCGACTGGGCGCTGGGCGATTCACACCGGCGCTGATCTCAATCTGCCCAACGATCAGGATGCGCTGGCTCCGGTGTATGCCGCGGCCGATGGCATCGTGCGCGCTTCGGCGGCCTATTCTGTGTGGGGCAATTTGATCGTCGTCGAGCATAAGTTGCAGGACGGCACGCCCATCTGGACGCGTTACGCTCATTTGAATGAGATGACCGTGCAAGTCAATCAGGTCGTGCAGCGCGGACAGATGATCGGGCGGGTGGGCAATGCTTTCAGTCGTTATGCGTATCATCTGCACTACGATGTGGCCGTCATCGATCTGGGGCAGAAACCGGAGGATTGGCCGGGGGATGATCGGGGCCGCGCGATGCGCGAGTATCTCGATCCGCTGGCGTTTACGGCCGCCCATCGACCGCCGCAGGCTAAAGTCACGACGCCGCTGATGATCGGCCTGCACGATCGCGAAGGCGCAGACTGGATGAAGCAGAACAACCTCAAGGGCGTGTGCCTCGTGCTGGTGCAGGTGCAGAATCAGCCGGTGCAACTCGATTTCACCGATCTGGTGAATGCGGGCATCACCGTGCTACTACGCATCGGTTATGGTTATGCCGATGGGACCGGAACGATTCCACGTCCCGATAAGCTGGCGGCGTTTGAAGATGCGGTGGCGCAGACGCTGAACAACGCTACAGGCGTGACGGTGACGCACTACTGCAACGAGATCAACAACGGCTCGGAAGCACCAGGCTGGAATCCGGCGTTGAACGCGCCCGGCCCGGATTATTTCCCGCTGACGCCCGATTACTACATTCAGTCTTACAATCGTCTGTGGTATAAGATCCGAACCGATGTGAAGCTGGGGCCCGCGCCGCTCGATCCGTATTACGGGCCGCCCTTCCCGTACCTGGCTTACAGCAGCAACAATCGCGATTGGTGGCAGGCGATCTTGAACGGCATCGCAGGCGCCGATGCGCTGTTCTTTCACAGCAAGACGCAGGATAACAATCCCGACAACATCTGGTCGCCCGCGCATTTTGGCGGCGAGCCGTTGACGTGGCAGTATTTCCACTTCCGCACCATCGAGAACGGCTTGAACGACGTGCCCAATCGCTTCAGGACGCTGCCGGCCTACGTCACCGAAGCGAATCCGCAGGTGAAAGGCGACAAGCGCCTGGGTTGGGAAACGAACAACAGCAGGTGGATTTCGGAATGCGTGAGTTATCTGCAAAAGTGGAATGCGGCGGTGGGCACGCAACCGGTGAATGGCGTGGTCTTCTATCGCTGGGCATACGACGAGTGGCGCTTGGAGGACAAGCCGCTGATCTTGAATCAGATTAAGACCGAGGCGAAGAAACTGGGGATTGGGGGATAGTGAATCATGAACAAAGACTATCAAATCGTCCACGTCGATAAGCCGGATGATGCTATCTGGAGTGCCATCGGCGGAGGCATTCGGAGTTACAATACCCAACAGGCCGGTGATGATCACAGTAAGAGCCTGTGCTTTGTCCTGTACGCGCCAAACCAGGACATTGCCGGCGGCTTGCTCGGCGCGACGTATTGGAATTGGTGCTCCATCAACTTGTTGTGGATCAATGAGGAACTTCGCGGGCGTGGCTACGGGCATCGCCTGTTGACGTTGGCCGAAGACGAAGCGCGGCAGTGCGGCGCTACGCGTGCCTATCTGGACACCTTCAGTTTTCAAGCGCCCGAATTCTACCGGCGGCATGGCTATGAGGTCTTTGGAGAACTCAAGGATTTTCCGGCCGGACATCAACGCTACTTTCTGACAAAACAACTTTAGCTAAAGGAGAGACATGAAAACCAAGCCACCCACCACCATCGATGAATACATCGCGGGTTTCCCGTCCGATGTGCAAGACATCCTGCACAAGATCAGAGCGACGATTCGCAAAGCAGCCCCGCAGGCGGAAGAAACCATCAAGTACCAAATGCCGACCTTCATCCTGCAGGGCAACCTGGTTCACTTTGCCGCGTTCAAGACGCACATCGGATTTTATCCGACCCCCAGCGGCGTCGAGAACTTCGCGGCTGAGCTGGCGCGGTATCAAACCTCGAAGGGCGCGATCCAATTCCCGTTGGACCAGCGCATCCCCTACAGCCTGATCACCAGGATCGTCAAGTTCAGGGTCAAGGAAAATCTGGCGAAAGCAGAAACAAAAGGGAAGAAGAAGTAGCAGCGAACAGCATCGTTAAATAATGGCGTGCAGCACGGCCCCGGTCGACGCGTCCGCCCCACGCCACGCACTGGCCGCCAGAAAGGGGCGCTGCGACAGGCACCCACCCGGCAGGACAGGATGATCGTGCGGATGGCGGCACAAGTCCGCGCGGCGATTCTTGCGCGCTCAACGAGTTCCCGCTTGCTGTTGGACGCTTCTCGGGAGCACAATTGTCGGCAGAAGCACGACGAGATCGAGGGCTGCATGACGGGCCCAATGCTTCGTTTCCAAAACTGTGTGTTGCGCGGCTTGGTTCATGTTCGGATGACCTGCACGCAAATATTCTGCAAGACTTCAGCAACGTCACATTGGCGGATGGAGACAGAGATGAACGCAAGCCTTGTGCTACTCGCGACGGTAACGGGGTACCTCCTCGGCGCGATCTCATTCGCGCGAATCGAGGTGCGCCTCAAGACCGGTCAAAAGGTCGCTGCAATCAATTTGACGACCCCTGATGGTGGTGGACGCCTCGTGTCGCACACGGTCAGCGCTTCGGCCGTGCGACTTCAGTTAGGCCCGCGCTACGGGTCCTGGTCGGCGTGCTCGACATCCTAAAGGCCTTCCTGCCTACACTCGTCTTCGCCCGGTTGTGGCCCGACCAGCCGTACTTTTTAATCTGTGCAGCGGCCTCCCCGTTCGGCCACAACTGGCCGGTTTGCTACCGTTTCCGCGGAGGCAACGGCCAAGCCGTGATCCTCGGCGGCATGCTTGCCATCGACTGGACGGGTGCGCTTGTTACGAATGGGACCGCGACGCTGCTCGGGCTCACAGTGCTCAAGGATGGGCTTATCGGCGACATAGGCGGCATTCCTCTCTTGCTGCCGTAGATGTGGTGGCGGTACGGCCTGCTCTCGCCGTATATGGCCTATGCCGTGGCGGTCAACGTCGCGTGGTGGGTCTTATTCCTACCCACGCTGAAGCAGTACCTCGCTCTCAAGCGCGGCGGACATCTGCCCACCGCTGAGGACAGTGTGGTGATGTTCAACATGGACTATCGCTTCATGCGCCGCCTCGCTCCACGCACCTACACGGAGGTCGACAAGCGAGTCGCAGAGCACAACGAGTCCAGCAGGCGCGTGGACGACGGGAAATAATCGAAGTAGCTTATCGCTCGTGGCGCAAGACGCTGGCGGCTGATGCCTGCCGTTAGGGTGCTCGGAACATGCGGGCGGCTCATGACGAGTGGCCCCGTTTTCATTTGCCTGACACTGCGCTCAATCCTTGCGAATGATCGGCAAGTGCACGTGCTTGTCCAGGATCGGCGTCGCCGAGGGCGTGGGGGTTTTGCTGGGTGTCCGCGTCGGCGTACGCGTGGGTGTTCGAGTCGGCGTGCGTGATAACGTACCCCTCGGCGTTTGCGTGGGCGTCTTGGACGGCGTCGCGGTGGGGCTGGGTGTGGGCGTCGGGTGATTGGCCAGGCTCTGCGGGATCAGGCCATACGTTTTGATCTGCTGGGCTGCCAGCGTATCGTTCAGTGCGCCACCGGTCACGGGCAGATCGACCAGCGGTGTTTCGATGTGCGATAGGTATTGAGCGCGATTGATCGGATCGAGGGGCAGCGTCAGCGTTACGCCGGCTGGATTGTTGGACAGATTCCACACCCGCGTCACCAGGCCGCCGTCCAGCCCGTCATCCGCCGGCTTCAACGCTGCCAGCAGCACGTTCGCATTCGAGATCGTCAGCAGCGAGTAATTGTTCGCCGGGTAGACAGTGCCGCCGCTGATCGATCCCGCGATCAAGGGATTCTGATGCTCCATAGCGGTGCGCATGGCCGCCGCCGGATCGTACGCCGCGTGCGTCTGCAAGGCAAAGCGCTGCAAGAAGTTGGTGTCGCCGCCTTGATTCTGAATGCCCAAGCCAGTGCCATCCACTTGCCCGCCGGCCAACACCGAAACCTGCGACGTAACGGTATCCAGTGTGCCGACCGTGCTGTTGCCCAGCTGCATGTAATAGCAATCGGCATTCGAGAGCGTGATGCCCACGCCACCGCCGCTCATATCCACAAACCGATTGAGCGTCAGCCAATCATAGCGCGCATTGCGCGGCGAGTAATGCCCGCCGTTGGTCGTCAGCTTTATGCGCAGAATCGCCCCCACTTCTTCGTGCCACACCTCGGGTGTGGTGATCTGAAAGCCAAAGCGCCACTTCAGCACATTGCCGAAGTTTTGCGTAATGTCATTACGAATGTCGACACGGTTCAGTCCGCGCACGAGCGTGATGCGGCTGGTGTGCGCCAGCGGGGTAGAGGCGGTGGCCTTCAACGTGGCCGAGACTACCCCCACGTTCTCGACACTCAGCGTCCCCGCGCCCGCGCCGGTTCCGTAGTCGAGATCGTTGATCACGAAGCTGCTGAACGCTTTGGCAAACTCGCGATTAGTGTTGCTCTTGTCGAGCAAGCTGGTGATCGCACCACGTCCCGCCACCGTGGCGCGACAGAGCGCATTCTCGATCACACCCGTTGCCGCGTCTGCACTCGGCCCGCCGTCGACGATCGTGCCTGCGCCCGCTTGAATCTCAAAGACCTTGTAACCCACCGACGGCACGTTGCTCGCCAGAATCCGCAGATACGTTTGTCCGTTCACCGTCACGATCTGCGACGGGACCTCCTGACCCGTGCTCACATCCATCACATGCACCGGCGTTGCGCCCGCGTAAGCCAGATCAGCCATGTCGGTGCGCGTCCAGCTCAATGGATTGAACACGAAGAAGCGTTGATTCGTCCCGCTCGTCTGGATCAAACCGCCGAGCGCCGTGACACCATCGGTGTGCAGCGGATTCACGTAGGCTTCGATCTCCGTGGCAAGGCGGCGCTGCCAATCACGCCGATCGTTGCGCAGCACCGCTCCATCGGCCGTCCAGCAATGTTCCCAATAGAGACCCAAATTCATCCACGCCAGATCGCGCGCTGCCGATCGGCCATCCATGAAGCTGGGTGTCTTCAAGCTCACCAGCGTCGCCAGCGCCTCGGCGCCGTGCAGCTTCTCCACCGCGCGTTTGATCCGTGCCGAAGCTTCGGCCAGTGACGCCACATAGAGTTCCCATTCGTTGCCGAAGGTGCAGGCCACTTCGGGCAGATCGGTGCCGTAGGCCGCTTCGAAATCTTCAAAAAAGTCCTGTTCGTTGGAGACAATCACTTGCCGGTCGGCATTGGTTTTCGCCTGCGCGACCGAGATGAATTCGTTGGTGAGGGTCTTGAGATCGTCCCAACCCTTGCCAAAAGCGCCGATCACGCCGTAGCCAAAACGCTGAATAAAACTGGGATTCGTATCGACATAGTCCACCACCGCCGAAGGGTTGCGCGCCTCAGCATAGCCACCCATGCCCTGGTTGCCGGTCAGCATTGAGTTCCACTTCATCAGCAGCCGGCTGCCATCCGGTCCCACCCACCAGTAAATGTCGTGTTCGCGATTGCCAGCGTCGGGCACTTGCGACGCGCAGCCGCAGATGCCTTTCCAGCTGTAGCGAGCGCCTGCGCCTGCCCACAATGCACCGATGCCATAGGGCAAGGTCTGGTTCTCCATGGAATACGCCAGCGCAAAGTTCGACCCGAAGCGGCGTTCCAATTGACCGGGATAATACATACCGCGCAGCACCGCCTCGGCCGGCGCGCCGCCCAGCACTACGCACAACGGATTCAATGGCACGCTGATGTGCCCATCGCGAATGCGATCGATTAGGCGCTGAAACTGCGCCGCACTGCGATTGTGCTCATACTCCCATACCCATAGCGTACCATCGCAATTCCAGCGGCTTTGATACGGCGACGCATTACCTGCTGTGCTGTCGGCAAGATTGAGATAATAATCAAGCATTTCCAGAAACGCGGCGCGATACGTCGCCTCATTGGCGGTCCACATGTAATCGGTGTGATCGTCAGGCGCGATGTAGATGCGTTTCTGCGCCGCAGGGGCCGGTAAGAGAGGGCGGCCAATCACGCGCTCGAGTCTGGCGAACAGCAGACCGGTGGCTGTGGCCGCGGCAGTGAATAAGAAACCGCGGCGTGATAGTCGGTGCGGCTGAGCTGGATCGGACGCAGGTGGGTGAACATGATTGTGCGCGTGCACGTGATCATGCCCGTGTCCAGGCAGATGCGGATGATGATCAAATCGTGGATCGTGACTGCTGCTGGTCATGGTCTTCTCCATCGACAGGCTAGGGCAAGCATCGCATGCGCTGTCATAACCCTGCCGTCTAAAAACAATGGGGCAACTCTTTTCGAGTTACCCGTTGTTCCAGATGCTGGCCGGTGTTGATCTTTCGAGCATCACGGCGCTTCAATCGTCGCCGCCGCATCGAACGCGCTGTACGTGCCTTCCACCGTGCGTGCACCATCAGTCAGCGAATACCTCACGATGCGCGCTGTCTGCGGATCGATCCACACTTTGAAGTCGAAACCGTTCCATGTAAACGACACCACCTTCAACGCGCCTTCATCATTCACGCGCGCCTGTTCCGCCACCGTAGCATACGCGTATTGCGGCCATACGAACGGCACACCGCGCTGATTGGCAAACCACGTCCCATCGGGCCTCTGCTGATAATCGTTCAATCCGATCTGCACGGAAGTCGGCCCATTTTCGATCGTGTAGCGCATCCGATCGGGCGCGTTGAATTCGAAGCGCGCGCGCAGTTGATTGCCCGCCGTATCGCGTACAATCTGGATTTCTTCCAACGATTGCAGAGCGTTCATCGCCGCATCAGCCTTGGCCAGCCACTCCAGTGCGATCGGATCGCCAGACGACGACGGCGTGGGCGTGATCGATGTGGGCACTTCCGGTGCGACGAACGACGGCGGCGTGTAGGGCTGCAATACCACGGCACCCTGGGCAGGCGCAGGACCTGCCTCTACAGCAGGCACAGAATCCGCTTCGTTCCGCAAGCGCCGCACAGTGTTCACCACATGCCAGATTTCGTCGTCGGTCAATTTGTCCTTGAACGCCGGCATCGGCGAACCTTCCGAAATGCCGTTTTGAATCCAGTAGAAAATATCGCCGTCGGTGTGAATGTCCAGATGACCGCTGCCATAATCTGGCGGCTTGATCGACAGGCTTGCCGCGGCAGGGCCGTTGCCGCGCCCCTGCTCGCCGTGACAGGCCGCGCAGTGCGTGTTGAACACCTCACGCCCGATCTGCAACGAGGCTTCATCCGGCAAAAACGGATTGGTCAGCGTCAAGCCCGGCGTGGCCTCGCGTGTGAACGTGGCGATGGAATACACCCCGATCGGGATGGCGATGATCGCCGGAATGATCAACATTGCCAGCGCCGCCGGATGATCGGCCGCTTTCCACGCAATGAACAGCCACGCCGCACCGATCGCCACCGCAACGATGCCGCCAAACACCAGGCCATAGATCGACAGCCACTTCAGCAGCGCATCGATCGGCCCTATCTGCCCCAACGGCTCGATCTGCCCGTCCAGGTTCACGCGCACGCGATAATCCGCGAACACGTCAAACGCGTCAGGCCGCCGTACCGCCGTGGATATTTGCCATTCGCCGGGCAGCGAGAGATACGCCCCGTCAGCCGCATAAGCGCCATCATTGGTCGGCGTGGTCTGCGCTTCCGCCGCGCCCAGGCCGCGCGTCAGATACGTGAAGCGCAGCGCGACATCTTTCGCATCGTCGAGAGGTTGGCCGTTCTGCGCCAGTCGCACCGTATAAGTCGATGCACCCGATCGCGCCGGATCGATCGTCAGTGACACATCAAGATCTTCGCTGCGGGTGGTGAGCTGCAGCGGCGCAGCGGCTACCGTGGGCTGCGGATCTTTCGAGCGCGGCAAAGCCGTAAGAATTCCGGCGGAAGCCAACACGAGCAGGCCGACGGCCGCTTCGATCAACACCGTACGGCGAAATCGGCGCTGCAACTGCGGCCCCAACTCCGGCCGATCAATCGCCCGATCAAGCTGGGGCTTGATCACCATCAGGTTGTAACCGCCGATCAACATCGCCACACCGGCCAGCGCCAACTTCAGCAGCAGCACGCGGCCATACGCCGTGCCGATCAACGCCGTCCAACTGCCGATGTGCAGGAACGACAGATACGATCCGGTGACGATTAACGCGCCCACCGCCACCGCGGCCAGCGTCGAGAAATTGACGACGGTGCGCAGCCACAACCACGATCGATCTTCATCGTTCAACGTCTTGGCCACGCGCGGCACGACAAACGCCATCATGGCTAATCCACCCACCCAGATCGAGGTGGCGATCAGGTGAATGAAATCGACGGCAAACGGGACGATCGGCGGCTGCGTGATCGCCGCGCTGTGACTCGTGAGGGTCGTGAGGAACAGCAATTGCAACGGCAGCCAGATCGAAACGACAGTGCTGAACCCCGTGCCGCGCGCCGTGGCCGCGATGTCGTCCAGCAGCACGCCGATCGCGATCAACGTGGCGACGCGGCCCAGCCACACGCGGCCCACGCGTGTGCCCAGCCAATCCCCAATCGAGCCGCCGGAGTTGCCGGACTGCGCGATTAACATCAACGCCGCGCCCGCACCGGCCAATACTAACGCCGCAATCAACACGCGTTTGGTCAATGGCACCGATCGCGCATCGACCTCACCGGCCAGTTGCGCCGCTTTCAGCGCGGGCCGCCACACCAGCCAGCGAAAGGCCACCACGCCCGCGATGACCGCTTGCCCGATGAAGGTCAACGCGCGGGCAATCATATCCAGCGGCGAGGTCACCGCGCCCGAAGATTGCGCGCTTCGCTTCGCCGGATCGATCGGCTGCCCAACTGAGAACACGTACGATCCCCCGGTGACGTGCCCGTCCACCTCGCTCAATGCGCGCCACGAAACGATATACGTCCCTTCACGCGATTCCTTCATTGACACGTGCAGCACTTTAGGATCAGCGGCGTCACGCCAGGTGTCGTTGTTGTCGGCGATCGAGCCGTCGTCGTACAGCACCTCGATTTTGGACAGGCGCGGCTCGACGGGCTCGGTAAACTCGATCGTGATTTGAGCGGGCGCCTGCTCCAACACCGCATTCGCCGCCGGATCTGATCGCGCAATGTCGGCATGCGCCAGGACAACGCTGCTCGTGAACAGCGCGATGATCAGAGCGAGGATGAACGAATGAAGCTTCATGAATACCTTGATACAGAGGATGAGAGTAAGGAGGGACAGAGGGAACGAGAGCGCCTCTCTATCTCTCTGTCCCGCTATCCCTCCGTCCCATTTTCACGCTTTCCTGCGCGTCACCGCAAAGCCAATGCCCAGAATCGCCGCCACCGTCAAAACAATTCCCAGCAGCACAATCACGACGCCGGAGGATAGCGCTGGTGCAGCAGCCGTCGAGGCGCCGCCGGATGCCTCATAGCGCACGGCAATCATGTCGGTCGCATTCAGTTCTTGATGCAGTTCGTTAGACAGCGTCACTTCGATGAGGTTGTCGCCGGGCTGCAGATCGCGCGCCTGCAAGGCCGGGGCATTGCCCTGCGACATGCCCTGCTCTTTGCCGTTGACGTACAGATGCCAGTGGTGACCTTCCTCGCCCAGCGGCCAGTTGGTGGTCTCCACGCGCACGATGACGTTATCACGATCCAGCACGGCGTTGTGCTGCGGCGCAATGATCTTCACCGCAGCGCCATTGGCCGGAATGCGTTCGTGATTGTGCCCGTCCTCTGGCATGGGCGTGCCGCCCATCTCCATCATATGATCGGGTGTGGGCGTGCCGTCGGCCTGCGCGCGTCCGCTAACGCCAAACGCGGCTAACGCAAACAGCGCCATGACGATGATTGATGCTTTGCGAAACATCCCTCTTTCCCTCCGTCCCTCTATCTCCCCATCGCTCCCTACTTGCGACTGCGACCGATAGCGACACCGGCCAGCACCAGGCCGATCGTACCCAACGCTGCTCCGACAACTGCAAACAGGCGCGTCGTGCTCAACTCACTTTGCAGCGCCTCGATCGACTTCTGTAGATCGACCTGCGGTTCCGGGAAAGTCAAACTGTCCAGGCTGCCCACTTCTTCGATCTCGTTGCTCACGTCGATCGGTTGGCCGTTGATCGTGCCGCCGAGTTTCAGAGTGTAGGTCCCGCGCCGCGTGGGAATGAAATCACCCACGTACGTGCCTGGCTCACCAGCCAGCGGGCGCAGCAGCAGTTCCTTGCTCTTGCCACCGTAAATGACCTGCGCGCTGAGCGTACCCTCTGCACCCTCTACAGGCTGATCGTCTGCGGCGGTCGTCACTTCCACCAGCGCCGCGTTCTTCAAGCCGACGACGGGCGGCTCTTCCAACCAGCCCAGCACAAAGGCGTAATCGCCCGACACAATGCGCTCGTGCGCGAAGGCCGTGCCGGTCAGCAACAGCGCCAATAAGAAAATGGGAATGAACCTCCAGCGTTTCATGCTGCTCCTTGCGGTATTTGAATAAACTGAACGCTGGCACAAGCAGAATCGTGTCAAAACAAGACTGCACATCCGTCATGCCCGAGTGCCTCGCCTTACCCGCCGCATTGCGGCGGAGGCGCGCTTGGCGTGTCGGGCATCCAAACTACTGATCGGCATTTGCGCCAGTCGAACTACTGGATTCCCGCTTACTATGTGCGGGAACGACTTGGTTGACGTGCCAACCTCATGCCATTGAACACGATTTGGCATCTGGATAGAGTCGAGGCTTTAGCCGATAAATCAATGATCCGGCTGAAGCCTCGACTCCTGAAACTGCTTCGATCCAGCGACGGTAGTTTTATAGTACCACAACCGGCAGCGCGCCCGGCAGCACTTTCACGCTGACCGGCGTGCGGCCAAACTCTTCACCGTCGGCCCACAACGCCTTGGCTGGTTCGCACTCCAACGTGATCTCGCGCCCGCGCCAGTAATACATCCGCGCTTTGAACGACGGAATTTGGAAGAACCGCTCGGCCGCCGCGATCACGCTGATCGGATTGCGGCAGATCACGAACACATCTAGAATCCCATCGTCCACGCGAAACTCTTTGTCGATCGATCCCTTGCCGCCCTGTCCCGAATTCACGATGTAGCATTTGATGCCGTGCGACTCGATGCGCTGCCCGTCGATGGTCAACGTGATGGGCACATCGACCGACGCTTTCACTTGCTTGCCCGTCATCAGCGCATAAGCCAGCGTACCATACTTGTCCTTCTGTTCGCGACTCACCTGCTGCTCCGGCTCGATGCCCGCGTACAGGCGTTGAATGCAATACTGATCGCCGATCTGCATCACGTCCACGTGACGCACGTTGTGGCTGGTACACAGCACCTCGACGGCCTGGCGATAATCCTTGGGAATTCCCATCTCAGTCGCGAAGCCGTTGCCGGTACCGCCGGGCAGAATGCCCATGGGCTTGCCCGTGCCCAGCACGGCGTTGGCGATCTCGTGCTGCGTGCCATCGCCGCCGTGGCCCACCACCAGATCGACGCCGCGCGCCAAGGCCTCTTTCGCCTGCTGCGTCGCATCGCCATATTTCTTGGTGAGGCTGATGTCCCATTCGACGTCGTACTGCTTGCACAGATCGGCCAGATACTTCAACATCGGCTGACCTTTGCCCGAAGCCGG
>Ga0209254_10002776_pt1 | contig 15962 bp, 17 predicted proteins | sample FrelakmetDIP11DI_FD_187148 | JGI IMG/M metagenome (GOLD analysis project Ga0209254, IMG submission 187148) | Freshwater lake sediment microbial communities from the University of Notre Dame, USA, for methane emissions studies - DIP11 DI (SPAdes)... | ecosystem: Environmental > Aquatic >... | reverse complement strand
TCCGTCAGTTTCCTCGTATCCTTAAGAATGCCGCCGATGACGATGGTGTCCCCGTCTTCCACTAGGATCTCTGTTTTGGCCTCGTTGGTCGAAAGCGCAGGCTCAGGCGCCGTGGGGTCGACGACATCATTCTTGGTGATGAAGATGTTCATGACGATACGCCGGTCCTGTGAAATATTCGGCGTCACCTCGAGCAGGAGGTCGACATCCTTGAATCGCACGGTGGCATTTCCGGAGGAATCGCGCTCCAGATAGGGAACCTCGAGGCCCTGCTTGATGGTGGCCTTCTTGCTGTTCAAGGTGATGATCTTCGGCGCGGAGATGATGGTTGCCTTGCCTTCCAGCTCGCTGGCCGACAGCTTGGCGTCGACGATCGAGATATTGGTACCGAAGAGGGTGGAGAAATTGAAGCCGAGCGTGTTGTCGGGTCGATACGACTGGGGAATGTTGTTGGCCGTCAGAGCGGTGGGGCCGACTCTAAACGCCCCGCCGATCTTGAAGGCCTCGATCGTGATGGTGCCCCAATCGAATCCGATTTCACGGTTGAAACTGCTATTGGCCTCCACCACGCGGGCCTCGATGACCACCTGCGAGGTCACGCGGTCGATGCGGTCGACGATGGCCTTCGCCTGTTTCACTTTTTCAGCGATGTCGGTGAAAATCACCTGGTTGTTGCGTTCGTCGACCGTGGCCTTGCCGCGGTTCGGAGTCAGGATATTGGTCAGGTGCGGCAGGACCTCGGATTTGGCATTGGAATAGTTTACCGGGATGTACTCGGTGACCAGCGACTCACCCTCCTCCTCCTGCTTTTTTGCTTCTTGCTCCGCCTTGAGCTGGGCCTGACGCATTTTCTCTTCCTGCTGCAGAGTGGCGAGCGATGCGATGCGGATGATGTCACCTTCGCGAACCATGCCAAGCTGGTTCATCTTCAAGACCAAATCGAGCACTTGATCCCACGGAACCGGTCGCTGCAGAGCCAGGGTGACCTTGCCGCTGACGTTCTTGTCGATGGCGAAGTTTTTCCCGCTGATTTCCTGGAGAATCCGGAAGACGTTCTTGATATCGGTGTCATAGAAATCGAGAGCGATCTTCTCTCCCGTGAACGCTTTGTCCCCCGCAATGGATTCCGAAACCATAGACGGCTTCTTAACGGCTGCCGGAGCCGGCTTGGCCGCCACGTTTTTCAAGGCGACCGCCTCCGCTGCCGGAACCGCAGCCGCCGAAGTTTTCCAGGCCGGCGGCTCGGCGTTTTCATAAGGTTTGGGGGGGACCGAAGAGGCTGCAAAGTTGATCCGGATGACGTTGCCGACCTGCTCCGCCGTGTAGGCCACGCTCTCACGCAAATCGATCGCTACCGTGGTTTCGCTTCGCTCCTGGCTGGGTGTCACACGATCTATAGCGCTTTCAAAACGGGTCGTAATCAAGGCGCGCCGATGCTGTTCGGGGACGCTGGTGTTGAGCAGACGCAGGTTCACGCGTTTGTCGTCGACCTTCTCGAGCTGATATTGCACCGGCCGGGTAGTACCGATAATGATCGTAGATTTGCCGGCAACTTCATCTGCAAATTCCACACGGTTGACGGACGCCGGCGACCCAGCCGCTGTCGGAGTAACTTTGGCCGCCGCGGGCGCCGCTGACGAAACAAGCTTCAGATCCGCTGTCTTTACCGCAGCTGCCGAGTCCCCGACCTTAACGATCAGTCCATTGTCAACGACTTCGACCGAATAATTTTTGAGATACGGCTTCTGGGTATCGATCACCAACCGAACCTTGTCCGGATAGGCCATGTGCCGAACCAGCTGAACCGGCCCCGAAGGGGGCACGGTTCGCTGCTCGCCGCTGTAAGGACTGCGAATACCCGGCAGATCGAAGACGATGCGCGACGGGTTCTCGGCGATGGTGAACGCCTGATAGTCGCGCAGCGCGCCGTCAGCCTCCACCGTAATCACCACTCCATCTTTTCCATCTTTCAAAGGCGCCGTGCTAACGGCCTTGAGCGCTGTGGCCGGTGGTGCAGGCGTGGATGCAGCGGCCAGTCCGAGCGGCTTTTCGGTATCCGCGCTTTTCACCTGGGCGACACTCGCTGGCGCCCAGACCGCCAAGGCGGCGATCAGCAGGACGGCGACGATAACAGGGGTCAGAACATTGCGATGGTGCTTCAGATTGGTCATCATGATTACAGCTCTCCAGGAGGCTTCGGAAGGGTTATTTCTTTCTTCTGGGTTATGGTTTTGCCGTAAGCGTCTTCGAATTCTTCCTCGACCATGACTTTGTCGATGGCGATGTCCACCACCTTCCCCGAGTTGAGGCCGACAAAAGTTCCCTCTCTGAGAATGTAGCCTTTGCCGGTGGCTTCCTCGACCAGCGCACGATTTCCGCTGGTCGCCGTAATGATGGCCACCAGTTTCAACTGGCCCAGATCGATCTTTTCCAAGGGGCCTTGGGGGTCGCGCTTCTTGCGCAAAGGCTTGCTTCCAACTGGCTGTACGGATTCCTCCCGCAGCAGCGCTTCGAATGGATCAACCTTGCCTTTGGGATTGTAGGGAGCCTGAGCCTGGAGGTTGAGCAGGGCCGCCACCTGAGAGTCAGTGGATGCCAGCGTGGACTCCAGCTTCTTCGTCTGAGGCTCGGGTGCCGGCACTGGCGGCTGGGTCGCCGCGACGGGCCGGATCGGCTCCACGATCTTTGCCGTCGCAAGAGCGGGCACTTGTGAGCTAACCGATGACGTGGTGGCCGTCGGTTGCCCATCCAAGGGCGACGGAGCGGCAGCGTCCTGCGTTGCACCAGCGGCCGCCAGCGCCGGAGAGGGCTCCGCGGCAGAAGCGGCGGGTGCCGGAAGGGCCGCGGTCTGGGCGGGCGGCGGGAGTGTCTCGGTCGGACTGACGATCTTCTTGCGCACGACTTGCGGATGAACCGCAGCCAGGTCCGATTCGGCGCAACCGGCCAGCATCAGCGCCGTTACCAGTAAGCAGACGAAGACTCGAATAGGGACAGAATAGTTTTTCATAAGCGCATCACGGGTGGTTACAGGTTCATGTTTTTAGGGTTCGACTTCGCCTTGGCGTCGTTTTTTCCGGCACTGGGCTTGGCGGCCGGCTTGGCGGCCGGGGCTGTCTTCGGCGGAGCCGCGGGCGCCGGCTCCACGAACTTGTAAGTGACCGCCGTGCAGGCCGTGCTGAGCTCTCTGGGTTCTTTGATATCCTTGCCGCGGTTGATGGTGATGTTGTTAATATTGACGATGCGTGACAGGCGGGCCACCTTGTCGAAAAAGACGGCCAGATTGTGGTAATCTCCGCGGATATTCATTGACACCGGGATTTCAGCGTAAAACTCTCGCCGGGTTTCCGCCTTGGGCTCGAAGAGCAGGAAATCGAGTCCCACCTCCTGTCCCGACTTCGACACGCTGGTCAGCAAAGAGGGGATTTCCTCCTTCTCGGGCAGGGCGCGCATCGCGATTCTGAACTGGGCTTCGGCTTCCTGCATTTTGGCCTGGAACTTTCCAAGTTCGGCCGCATTGACCTTGGCAGTGGCCAGTTTTTTTTCGAGGCCCTGCAAACGCTGATCGAGCACGCTGATCTCGTCATACTTGGGTAAAAACAAAAACCACACTGCGGCGCCGCAGAGCAGGGCCAAAAAACCGCCTACAATAGCCACACGCTGCCAGAGAACGAGTTTCTCGACCTTTTCCAGAATGGCATTTCCGGATTTCTTGAACTCTATCGTATCCATTATTTCTTGGCCCCAGCCTCTTCCGTGGTTTTAGTTTCTGCTTTTAAAACCGACTGCTTTTGACAGCTGATTTCAAAGCTCTTGACCGTGGTCTTCTGGACATCGGACTGCTTCAGTGTCTTGAGGTTGACTGCCGAGAACAGGCCGCTGCCCTCCAGGCGCAGCATGAAGTCCGCCACGGTTTTGTCGTCCATGGCGATTCCGTTGATGTTGACCTGCTCGGATTTCAAGTCCAGCGAGGTGTACCACATACGCTTTTCGATGATCACCTGGGAGAGGGTGTCCATTAGACGAACGGGCTCATAGCGGTTGGCCTCAAGGTCGCGGATGACCGCCAGTTTCTTGTTCAAGTTGTCCAGCTTCTTCTTGATCTCTTCGATTTCCTTATTGATCTTTTCGTACTTTTCCAGCTCGACCTGGGTGGTCGTAATCCGGGAATTCAGATCACCGATCTGGCTGTCGAGCAGCAAATTAACCCCGAAAATCGCCACTACGGTCAGAATCAGTGAAAGTACGAAGATCGACAGCTGGCGACGGATGTTTTCCTTCTTGCGGGCAGACCGGAACGGCAGTAGGTTGATGCGTATCATTTGTCGTCAACTTTCCTCAGCGCCAGTCCCATTGCAATAGCGGCTTGGGGAGCGATTTGTCGGATAAAATCCGGTTCAAATGTCTTCTCATCCACCACAATTTTCTTGAATGGATTGAGCGTTTCCACCTGGGCGGAGGATTCCGCGGCAAGCAGTCTTCGAAACTCAGCAATGTGGGCGCCGCCGCCGCTCAGAAGAATCTGCTTGATCGGATCCTCGGGATAGTTAGTGTAGAAGAAGTCCAGCGCGCGCCGGATTTCGGTGCACCAGTCCGTCACCACCGAGGTGGTAATCTGGTTAAGCTCATCTGCGGACATCTTGCTGGAGGACTCACCGAATTTTAGCAGCTCCGCTTGATCGTAGGAGCAGTCTATCAGCGACATGATCTTCTGATTGACCTGAAGACAACCCAGAGCCACATCGCGCATGAATACGGACGAATTGCCCTTGAGGATGTTCAGCGAGGTCTTGCTGGCGCCGATGTCGATCAGGGCGATGTTTTCGTTCGCGATTTCGTAATTGACCTCAAAAATGTTCTGCAGCGCAAAGGCTTCGACATCGACAATGCAGGGATTGAGCCCGGCCAGCGTGACCACATTGATAAAGTCGTTCACCATTTCCTTCTTGGCGGCGACCAGGAACACGCTCATTTGATTGGGGTTGTTCTCGTTTTCGCCGAGGATCTGAAAATCGAGGTTCACGTCGCTGATATCAAAAGGTATGTACTGCTCGGCTTCGAAATGAATGGTTTCCTGCAGCTGTTGCTCGGGCATCGTCTGGACATTGATCTTCTTGACGATGACCGAATACCCGCCGATGGAAACGGCCACGTTGGTTTCCCCAATCTTGCTCGATTTAAACAACTGGCGGATGGTTTCCGCTGCCGCGGACGGGTCGCTGATCGCGCCGTCTTCAATGGCACCGGCCGGAATGTCCGCCATTCCGAACCGCTTCAGCTTGGGGCCGTTCTTGGAATCGACGATCTCGGCAACTTTCACCGAACGCGATCCGATGTCCAGGCCTACGAGGGAGTCTTTTTTTGCGAATAGCATGGGAGGCGCTCAATCCTTAAAGATTTTGGGTTTATCCGACAGTCCTAAGCCTAGCGCCAGCAAGATCTTGCGCTGTGTCTCCATCCGGCATGGCATGCCCTTCTCGATACGTGAAATGGTGATCGGCGAGATTTCGGCTTGCCTGGCGAGTTCGGTCTTGCTCATGAGAAGCGATTCACGCACGGTTTTGAGATTGTTTTGGGCCATCGCTTAAACGAGAATATATAGGATAATCGTCATGAAAATTAATGCTATTTTGCTGCCTGATTGGGTCATTATGTATATCGGCTTTTAACTAACTTTAATTATGCTCAATAGGATATTTTTTTTGGACCGGCATAGCGCCGGGCAGCCTCGATCGCATAGGCAATTGCAAATTTTAGCAAATTCTGCGCCATCGTGCGGCTGGCTCTCATCCCATTGACGGTGAACTCGTTAATACAACCTGATTTCAGCTGGTTGAAACCAGACCTTTGTTCATGGGTCTATCCGCGACAGGTGCATTCATCGGACATGCGCCAACCCGTGTGCCTTTTCGTCGACTTACCGTCAAAATTTTGTAATTTGCGCACATCTGACTCCGACTCCCGGGCGGTGGCACGGAAGGAGGGATCCCATGTTCTGACCAGAAATTCGAATCCGTTCCCGCCGATGACTGAGATATCGGCCCTGGAACCTAAAACTTTAACTCGAATTAGAGGCTTTTTCGTTACGGTCTTGAAACTGCCCCAGTTAACTTCTATACTTTTTAAAACTGCCCAGATTGGAAAAGATTCTTCCTAATGGACCGACATCTCTCCGAAGAGCGAATCAAACCGTTTCGGCTCGTTAAGTATTTCACATTCAGCGGGCTGGTCGTAATCTTCTTGGTGACTCTCATCCTTACCATTCTGAACACCCATTGGGTTAAATCCATGCAGCGCAAGAAAAGCGAAGATTACGCGCATGCCTTGATCGAAAACCTCAACCATCAGGTTTTCCTGCAGTTCATCCTGCCGATTGGCATGAAATACGGCAAGGTTCAGCTGCGCAACCAGGAGCAGTTCGAGCGCATGGACAACGTGGTCCGCAGCACCTTGCACAGTTTCAAGGTGGAGGACCTCAATATCTACAGCATGAACAACACCATATCCTACAGCTTCGACGAGGCCCGCATCGGCGTCAATGCGGTAGGAGGCACGGCGTTTGAGCAGGCCAAAAGCGGGAGGTCTTCTTCCAAGCTGGTTCAGCGCGGCAGTTTCATGGAAATCTTACTGGGATTTCCCAAGGAGGTGAACCTGGTCACGTTTGCACCGCTGCGCTGGGAGGAGCCGCTCGGGCGCATTACCGATACGGTCCTGGGCGTGGTCGAAGTGGTGCAGGATCTGTCCGAGGACTACCAGACCATTTTTCGGATTCAGATTCTGGTGGTGATCACCTGCACAGTGCTTATGGGGGCCTTGTTTGTGGTGCTGGTGTTCGTGGTCAAGCGCGGAGAGTCGATCATCGAGCGACGTGCCGAAGAACGCATGCGCCTGAAGGAGCAGCTGAGCCGGGTCGAGCGGATGTCGGCCATGGGCGAGATGGCCGCCGGAATCTCGCATGAAATCCGCAACCCCTTGGGTATCATCCGCAGCTCAGCCGAACTGTTGAAGAAGAAAGTTGCCAAGATCGATCCATCCAACGCCCTTCCCGATATCATTGTGGAAGAGGCCAACCGCCTGAACGGCATCATCACCGATTTCATCAATTTTGCCCGCCCGCGCAGCCCCAAGCTCAACCCCTGCCGATTGGACGATGTGATCGAAAAAACTCTGACGTTTCTGGCCCCGCAGATCGAGGGGCGGGGGTACACGATCGAAAAGGCCTACCAGAACCCGCTTCCGGAGATCATGGGGGATGCTCCCATGCTGCATCAATCGCTCCTCAACCTGCTCATCAACGCGTTGCAGGCCATGCCGGAGGGCGGCCACATCAGCGTCGGCCTTCGAGCCGAAGGCGGACATGCTCGCATCGAAATCGAAGATGCCGGCCAGGGCATACCGGCGGATCTGTCCGAAAAAATCTGGGATCCGTTTTTCACCACCAAAGACAAAGGGACCGGCCTGGGGCTTGGGATCGTAAAGAACATCATCGAAGCCCATGGCGGGAGCATTCGCATCACCAACCGCGTGCCGAAGGGCGCGCGCGTGACGATCGAGCTGCCGGTCCGCACATCCGAAAGCGGAGCCTAACCATGGATACCATTCTGGTTGTCGACGACGAGAAAAACTACCTGCTGGTGCTGAGCGCCCTGCTGGAAGAGGAAGGATACGAGGTGCTGACCTCGGCCAGCAGCCTGGAGGCTCTGGAGATCCTAAAGGCATCGGATGTCGACCTGGTGCTCACCGACATGAAGATGCCCGGCATGGACGGCATTGAACTGCTCGAGCAGATCAAGACCCGCGATGCCGAGCTGCCGGTGATCATGATGACCGCGCACGGCACTGTGGACAAGGCGGTCGAGGCCATGCAGAAGGGCGCCTACAGCTACATCATGAAACCCTTCGACAACGAGCGCCTGACGTTGTTCGTCAAGAAGGCCATCGCGACCTATAAAGTGGTCAAGGAAAATCGCCGCCTGCGCAACGCCGTCGAGTCGCAGTACCAGTTTGGCAATATCATTGCCAAGAGCAAGGCCATGCGCGATGTCTTTCAACTCATTCAAAAGGTAGCGCCTTCCAACGCCACCGTGCTGGTCGAAGGCGAGAGCGGAACCGGCAAGGAGTTGGTGGCCAAATCGATCCATTTCAACAGCCCGCGGCGGGACAATCCGTTTGTGGCGGTCAATTGCTCGGCGCTGGCGGAGAGCCTGCTCGAAAGCGAACTGTTCGGCCACGAACGGGGCGCCTTCACCGGTGCGGTGTCGAGCAAAAAGGGCCGCTTCGAGCTGGCCCATGGTGGAACGCTTTTTCTGGATGAAATCGGCGAGCTGTCCGCGAATCTTCAGGTGAAGCTGCTGCGGGTCCTGCAGGACAAGTCATTCGAGCGTGTCGGCGGCGTGCGGTCGATCGCGGTGGATATTCGCGTGATCGCGGCCACCAACAAGAACCTGGGGCTGGAGATGCGTGCCGGCCGCTTTAGGGAGGATCTCTTCTACCGCTTAAACGTGGTCCACATCGCCATCCCGCCGCTGAGGGATCGCCGCGAAGACATCCGGCTGCTGGTCAACCATTTTATCCTGAAATACGCCGCCGAAAGAAGATCGGCCGTTCCCGTGCGGGGAGTGGCTCAGGAGGTGGATCGGCTGTTCTATGATTACAGCTGGCCGGGAAATGTGCGCGAGCTGGAGAACGTTATCGAGCGCGTGATGATCCTTTGCCCGAATGAAATCATCACCGGCGCCGATCTGCCGCGGGGATTCAAGAGCAGTCTGGACAATGCCTTGCACCTCGACGGCATCCCGGCCAATGCCAAGCTCTACGAAACGCTTGAAATGGTAGAACGTACAATGATCCAGCGGGCGCTCAAGATGGCCGACAACGTTCAATCGCACGCCGCAGCGATCCTAGGCATCGGAAAGAGCGGCCTCAACCAGAAACTCAAGAAATACAATCTGGAGACATCCTCCCGGGGCTGACCGCGGCCGACAGCCGTCAGCTCCTGCCCCGCTCCCGAACCATATTGACGTAGACGGAGTCCTGGTATTCCGTCGTGAGGCGGTTGAAGGCCTCAGAGCTTTTTTGGGCATTGCCTTGGCGCGCATACAGCTCGCCCAGATGGAAAAGCACGTCGTCCTGAAGGTTCTTCTGGTTCACCGACAGCGCCTGTTCGAAATAACTGATGGCCGTCGCGTTGTCTTTGAGCCCTTCGTAGGCGTATCCCAGGCTTCTCATTAGCTGGAAGCGCATCAGCGGGTCGTCCCTGAAGCCTGCCAACGACGCTTGATAGAGCTCAGCGGCCTGCTTGAAATCTCCGGCTTGATACCAGAGGTTCGCAAACAGCACCCGGGCGATGTTCCCGTTGGAACGGCTGCCGTAGTCAGCGAGGATCCGCCGAAAGTCCTCTGCAACCTCCTGAACCGCTTTGTCCTGGGGGCTCTCGGCGCGCAGGCGCTCGTACCGGGCCAGCGCCTGACTCAGTTGTGCCGCCGCTTTCGACTCCTGCCGCCCGGAATACCAGACATAACCTGAAACCGCTGCGGCTGTTATGAGCACGCCGAGGGATATGTAGCCGATGACGGTCTTATAGGTCGCGATACCATTCAGCAGCCGGGATGAGAACGTGATGAATTCATCCGGTTCCTTCAGAAGTTCCTTGCGCGTCTTTTTCGCAGCTGCGGCCACCTGCACCTCCTTGATCGGTCCAAAGCCTTCACTTTAGCGGGCACCCCTGCATGGCAGACTGCCGCGGCAGGGAGGCCTCGCCCGTTGTCTGAACCACCGTGTCGTCGCGCGATGGCGGCGGCTCCAAGAGTTTCCTGATTCTCTGCCAGCCATCCTCAGGGATGCTGGCCCCCATGACCTGGCAGACCTCGTAACCGCAGGCCGACCCGATCGCGCCGGATTTCTCCAATGAGTACCCCGAAACCAAACCGAAGAGAAACCCTGCGGCCCACAGGTCCCCGGCCCCGGTGGTGTCCACCGCTCGACCGTCGCCCTGGGCCGGCACGTTCACCACCCGGCCGTCAACGACGATCCGGCTGCCCTGGGGGCCGAGCTTGAGAACGGCCATCTGGGCTTCGCGGCCCAGGGCCGCGAGCGCCTTGTCCGGATCGGACTGGCCGGTGAAGGCACGGGCTTCGTCCTCGTTGGCAATCAATATGTCCACGTAGTCGCGGACGATATCCGCCAGAAACTCCCGCGACTCAGCCACCACGTTGTAGCTTGCCAGGTCGAGCGACACACGGGCGCCCCCCGACCGTGCCGCCTGCAGCGCGGCGACGATCAGCTGCGGGTTGAACAGCAGATAGCCTTCGATGTGAACGACGGCCGCGTCGGCGAAGTAATCCTGCCGCAGGTCTTCGGGCCGGGTTTCAGAGGCCGCCCCCAAGAAGGTCAGCATCGAGCGCTCGGCATCCGGGGTGATGATGGACAGCACTCGTCCCGTCGGCGTGCTGGAGCGCGCCAGCCTCGGGTCCACACAACGGTTGCGCAGGGAGTTTTCGAAAAAGGCGCCCATCGCACCCCGGCCGCACGTCCCCACGAAACGAGCGGCCCCCCCGAGCTGGCCGACCCCCACCGCGGTGTTGCAGGCCGATCCTCCCGGCACAATCGCCGGGCTGCTGGTAGCCATGGCGAGCGTTTTGTCGATGTGGGCGTTGTCCACGTAGACCATCCCGCCCTTGACGGCACCGGTACGCGCCAGGAATTCGTCGCTCTCCCGCGCCAGAATGTCCACCAGGGCCGAACCGACGCCCACGATCACCCGTTTGCGGTTGAAATCCACGTGATCCCCTTTCCCATTCCGGCGGCTACCAGACCAGCGAGTCGTGCAGCCAGCCCTTGTCGCCGTCAGCGTGCTCAACCTGGATCCAGCGGCCTTCGCGTTTGAGAATTTTAAAGGGAATGCCCTTGTCGATCTTGATCAGAACCTGCTGATCGTTCCCGGGGCCGGCACGCAGCTGGCATCCGTTCTGCTTGGTGACCACCGTGGACGTCTTGTCGACGAGGGACTTGTGGATCCAGCCGCTGTCGCCCTCGTAGTCCTTGAAGCGCAGCCACACCCCGGAGGTTTCGACGACCTCGATGGGATAGTATTTCTCGACCTTCCAGAGGACATCCTGATTGGGGCCCGGACCGGAACGGATGTTGGCGTCGGTGGCGCTGACCGCCATCCGCTCCGCCGCGTGTGCGACCGGGCTTGCCAGAATCATCCCCGCCAGCATTGCCGCCAACCACCACATGGTTCATCGCCTTTCGTCTTCAGGCTGAATAGAATGTCTCTTCCGGCAGTTGCACGCAGGTGAGTTTGTTGCCGAAGACGGCGCCGGTGTCGATTCCGATCTTGTTCGGCTCCACGCGCGGTTCGTCAAACGGGGTATGGCCGAAGATCACCCGTTTCCCGAACGATTGCCGGTTGTCGATGAAGCTTTCGCGAATCCAAAGCAGGTCCTCGGGGCGTTGCCGCTCCATGGGCAGGCCCTTGCGCAGTCCGGCGTGCACGAAGATATATTTTTCCGTCTCAAACATCAATTGCAAGGAATCGAAGAACCGCAGGTGCGCGTCCGGAATGGGGTAGAGTCCCGAGCCGCTTGCGTGCCGCAGGTAGCTGTCCAGGGTCTGCTGCCCGCCGTTATATAGATAGGTCAGGCGATCCCGGCCGGCGAGGTAGTCCAAAAGCATCTGTTCGTGGTTACCCTTGAGAAAGATCGTGCCGGGCTGCCGCTGCTGCAGTTCGACCAGGTGCTGAACGACCTCGAAGGACTGCGGCCCCCGGTCGATGTAATCGCCCATGAAAATCAGGCGATCCCGGGACCAGTCGATGGGGATCGTCCCCAGCAGCCGAACGAGGGGGTCGTAACAGCCGTGTATGTCCCCTATGGCAAAAATACGTTCCATCGCATCCATCACCAGCGATAGAAAGGAACATGCCGCTGGTCCAGCCGGGTGATGCCCTCCGCAATCGTTTCGCTCACCGCCTGGCGGTATTCGTCCGCCGACAGGGCCGCCTCAAGCCCAGGGACTTCGTCCGCCCGCCCGCAGGGCCGGTACTGGGACATGACATTGACATAGGTATGCGGCGATATTTCCCGGGCGATGAACCGCATGACCTGCCGCGTCCCGGCCAGGCCGCCGGGCATGACCAGGTGCCGGACCAGCAGCCCTCGCCGGGCGAGGCCGCGTTCGTTCAGATCGAGATCGCCAACCTGCCGGTGCATCTCCCGTAACGCCTGCCGGGCTGTTTCGGGGTAGTCGGGGGCGTTGCAGGCCTTGCGGCCGACTTCCGGCTCCCAGAACTTAAAGTCCGGCATGTAAATGTCAATCACGCCGTCGAGCAGCTTCAAGGTTTCCACCCGGTCGTAGCCGCTGGAGTTGTAGACGAGCGGTACCTTCAGCCCGGCGGGCACCGCCAGTTCCAGCGCCGCCAGGATCTGAGGGACGACGTGGCTCGGGGTGACGAAATTGATATTGTGGCATCCCTGCCGCTGCAGCGCCAGCATGATTCCGGCCAACTGCTCGTCGGAGACTTCCTCGCCCACACCCTCGTGGCTGATCTCGAAATTCTGACAGAACAGGCACAGCAGGTTGCAGTGTGTAAAGAAGATCGTCCCGGATCCGTTCGCCCCGACCAGCGGGGCTTCCTCCCCGAAATGGGCGTTGAAGCTGGACACCCGTGCCTGGCGTCCGGTCCGGCAGACTCCGCGCTCGCCGGTCTGACGGTTCACCCGGCACGTCCGCGGGCACAGCGCGCAGCTGGATAGCCGCGCGAGGGCTTCACCGAGATTCCGGCGCAGCGCGCCGCTGCGGCAAGCCTGGAGGTAGGCAGCTTCGATTTGGGCCATGGCATGCTTCACGGGCTGGGGCTGGCCGCCGGTGAAAGGGTCAACGCTCCGGGGATTCGACCACGATTTTCTGGGCCAAGCCGCGTCCCAGAGCGTAACGCTTCAGCTCCACGGCGATGGCGAGTTGCCCCTGACCGTCGTTGGTGATGACTTCGATCCGATCGCCTACCCGCAAGCCTATCGTCAAAAGCCTGAGGCGCACGCTGGCGCCTCCGCTGATCTCGCGGATCACCAACCGCTCTCCGGCCTTGGCCATGGTCAGCGGCATCTGCCGCGAGCGCTCCTTCAGGCACCCGGCGCAGATGCCGTAGATTTCCATCTTGTGCCGCAGCATGTGGAACCCGTGGTTGGCGGCAATCTGGATCTGGTATCTTTCGAGGCGGTCCTCCTTGAACTCGATGATCCGACCGCACTTCGTACAGATCATGTGGTCGTGGTGATCCCCGAGATGGTGGTGCTCGTAGCGCACGATGCCGTTGTCGAAGCGGCTCTGGCGGGCAAAGCCTAAACGGCTGAGCATCTTGAGCGTATCCCGTATGAATTCCGCTGAAAGCGTCGGGCCGCGGCCGCTCAGCATCCCGACGAGCTCCTCGACGGTGACGTGCTTTTCCGTCGACAGAAAGGCTTCCAGCACCTTGAAGCGGTCTTCGAAATTCTCGACGCGCTCCTGCTGGAAAAGCTTGCGGAACTGCTCTTTCTCCTGGGTGTGCAGAAGAGTCATGCGGGCTACCGGGCGGGGGGCGCTGTCAGCGTGAGTGCCCTGGGATTTCCCAGGTGGTGCAGGAACCGCCCGAACAGGTCCGGGTCCGGGCGGAGGCGCCGCCGCTCTTGTTCGATCCGGGGGCCATCGCGTAGCATGTTTTGCTCAGCACCCGCTCGAAATCTTCGGAGCCGCATTTCGGGCAGCGCGCTTCAACCTCTTCCTTCTTCTTGAGGACGAGAATCTCGAAGCATTCGTTGCAGGATAAGCATTTGAATTCAAAAATGGGCATGGAAACAGCCTCGATATTGACTTTTGCCGGTTTTCTCTTCCCCTCTTTATGAATCGTAGATGATGCCGGGGGGGCAAGCACCAGATCTTAATGATCGGACACCGTTTGCGAATTGCCGATCGTTAAGTATCATTGATACCGGCGGCCTTGTCAATATGTATGAATTTCAACGCCCGCGGTACTCGTCGTCAACCGAGGCGCGCCGTGTATAGGAAAGCGCCGGCAATTCTAAGAGATGCGAGCATCTCCGATAGCCGTGCAGCGGGGGATCGCGGCCTGAGACGCAGTCATCCAACAACCCGTCATATAAAGTACTCGGTTTTCTCGGTCACCGTCGTCTTTATAAGGTTCAAAGTGTCCGTGAGGACGGCGATCACGTTTTCACGTATGTCTCCCGTGACGATGAGGACCATGACATCGTCGCCGACGGATAGATCGCGTTCCTCTGCGATGGCCACGCGGATATCGATGATTCCCTGACGGTTGCGCTGCTCCGCCAGAATCCGGTCCAGGCGAGGATGGTCGACCCCGACCCGCAGCCCCTTAACCCTGCGGCCGTCGCGGGAGGTTGCGCGCACGACGCCGTTGTGCACCAAAAGCATGCCGGCCTTATAGAATTCAGGATTTCGGCGGACTTCGGCAATCATCCCTGAGATGTCCATGTACCCTCCGTCTAATTGCCGGCCGCCAGCAGCTCCTCGGCCCGCGCCAGGTCTTGCGGTGTGTTGACGTTGAAGAACGAAACCAGGTCCGGATCCCTTGCCCGCAGCCGCTCCTCCGGGATCCTCTTGATGCGGCATTTATTGAGCGCCATTTGAATTTTCAGTTTATTCAGCCGCAAATGATCCTCCGCAGGCTTCAGACAGCGTTTGGAATAGGCGGCGCAGAGCGGCTCGAGCCCCGCCGATGTCTGCGGAACGACGAGGTCAGCGGCAGGATCGATGTGCTCGAGAACCGTCGCGATGACCTCTTTTTTCAAAAACGGGGTGTCGCAGGCGGTGAAGAAGGCAAACGGATTGCTGGCGTAGAACAGCCCGGCGTGGATGCCGGTTAGCGAGCTCCGGACGGGGAAAAGGTCCGAGACGATCATGGCATCCCACTCCAGGAACTCCAGCGGGTTGTTGGTCACCAGGATGATCTCGTCGAAAAGATCCGTGTAGGCCGCAAACAGTCGATCCAGAATGCGCGCCCCTCCGACGCGCAGGAACGCCTTGTTTTCGCCCCCGTAACGCGTGCTCAAACCGCCGGCCAGTATCACCCCCGAACACGTTTGCTTCATTGTCTGACTACCTCTCGCGTTGGAGCGAGGATAGGAAAATTGCGAGATGAAATCAAGAAACCATCCCTTCTACTCATCGGCGGCTCGTTTCGCACCGTGATGGGGGGCGGTTGTGGTGAGGCGCCCTCTTATTCATTAAACACGGCTTACTTAGTAAACGTTGACAAATAATTTTAAGTCGATTATTTTGTTTTCGGCGGCAACGGAACCCTTCCCCCAACCCTTCACAAACCGAAAGGAGGCCTTATGAAATTCGGCGATTTGTTCATTCCCAAGATCGCGCGCTCCGACCCCAAGGTCCGCGAGCAGGCAGTCAAGGAATGCACGGACAAGGAGTTGCTCAAACGCGTCATCGCGAATGACAAGGACGAACATGTGCGGCAGGTGGCAAAACAACGGCTCGAGGCCTTGAGCGCGTGAAATCACGCGCCCTTGAACGCGCCTTATCCACCGCGCGAGCCGTTCGAAGCCCTCTCCAACAGTGCCGGTGCGGATGGCAGACCCCGCTCGAACTGCCTTCCTACGAGCGACATTCGCTATCAGATGCGCCTCTGAAATCGAGAACCTCATCACCCGATTCTACCGGATGCCGGACCTGCATTCTCCACTGATCGGATCGATTCTGAGTCTCGGTCAGCATCCGCGCCGGACCCGCCAGCATATCCATTCCACGCAGCCTTGAACGCTGCCCCCCGGGCACGTGTGCCTTCAAGACGCAACGAGCCGGACAGGCTATTTGCCCCATGCCCTCGGCGCTCAGTCTCGGGGTCGGCGGCGGACCCGGGGCTCGCCATCATCGCCGTTGCGCACGGGCCAGATTTTTCGTAAGTTTCTGGTAAACTCCAGGTCGAAGGAGGG
>Ga0209254_10002775_pt1 | contig 15963 bp, 13 predicted proteins | sample FrelakmetDIP11DI_FD_187148 | JGI IMG/M metagenome (GOLD analysis project Ga0209254, IMG submission 187148) | Freshwater lake sediment microbial communities from the University of Notre Dame, USA, for methane emissions studies - DIP11 DI (SPAdes)... | ecosystem: Environmental > Aquatic >... | reverse complement strand
CAGAACAGGGCCCGCAGGGTCCGGTGGGCCCCACTGGGCCCCAGAAGTTTGCACTCCGGGGAAGACCCACCATCCTATCCGCGGGGACCCCCAGGGCACTCCAAACCTGCATTGCCTCCTCGTCGGCCTCGATCGTCTCATCGCCCTCGAAATAGGAGATCCAGATCCGCTCCGGCTCGAGTCGCAGGTAGTCGAGAGAGTACTCCCAGGCGAAACGGATCGCCCCTTCTTTGAAGTAGTCGCCGATCGAGAAGTTGCCCAGCATCTCGAAGAAGGTGCAGTGGCGGGCCGTCAGACCCACGCGATCGATGTCCGAGGTCCGGAAGCACTTCTGGACGCTGGCCAGACGACTGCTGGGCGGCTCTGCCAGGCCCATGAAGTAGGGTTTGAGCGGCTGCATCCCGGCAGTGGTCAGAAGCACGGAGGGGTCCTTGTACGGGACCAGCGAGGAGCCGGGGATCACCAAATGATCCCGCTCGAGGAAGTAGTCCAGATACATCCTGCGTAGTTCAGCCGACTTCACGATTCAGTCCTTGTCTCTGCCCGCGGACGATCCTGCCATGCTCTCTTCCTCCGCCATATACGAGCGGAGATCCTCGATTGAATTCCGTATGAGCCGCGACACGTGCATCTGAGATATCCCGATCCGAGTCGCTATCTCGGTCTGAGTCCTACCTTCGAAGAACCGCAGATGCAGGATCAGGCGCTCGCGCGGATCCAGCCGTCCCATCGCCGGAGCCAGCACGCGCCGTTGCTCGAAGATCTCGTACGCCTCCTCCTCGGTGCCCAGGCAGTCGAGCAGTTCGAGGGATTCGTCTTCTTCGTTGGTGCCGCCCGAGAAGATAGAGACCGAACTGTAGGCCCTACCACTCTCCAGAGCCTCGACGACTTGCTCCTCGGTCACCTCTACCGCTGCCGCCAATTCTCCTATGGTCGGCGAACGTCGCAGTTCCACTGTAAGTTGTTCCACCACCCGGTTCAGACGAACGTTCAGGTCCTGCAAAGCCCTCGGGACCTTGACCGCCCAGCCCTTGTCCCGGAAGTAACGCTTGATCTCCCCCAGGATGGTCGGCGTCGCATAGGTGGAGAGCTCGACCCCTCTGTCCAGATCGAAACGGTCGATGGCTTTGATGAGCCCTATCGACCCCACCTGGATAAGATCCTCTACCGGTTGACCACGCGACGCGAAGCGGCGGGCGAGGCTCTTGACCAATGGAAGGTAGCGGGTTATGAGCTCCTCACGAGCGAGCGTATCTCCATCCCTCCGAACCCGAAGCAGAAGTTCCCGCTCCGGGAGATCCACCATTCTCTCTCCATGACGGCCAGACGCGGTCAGCGGCCGGCTGCGCCCATACCCTGATCCCGATGCCTGCACCTAAGACGCCCGCTTCACCATCTCGACAGCAAAAGACTCGGCACTCTCGTCCACGACCCGGTAGTCATCCACCAACGAATCGAGGAGCATGCGCACATCCAAGGGACACCCGTGGCGGGGGCGAAAGGCATCGGTCGCCGAGAGGGCGGCTTTGAGGCATTGGTTGAGGAGGCCGTCGAGACGCAAGGTCAGTCTGCCGCCATCCGCGAAGATCTCGAGCTCCAGGTCGCCTCCGTCTTCGGGTTCGTCGGCCACCAGCGACTCCACCGCAAGCTGGATGTCGTCCAGCCGGTCGACCGAAAGGTCATGACGGGAGGCGAAACCACTGATGAAGACCCGCAGGAGCGGCAGCGCAAGAGAACCCCTGATAGTACGTAGGACTGCGATGTCCGAAGGGCCGCTCACGCCTGTTAGGGCCAGCCTCTCTATTCGGCCTGCGCAGCGCCCTGCAGATTCTCCGCGATCTCCGACTGCTTCGAATAGTAGGCCTCGCGGCCCCGCGCAAAGGCTTCTTCGGCCCGTCCTCGCACATCGGAGAACAGGCGTTGAGCTTCGCCCGGAACGTCGGCCAGCGCCTCCGGGAAGCTCTTCCCGCTCTCCTGGGACACCTTGTAGGCCAGGAACAGTGCTCCCCCTATTGCTGCGCCGACGGTCAGGACGAACAGAGAACGACACGCGCCCATCAGGCCTCCTTACCTTTTCCGAACACAAACGTCCCCACTCCTTCATAGACCCCAGCAGCCACACCCGCCACCTTCTTGAGGGGCGTAGCGACGATACCGTAGACCGCGGTGGTGGTGTTCTCAGCCGTCTTCGCCATCACGGCCGCCGAACCGGTGATCTCATCGATCTTGCCGAGCTCGGAGTTGACACCGTCAAGAGTGCTCTCCACCCGCGTCAATAGGGGGATCACCTGCGTGTTGACGTCGGCCAATGTGCTGTTCAAACGCTGAAACGTAGAGGCCAGACGAAAAAGCGCCCAAAAGAGCCCCACTCCGAAGAGGAGGAAGAAGACGCCAATGGCGATATACATGAAAGCTTCGGCATCCCATTCCATTGTCTGCCCCTTTCTAGCCGCTATAAACGTCAAAACTATACCATAGGCCCGGTGCCGGCCGACTCTAGAGGCCCCGCTCTCCACGGACCCGGCGCGCAGTGGACCGGATGGTCCCGGCCAACGTCACGACGTCTCCATCGTACATCACAGCCGTCTGCCCGGCAGCGACGCCGCATACGGGTTCGTCCAGGATGATCGACACCTGATCATCATGGAGCACCGCCCCGGGGGCCCCTTCTTCCCCTCCTACGTGCGCCGGAACCGCTTGGCCGGACGAACGCAGCTGGACGGTTCCAGAAAAAGTCGTCCCAAGACGATGCCGAACCACGCCCTCGACGACGACCCCTCTCACCTCACATTCCTCTGCATGCCCTGCCACGACCAGCGCCCGTTCGGCATCAACGGCCACCACGTACAGTGGGACCGGCGACGCGATGCCCAAGCCCTTTCGCTGCCCGATGGTGAAGTTGTAAGTGCCCGAGTGGCGGCCGATAGGCCGGCCTTCTCCATCCACGATGATTCCGGGGCGCTCCCCCAGACGCTCGCACAAGAAACGTCTGTGATCGTCGTTCGCCACGAAGCAGATCTCCTGGCTCTCGGGGACTGCATGACCCTCGAGCCCGGCCTCAGAAGCCATGGCCTTGACCTCTGTCTTGGTCATACTGCCGACAGGGAAGACCGCCTGGCGTAGCATCTCCGGGGATACCTCTGCCAGGACATAGGACTGGTCTTTCAGACGATCGACCCCCCGCATAAGAGTAGGCGGGCTGCCGCCCAGCCGGGCGTAGTGCCCGGTAGCGATACGAGAGAGTCCGAGGCGACCCGCGATCTCCAGCATCAGGCCGATGCGCACGCGTGCATTGCACTTGGCGCACGGGTTGGGGGTCATGCCCTTCCCGTACTGCTCTACGAAGTAGCTCACGACTTCTCGGTAGAAGGCCTCCGACGCGTCCACCGTCAGATGAGGGATGCCAAGGCCGTGGGCCGTCCGTCGCGCCCGCCGCACCGCCTCCGGGGAACAGCAGGTCCGCTCGTCGGTCGACGACGGATCGCTCCACAGCTTCAAAGTCACTCCGACCACCCGGTATCCCTGGTGCTTGAGCAGCATGGCGGCCACAGCGCTGTCCACGCCCCCGCTCATCCCCACCAGTACACCGCCTTCGTCGACGCTCGGTCCGGGGGGGTGCAACTCCTCGATCGAGGCTGCGGCGCTGCCCAACGCGCTGTGCAGAGCTTCCAGCGCGAGCGTAGCCGACGTCAGTTGCCCAGGGGCCAGGCCAAGAGCTTCACCGATCGCCTGCTCCGACACCGTCGCGGCCTCCAGGAACGACTTCCCCTCGACCCTGGCGGCGGTCTCGCCGGCGCAGGCGATCGTCGCAGGACAACCGTAGGCTTGGTACCGAGTTCCCTGAACGGCACCGCCGCCCAGAGTCAGCTCGATCCGTACCAGCGCCCCACAGTCGACGCTGCCTGCCTCGCCGGTAGCGTCCACCCGCTTGAGCGGGGCTACGCCCGCGCCGGAGCCCAGTCGAGCCACGATCGGCTCGCTGTAGACAGCTTGGGCCTTGTCCGGCCTCTCGTCGGTCATGTCGGCCATGCGCGTGTCTCACATTGCACTGAGGGCCGGAACGACCCGGCCCTCGCTTCGATCTCGATTACCACAGAGAGGGTCAGATCTGCCCCAGATTCACCAGACCCTGGTTGATGGTGCCTTCGTCGACGAAGCCGTTCCAGATCTCCCTGGGGATACCCAGTCCGTCTACCAGCACGAGCTCAGGGGGATAGTTCACTTCGAGCAGCGTTGGCAGGTCGCCGTAGGCACTCGGCCTACTGTAGTCGTAGAGCAGGAAGACATACTCTTCGAAATCCGCCTGCAGCGTGGTCAAGCTCTCCAGGACCTGAACGTCATCGGTGCTCCCCGGCACGTAGAACAGAAGCACCACGGGCCGTCCCTGTTCGACGGCCTCGGTGTATTCAACGGGGGTGGAGTCGGTGGTCTCAAGCGGCTTGCCCAGCACATCCTTCGCGCTGCCCCCCGACCCGCCTGTCGGAACGGTGGCGGTGACGGCCTGACCTATAGAGGTGGTGGTCTCCTCCTCCCCACTGCACCCTGCTACGACAACCGCTGCCCAGGCCAACAGCAGCAAGACCACGATCAGATATGTGCCTCGTCTGAACATCTCTTCCCTTCCTAAGAAGAATGCTCCACCTTGCCGTGTCTGACAGGCGCTTGAACCTGCCGAAGCAGGTGGGTGACCGCCCCTGAAAGGTAATACGCCGTTCAGGCGAACAAGCCTCCCGAGCAAAGTGTGTTGGCTCAAGTTTGGGCCAGATCACGCACAAGGTCGAGCACCACGAGGTTAGCACACGGCCCTTTGCCGGGCAATGAGCTAACGCCACCGGCACTCTGCTACAGGCACCTCCTAAAACCGTTGTCGGCAGCGGAAGCCCCCGCCTTGAGGGTCACGAGGTGCCGCCGTCGCTCAGGCGTCGCTTCAGACGGTCCGAATACGGAGCTCCCGCAACTGGTCGAGCGCCACCTTGGAAGGAGCGTCCGTCAGCGGGCACGAGCCACTCTGCGTCTTGGGGAAGGCTATGACGTCCCGAATGGAGGATTCCCCCGCCATCAGCATCACCGCGCGGTCCAGACCCAGCCCGATGCCGCCGTGAGGTGGGATGCCGTAGGCCATGGCTTCCACCAGGAAGCCGAACTTGGCCTTGATGGCGTCTTCGTCGAGCCCCAGGGCCTCGAACACCGCCTCCTGCATCTCCGGGTCGGAGATGCGAAGCGAGCCGCTGCCGAGCTCCACACCGTTCAGCACCAGGTCATAGGCGTAGGTGCCCAATTCCAGAGGCTTCTCCTTCAGATCCGCCAGACTCTCCAGCCTGGGCTTGGTGAAGGGATGGTGTTGGGCTTTGAGGCGTTGTTCCTTCTGATCGTACTCGAACATGGGGAAATCGAGTACCCAGGCGAAGGCCCAGCCCTTGCGCTCGACCCCCAGCTGATCCGCCAGGGCGAGCCGCAAGGCCCCGAGGCTGGGTTCCACGACCGACGTGGGTCCGGCGACCAAGAGCAGGAGGTCGCCGGCGTGGCCGTCCAGAGTATCGATCAACTCCTTCATCTGCTCGGGGCCGATGAACTTCTGCAAGGGCGAGCGCACGCCCCCCTCCTCGATCCATATGGGGAGCACCCCCTGGGCGCCGAACACGGCCGCTTGAGCCGCCAGTTGGTCGACGTCCTTGCGGGAGAAGTGTCCCCCTCCCTCGGCCTTGATCCCCCGCACCACCCCGCCGCCTGCCACCGTGTCGGCGAACACCCGGAAGTCGACCTGCGACGCGATGGCGCTCACGTCCACTATCTTCATACCGAATCTAAGGTCCGGCTTGTCGCTGCCGTAGCCGGCCATCGCTTCAGCATACGTGAGCCGCGGGAACGGCCTGTCTACCTCGACGCCAAGCGTGTCCCTGAACGCAGCCGCGAAAGCACCCTCCACGACCTCCTGTATGTCCTGCTCCTCTATGAAGCTCATTTCCAGGTCGATCTGGGTGTGTTCCGGCTGCCGGTCGGCCCGCAGATCCTCATCGCGGAAGGCCCGGGCTATCTGGTAGTAGCGTTCGAAGCCGGCGATCATCAGCAGCTGTTTGAACAACTGGGGCGACTGAGGGAGCGCGTAGAACTCTCCGGGCTGAAGGCGGCTGGGCACCAGGAAGTCCCGAGCGCCTTCAGGAGTGCTCTTGGTCAGGATGGGAGTCTCCACGTCGATGAACCCCTGCTCCCCCAGATACCGCCGGACGGCCTGCACTACCCGGTGGCGCAGGAGGAGGTTGCCATACATGCGGGGACGGCGCAGGTCGATGTACCGGTACTTGAGCCGGAGGGTCTCGTCCACTTCAAGATCGTCATCGGGGAAGAACGGCGGCGTACTAGCCGCTGCCAGGATCTCCAAAGCCTCGACCACGATCTCCACCGAACCCGTGGCCAGGCTGGGATTCACGCGCTCCGGCGCCCGGGCCACCACTGCGCCGGCGGCCGACACCACGAACTCACCTCGTAGCTCGCGCGCCTGCTCATGCAGCGCCGATCTCTTTTCGGCCTCGAACACCAGCTGCACCAGCCCGGTCCGGTCTCGCAGGTCTACGAAGATCAACCCGCCATGATCCCGGTAGCGTTGGACCCAGCCGGCCACCTTCACCTGCCGGCCCACGTCCTCCGCGGTGAGGTTCCCGCACCACTCGTCCCTGTATCTCAATGCTGGTCCTCTTCTTCCGGAGTCTCAACGTCAATCGATTCGGGGGTTGTCGCGTCGCGCATCGCCAGTTCGACGACATCCGTTCGCGACACGGAGCGTTCTTCACCCGTCGACAGGTCCCGGACGGTCACCATCCGATCTGCGAGTTCCTTCTCACCCAGTATGAACGCGTATCGTGCCCCGCTGCGCCCGGCCTGCTTCATCTGCCCTTTGGCGCTCCTATCCATATGGTCGAAGTCCACCGCGCCACCACGAGTCCGGACCTCGTGCGCCAGCACAAAAACCTCATCGCGGGCGGCGGGCGTCATGGCCACCAGATAGGCCGTAGGTGACGGCGGCTGGGGGAACTCGACGCCGGACCGGGTAAGCGCTAAGACGATACGTTCTACTCCAGTGCCGAACCCTACCCCTGGAACAGCAGGTCCGCCTATGGCCTCAACGAGATGGTCGTACCGGCCTCCCCCACCAACTCCGGATTGGGCCCCCAGCACCGGGGATCGAAATTCGAACGTGGTCCGGGTGTAGTAGTCCAGGCCGCGAACGAGGCTGTGATCCTGAATGAAAGAGATGTCCTGCATCTCCAGGCATTCCTGCACCCGCCGGTAGTGATGGCTACACGCGGAGCAAAGGTGATCGGCAAGCCTCGGTGCTGCCGCCAGAGCCGCCCGGCACGAGGCGAGCTTGCAGTCGAACGTCCGCATGGGGTTCAGATCGGCTCGATCTCCACATTCTGTGCACAACTCACCAGCCTTTTCCGCCAGGAACACCCGTAAGGCGGCCGCGTAGGGAGGCCGGCAGATGGAGCACCCCATCGAATTGAGGCTGAGCTCCAGGCTTGTGAGCCCTACTTCCCGATAGAGAGCGGCCAGGACTCCGATGACCTCGGCGTCCAACTCCGGCGCCTCAGAACCGAAGGCCTCCACCCCGAGTTGGTAGTGTTGGCGATACCGACCCGACTGCGGGCTCTCGTAGCGGAACATGGGACTGTGGTAGTAGAGCTTGACGGGTTGGGGGAGCGTATGCATCCCGTGCTCGGCATACGCCCGGGCCACCGGGGCGGTCCCTTCGGGACGCAGGGTCATGCTACGTCCGCCCAGGTCTTCGAACGTGTACATCTCCTTGCGCACTATGTCGGTCGACTCCCCCACGCCCCGCGTGAACAGCCGTGTTTCCTCAAAGGTCGGCGTGTCTATGCGGCGGTATGCATATCGCTGAAAAACACGCTCGGCACAGGAGACGACCCAGCGGCGCAGTGGTTGCTGCTCGGGGAGGATGTCATAGGTCCCCTTGGGCGCGCTGATGGATTCAGCCATGGATCTTGAGTCCACCGAGAAACGGGTTGTGAGCCAGCTCTTCTCCCAAAGTGGTCGACTGCATGTGACCGGGGTGCACCGGAGTGGAGCCCGGATAAGAGCCGGCCAGCTTGCCGACGGAGGCCAGCAGCTCGGCGAAGTCGCCGCCGGGGAAATCGGTGCGGCCGACCGAGCGGAAGAACAGGAGATCGCCGCAGAAGAGATGCCCGCCGATCTCGAACGTGAGGTCACCGGGCGTGTGGCCGGGAGTGGCGATCACCGTGATAGTGAGCTCTCCCACGGAGAGCTCACTATCCTCGTCGACGATCTCGATCATTTCCGGGTCGGTGCCCGGGACGGGGTATCCGGTAGCCGCGCACCCCTCGGAGCCGGTGAGCACCGGGGCGACCGAGGCCGAGCAACACACGCGGGCTCCACTCGCCGCCGCCAGACCGTGTACCCCGTCAACGTGATCGAAGTGTCCGTGGGTGACCAGGATGTATCGCAGAGTCAGTCCTTCCCGAGCAATGATGCTCACCAGACTCTCAGGCTCTCCTCCTGGATCGATCGCACACGCCTGCCGGGAATCGTCCCAGATTAGGTAGCAGTTCGCTTGCAGCGGCCCCACGGGCGCACAGACTATGTTCATGAACGATCTCTTTCCGAATGTCCCCGGGATGGCGGCGGAGGATGAACGCAGCCTCAGCCCATGGCCTGCAATTCTACCAGAGGGTGGAGGGGCGAGGATTCCGGACGCCCCCTGTCAATGGGGCGTGACTCGATAGGCGTCGTACACCGTGTCGATGCGGCGGATGCGCTGTAGGACCGTCTCCAGGTAGTCGATCTCGGGTACATCGAACACGAAGCGGTCTTTCACCATGTTGTTGCGCGCGGTGAAAACCTGCGCGGCTATGATGCTGACGCCGCTCTCGCTGAGAGTGCGGGATATGTCCTCGAGCAGGTGGTTTCGATCGTAGGCCTCCACTTGTATCTCCACGCGCAGGGGCGTTCTGGCCTGGGTGTCCCAGTGCACCGAGGTGAACCGCTCGGGAGTTTTCTCCAGCGCCTTCACGTTGGGACAGTCTCGCCGATGGATCGTGATCCCACGGCCCAGAGAGATATAGCCGACGATGTCATCACCTGGCACGGGGCGGCAGCACTGGGGTATACGGATGGCCACATCTTCGATGCCGTCGACCTGGATGCCCAGTTGGCTGGATGAGGGAATATCCTTGGCACCCTTGGAGACAGTCCCCGGGACCGATAGGACCGCCGCCCCTTCTCCCTCCCCATGCAGGCTTTGAATGACCCTCGTGACCACGTGCTGAGGGCTGATCTTTCCCGAGCCGACCGCGATGAAGAAATCTTCTCTCTTGGGATGGTTCGTCTCCCGCATGACCTCGGCGAGGAGATCGGAACCTATCAGCCGCTGCGCCGGGAGTCCCTGCTTGCGGAACGCCTCCAGGAGCGCCTCCCGTCCCAGGTGCTCGGCGTCCTCTCTGCGTTCCCTCTTGAACCATTGGCGGATCTTGTTGCGGGCCCCCGAGCTCTCCACGAACTGCAGCCAGTCCCGCGAGGGCCCCTGCGCCGTTTTGGAGGTGAGGATCTCCACGATGTCGCCCGACTGAAGCCTATAGGTGAGCGGAACGATGCGGCCATCGACCTTGGCCCCGATGCAGCGATGCCCTACATCGGTGTGGATGGCATAGGCAAAGTCGACCGGCGTGGAACCGGCGGGAAGGCTCTTGACTTCTCCCTTGGGGGTGAACACGTAGACCTCGTCCTGAAACAGGTCGACGCGCAGCGACTCCATGAACTCGCCTGAGTCCTTGGTCTCCGACTGCCAGTCCATGATCTGCCGGAGCCATTGGAGTCTTTCCAACTGGGCGGCCTCCCGCTGTCCCCCTCGCCCCGGCTTTTCCTTGTACACCCAATGCGCGGCGATGCCGTATTGCGCCGTCTCATGCATATCGTAGGTCCGTATCTGGATCTCAAGTGGCTTGCCCTGGGGACCTATCACCGTGGTGTGCAGAGACTGGTACATATTGAACTTGGGCATGGCCACGTAGTCCTTGAACCGCCCCGGCAGCGGCTTCCACAGAGAGTGGATCACTCCCAACGCCGCGTAACAGTCCTTCACGGAATCGACCAGGACTCTGAGCGCGGTGAGATCGAGTATCTCGTTGAACTCTTTGCCCTTACGCACCATCTTGTCGTAGATGGAATAGAAATGCTTGGCCCGGCCCGAGATCTCGGCCTCGATACTCACCGCTGCCAGCTCCCTGTCAAGGATCGCCCGAGCCTCATCGATGTCGCGCTCCCGGTCGGCTCTCCTCTGAGAGACCATACGCTGCACCTCCGCATACTTCCGCGGGTGCAAGGTGGCAAAAGAGAGGTCCTCCAATTCCCATCGCACCGATTCGATACCGAGCCGGTGGGCCAGGGGCGCGTATACCTCGAGGGTTTCTCTGGCCTTTTGGATCTGTTTCTCCTTGCCCAGATACCCCAGGGTACGCATGTTGTGCAGCCTGTCGGCCAGCTTGATGAGGATGACACGGATATCCTTGGCCATGGCGATGATCATCTTGCGGATGTTCTCCGCCTGCTCTTCTTCCACGGTCCGGAACGAAATCTGCGACAACTTGGTGACGCCGTCGACCAGCAAGGCCACCTCGTCGCCGAACTGCTCGCGCACCGCCTCGATGGACATCCCGGTGTCTTCGACCACGTCGTGCAGTAGGGCGGCCGCCAGAGTGGCCGAGTCGAGCCTGAGGTCGGCGCAGACGTCAGCGGTCCCGACCGGGTGGTTGAGGTAGGCCTCGCCGCTGGCCCTTAGTTGAGCGTGGTGCTGAGAGGCCGCTACTGCGAAGGCCCGCGTCAGGAGTTCCCGGTCGAAGGCCGGGTTGTACTGCTCGACCTTATGCAGAAGACCGTCAAGCAGGGCCTGCTGCTGAGCCTCTAGGTCCTCGAGTTGGGCAGCAGGTGCTTCCTTCCGACGCGCTGTGGGCCGAGTGGTCTTCAGAGGGTCTGGCAAAGTCTCGAACACTCCTCGTACTCCGCTTCCGCCGCGACATACGCGGGGATGCGCTTGGCTTCTATTCTAGCCTCTCCGGTGCCGGGACGTTCGATACCCAGCTCTCTGAGCATCGATTGGGCCCGGAACAACTCCTCGGGCCCGAGAACGACACCGGCCTCCAGCCGGCCGAGTTCCGCGGCTCTCTCCATGAGCGTATCGGGATCGGCATCGTCGGCCATGGCCCGGTAAAGACAGACCATCGCGAACCGCGGGTGGACCAGGTAGCGGAGGAGCGACGCCGTGGCGCGTCGCTCTTCTTCCCCGTAGTAAAGGTGGACAAGAGCGCCTTCCTCGGCCAGGCGGTGCAGCAAGGTCACGTGGTGCCTCCGGTAAGGTGGATCGGCAGCGATCACGTGGACCCTCCCCGCCACAAGCGCGGGGGTGCGCGCCGCCGCGTCCCATTCCGCCACGACCAGATTGGCCGACGAGATGCGATCCTTGTCCCGCAACCGGCATGCTCTTCCCACACAGTCGACCGCACCCCCACTCAGTTGCTCAAGGGGCAGGCGCCCCAATCCAACCCGCGACGCATGCGGGATGGAACAGGTGAGAATGACCGTCCGCTCGCTGCTGCCGACCACCTGGGCGATCGCTCCCGTCCGGCCGGGCCGATCCCTCAGATCCCTCGTCTGAGGCACGGCCGGCATGGGCGAGGCATGGCCCGGCTCCAGGAAGAGGTCCGCTCCCCGCGGCCCGACTCCCGCCGCTGCCAGGTCGGCACAACCGGGTCCGCACTCGCACAGCCTCCCGCCATCCCCGCCGGCCTCTCCCACGCGTTCAAGCAAGAATTGCGGGCGCAGAGCCCCCTGCCATTCGTCGACTACAAACTGAACCCCTAACACCCGTCCCTCACCGTCGGCGCGCAGTGAGGCGGCTATCTCCCCCATCCCGAAACCGATCGCCCGCGTGAGGACTCCGTCGATCTCCACCTGGCACCGCAGATGCGTCCCGGTGCGCGTAACCTCTGGCTGCTTGATGCCGGCCTCTACGAGAAGCAGACGGGGACGAGGATTGCCGCTGCCGAACGGCCCCAGAGAAGCCAGAGCCGTAGCGGTGTCGGCGTTGACATCCTCACCCCTCAGCACGACGTCTGCCCGGTACACGCCTCGAAGGTCGCGGGCATCGAGAGCAGCGGCCGCATGCGTTTCGACGGCGTGGCGGAAATCATCGCAGGCGCCGGCGTCCAGGGTGAGACCGACGGCCTGTTTGTGGCCCCCGTAGACGGTCAGGTGTTCCGCGCACGCGTTCAGCGCAGCCAGCAGATCATACCTGGGGATGCTCCTGCCCGAGCCCTTGGCCACTCCATCTCGGAGCCCCAGGAGTATGGTGGGACGATGGTATCGCTCCACCAGCCGAGCCGCGACGATACCGACAACTCCTTCATGCCATCCCTCTCCCCCAAGCACCAGGGCGGCGGGCAGCTCGACCAAAGCCTCCACGTGAGCGACCGCTTGCTCCAAGATCTCTCGCTCCACGTCCTGCCGGGCGCCGTTCAGCTCATGCAGCAGCGCGGCGATCTCCGCCGCTTCTCCCTCGTCGTCTGTGAGCAGCAGACGGAGCGGCGGTGAGGGATCGGCCAGCCGCCCGGCGGCGTTGAGCCTCGGAGCCAACCGGAATGCCACCGCACCTGAATCGATGCCTCCGGTGCACCCGGATACCGAAGCGAGAGCCCGCAGGCCCGGCCGGGAACCGATGGCGATCAGCTTCAGGCCTTCTCTGACGTAATAGCGGTTCTCGCCTCGAAGAGAGGCCAGATCGGCTATGGTGCCTATCGCCACCAGGTCGAGCAGCGCATGCAGCGTCTCGGGTAGGGTCGCCACGGGCGCCGACCCGCGGTGAATATGGAGGGCGTGCATGACCTTGAGGGCCAGCCCGACCCCGCACAGGTCACCGTGGGGATACGTGCCCACCGCAGAGTGAATGAGATGACAATCCGGGAGGATAGAGCCGGGCTGGTGATGGTCTATGACCACCACTTCCAGGCCCAGGTCCTTAGCCAGAGCCACTTCATCAGGGTAGTTGACGCCGCAATCGACGGTGATGAGCACCGCCTCCCCACCGGCCGCGATAGTCTCGACCGCGGTCCGAGAAAGCCCGTACCCTTCTTTGAAGCGGCTGGGAAGATACCATTCGGCCTCCGCCCCCATACCACGCAACCCCAAGACCATGAGCGCGGTGGCCGTCACCCCGTCGGCGTCGTAGTCACCGTGTACAACGATCCGCCGTTGCCGGTCGATGGCGTCGGATATGGTCCGTGCCGCTGGGTCCATGTGCCCGAACAGGAAGGGGTCAGGTAGAGGGGTAGAGCAGCTCAGGAAGGTCCGGGCTTCAGCCGGATCGGCAAAACCACGACCGGCAAGCACCATGGCCGCCACCAAAGGCAGGTCCAATTCGCGACTCAGCCCGGTCGCGGACTGCCAGGAGTAAGGGGTCACCGCCCATGCAGTGGGGTCTGAGGGAGCCAGCGCTCTCCAATCACTCGTCGAGCCGGGCGGCAGCTCGCGCGGCCGCCCCGATGGTCATTGACGGGTCACTATCCTCCGTACACTATACCGAGCACGAAGGACGGCGTAACGCGGGGAAACGTGCGCCGAGGGAGTCAGAGCCTCCCCGAACGGATGATGGCATATACCAGCCAGGCGCCAAAGAATAGAGAGCCGATGAATCCAGGCAGTCCCCAGACGGACAGCCCCCCGATGTGCGGACCTTCCTCGACCATCACCGCCACGGCCGTGCTGGCGAGGCCCAGACCGACGCAGACCACAGCGACGACCAACCGGTTGGTGATGCTATCCAGCCGGTGCATCATGCTCTCCAGGCCCGTGTGCCGGAACTTGATCTCTATCTCACCGTCGCGAGCTTCCTCCAGGATGTCGTGCAGCTGCAAGGGATAATCGCGCAACAACTGCGCGTATTCGCCCGCATAGCGCTGGATGCGGTCCGAGATCAACCTGGGATCGAGACGCTGCCGTTGCAGCGCGTTTGCGTAGCCGCGAGCGTTAGCGAAGAAATCGAGGTCCGGGTACAACTGACTGACCACGCCCTCCATAGTGAGCAGAGCCTTGTCGAGAAGAAGAAACCGGCTCGGGAGGCGCAGTTGGAGGGAGTAGACGATGTCGAACACCTGATGGAGCAGCGACGACACGTCGATATTGGCGAGCGACATGCCGAAGTAGCGGCTGAAACCCTCTTCGATGGACTGAGTGACGGCCTCGTCCGCCGACGGGGTCCAGTGCACTCCGAGACGCTTCAGCGACCGTTTGATGCCGAGCACGTCTGACTGCATCACGTGCAGAAACAGCCGCACCCCTTCCTCCAGATCTTCGCGGCGCAGGAAGCCGGCCATCCCGAAGTCCAGCAATCCCAGCCTTCCTACCCCCAGATAGACGATGTTCGCCGGATGGGGGTCGGCGTGGAAAAAGCCGTCGTGGAGTATCTGCTTGAACCAACAATCGGTGATAGCCTCCGCCAGGGCCTTGCGTTCCTCGACCGGCAGGTTCAGGACTTCGGGCGTGTTGAGCGTGGGGCCGTCGATGCGCTCGAGGGTGAGGACGTGCTTGCTGCAATACCGCCAATAGACGCCGGGTATCCGGACGCTGTCGGAATCCTTGAAGTTGGTACCGAATCGCTCTGCGTTCCGCGCCTCCAGGACGTAGTCGAGCTCGCGGTTGATGTTCCGAGCGAACTCCTGCACTACGCTCGTCGCGGAAACACCTAGCTCGATGCGCCCTTCGAGCATCTCGGCGACCTGGTAGAGGAGATCGATATCCTTGGGTATCTGTCGAGCCGCGCCGGGTCGCTGCACCTTGACCACGACCCGCTGCCCTCCGGGCAGGACGGCCCCGTGTACCTGTCCGATGGACGCCGCGGCAAGCGGCTCGGAATCGAAGCTCTCGAAGGCGCGGGCCAGCGTCAGTCCCAGTTCTGCCTCCACAACCTGCCGCACCGTCGCGAACGGTACGGGGGTGACCCGGTCCTGAAGCTTGACCAGCTCCTGGACTATGTCGGCGGGCACGATGTCTGGACGCGTGCTGAGCAGTTGCCCGAACTTCACGAAGGTGGGCCCCAGCTCGTCCAGCATCTCCCGGATGTGGCGGCCCCGTTGAGCGGGAAGCTGAGGGTCCTGTCGGCGTCTGCGGGGAATCGAGCCAAGAAGACGGTGACGCTCGAAGAAATACCCGAAGCCATGCCGGACCGCGACCTCGGAGATCTCCCGTATCCGTTCCATGTTGCGGATACGGGCCATGAGACTCGCATGCCTCACTTGGGACGGCTGCACTCGGACCTCCCCGCGCAGACCCATATCTGTCGCCCGCCGGCTCGCTTCACCTCGGACAGCCGCCGGTCAGACCCCGCGGCTGCTCAGGAGGTGGAAGATACCTCCGCAGAGCCGGCCGCCGGGCTCGAAGCGGCGTCTTCGGCAGCCTCCAGCAGCTGCACCCGGTGTTCGAGCTGCCGCAGCCGGAACTCGATGTCCTCGACCTCGCGTCTCGTGACCAGACCGATCTCGCGATACGCTCCCTGCAGCGAAGAATCGGCCCTCTTGGCGGCCGCCCGAGCCTCTTCCCGGCTTCGCGCGACTAGTCTGTCGGCCACCTCTCGACCTTCTTCGCCACTGAGCTGACCACGCCGGACAAGCTCCTCCACCAGCTCCTGCACCCGGTCTTTGGTCAGTGCGGCAGCACCGACGCCCAACATAAACACGCGCTCGATCAGATCTCTGACGCTCTGGCTGGTGGAGCCCAAGGACTCCTGCTCGACTTCAGGACCAGACTGTTCCTCCACGGCGTTCTCCTCTCTAGCGAGCTGTCCGCTTGGGATTCTTTGCTACCGGTCGTTTGGAGGTCTTCCCTTTCTTGGACTTCTGCGAAACCTTGGCCTGCGCCGGCTTGCCGGACGCACCCGCCGCGGCC
>Ga0209254_10002774_pt1 | contig 15965 bp, 14 predicted proteins | sample FrelakmetDIP11DI_FD_187148 | JGI IMG/M metagenome (GOLD analysis project Ga0209254, IMG submission 187148) | Freshwater lake sediment microbial communities from the University of Notre Dame, USA, for methane emissions studies - DIP11 DI (SPAdes)... | ecosystem: Environmental > Aquatic >... | reverse complement strand
CTCGATGCGCTGGATCAGGTAGGGCTCGATGCGAAACCCGCCGTTGGCGAAGACGGCGTAGGCCTTGGCCATCTGCAGGGGCGAGACCTCGGCCGTGCCCAGGACCATAGACAGACCCAGAGGGATCGACTTCAGATCGAAGCCGAACCGGGTGACGTACTCGGTGGCGTAGGACAGTCCGACGCTCTGCAGCATGTTGACCGCCGCCAGATTACGCGAGAGGGCAATAGCAGTACGGATGCGGATGGGGCCCATGGTCTTGTGATCGAAGTTCTGGGGCTCCCAGAACTCGCCGCGATTGAGCGGGACCCTCACGGCCTCGTCCTTCACCAGGCTGGCGGGGGTCCAGCCCCTCTCCAGGGCGGCGGTGTAAACGAAGGGCTTGAAGCTGGACCCCGGCTGGCGGCGCGCATCGACCGCACGGTTGAACTTGCTGTCACCAAAGACATAGCCCCCGACCAACGCGCGGATGGCCCCGTCCTCAGGGGACAAGGAAACCAAGGCCCCCGTCACCAGCGGTGCCTGGCGCAGGTACCAGACCCCTTCGTCATTCTTGCCCACCCGGACCAGGTCCCCCGCGGCCACCGCGTCGGTGACCTTGGCCGGGGCCCGTCCCGTGGCGTTCTCGTTGACGAAGCGCCTGGCCCAGGCGACCTGTTTGAGCCCGAGCTTCACGTGCCGCCCGCCGCCGATGTAGACCGTCGCCTCCTTGGCATTGGCCTGGGTGACGAGGCCCGCAGTCAGCAGGGGCAGCTCCTCCACGCCGTCGAGGTAGGTGTCCATGTCCTCCTCGCTGGCACCGGCCGTATCGACGCGGGCCTCAGGCCCCCGGTAGCCATGGCGCCGGTCGTACTCCAGCAACGAGACGCGCAGGGCATCCTGCCCCGCACGCTGGAGCCACGACTCCACCGTGGTCGTGACTCGGAAGCCCCGGGCGTAGGCCTCGTCGCCGTAACGGCGAATCATCTCCAGGCGCACCATCTCCGCGATGTACCCCGCCTGGAGGCCCACGTCGCGCTGGTGGAGCTTGGCGCCGTCCGGCTCCGCAACCGCCGTGGCGTATTCCTCCCCCGTGACGTAACGCAGCTCCTCCATGCGCTTCAGGACATAGTTGCGCCGCTCCAGCGCCCGCTCCGGGTTGGTCACCGGATTGTTGCTGGAGGGGGCCTTGGGCAGTCCGGCAAGCATGGCCATCTCCGCCAGGCTGAGATCGTCCAGGGACTTGTCGTAGTAGAGGTCGGCCGCCGCGGTGACGCCATAGGCGCGGTGACCGAAAAAGATCTTGTTGAGATAAAGCTCGAGGATCTGCTCCTTGGACAGGCGCTGCTCCACCTGCAGGGCCAACAGCAGCTCGGAGAACTTGCGCTTGACGGTCTTCTCGGGGGTCAGGAAGAAGTTGCGCGCCACCTGCATGGTGATGGTACTGCCGCCCTGGGACTTGACCCCTGTACGCACCAGGCTCAGGGCCGCCCGGGTGAGCCCCATGAGGTCGACCCCCTGGTGCTCGAAGAAGCGGCTGTCCTCGATGGCCAGAAAGGCCTTCACGAGGAGCGGCGGCACCTTGTCGAAAACCACCGGGCGGCGGCGCTGCACCCCGAACTCCGCCATCAGATCCCCGTCCGCGGAGTAGACCCGCAGCGGTTCCTGAAACTGCACCTCCACCAGCCCCTCCGTGGTGGGCAGCGTCGGCAGCGTCACATAGATGAGGGCAGCCAGGCCAAGCAGGGCCAGAGTCAGGAGGTCCAGGGGGATGGCGAGGCCGGACACCAGAAAGGCGGAGAGCCAGCCCAGGAAGCTGCGCCCGCGACGGTGTCCGCGACGGCCGCGCACGGGCTCGGACGGCGGCGCCGGAGTCGGCGGCGGGACCGGCGGCAGGCGAGCGAGGTCGGCTGGGATGAAAGGCCCGGCCGATTCCGTCAGGTCGAGCTCGTCAGGGGGGTGCTTGCCGATGATCGGTGACCCGGGCTCCGCCGGGGACTGCGGGTGTTCTTGCACGCTGGGTCACGCTCCTGGGGATGATGTTCGATACGCACGGTGGGTGCCTGGGGCAAGGTTCCGAAGGATGCCTCTCGCCCCCTCCGGCGCGCGGATTGTACATGATCGACCATCCGGCTAGAGCGGCCGTCCTGGAACGGCAGCCCAGCCCTCAGGAGCCGTCAGGACGCCCCTCGCGCAGGGTGGCGACGAGAAGCAGGGCCACTCCCAGGGTGATGGCGCTGTCGGCCAGGTTGAAGGCCGGCCAGTGCCAGTCCGCATAGTAGACATCGATGAAATCCACGACCCGCCCGGTCAGGATCCGGTCGATCAGATTGCCGACGGCCCCGCCCATGACCAGGGCGATGCCGGTCGCAGTCATGCGCTCGGTTGCCTTGAGCCGGTGCAGCCAGACCCCGAGTGCGATGGTGACCAGAGTGGCGAGTCCTGCGAAGAACCACCGCTGCCAGCCCCCGGCCCCGGCCAGGAAGCTGAAGGCCGCGCCCTCGTTGTACATCAGGGTCAGGTTGAGGGACGGCACCAGGGCCACCGGGAGGTAGGGATCCAGGGCCGCCTCGGCCATCCACTTGGTGCCCTGGTCGAGGGCGACCACTAGGGCGGAGAGCCACAGCCAGCGGGTCTGGCGGCCCTCAGGCATAACGGCGAACCTCCCCCGTTCCGGCGACGTTCTCGACGCAGCGCCCGCACAGCTCCGGGTGGGTCGGGTCGGCCCCCACGTCCTCGCGGTGGTGCCAGCAACGCACGCACTTGGGGTATGCGCTGGTGCTGACCCGCACCGCCAGGCCCGCCAGGTCGGTGGCCGTTGCCTCCGCCGGGCGCTCGCCCAGGGGGTGCAGGCGGACATAGGAGCAGATCAGAACGAAGCGCAGCTCGTCCCCCAGGCGCCCCAGGTTTTCCAACAGATCCGGGTCACACCAGAGGTCCAGCTCCGCGTCCAGAGAGGACCCGATGGCGCCGGCCTTGCGCGCCGCCTCCAGGTGCGGCGAGACGGCGACCCGCGCCGCGAGGATCTGGTCCCAGAACCCGCGATCGAATGTGATCCGGCCCTCTGGCAGGACGTCGGGTCCACGCTCCCCCCTCTCCCCTGGGGAGAGGGTGCCCCCCATGGACGGGGGAAATGCCGGCAACGCAGGAGCGGTTGCCGGCGCGGGCAGGGGGGGTGAGGGTTCGACGGTGTCCAGCGCAACGAGCCCCTCGTACCAGGGAACCAGGAAGACGGACTCGCCCCGCTCGCCGGGGATGAAGGACCAGATCTCGTCGGACGTGAAGCTCAGGATGGGCGCCAACCAGCGCGTCATGGCCTCGACGATGTGGTACATGGCCGTCTGGCACGAGCGGCGCGGGAGCCCGTCGGCCCGGGTCGTGTACTGGCGGTCTTTGATGACGTCCAGATAGAAGCCGCCCAGGTCCACCACGCAGAAGTTGTGGACCTTCTGATAGATGAGGTGGAACTGGTAGTCGCGGTAGGCGGCCACGACCTCCTCCTGGAGGCGCAGGGCCCGGGCCACGGCCCAGCGGTCCAGCTCTAGCATCTCTCCCGGCGGGACCAGATTGACCTCCGGGTCGAAGCCGTTGAGGTTGGCCAGCAGGAAGCGGGCGGTGTTGCGGATGCGCCGGTAGGCATCGGCGGTGCGGTTCAGGATTTCGTCGGAGACGCGCATCTCGCCGCGGTAGTCCGTCGCCGCGACCCACAGCCGGATGATGTCGGCCCCCAGGATCTTCATGACGTCCTGGGGCCGCACCACGTTGCCCAGGGACTTCGACATCTTCTCGCCCTTGGCGTCCACGGTGAAGCCGTGGGTCAGGACCTCGCCGTAGGGGGCCCGCCCGGTCATGGCCACCGAGGTCAACAGCGAGGACTGGAACCAGCCCCGGTGCTGATCGGAGCCCTCCAGGTATAGGTCCGCGGGGGCATCGAGCTCGGGTCGCCGCTCCAGGACGCAGGCATGGGTCACCCCGGAATCGAACCAGACGTCCAGGGTGTCGCCGACCTTGGTGTACTGGGCACCCTCCTCCTCGCCGACCAGGTCCTGGGGCAGCAGCTCGAACCAGGCGTCTACCCCACGGATCTCCACACGGTTGGCGACCTCCTCGATCAGGGCACGGGTCTCCGGGTGCAGGGCCCCGGTCTCCTTGTGGATCAGGAGCGGGATCGGCACCCCCCAGGTCCGCTGGCGGGAGATGCACCAGTCCGGCCGATTGGCGACCATGCCCTCGATGCGGGACTGGCCCCAGTCCGGGAGCCAGCTCACCTGGCCGATCTCGCGCAGGGCCGCCTCGCGCAGCCCCGTCCTGTCCATGCCGATGAACCACTGGGGCGTGGCGCGAAAGATGATGGGGGTCTTGTGGCGCCAGCAGTGGGGGTAGCTGTGGGTGAAGCGCGCCTCGCGCAGCAGGGCCCCGTGGGCCTTGAGCGCCTCCACCACCCGCTCGTTGGCCTCGAAGACGTGCTGGCCGGCGAAGAGCGGTGTCCCGGGGAGGAAGCGCCCATCGCCCCCCACCGGGTTGTCCACCTCCAGGCCGTAGCGCTGGCCGACGATGAAGTCGTCCAGGCCGTGGCCGGGGGCGGTGTGGACCGCCCCGGTGCCGGCGTCCAGGGTGACGTGCTCGCCCAGGATGATGGGCACCTCCCGGTCGTAGAACGGGTGGCCGAGCTTGAGCCCCTCGAAGGCGGAGCCCCGGGCATAGGCCAGAACTCGGTACTGCTCGACCCCGAAGCGGTCCATGGCGTCGCGCAGCAGGCCCTCCGCGACCACCAGGCGCTCGCGCCCCTGGCCGTGCTGCCCCTCGGCCTGGACCACCACATAGTCCAGGTCCGGATTCAGGGCCACTGCCCGGTTGGCAGGCAGGGTCCAGGGGGTGGTGGTCCAGATGGTGAGCGACAGGCGTCCGTCCCCGTGGCCGTTGGGGATGGCATGGCAGCGTGCCATCAGGGCCTCTTCGTCCAGGACCGGGAAGCGCACGTCGATGGCGATGGACTGCTTGTCGGCGTACTCCACCTCGGCCTCCGCTAGGGCCGACCCGCAGTCGATGCACCAGTGCACCGGTTTGCTGCCCTGCTGGACATGACCATTGGCGATGATGCGCCCGAGGGCTCGGATGATGTCCGCCTCGAAGCGGAAATCCATGGTGAGATAGGGATTGGCCCAATCGCCGATCACACCCAGCCGCTGGAAATCCGCCCGCTGCCCATCGACCTGTTTTGCGGCGAACTCCCGGCAGGCCTTGCGGAACTGGGCCGCAGTGACCTTGGCCCCGGGCTTGCCGACCTTTTTCTCGACCTGGAGCTCGATCGGCAGGCCGTGGCAGTCCCAGCCGGGGACATAGGGGGCGTCGAACCCGTCCAGGGTGCGCGACTTGACGATGATGTCCTTGAGGACCTTGTTCACCGCGTGCCCGATGTGGATCTCCCCGTTGGCGTAGGGCGGTCCGTCGTGGAGGATGAACTTCCGCCGCCCCGCCATGGCGGCGCGGATGCGCCCGTAGAGGTCCATTTCGGTCCAGCGCCTGAGCATCTCTGGCTCACGCTGGGCAAGGTTGGCCTTCATGGGAAAGCCGGTATTGGGGAGGTTGAGCGTATTTTTATAATCGGCCAATTGTGGTGCTTCCAATCGAGGATGTTACGGGCGATTCCGAGAGGACGGGCACAAGCTCCAGGTTGGAGCATTCGCCGAGTCGCTCAGGCGTTTGTTGGAGGCCGGCGGATAGGGTCTGGGGCGATCCTTTGTCGTGCATATTAGCGGGTTGCGTCCAGAGACCCACAACGAAATCTGACCACATCGTCCCAGCAGCCTGCGCAAACCCGAGCAGCCCCGGACTCAGGCCGTGGCCGAAACCCCTAGAAAGGCCCGCGCCGCCGCGGCATCCCGGTCGATCTGGGCCTTGAGGGCGGGGAAAGAGTCGAACCTCTGCTCGTCGCGCAGCTTGAGCCGAAACTCCACTTGGGCATGCCGGCCATAGAGGTCGCTGCTCAGGTCGAAGAGGTGAACCTCCAGCAGGTAGCGGGTATCGCCCGTCACCGTGGGCCGGGTCCCAATGTTGGCCACCCCCGGCCAGGGGCGGTCCGCAACCCCATCCACCATCACCGCATAGACCCCGCGCAATGGACTCACCCGCCGGTGCAGATTGATGTTGGCAGTTGGGTAGCCGATGGTCCGGCCGCGCTTGTCGCCGTGACCGATGCGTCCGCAGATGCGGTACGGACGGCCGAGGAGATGACGCGCCTGGCCCAGATCCCCGCGGGCCAGGGCCTCGCGAATGCGGGTGCTGCTGATGCGCTCCCCGCCGTGGGTCACCGTGTTGAGGTCCTCCACGGCAAACCCGTGGTCTCGGCCCATGGCCTCCAACAAGGCATAGTCGCCCTGGCGCCCGTGCCCGAAACGGAAATCGTCCCCCACCAGCAGGAAGCGGACCCCAAGGCCATCCACCAGGAGCTCTCGCACGAAGGCCCGCGCCCCCATGGCCGCCAGCCTGGGCCCGAAGGGCAGCAGCGCCACCCGCTCGATGCCGCAATGCTGCAGGGCATCGAGCTTCTCGCGCAGGCGGGTGAGGCGCGCCGGGGCCCGCTCCGGGGCAAAGAACTCCATGGGCTGAGGCTCGAAGGTGATGACCGCGGTCGGCAAGCCAAGGCTGCGGCCCTGGGCGCTTAAGCGCTGAAAAACGGCACGGTGCCCGAGATGGACGCCGTCGAAGTTGCCGATGGTGGCCACACAGCCGCCCCCGCCCAGCCCCAGGTTGTGCAAACCCCGAATGACCCTCATCGCCTCGACCTGTCGGACAGAAACGTCAGCAGTATATCCCCCCTCCGGCGCAGTCTCCGGCCGCCTCGCGCACTCGCCCGGCGAGACCGGTCGTATCGCCTGCTCAGTCCCTGCCGCCGGGGCCCCACAGGTGCCTCGGCCGAAGCCCCAGGACCAGCAAGGTCAGGCCGTAGACCAGGGCCCCGGCCCCAATCCAGCTCAGCAGGCGCATCGCCCCCTCTCCCGACCCGAGGGCGAGCCAGTGCTCCGTCGCGGGGCAGCCCAGAGCAAGGAACAGGCCCATGACCAAGCCCGCTGCAAGTCCCTGGGCCAGCAGTCGCCCCCACCCCGGCTCGGGCCGATAGACCCCCTCCCGCCGGAGCCCGCGCAGCAGAAGTCCGGCGTTGAGCAAGGCCGCCAGGGTTGTCGCCAGGGCCAGCCCCGCGTGTCCCAGGGGCCACATCAGGAGCAAACTCAAGACCATGTTGGCCAGCATCACCGCAACGGCAATCCGCACCGGCGCCCGCATCTGCTGTCGGGCATAGTACCCAGGTGCCAGGACCTTGACGGCGAGGAAACCCAGGACGCCAGCGCCGTACGCCATGAGGCTGCGCGCGGCCATGTGCACGTCGTCTGCGGTAAAGGCGTCGGAATAGAACAGCACAGCAAACAGCGGGCCGGCAAGGAACAACAGCCCGAGGGCCGCGGGCAGCCCCAGGATCAGGACCCACCGCAGCGCCCAGTCGATCGTCGCCGAGAAGGCGCGCGCGGAGCTCGCGGCGTGCTCCCTGGAGAGCTTGGGCAGGATCACGGTTCCAAGCGCCACCCCGACGATGCCCAGAGGGAACTCCATCAGCCGGTCCGAGTAATAGAGCCAGGAGATGCTACCCGCCGCCAGGAAGGAGGCCAGCAGTGTGCTGAGCAGCATGTTGATCTGGCCCACCGAAACCCCCAGCACTGCTGGTCCCATCAGACCCAGGATGCGTCGCACCCCTTGGTCTCGGGGGTTCAGGCGCGGGCGGGGCAGCATCCCAATCCGAGCCAGGAAGGGCAATTGGAAGGCCAGTTGCGCGACTCCGGCGATCAAGACCCCCCACGCCAGGGCCACGATGGGCTGGTCCATGAGGGGGGCCAGCCAGAGCGCGCAGGCGATGAGAGACAGGTTGAGCAGGACCGGGGTGAAGGCCGGGACCCCGAAACGCCCGAAGGTATTGAGGATGCCCCCGGCCAGGGCGGTCAACGAGATAAACAGGAGATAGGGGAAGGTGAGGCGCAGCATCTCCGTGGCGAGCATCCGCTGCCCCGGGACGTCCGAAAAGCCGGGGGCGAAGACGACGACCAGGAGCGGCGCCGCCAGGATCCCCGCCGCTGTCACCACCAGGAGCGCCGCGGTCAGGGTCCCCGCTGTGTCGTCGACGAAGCGCTTGAGGTCCTCGGGTCCCCGCCTCGTCTTGTACTCCGAGAGCACCGGGACGAAGGCCAGGGCAAAGGCCCCCTCGGCAAACAGGCGGCGCATCAGGTTCGGGATGCGGAAGGCGACGAAAAAGGCGTCGGTCCCCGCATCGGCCCCGAAGATCCGAGCCACGACCAGATCGCGAAGGAATCCGAGGACCCGGGAGATCAGGGTGTTCCCGCCGACCTTGGCGAGGGAAGCGGCGAATGAGGCCAAGGCTTGGATCTCCCGGAAAACACAAAGCGGACTTGGGCCTGCCTATCCCTCCTGTACCTGCCGCGAGAACGGCTGAAATCGAAGGCTCGCGTGTGGGAGCGCCGGCCCTGGGCCGCCGTTACGGACGCCCACCGAGCCAACCGCAAGGTCGCATCGCGGCGGGAGTTCCGCTCCCACAGGTGCAGCCCCCGCTTCGGCAGAGAAACAGGAGCATTGTGCAGCACCACGAGGGCGGATTGTAGGCTGGCAAGGGGCGATGGCCCGGGACACAGGGGGTCGGCAGTTCGTGCCCGCGCCACCCGCAACCAATGGTTGACAACGCCCCCTTGCCTGCCCAAAATGCGCGGTCTTTCACGCACGCGACCCATCCAAGGTTTCCAGGAGATCGTCTTTGGCCAATTCAGCCCAAGCCCGCAAGCGCGCCCGTCAGGCCGAGGTGCGCCGTCAGCACAACGCCTCGCGCCGCAGCATGTTTCGCACCTATGTGAAGAAGGTGCTGAAGCTGATCGCCGCGGGTGACAAAGAGGCGGCCGCGAGCGCCTACAAGGAGGCCGTCCCGGTCATCGATGACGCCGCCCAGTCCGGCCTCATCCACAAGAACAAGGCCGCACGACACAAGAGCCGGCTCAACGCCCATATCAAGGCGATGGCGTGAACGGATCCGGTTTCTGACCCTGAGGAACGCCCCCAGGTCGGACCACAGACGCGCGACAAGAACCGGCCGAGTGCCGGTTCTTCTTTGAAGTGACCCCAGCCAACCTCTTCGACCGACTCCCCCCTCCCGCGGCCGGCGAGGCCTTCGAGGAGATCCTGCGCCACCGCAACCTGGTCATCGAGCGCATCGTCAGCAGCGACCGTCCGGAGCCCACCCTCTTCGACCAGATCCAGGACGAGTGGGTCCTGCTGGTTCAGGGCCATGCCACCCTGGATCTGTCCGGCGAGACCCTGAACCTCGGTCCCGGCGACCACGCCTTCATCCCTGCCCATACGCCCCACCGGGTACTGAGCACCTCCCAAGAGCCGCCTTGCCTGTGGCTGGCGGTGCACCTGTACCCAGACGCAGCACCCGACTGAGGCCGGCCCGGACCCCGGGCCCCCTACCCTCCGCGGGTTTCGGTTAAGATCCCCGCCCAGACCCTCACCCGTCACCGCCGGAGGCGCCCGAGCGCATGACTCAGCAACCCGACACCCAGGCCGTCCTGCATTACCTGCTCGACCTCCAGGACCGGATTGGCGCGGCCCTGGCGGCGGAGGACGGCGCTGCAGCGTTTCGCGAGGACGCCTGGGAGCGCCCGGGCGGCGGCGGCGGGCGCACCCGCGTGATGGACGGCGGCGCGGTGTTTGAGAAGGGGGGGATCAACTTCTCTCACGTCTTCGGCGACAACCTGCCACCCTCCGCCACCGCCCACAGACCGGAGCTTGCCGGGTGCCGCTTCCAGGCCATGGGCGTGTCCCTGGTCATGCATCCGGCTAACCCCTATGTCCCGACCTCCCACGCCAACGTGCGCTACTTCCTTGCGGAAAAGGAGGGTTCCGATCCGGTGTGGTGGTTTGGCGGCGGTTTCGACCTGACCCCCTACTACGGCTTCGACGAGGATGCCGTCCACTGGCACCGCACGGCGCAGGCCGCCTGCAGCCCCTTCGGCGACGCCGTCTACCCGCGACTCAAGCAGTGGTGCGACGAGTACTTCTTCCTGCGCCACCGCAACGAACCCCGCGGCGTCGGAGGGCTCTTCTTCGATGACGAGAACGCCGGCGGCTTCGATCGCTGCTTTGCACTCATGCGCAGCGTCGGGGATCACTATGTCCCCGCCTATCTCCCCATCGTCGCCCGGCGCAAGGGGCTGGCCTTCGGCGAGCGCGAGCGCGCCTTCCAGAAGATCCGCCGCGGGCGTTACGTGGAGTTCAACCTGGTCTACGACCGCGGAACCCTGTTCGGGCTGCAGTCTGGCGGGCGCACCGAGTCCATCCTGATGTCGCTTCCGCCAGAGGTGAGCTGGCGCTACGACTGGCATCCGGAGCCGGGCAGCCCGGAGGCCAGGCTCTACGAGCGTTACCTCAAGCCCAGGGACTGGATCGGCGCGGACGGACAGCGCTGAGCCAACGGCAGAAACCGCAGGATCAGCCCGCGGCCGCCCCGCGGGTCGCATTGCGCTGCGCCAGATCCTGGATCAGCCCATCGAGGCCCTTCTGGCGTGCCATGCGCACGAAGGTCGAGCGGTAGTTGGTCAGCAGGCTGACCCCCTCCACCGAGACGTCATAGGCCCTCCACCGCGCCCCGTCGAAGGCCATGCGATAGCTGACTTCCACCGGCGGCGCCCCGTCGCGCAGGATCTCTGTGGGGACCACCAGATCCCGCTGCCCCGGTTCCAGGTGCATCGGCGGATAGCGGATCTCCCACTCGCTGAGCTTATTCAGGGCCGAGGCATAGGTGTGGATCAGCATGGCCTTGAACTCGCGGCGAAATCCCTCGCGCTGCTGCGCGCTCGCATCGCGCCAGAAGGGGCCTAGGACCAGCGAGGCGACCCGGTCGAAGTCGACGTTGGGCAAAAAGAGCTCGTCCACCAAACGATGGACATAGCCAGGGTCCGTCTCCAGGCGGCCGCGATCCTCCCGGAGGACCCGCATCAGGCCATCCGAGACGCGCTGCACCACCTCCTGTGGCCCGGCCGGTGGGGCGCTCGGAGCGGCGGAAACACCGATCGGGGCCCAGAGGAGACCGACCAGTAGGAGGCAGAGGCTTGGCATGTTACGGAGGCTAAGGCGCGACATCAGTGCGGCTCCTGCGATCGACGTCTGCCGTTTATAGGGCTGTTGGAGCCCGCATGCAAGGCGCGATCGACTCTCCCAACGACGCGGACCCGAGCAGCGGCCGCCCGAACCAGAAAAGCAGAGGGGCCGCAAGCGGCCCCTCGTCGTCCCCATGCCAGAACGGAGCGCCTATTGCAGCGTGTGGGGCAACCACCCCTGGATGCGGCGGCGTTCCTCACCCACGTCCAGGCTGAACAGGTCGCTCAGGACCCCGAGGGCCTGGTCCAAGGTCTCGCAGCCCCATTCGTTGTTGACGATGTGGTGCACCCAATCCTCCACCCGGAAGGGCGTCTGCCCACTCAGTTGCGCAAGCCGCGGATCGAACCGCAGCCGATACCCGGTCTCCGATGCCGGATCCCACTTGTAACTGATGACCTTCGCTTGCTCTTGGAACATGGCCGCTATCTCGATGACGTTTACTCTTTTCAGTGGTGCTGATGCACAAATCAGAGGCCACCCGGCCGCCGACCTGATTAAAGTATGAACCAAGATCGGGAATGCTGCAAATATGAAACAGTATTATTTCTGTTTCAGCCGTCACAGGGCCGAAAAAACCTGGACGCATTCCATGGAGTTGAAGACACAAGTTGAACCAAAACTACGGACAAACGCGGGCGGATAGGCGGTACATGGATCTGACCCCGTAGCTAAAAGGACGCAACTGACGTGAAATGCCAAGAGGGGCCTGCGTTCGCGCCCAATCCCAGAACCAAAAGGGTCACTTGCGCCCCAGCCCGAGGGGGTCCAGGGGGTCCACCCCCTCCATGAAGGGCAACTTGCGGTTGCTGTTGGTGACCTGATAGATCAGGCCCATCCAGTTGCCGACCACCCCCTCGGCACTGTCGTGCCAGGTGTTGTCCAGCGACCGGGCGATGTAGGCCTCGGGGAAGGCGGGATGCTCCCGCCCCTGGTTCATGGCCGCCACGACCCGCCCGCGGTGCTCGTCGAGGATCGCTCGGTGCTTGCGGTCGATGTAGTTTTCCGGAAACGGGGGGTAGTCCGGGCGGGCACCCGCGGCAAAGCGCCTGACCTCGCGCTGATACTCTTTGAGCAGCGAGATGGTGTCGTACTCCGGGTGCCCCTGGAAGAAGACCTGACGGAAGCCGTCCGGGCTCACTGCCAGGTGCACGCCGGCCTCGGCGCTCTCGGCCAGGACGCGCAGCCCGGCCGCGTCGAACTGGTGGCGGCCGATCTCGTTGAAGCGGGAGTGGGGCACGTCGAACAGGGTATTGACGTCATGGACCAGCGGATGAGTGCGGTCCACCACCCGGTGCGGGTAGACCCCCCAGCACTTCTCCGGCAGGGGATAGCGGTGCTGTCCGTACTGGAACTGCAGGACGGCGTGGGTGGTGAGGCAGGAGCACAGGGTGGAGGTCACGTCCCGCGCGGCCCATTCGATGACCTCGATCAGGGGTCCCCAGAAGGGCTCCTGGGACAGGTCCGGGTGGGTCACGTTGGCCCCGGTCACGATGAGGGCATCGAGCCCCTGGTCCCGGATCTGCTCGAAGGGCTCGTAGTATCGGGCGACGTAGGCGCGCGCCTCGGGGGAACGCTCCAGCCCCTCCAGCGTGAACGGGTGGACGTAGAACTGGGCGATCGGGTTGCTCTCGCCGACCAGGCGGAAGAACTGGCGCTCCGTGGCGGCCAACGCCGCGTCCGGCATCATGTTGAGCAGCCCAATGTGGAGCTCGCGGATGTCCTGATGGAGGGCCCGGTCCGGATCGAGGATGTTCTGGCCCTCCTCGCGCAGGCGCCGGAAGGTCGGAAGATCGGTGTGGGCGACGATAGGCATGGGGCATCCCCTGTCTGATAGGGCTCGGCGGGCCCCCTGTCGGGGCCTCGGTGGGAATTGGCCTTGTTCGCTTTGCTCGCGGACTGGTTGCCTGATCGGTCGTCAGCGTTGGTCCGGCTCTTTGCGCGCGATGGCCGCCTCCAGCAGCTCCATGAAATCCGTTTCGTCGCGGACCTGGGCGACTTCCGTGGATACCACCGTGTAACCATGGGGCCGGGCGATGGCTTCGTAGCGCGGCACCCGGGAGTGGAACAGACGCGGGAAGACCCAACGGGTGAACTCGTCCGGGTCGATCTCCGCGACGTACTCCAGACCCTGCTCGTCCAGGTAGTCCCGCACCGCAGTCGCGAGGAAGGCGGGGCGATAGTAGAGCGGTTTGGGGTCCGCCTGGGCGCGCTGGATGAGCTTGATCTCATCCTCCGGCGGGACCTGGATGTAGAGGATCAGGGTGTGGCGGGCCAGCAGGTCGATCACTGCCGGCTCCTCCAGCTCGCACAGGCTCCCGCCCACGTCGTTGACGAAGTGGTTGTAGCCGTAGACCTGCTGGGCCTTCCGGACGAAGGCGGGGACGTCCATCATGGCGGCGATCTCGCCTTGGCGGTACAGGGCCTGCCGGCGGCTGAACTCCTCCATGGCCAGCCCGCCCAGGTCGGGGTTGCCCAGCTTGCCGACGAAGCTCAGAACCGGACCCAGGTCGTTCACCTTGATGTTGTTGCGGATGAAGATCCAGTCCCGCCGGAGCAAGTCCTTGAGAAACGGGACCTGCATCGCCTGGCCCTTGATCAGGTCCAGGATGTGCTCGTCCAGATAGCGGGTCCCGATACGATAGTCCCCGGAGTAGTGAAACCAGTCGCTGCGCCGCAACAAGGCCGAGAGATAGGTCTTACCTACCCCAGACATCCCGAGCAGGGTGATGGAGCGGTGTTTCCAGTTGCGGAACTCGTCGGCGCTGAGCTTCACGTTGCAGGGTCTCGGGGACAGACACGAAGCGCGCAATGGTACGTTAGGGAGCGGCAGCCTGACCACCGCCCGCTCGTCCCGCGCACTCGCTGCCCCGCTGCCGATGGGCTGACGCGCCCTCCCCTGCTGGCGTCGAAACTGGCATCATGCGCCACCCGACGCCCCGCCGCAGCAACGGACACCGAGGTCCTGGGCGTTACAGATGCACCCAACCGTCACCAGGAGGAGCCATGTCCGACTTCAGCAACGTCACCGTCGTCAAGCGTGCCAACGTCTACTTCGACGGCGGCGTGACCAGCCGCACCATCCTGTTCCCGGACGGCAGCAAGAAGACCCTGGGCATCATGCAGCCCGGCGAATACGAGTTCGGTACCGACGCCGCCGAGGTCATGGAGATCCTGGCCGGCGACCTTCAGGTTCTGCTCCCCGGCGAGACCCAATGGCGCCGGGTGCAGGGTGGCGAGACCTTCGACGTCCCGACCAAATCCCGCTTCGGGCTCAAGGTAACCACGGTGACGGATTACTGCTGCTCTTTCCTCGATTAGCCGCTATGGTCCCGGCCCCGGAGGGGTCGCAGTTCCAGCGGGGGGGCCGCCGCGCCTTCCCCTGAAGCGCGGTTGCTCCGGTCGATCCGCTGGCCAGGCGAACGTACAACGGAGTCTGCCGGCCCCAAGCCCTTGCGCCAGGCAAAAAGCCCTGTTCCTCGTACCGGCCCATTGAGCTTGCAGACCTCCACCGCTCCGGTACACTGTGGCTCTTACCACGTAAGATAACGAGCTTCGGCCATGTCCACCGTGACTGTTTCCGACAAGGGCCAGGTGGTCATCCCCGCCGCGATCCGCCACCGGCTGGGCATCCAGCCTGGCACCAAGCTGGACTTCGAGCTGGAGGGCGACACCATCCGGGTCAGGCCCTTGCGGGCCGTCCAGCGAACTCGACCGGAGGACGGGTATGGAATGCTGACCTGCGATCAGGCGGGGGAAAGGCGACTCGCCGACTTCGACGTCGCGACCGCCATGCACAGCGCCGACGATGATCGCCCTTGATACCAACATCCTGGCGCGGTTTTACGTCGACGACCCGGGCGACCCGGAGGCCGTCAAGCAGCGGCCAGTCGCCTACCAAGTCATCGCCAGCAGTCCAAGCCTCTTCGTCCCGCTCACCGTCACCCTGGAACTGGAATGGGTGCTCCGCGCCTTCTACTGCTTCGATGGCGCGCAGGTCATCCAGGTCATGGAACATCTGCTGGGTCTTGCCAACGTCAACGTCGAGGAGGCCAGCCGTGTCGCCCAGGCCCTCCTCCTCGGTCAAGGCATGGACTTTGCCGATGCCCTGCACCTCTCCGGAAGCGGGCACTGCGAAGCCCTCTACACCTTCGACGACCGCCGTTTTGCTCGACGTGCACAACGCCTCGATCTCTTGCCGAAGATTGTCGTACCACCCTTCGCCGTGGAGCCGACCTGATCCGCATGGGGGCAACGTCCTACCCCGCTGAAGCGAAAGAGGCCCGTCGGCATGGGAGATCCCTACTCAAAGGACAAGACGACGGCGCTAACCAAGGATCCCAAAGACCAGCAGCGCATGAAGGATCTCCTGTAGCACTTGTTCATCAGACGGCCTGTGGTCGAACGTCTGAGCCGAAAGGCAAAAGGAAAGACCTGGCCCTGGGCTGCTTCTTGGCCCTGGGCTGCTTCTTCTGCGCCGCGTTCGGGCTGGGTATCCACGGAGCGACACACGGAGGACCTGCGGTGGTGGAGAACCAAGCGGCGACCTCGCTGCTCAGCCGCTGAGCAGCGCGGTTCGAACCGAGGCGATGAGCTCGTCCACCTGCGCCTCCGTCGTATCCCAGGCGCAGGCGAAGCGTGCGCCGCCCAAACCGATGAAGGTGTAGAAGATCCAACCGGCAGAGCGCAGGGCCAGCAGGGCCTCCGGCGGCAGCAGCACGAACACGGCATTCGCCTCCACCGGCTGCATCAGGCTCACCCCGGGCAGCACGCGG
>Ga0209254_10002773_pt1 | contig 15980 bp, 10 predicted proteins | sample FrelakmetDIP11DI_FD_187148 | JGI IMG/M metagenome (GOLD analysis project Ga0209254, IMG submission 187148) | Freshwater lake sediment microbial communities from the University of Notre Dame, USA, for methane emissions studies - DIP11 DI (SPAdes)... | ecosystem: Environmental > Aquatic >... | reverse complement strand
CAAGGCCCAGCAGAAAGTAGAAGTGACCCACCGGCATCCACCCCGGCCGCGCCGTCGCCCGCCACCCCGTGGGGTCGCTGGGGCAAGGCAAGGCGGCCCCGACAAAACAAAGACTTGGAAGCATACAGGAGTCGCATGCCCTGAGTCACCCGGATCCTGGGTTCGAACCGACGGGCGTGAACCCGATACGGCCCCACGGAACAGGGAGCTCTGACCTCGATACCCCGGCTTGATGCGCCTTCAGGACTCGAGGAGCCCATTGCGAGCGAAGAGTCGGAGCATGCGGTCAAGGTTACGGGCCACCGACGCGTCCAGGCCCTCCGGGTCCTGAGACAGCGACCCCAGAGCGGGGGCGAGGGCCGGCTCTGTTTCAATCTGGCGTCGCAGGTCCGCGATCAGTGAGGTCCGATCCCGGGTGCCGTCCAGCAGGGTCAGCAGGTAGGCGGAGAGGGGGTCGATAGCCAGCACCCGATGGCGCACGGTGGCGGCATGGCCCTCCCCCGCTCGCGCCTGGGCACGGGCGAGGGCCGAGGCGCGGGGATGCTCGCTCACCGCGTCGGGCCAGGCCGCGGCGCTGCGGCTGAGCCCCAGACCCCCGGAGCAGTACAGACTGAAGACCTCGGAGAGGCAGATGCCGGTCTCCTCGGCGAAGGCCTGAGCCTCCGACCCGGCGACAAGCACCTTGGCCTCCGCGAGCAGCTCGGGGAATGGCCGGGCGTTGGGGTAGGCGGCAACGAGCCGACCCAGGAGGGCCTTGGTGAGGGGATGCTCCACGCTGAAGGCGGCACCCCCGGGCACGCGGTAGGTCTGGGGATGGGGGCCCCCGAGCAGCGGCGCCTCGCCGGGCTCCAGGTTCCCATGGAGCCAGAATCGGAGCAGCCGTCCGAGATCGATGTCCAGGTTGGGGCGCGCCTCTGTCCGCACCAGGAGGCTGCGCCGAAAGGGGCGCAGGGAGAAGAAGTCCATGTACTGCTCCGTCTCCGACTGGGTCTCGAAGCGATCCAGCACGGACTGGGCGGCGGGGTTCAGGCTGGTGGGGAAGAGGGTGTGGAGCCGGGCATCCGCCAGGTAGCGGAGCCCCTGGGCCTTTGCCCTGGCCATGAAGGTACTGAAGGTTTCCGGGACATTGGCCTCTTCCAGGTACTCGTGATAGAGGTAGCTGGCCCGCGCCTCCTGGAGATAGTCGAGCTCGCGGCGCAGCACCTCCGCCTCGGGCCGCCCATCCCCCGCCAGTCCCGCGCCGAGCAGTCCCAGGAGCTCCCGGGCCTGGGCGAGACGCTCCGCTGGGGATTGGGCGTCCCGGCAGTGATGGAGCAGCATGTCCCGGAGCATCCCGCGGCTGCGCCAGCCCGGTAGCACGTTGTAGCTCACATAGGCGATGCCATGGGGCGAGAGAAGCCCCCCGCAGAGCCGCAGGATGTGGTCCCGCACCGGCTCCGGGACCCAGGAGTAGACCCCATGGACCAGGACGTAGTCGAAGGTCCCGAGACCCTGGGCGGGATCCGGATTGATTGCGAGGATGTCCTGATGGAGCAGCCGGCAGTTCCCGAGTCCCAGCTCGGCGATCAGGGCCTGGCCGCGGCCGGCCTGCTGGGCCGACAGCTCCACCCCCACGAAGTCGCTGCCCGGCAGGTGGAAGGCCATGGGGATCAGGTTGCCCCCCGCCGCCGACCCCAGCTCCAGCACCCGGCAGCCTTCAGCGGGTGCCCCGTCGATGCCGAGTAGGATGCCCAGGGACCCGAGGTAATCCGGGTGGGTCTCCGGGATGGCGAAGCTCTCGTAGGGGACCTGGTCGTAGCTCTCCAGGGTCACAGCCGGGGTTTGCATTGCGGCGGGCCTGTCGTCGGCTGAGTCACGGGATGTGACAAGGGCGGCCGTCTTTTACAGGACCTTGGTCACCAGCTTGATGGCCGGATCCTGGGGGTCGCTCTCGATCCGGAAGCCCAGTGACTTCACCAGGGCCAGCATACGGGTATTCGCGGCCAGCACCTCCCCCTCCATGACGCGGAAGCCGCGGGAGCGGGCATTAGCCATGAGTGAGCGCATGAGCCGGGCGCCGATCCCCAGGTTGCGCCAGGAGTCCGACACCACGATGGCGAACTCGCAGGCCTCGCCCCCGGGACGGGAGATGTAGCGCGAGACCCCCACCTCCACCTCCTCCCCCTCGTGGTCGATTACGCCGATGAGGGCCATCTCCCGGTCGTAGTCGATCTGAGTGAAGCGCACCAGCATCTCGGGGGTGAGCTCCTTGATGGCCTGCATGTAGCGGAAGTACTTAGTCTGCTCAGAGAGCCCGCGGACGAACTCTTGGGTGAGCATGGCGTCCTCCGGGCGGATGGGTCGGATGGTCAGATCCTTGCCATCCGGGAGCGGGACCCGCTCGATCAGGTGGCTGGGGTAGGGGTGGATGGCCATGTGGCCATAGGTGGTCTGCTGGGGCGGGCGATAATTGACCTGGATTCGGGCATCCACGGCGATCACCTCCTTATCGTTGCCGATCAGGGGGTTGATCTCCATGCCAATGATCTCGGGGAGCTCGCACACCATCTCGGAGACGCGCTGGAGGATACGCGCCAGGGCCATCCGATTCATGGGGGGCATCTGGTGGAAGGCCCCCATGAGGCGCGCCACCCGGGTGTGGTCGATCATGGTCTGGACGATGAAGGCGTTCAGCGGTGGCAGGCCCAGAGCCCGGTCCTCCAGCACCTCCACCTCGGTGCCGCCGGCACCAAAGCTGATCACGGGGCCGAAGATGGCGTCCCGGGTCACCCCGATCATCAGCTCCCGGGCGGCGCGCTTTGAGACCATGTGCTCCACCGTGATCCCCTCGATGCGGGCGTCCGGGCGCAGGCGCCGGCCCCGCTCCACAATCTCCGTGTAGATCCGCCGCACCGACTGGGCGTCGGTGATGTTGAGATGCACCCCATCCACGTCCGATTTGTGCTCCAGGTCCGGGGAATGGATCTTCAGCACCACCGGGAAACCCAGGGCCTGGGCCGCCATCAGGGCCTCGTTGGGGGTGCGGGCCAGCACCGCCTGCATGGTGGGGATACGGAAGGCGGCCAGGATCGCCTTGGCCTCGATAATGCCGAGGGTCTTGCGCCCCTCCGCCATCACCCCCTCGATGATGAGTCGCGCGCCCTCCACGTCCGGGGCATCCTGCTGGGACAGGGGGCCGGGGGACTGCATCAGGAGCTGCTGGTTGCGCTGGTAGGCGGCCAGGAAGGACATGGCCTCGATGGCGATCTCCGGGGTCTCGAAGTGGGGCAAGTGGTGCTCCGCGAAGAGGGCCTGGGCCTCCGCCACCCGGTTGCCCCCCATCCAGCAGGCCAGCACCGGCTTCTTGGTCTTCTTGGCGGCCTCGATCACCTGCTGGGCAGTACCGGTGGGGTCCCCTGAGGCCAGGGGGGCCAGGATGCACAAGACCCCGTCCAGCTCCGGATCCTCCAGACAGGCGTCCAGGGCCACCCGGTAGCGCTCGGGGGGCGCGTCGCCGATGATGTCCACTGGATTGCCGTGGGACCAGTGATCCGGCAGGGCCTTCTCCAGCTTCTGGCGGGTGGCGTCCGAGAAGGAGGCGAGGACCAGCCCCAGATCCTGTGCCCGATCCGCCGCCAGCACGCCGGGACCGCCGCCGTTGGTGATGACGGCGATGCGCTCGCCGCCGAGGCGACGACCGGTGCCAAACACCTGGGCGGCGGCGAAGAGCTCCTCCAGGTGGGCCACTTGCACCACGCCGGCCCGCTCCGTGACCGCGCGGAACACGTCTGCCGAGCCCACCCAGGCGCCGGTATGGGACTTGATGGCGCGGGTGCCCGCCGGGCGCCGGCCCGCCTTCACCACGACCACGGGCTTGAGGCGCGCCGCCGCCCGCAGCCCGCTCATGAAGCGGCGGGCGTTGCGGATCCCCTCCACGTAGAGCAGGATGCACTGGGTCTGGCTGTCGAGCGCCAGGTAATCCAGGATGTCGCCGAAGTCCACGTCCGCCGCCGCCCCCAGGGAGACCACGGCAGAGAGCCCAAGCTGGCGCCGCTCGGACCAGTCGATCATGGCGGTACAGATGGCCCCGGACTGGGACACCAGGGCCACATTGCCGCGACGGGGCATGTCCTCCCCCACGCTGGCATTGAGCCCGTGCTGAGGGCGCATCACCCCCAGGCAATTGGGGCCCAGCACCCGGATGCGGTTACGCCGGGCGGCCTCCACCAGCTGGTCCTGCAGGGCGGTGCCCCGCTCCCCCTGCTCGCCGAAGCCGGCCGAGTAGACCACCGCCACCCGCACCCCGAAGCCCCCGCATTGGTCAAGGATCTCGGCCACCCGACCGGCGGGCGTCGCGATCAGCGCCAGGTCCACGTGTTTGTCCAGGGCCGTCAGGTCCGGGTAGCAGGGCTGACCCGCCACCTGCTCGTATTTGGGGTTGATGGCGTAGCTGTGACCCTTGAAGCCGCCAGCGAGCAGGTTGCGAAAGACCTGGCCGCCGATGGATCCTGAGCTGTCGCTCGCGCCGAAGACCGCCACCGCCCCGGGGGTAAACAATTGGTCGACGTCGGACAAGCGCATGGGGGTCTGCCCTCCTCGGGAGGATTCGGTTTAAGCTTCGATAACACCGCACTCACGGGTTTGCGGTAGCGGATCCACGGACACAACAAGAGTCGCCCGGACCGCGGGCTCGCGGCGGCCGCCCATCGAGGACCTTCCAATGAACCTCGCTTTCATCTCCCACGAGGCCTGCAAGGCCCACCGCATGGGGGCCCATCACCCCGAGTGTCCGGAGCGCCTCTATGCGATCCAGGACCGGCTGATCGCCTCCGGCATGGAGATGCTGGTCACCCATTATGACGCCCCGGAGGCGAGCGTCGATCAATTGGCGCGCGTCCATGACCGCGACTACATCCAGGGGATCTTCGACGCGGCCCCTAAGGCCGATGACGTGCTGGCCTGGGTCGACGGCGACACCGCCATGAACAGCGGCACCCTGGCCGCGGCCCTGCGCTCCGCCGGGGCCGCCGTCCTCGGGGTGGACCTGGTGATGGGCGGGCTGCACCACGCGGCCTTCTGCTGCGTGCGCCCGCCCGGTCACCACGCGGGGCGCCACACCCCCGGAGGCTTCTGCTTCTTCAACAACGTGGCGGTGGGGGCGGCCCACGCCCTGGAGCATCATGGCCTCGAGCGGGTGGCCATCGTGGACTTCGACGTGCACCACGGAAACGGCACCGAGGACATCTTCGGCGGCGATGCGCGGGTCCTCTTCTGCTCCAGCTTCCAGCACCCCTTCTACCCCGGCAGCGGGGCGGACACGGACCTGCCCAACATCTGCAATCTGCCCCTGCCGCGCCTCACCGGCGGGGCCGAGTACCGCGCCGCCGTGGAGCGGGCCTGGCTGCCGCGCCTGGAGGAATTCGCACCCCAAATGATCCTGATCTCCGCGGGCTTCGATGGTCATGCGGAGGACGACATGGCCCACTTCAAGCTGGTGGAGTCGGATTATGCCTGGATCACCCGCAAGCTCCATGAGCTGGCCCGCAAACATTCCAAGGAACGGGTGGTCTCCTGCCTGGAGGGGGGCTATACCCTCTCGGCCCTAGGACGCTGCGTCAGCACCCACGTGGACGAGCTGATCGGGCACGCCTGAGCCGAGCCGCAAACTACAGACATTCACCAAACGACAGTCCACCGGAGGCACCATGAAGGCAAATCGCACCCCAGCACTCTCCCAGTCCCTGGTCCTGGTCATCGCCTTGGGCCTGGCCGCGGCAACCCACGCGGAGGTGAAGGTCGCGTCCGTGCAGTATCAGGACGGGGACCAGGTCCTCACCGGCTTCATCGCTTACGACGACAGCCTCCCAGGCAAGCGTCCAGGGGTGCTGGTGGTCCACGAGTGGTGGGGGCTCAACGACTACGCCAAGCGCCGGGCCGAGATGCTGGCGGAGCTGGGCTATGTGGCCTTCGCGGCGGACATGTACGGGGACAACCGTGTCACCGAGCACGCCGCCGACGCCAAGGGCTGGATGATGCAGATCAGCGAGAACCAGGAGGCCTGGCAGAGGCGCGCCCTGGCGGGTCTGGATGCGCTGAAGGCCAGCGACAAGGTGGACGGGGAGCGGCTCGCCGCCATCGGCTACTGCTTCGGCGGTGCCACCGTCATGCAGATGGCCTACGCGGGTGCCGATCTGGACGGGGTGGTGAGCTTCCACGGGGCCCTGCCGGTCGCCACCCCGGAGCAGCAGAAGGCCATCAAGCCGAGCATCCTGATCGCCCACGGGGACCAGGACTCCCATGTCCCGGCGGAGCGCGTCGCCGCCTTCCAGCAGGCCCTGGACGCGGCCGGTGCGGACTGGCAGATGGTCAGCTATGGAGGCGCCAAGCACGGCTTCACCAACCCCGACGCAGGCGGCTATGGGATCGAAAGCCTCGCCTACGACCCTAAGGCCGACGCCCGCTCCTGGTCCCTGATGCAGTCCTTCCTCGCGGAGGTCCTGGCCCCTTGAGGGTGCCCGAGACCGGGATCCTCTGGCTGCGCCGGGACCTGCGACTCGCGGACAACCCGGCGCTGCTGGAGGCCGTCACCACCTGCGCCCAAGTCCTCCCCCTCTATATCCACTGCCCGGGGGAAGAAGTCCCCTGGACCCCCGGGGCGGCCTCCAATTGGTGGCTTCATCGCAGCCTCACCGCCCTGGACCAGTCCCTGCGGGAGCGGGGGAGCCGACTGGCCATCGAGCGAGGCGAGAGCCTGGAGACCCTGGTCAGGGTCGCCCGGGGCGTCGGTGCCACCCGGGTCTTCTGGAACCGACTCTATGACCCGGCCACCCGAGAGCGGGACGCCCGAATCAAGGTGGCCCTGCGTGGGCAGGGGCTGGAGTGTCGGAGCCACAAGGCGGCCCTCCTGTTCGAGCCCTGGGAGGTCCGCACCGGCGCCGGGGAGTCCTACAGGGTCTACAGCGCCTTTTGGCGCCGCTGTGCCCCCGGGCTCAGGGAGCTGGTACCCCTGGCCGCGCCCGAGGGGCTGCCCCCGGCACCCGAGTACCCGGGCACCGATCTCGGAGTCCTTGGCTTGCTTCCCCGCATCCCCTGGGACCAGGGGTTGCGGGAGCGCTGGCAGCCGGGGGAGGCGGCGGCCCTGGCGAGGGCCAGGTCCTTCATCGCCCAAGGGCTGGCGGGCTACGGGCAGCAGCGGGACTGGCCCGCAATCGCCGGCACCTCCTCGCTCTCGCCCTACCTTCACTTCGGCGAGATCGGGCCGCGCCAGGTGCTGGCCCTGATCGCCGAGCAGCACGTCGATCTGCAGGGCCCCGTCGAGGCCTACGTGCGCGAGATCCTGTGGCGGGAGTTTGCCTATCACCTGCTGTATCACTTCCCCGCCACCACGGATCAGCCCCTCGATCCCCGATTCACCCGCTTTCCCTGGCGCGAGGACCGTGACGGCATCCTGCTGCGCGCCTGGCAGCGGGGCCGAACCGGCATCCCTTTAGTGGACGCTGGGATGCGGGAGCTCTGGCGAACGGGCTGGATGCACAACCGGGTGCGCATGGTGGTGGCCTCCTTCTTCACCAAGAACCTGCGCCTACCCTGGCAGCAGGGCGCCCGCTGGTTCTGGGACACCCTGGTGGACGCGGACCTGGCCAGCAACACCCTGGGCTGGCAATGGAGCGCCGGCTGCGGAGCCGATGCCGCCCCCTATTTCCGCATCTTCAACCCGGTGCGCCAGGGGGAGCGCTTCGACCCGGAGGGGGCCTATGTCCGGCGCTGGTGTCCCGAGCTGGCGCGGCTGCCGGCGAAGTATGTCCATCAGCCCTGGTCGGCGCCGGCCCCCGTAATTCAGGGGGCGGGGGTCAGGCTGGGGTTGGACTACCCCCACCCGGTGGTCGATCTCGGCCAGTCCCGGGCCCAGGCCCTGGATGCCTTTGAGTCCATCAAAGTCACCTAGGCACACGCCGGTGAAACGCCACCCTGGCCCTTGCATCGCTGGGCATCCCCCCGGCGCCGGAGGGCCAGTGAATCACCGTCTCCCGCGACGGATAATGCGCCATCGTTCCAATTGGACGAGCAGGATGCCCCCCAGGATCAGCACGAGTGCATAGAGTGCCTCGGGCTCAGGCCGCTCCCCTAGGAACAGCATCCCCGCCGCCACCGCCCAGAGTGGGATCAGATAGTTGAGCTGGGAGACGAAAGCGGGACCCGCGCTCTTGATGAGCTGAAAATAGAGGATGGATGCCCAGGCCGTGGAGAAGGCCCCCAGGGCCAACACCGCCGCTACGGAGGCCCCGGTCGCTTGAGCGGGAGGGTCGGGATCACCAAGGCCAAGCACCAAGGGAAGCATCAGCGCCGACGCCATCAGGGTGGTGGCGGCGGCGCTGGGCAGGGCATCGCTCGCCGGCCGCAATCGGGCCAGGATGGCCGATATCGCGTAGCACAGGGCGCCACCCAACACCGCCAGCATAGGGAGCAAGCTCCCTTCCCCGTTGGCCGCCTCTCCCAGGGCGTCCGGGCCCATTAGCACCACTACCCCCGTGAACCCGAGGAGGAAGCCCGCGATTCGATAAGGCGTCAGCTGCTCACCGGGCACCAGGTAATGGGACAGCCCTAGAGTGGCCAGGGGCATGATCGCCATCAGGATACCGGCCAGGGCGCTGTCGATGTGCTGCTGGCCCCAGGCGATGAGGGAAAAGGGCAGTGCATTACCGAACACCGCGATCAGCAGCAGGAAGACCCACAGTCGGGCGCCCCAGGACTCTTCGGCGCCATGATTTCTCCAGCGCCACATCGCAAGGGGCACCAGAAGCAGGCAGGCCACCAGAAGACGGCCGGCGACCACCAGATCCGGATCCAGGGCGGAGACCGCGACCTTGGTGAGCAGGAAGGCCGAGCCCCACAAGACCGTCAGGCCCAGGAGTCGCGACCAGTCGCCGAGAGGGCGGGGAGTCACATGGACCGCCCTGAGTCGACCTACGCCGCGCGCTCAGGGGCGGGCACCGGTCCCTGACAGGTGGGGCACCAGTAGGTGGAGCGGGGTTCGCGCCCGAGACGCTCCCGTCGTACCGGGGTACCGCAGACCAGGCAGGGCAGCCCGGCCCGCCCGTAGACCCAGAGGGGCCCCCGCCCGTCCGGGATCGCGCGGGTGGTTCGCGGACCGCCACCGAGATTGCGCCGCAGCAGTCGGGCGGCGCTACCGTATAGATCTACGAAGTCCTGCAGACTGAGCTGCTGGACGGTCAGCACGGGCGGGCGGCGGGTCAGAAACAGCACCTCCGATTTGTACACGTTTCCGATGCCGCAGGCGACCCGCTGGTCCAAGAGCAGGTCCACGAGAGGGGTGTCCGGGGGGCTGATGGCCAAGGCCCGCCGCCGGATCAGATCAGCATCGGGGGTGTCCTGAGTCAGGTCTGGACCCAGCCTCCCCCGCTGATCTCGGGACTCGAACCCTGTGGACCTTGTCAATTCTACCTCCTTGGCGTTGAAGCAGACATAGGCCCAACCCTCCATCTCCAACACGAGGACAGCCTGGCGCTCGGGCTTCTGCCACGGCTCATGGGGTCGATACCTATGCCAGGAACCGTACAGCCCCAGGTGGCTGCGAAGGCAAAGTCCGTTGTTGAGCTCCAGATAGAGGTGCTTCCCCTTGCTGCTTACCCCCTGGATACGCAGCCCCGCAAGGTCCGGCCAGACCTGCCCCCGGACTCGGACTCGCGTCACCACGCCGCCGCCGAGAGCAGCGCCCAGGTAACGGGCAAGGGTATGGATCGTGTCACCTTCGGGCATGGGACCTCAGAAGCTGGACTTCGGGCGCTCAGCCAGAGGATGGGGCTGAGTCCCCCGATGCCGCCACTGATCCGGGGTCAAAAAAAACGCCCCGCATAAGCGGGGCGAGAGAGAGGAGGACGTTGCGTTGCGCACACTATGATGCAGACTCACCAAGAAAGTTCAACAGGACAGTTCGCAATCTGGACATGCTTTGGTTTTTTCGTATAGTATTTGTTCACTTCATGGACAGGCAGCCGGGGCGTTGGGGTTGGTCTCCCTGCTTCTTTGGCGGGCGCGACGAGACCCCGATGTTGCTGGCTCTCGGATGACTCGCTTACGCTTCGCATCAGATCGGCCCGCCCCGAAAAAAACCCCGCCGTCGGCGGGGAACACGACAAGGAGTCAGAGAGCTTCCAAAGAAGCTCAGGTTGTTGGATGATGACGAGACTGAAAAGTTCTTCGCAATCTGGTCAGATCCCCTCGGGATACTATGGATACCAACGGATCCTCGACGGGTTGACTCCGCCACCCTAGAAACAGGCTGAATCACCGTGGATCCGGGGGGCAGCAGGCCAGCACGGGGTTCGGGAGTGGCCAAGATCGCTTGAGGTCCCCCCAGCGATTTAGCCTGTTGCGAGACACTTGTTTTTCTCCTTGGCAGCGCCATAAATCCTGTGTGACGGGACTTTAATACCGAGAGCTCGCGGAAAGCTTTTCCGCACATCCATCACCCTGCCCTGCTGACCGACCGACGGCCAACCCGCCGTCGAGGGACGCTAGGGCACAATCCTCACATTTCCCAAACAAAACGGAGCAGGCATTTATGCCGATATCGATCAGCGGCGATACACTGGCCTTGGACAAGACCATCCGCCGGCAAATCGAGAGCGAGGCACAGCGGCTCGCCGAACGCTTCCCAGAGGAGCGCATCGAGGCGCGCGCCCGCATCAGCGAGGAGTTCGACCCCCTCCACGGCCATCGAGTCCGTTGCGAGTTGAGGGCAGACCTCGGGCGGGGCCGCCAGCTGGTGGTTCGCGATGCCCGCAAGGACGCCTCGGAGGCCATCCGGGAGGTCTTCGGTGCGGCTCGCCGCAACGTCCGGCAACTACGGCGGCGGATGATGACCTCACTCGCGCCTCCGACCCTTCCTGCCAGCGCCGCCGTCGGGCGTTAAGCCGGACACCCTGGGGAGCTTGGAGACCTCGACCCCCCCGACCGCGATGGAGCCTTCCTGACTCCCATCGGCAATCAGCGCGGCACGAAGAAGGGATTGCCTTTATGGCTCAGAACTGCCCCCTGGGCCAGAATACGCTCCACCGTCATGCCCTCCCGGGTCTTCTCCCCTTCCCGGTACTTGAGACCGTTGATCAGGACGAAACGGCGGCTCTGATCGGAGTCATAGACGTGGGCCGTCATCAGGTAGCCTGGTAGCTCCGCCTCCTGGGCCGGCGTGAGTCGCAGACCGAGAGGATCCTTCTCGATCGAGCGGGAGAGCGCCGTGGCCGGTGCCTTCTGTGGGCCCTTATCTGGACCTTGCCCCCCCACCCGCACCTCGCGTTTGAATGCCTCGATGTCGGCGATCAGATCCCTAGGAACCGGGGTGGGCGCCGGCTCCGCGGGGTCCTCCGCCTCGTCCCAGGTCTCGACGTAGTCCGCCTCCATCTGACGCTGCAGCTCCATCTCCTCGTCTGGGTCCGGGCCGCCAGATGGTTCCGAGTCGTCGCCATGGGAATCCTCTGGGTAGCTCAGGCGCTCGCTTGGGTCCGGGAGCCGTATCCGACCCGCCTGCTTGGGGGGAGGCGGCTCGATCAAGGGCCCTGAAGCGCGTGGGACGGCGGATACCGGCCCACTGGGCAACGTCTCCAGCGCTGGAGGCAGCGTGACGGACCCTTCTTCCCGGCTGGCCGCCGCGAGCTCGGGCTCCCTCGAGCCCAGGGCCGCGGGCGTCGCGCCCACCTCCGGGACGCCAGCCGTGGCCCCAGCGTCACCCGGACCCATGCCCCGCGCAGAATCTGCGCTCGAGGTCGGATCGAGGGGGACGGCAATTGCCAAGGCCTCGGACGTCGCGACGGGGGCGGGTGCCGGTCCCCTCAGGGCCGCATAGAGGGCGACGATCATGGCAACGGCCGCCAACCCCAGGGCCAACAAAGACCAACGGCTGCGACTTGGGACCACCTTGTCCTCCTCGAACATCCCTGTGGTATCCAAGGTGGGGACCTTCCCCAGCTCACGCTCTTGTTGGGACTTCTTGAGGGCCTCCAGGATGTAGCTCATGGCGCATCCTGGGGCTCGGTCGAGACCGGTAACCGGGCCAGGGCATCACCGCCGTGCAGAGTGGCCGCCACCGCCGCAGGAGGCATCAGCCGCGGGACGCCCGGCGTGCCGACCGCGTTGTGGAGTTGGATCAGGGTGCGCGGACCGGCGATCCCGTCCGCGGCCAGCCCCCGGGATCGCTGGAACTGCCTCAAGGCCCCGGTCAAGGTCCAATCGAAGTGGCCCGAATCCACGTAGGCCAGGCCACTGTCCGGTACCTGGGCGATCAGCCGCCGCAACCACTGGATGGAGTCCGTCGAGGCGCCGGGCCCGATCAGTGGCGCGCCCGTCGGAGGGGGCCGCCAGAGCACCGTGTAGTCCCCCGTCCAGACCGACTCCAGGCCCGCCACCGGGACCAGCTCGGCACCCGTCTCGAGGTCCAGGGTCGCGAAGTCCAGATCGAGACTCCCCAGGGCCGCATAGCGCGGCTCCCCACCGTGGTCGCTAACCCGCAGCAGGACGGGGCGGTCGAAATAACGCACATTGCTGAGTGTGCCCCGCTCCCGCTCGCAGCGCAGGCCCAAGGCGGCCACGCGGGTACAGGGGTCCCCGCCGCCCAGATCCTGGATCAGCACCCCCCAGCGCCGCAGGAGGACGCGCAGGGCGGTCTCCTCCGGCATAGCGAGTCGCCCCAAGGTCTCCCGAGCCACATCGGGGGCAAGGCTGGCCAGGGAAACCTGGGGGAGCGCCTCGCCGGCCGTTTCGGGGCCGGATTCGGGGGCTATGGACACCAGGGCCGCGGCCGGATCTGCGTCTGGCCCGGATTCGGACTCGACGCTGGCAGCGGTGGAATTCTCAGTGACAGGGACACCAGGGAGTGAAGCGACTTCCTGGGCCCCCTCGACACCGCTCGGGGGAGCCGGGGCCTCGGCCGTCTCGGGAGCAAGGGCGACGTCGGCGGCGGGAGGCGGTCCCAGCCGGTCCGCCGGCCCCGATACAGGCTCCGCCGGCCCGCCTTCGGTCGCCTGAAGTGACGCAGCCTCCGCCAGTTGCTCACGCTGCGTCGCGGGCAGCCGCTCCGCCGCCGACTCCGATCTTGGAGAGCCCCGATCCCAGAGCTCGGCGAGCAGAGCCTCCTGCGCCACATCACCCCCCAACCGCCCATAGACCAACCAGCCCGCCATGAGCATCAAGGTCAGCGCCGCCGCCGCCGCGAAGGCGGGACGCGCCGCCGGCGGGGGCTTGACCTCCATGCGATCGCCCTGAACCTCCCGAGCCGCCTTGGCGACGATGGCGGGGGTCACCTGGTTCGCTCGGGTGACACAGGCGCCCAACAAGGCACGATCGCACAGGATGTTGATCACCCGCGGCACACCGCCGGAGACCTTGTGGATGCGCCGCACGGCCCTGGCGGTAAACAGGGGCCGGTCCACCCCGGCCACCGCCACCCGGTGGCGGATATAGTCGCCCGTCTCATCGAGACTCAAGGGGCGCAGATGGAAGCGCGCCGTGATCCGCTGGTTGATCTGACGAAGCCCCTCCCGCTCCAGCATCCGGCGCAGCTCCGGCTGACCCACCAGGAAAATCTGCAGTAGCTTGTGCTTGGTGGTCTCCAGATTGGTGAGGAGACGGACCTGCTCCAGGACCTTGGGTCTCAGGTTCTGGGCCTCGTCGATCATCAGCACCGGCCGTCGCCCGTTGGCGTGGGCCTCCAGCAGAAAGCCGTTGAGCAAGTCCACCAGGGGCTTGACGGAGCGCTCGCCCTCCGGGACCGGGACGCGAAACTCGTCGCAGATGTTCAGCAGCAGCTCGTTGGCCGTCATGGCCGGGTTGAGGATCAGTGCCACGTCCACGCCCTCTGGCAGCTGCTCCAGGAAGGCGCGGCAGACCGTGGTCTTGCCCGTCCCGACCTCGCCGGTGAGGAGGACGAATCCACCGCTCTCCCCCGCCCCGTAGAGGAGATGGGCCAAGGCCTCCTTGTGCTGCTCGCTGAGAAACAGGTAATGAGGATCCGGCGCTATGGAGAAGCTCGGCTCCTTGAGTCCGAAATACTTAGGGTACACGGCGGCGATTTAGGGACTTGGACTGGAACTAAGGATCCCCGCGGCCTGGGAGCGACAAGGGGACGCGGCGGACGCGGCGCGATGCCGCGAGGTTAGACAGGCACCTACCGAGCGTCAAGCGTTGGCCGGCGTAGCCCTTCACAGTCCCGGCAGCGGGCAACGGGGCGGGCACCGGCGGGCCTCGGAACCGACCAGGAGCAGTCCTCGAAAGAGCTTCCGTCCTAAAGGGATCCGTCCCGATGGCACCGGCCCAACCCAGCCCAACCCCATTGGCGCTTTTCCAATCGTCTACCTTTAAAGAATTAATTCGCTCAATCTTGCGCAGCCTTGCAGTTTGACGGAACCATCCGAACGAAGAACCGGCGCACCGCCGGCCACCACTGAAGCCCCCTCTCGAGGGGGTCTGGAGCACAAGATCATGACCGAACGCCTGAGCTCGGCCGGCCTCAACATAGCCAAGACCCTATACGACCTGGTGAAGGACGAGATAACCCCGGGCACGGGAATCGACCCGGACGGCTTCTGGCGCTCCTTCGCCGCCATCGTCGCCGAGCTCGGCCCCCGCAATCGGGCCCTCCTGGCCCGCCGGGATGAGCTGCAGGCACAGATCGACGCCTGGCATCGGGGACACCGGGGAGAGTCCGTCGACGCAGGGGCCTATCGCGCCTTCCTTGCCGACATCGGCTACCTGGTCGCGGAGGGGCCGGACTTCAGCGTCACCACCGCGAATGTTGACCCTGAAATCTCCCGCATCGCCGGGCCCCAACTCGTGGTCCCGGTCAGCAACGCCCGCTATGCGCTCAATGCCGCCAATGCCCGCTGGGGCAGCCTCTACGACGCCCTCTACGGCACCGACGTGATCCCGGACGAAGGCCAACTGGCCCGGGGCAACGGGTACAACCCGGAGCGGGGCGTGGAGGTCATCGCCCGGGCGGCCGCCTTCCTGGATCAGGTGGCCCCCCTCAACCGTGGCTCCCATCGGGAGTCCTGCGGCTACATGGTGGACAACGGCACCCTGGTCGTCTGTCTGCGGGACAACAGCCAGACCCTCCTCCGGGACACCGGGCGCTTTGCGGGCTACAGAGGTGACCCCGCCAATCCCGAGGCCGTACTGCTGATCAACCACGCTCTGCACCTGGAGCTGCGGATCGACCGCAACCACCCCGTCGGCCAGGGCAGTCCGGCGGGTCTGGCGGACCTGCTGCTCGAGGCCGCCGTCACCACCATCCAGGACTGCGAAGACTCCGTGGCCGCGGTGGACGCCGAGGACAAGGTGGATGTCTACCGCAACTGGCTGGGGCTCATGAAGGGCACTCTGACCGCCCGCTTTGAGAAGGGCGGCCGACTGGTCGACAGGGCCATGAATCCGGACCTCACCTACCAGGCACCGGACGGCTCCACCCTCACCCTGCCGGGCCGCTCGCTCATGCTGGTGCGCAACGTGGGCCACCTCATGACCACCGACGCGGTGCTGGACACCGAAGGCCGGGAGGTGCCGGAGGGCATGCTGGACGGGATGGTCACCACCCTGTGCGCCCTCCATGACCTGAAAGGCCGGGGGACTACCCGCAACTCCCGCGCGGGCAGTGTCTACATCGTCAAGCCGAAGATGCACGGTCCAGACGAAGTCCAGCTCACGGTGGACCTGTTTGCCCGCATCGAAGAGGCCCTGGGGCTGCCCGCCAACACCCTTAAGTTAGGCATCATGGACGAGGAGCGGCGCACCACCCTGAACCTAAAGGAGTGCATCCGGGTCGCCCGGGAGCGGGTGATCTTCATCAACACCGGCTTCCTGGACCGCACCGGGGACGAGATCCACACCGACATGGAGGCCGGCCCCGTGCTGCGTAAGGGCGCCATGAAGACCGCCCCCTGGCTGCTGGCCTACGAGGACTGGAACGTCGACGTGGGCATCGCCTGCGGACT
>Ga0209254_10002772_pt1 | contig 15981 bp, 16 predicted proteins | sample FrelakmetDIP11DI_FD_187148 | JGI IMG/M metagenome (GOLD analysis project Ga0209254, IMG submission 187148) | Freshwater lake sediment microbial communities from the University of Notre Dame, USA, for methane emissions studies - DIP11 DI (SPAdes)... | ecosystem: Environmental > Aquatic >... | reverse complement strand
CAGGGCGGCAGCCGCGTTTTCGGGCTGCAGCCGGGCGTCAGCACGCTGGGCGACGTGCGCCGGCGGCTGGGCGACGAGATCGAGGTGGCGATCATCGCCGAGCCGAACGAGATCGGTTCCCTGGAAGGCTACTACGCGCAGCTGCCGCTCGGTTTCGTGCTGGCAAAAATGGTCGTCACGGTCGACGTGCCGGTCGAGGTGATTTCCGCGATGCGCGAGCGGGCGCTCAAGGCCAAGCACATGGAGAGCACGACGCGGCGCATCACGCTGCATCCGGATGACCTGGCCGCCGCCGACCGGCTGCCGATTCGCGCCATCAGCGTGATCCCGACCGTGAATCTGGACGAGGCGACGATCGTCCAGCGCTTCGGCGCGCCCGGCGAGCGCATCGCCGTCTCCGACAAGCGCACCCATCTGCTGTACCCGCAACTCGGGCTCGACGTGATGGTCGACCAAGGCGGCAAGGAGTTGCTGCAATATGTGGCGCCGCGCGATTTTGCCCGCCTGCGCGAGCCCTTGCTGGCCGAGACGGCGGAAAAGTCGGCGCGCTGAACGGGGCGCGCTGTGCCCTTATCTGATAAAATTGCCCGTTTTTCAACTGACTAGCTTTTGCGGAGCAATTAAATGGCTATCGAACTCGCCCTCTCCATCATCAAACCTGACGCTGTTGCCAAGAACGTCATCGGCAAGATTTACTCCCGTTTTGAAACCAACGGTCTGAAGATCGTTGCTTCCAGGATGGTCTGGTTGTCCGAACAGGAAGCCGGCCAGTTCTACGCCGTGCACAAGGCCCGTCCTTTCTTCAAGGATCTGGTTTCCTTCATGACCTCCGGTCCGGTCATGGTTCAAGTGCTCGAAGGCGAAAACGCCATCGCCAAGAACCGCGAACTGATGGGCGCCACCAACCCGAAGGAAGCCGCAGCGGGCACCATCCGCGCCGACTTCGCCGAATCGATCGACGCCAACGCCGTGCACGGCTCTGACGCTCCGGAAACCGCCGCCGTGGAAGTTGCCTTCTTCTTCCCGGGCCTCAACGTTTACGCTGGCCGTTAACCAACACCGAATGACCGTCAATCTGCTGGATTTCGATGGCGAAAGCCTGACCGCCTGGTTTGCCGAGCAGGGCGAAAAGCCCTTCCGCGCCAAGCAGGTCTTGCGCTGGATCCATCGTTCCGGCGTGGCGGATTTCGATGCCATGACCGACATCGCCAAGAGCCTGCGTGAGAAGCTCAAGGCGAAGGCGGTCGTGGCGCCGCCTGCCATCGTCTCCGACAAGCTGTCGGATGACGGCACGCGCAAGTTTTTGTTTGATGTTGGCAACGGCAATGCCGTCGAAACGGTGTTCATTCCCGAAGACGATCGCGGCACCCTGTGTATTTCGACGCAGGCCGGCTGTGCCCTCGATTGCGCCTTCTGCTCGACCGGCAAGCAGGGTTTCAACCGCAACCTGACGGTGGCGGAAATCATCGGCCAGCTGTGGCAGGCCAATCACGCACTCGGTGCGGTCCACGGTGACGAACGGGTGATTTCCAACGTCGTGCTGATGGGCATGGGCGAACCGCTCGCCAATTTCGAAAATTCCGTCGCCGCCTTGAAGCTGATGCTCGACGACAACGCCTACGGTCTGTCGCGCAGGCGCGTCACGGTGTCGACGTCTGGTCTGGTGCCGGTCATGGACCGCCTGGGCGACGAGTGCCCGGTGGCCCTGGCCGTCTCGTTGCACGCGCCGAACGACAGGTTGCGCAACGAACTGGTGCCGATCAACCAGAAATATCCGCTCAAGGAACTGATGGCGGCCTGCCGCCGCTATCTGGACAAGGCGCCGCGTGATTTCATCACCTTCGAGTACATCATGCTCGACGGCATCAATGACAGCGACGCGCACGCCCGCGAACTGCTGGCGCTGGTCAAGAAGGTCCATTGCAAGTTCAACCTGATTCCCTTCAACCCCTTCCCCGGCTCGCCGTTCAGACGTTCGCCGGCCGAGCGGGTGCGCCGCTTTGGCGATATCCTGATGCAAGCCGGGGTCGTCACGACCACACGCAAGACGCGCGGCGACGACATCGATGCCGCCTGCGGCCAGTTGGCCGGGCAGGTGCAGGACAAGACCCGGCGCACAGCCGGGCGGATCATTCCCCTTCAGGAGGCAAGACCATGAATGCTTTGATCATGAAAAAACGGATTCTGGCCGTGTGCCTCGGCGCATGTTTCGCCTTGGCGGCGCATGCCCAGCAGAATCTGGAATGGATCAAGGAAATGCCGACGAGCCCGCCGTCGGGACGGATCATGGTCCCCGAGACGGATGCGCCGCAGGCGAAGCCGGCTGATCCGAAGTACCGCGCGAAGATCCATACCGAACTGGCAGCCGCCTATTATCAGGCCGGCAATCCGGCGGTGGCGCTCGAGGAGGTGCGTATCGCCCTTGAGGCCGATCCCGGTCACGTTCAGGCGTACAGCGTCCGCGGTCTGGTCTATGCGCAGCTCAAGGAAATCGCCAAGGCCGAGGAAGATTTCCAGCGGGCGCTCAAGATCGCCCCGAAAAATCCGGACATCAACAACAACTACGGCTGGTTCTTGTGCGAGACCGGTCAACCCAGGCAGTCGATCCAGTATTTCCTGAATGCAGTGAAGGACCCGCTCTACGAAACGCCTGAAGTGGCTTATGCGAATGCCGGCAGGTGCGCGCTGAAGGCCGGCGATATGGATGGCGCGCAGGAATATCTGCTGCAGGCGCTGCGTGTGGCGAAGAGCCAGGTCCCGGAAACGCGCTACCAGTTGGCGAATGTCTTCTACCTGCGCGGGAATCTGGACGAGTCGAAGATCTTCCTGAACGAGGCGGTCAAGGCGATGGAGCCTCCCACGCCGGAGGCGCTCTGGCTTGGCATCCGGCTCGAACGCAAGCTGGGCAACAAGGCGGGCGAAGGCAGCTACGCATCGCAATTGCGCAGCCGCTATCCGACGTCGAAGGAATACCAGTTGTTCCTCAAGGGGAATTTTGAATGATGGAATCAGAGCGTCCGGATCAGCTGTCGGCGTCGACCGCGGAGGTCGGTAGCGGACCGGTTCCGGGGGTCGGGGCGCGCCTGCGTCTGGCCCGCGAGATGCGCTCGCTGAGCGTGAGCGATGTCGCGCAGGCCCTCAAGCTTGGTCCGCGTCAGGTCGAAGCGCTCGAGAACGGCGACTGGCAAGGCTTGCCCGGCCAGACTTTCGTTCGCGGTTTCGTGCGCAACTATGCCCGCATGCTGCAGATCGACCCGGACCCGCTGATGGAGCAGCTCGATGGCCTGCTCGAGAAGCCGGCGGACAGTCTGAACGTGTCGGAAACGCGGCGGACGGCGATGCCGAGCAGCCAGCCGCACCGCGACCGGAAGGTGATTTTCGCCGGTTTCGTTCTTCTGGCGCTGGCTGGCCTGGCCTACGTCCTGCTGCCCAACGATCTTTCGGCGCTGCGCGAAAGCGCACAGAAACTGATCGATTCGGTGTCGCGCAAGGAGGTGGTGCCCGCGCCAGCCTCCGGTTCGGTGCCGGCGGCGGCCGTTGCGTCAAGCGAACCGGTATTTCCGCCGGGTTCGACGCAGCAGCAGGTCATGAATCCGCAGGCGCTAGCGCCCGCTGAAATGGCGCCGGCCCAGCTTGGCGCCGCACCCGCCGTCGGTGCTGCGCTTGTGGCGCCGGGCAATGCGCAATTGCGCTTGGTCTTCAGCGGCGAATCCTGGGTCGAAGTGCGCGATCGCGACAACAAGGTGGTCTTTTCGCAACGCAGCGCGGCCGGGACCGAGCAGGCAGTCGGCGGCCAGGGGCCGCTGACGCTGGTGATCGGCTATGCGCCCGGCGTCAGGCTGTTCTGGCGCGGCCAGGCGGTCGATCTGGTGCCGCATACCAAGGGCGAAGTCGCCCGCCTGGTCCTGGAGTAAGTCCTTGAGCGCAGTTGCCAAGCGCCTGACGCGCAGTTGCCTGATCGGCCATGTGAAGATCGGCGGCAGCGCGCCGGTCGTCGTCCAGTCGATGACCAATACCGACACCGTGGATTATCTGGCTACCGCCCTGCAGACTGCCGAACTGGCGCGCGCCGGTTCCGAGCTGGTGCGCATCACGGTCAATTCGCCGGAAGCCGCCGCCGCCGTGCCGAAAATCCGCGAGCATCTCGACCGGATGAACTGCAACGTGCCGCTGATCGGCGATTTTCATTACAACGGCCATCGCCTGCTGACTGAGCACCCGGCCTGCGCCGAAGCGCTGGCCAAGTACCGGATCAACCCGGGCAACGTCGGTTTCGGCAAGAAGAAGGACGAGCAGTTCGCGCAGATGGTCGAATTGGCCTGCAAGTACGACAAGCCGGTGCGCATCGGCGTCAACTGGGGCAGTCTCGACCAGAACTTGCTGGCGCGAATAATGGATGAAAATTCGCGTCGACCGCAACCGCTCGACGCCACCGAGATCATGCGCCATGCGATGGTGACTTCGGCGCTCGAATCGGCGGCCAAGGCCGAAGAGGTCGGGCTGGCCGGCGAGAAGATCATCCTCTCCTGCAAGGTGTCGAGCGTGCAGGACTTGATCGCCATTTACCGCGAACTGGCGCAGCGTGCCGATTACGCGCTGCACCTCGGCCTGACCGAGGCCGGCATGGGATCGAAGGGTATCGTGGCGTCGACCGCAGCACTCTCCGTATTGCTGCAGGAAGGCATCGGCGACACCATCCGCATCTCGCTGACCCCGGAACCCGGCGGTTCGCGCAGCCAGGAAGTCATCGTCGCCCAGGAAATCCTGCAGACCATGGGCCTGCGCGCCTTCACGCCGATGGTCGCGGCCTGTCCCGGTTGCGGGCGCACGACCAGTACCTTCTTCCAGGTACTGGCCGGCGAGGTGCAGGAATTCGTGCGCGCGCGGATGCCCGAGTGGAAACTGCATTACGACGGCGCCGAGAACATGACGCTGGCCGTCATGGGCTGCATCGTCAATGGCCCCGGCGAGTCGAAGCACGCCAATATCGGCATCTCCTTGCCGGGAACGGGCGAAGCGCCCTCGGCGCCGGTGTACGAAGACGGCCAGAAAACGGTCACCCTCAAGGGCGACAATATCGCCAATGAATTCAAGCAGATCATCGAGCGCTACGTTGAGCGCACCTATACCAAAAAACTGAAGTCATGAGTCAGACATTACAAGCCGTGCGCGGGATGAACGACATCCTGCCCGACGAAGCGGCATTCTGGGAGCTGTTCGAGGAGACCATCCGCTCGTGGCTGAAGTCCTACGGCTACCGTCCGATCCGCCTGCCGATCGTCGAACCGACGCCGCTCTTCAAGCGCGCCATCGGCGAGGTCACCGACATCGTCGAGAAGGAAATGTATTCCTTCATCGACAGTCTCAACGGCGAACCGCTGACCCTGCGCCCGGAGGGTACGGCCGGCTGCGTGCGCGCCGTCATCCAGCACAACCTGATCGCCCGCCAGCCGCAACGCCTCTATTACATCGGCCAGATGTACCGCCACGAGCGGCCGCAGAAGGGGCGTTACCGCCAGTTCCACCAGGTCGGCGTCGAGGCGCTTGGTTACGAAGGTCCCGACATCGATGCCGAAATGATCCTGATGGGCGCCCGTCTGTGGGCCGACCTCGGGCTGGACGGCATCAAACTGCAACTCAACAGCCTCGGCCAGGCGGAAGAGCGCGCCCAGCACCGGGCGGCGCTGATCACCTATTTCGAGGAAAATGCCGAGTTGCTCGACGAGGACGGCAAGCGTCGCCTCTATAGCAACCCGCTGCGCATCCTCGATACCAAGAATCCGGCGCTGCAGGACCTGTGCGCTGCGGCGCCGAAGCTGATCGACTATCTCGGCGCCGAATCGCTGGCCCATTTCGAGGGCGTCCAGCGCGTGCTGCGCGACGCCGGCATTCCCTACACGATCAACCCGCGCCTGGTGCGTGGCCTCGATTACTACAACCTGACCGTCTTCGAGTGGGTCACCGACCGCCTCGGCGCGCAAGGCACGGTCTGTGCCGGCGGCCGCTACGACGGTCTGGTCGAGCAGCTCGGCGGCAAGGCGGCGCCGGCCTGTGGTTTCGCCATGGGCATCGAACGTCTGATCGCGCTGATCAAGGACGCCGGCGGCGAGCCAGCGGCCCCGGCGCCGGATGTCTATATGGTGCATCAGGGCGCGGCCGCCTCGCGCCTCGCTTTCCGCGTCGCCGAAGGGCTGCGCGACCAGGGCATTGCCGTGCTGCTGCATTGCGGCGGCGGCAGCTTCAAGTCGCAGATGAAGAAGGCCGACGGTAGCGGCGCGACCTTCGCGGTGATTATCGGCGATGACGAAGCGTCGACCGGGGAAGTCCAGCTGAAGCCGCTGCGCGAAGAAGGTGCGGCGCAACTGAAACTGAAAGTGGATGATCTGGCGGATGCCATCATCGGACAATTGATCGATTCGGACGAAGAGGAATAGGCACATGGCGCATTACGACCTCGAAGAACAGGAACAGATAGATTCCATCAAGACCTGGTGGAAAATGTACGGCAACCTGGTGAGCGGCGTGATTCTCGCCGGTTCGCTCGCGGTGATCGGCTGGCAGGGCTGGAACTGGTACCAGCGCACCCAGGCGGCACAGGCCTCGGCGATCTATGGTGTCCTTGAGCAGGCGGTGGCGGCGCGCGACGCGCAGCGGGTCAAGGCGGCGGCCGGTGAACTGGCCGAGAAATTCGGTGGCACCAGCTACGCGGCGCTGGGCGCCCTGGTTGCCGCCCGCCAGTCCTTCGAGGCGGGCGACCTGAAGACCGCCAAGGCCCAGTTGAGCTGGGCGGCCGACAAGGGCAAGGACGAGATCAAGGATCTGGCCCGCCTGCGGCTGGCCGCCGTGTTGCTCGACGAAAAGGCTTACGACGAAGCCCTGAAGCAACTGGAGTCGGCGCATGCCGCTGCCTTTGCCGCGCGCTTCCTCGAACTCAAGGGTGACGTGCTGGCGGCCCAGGGCAAAAAGCCCGAGGCGCGCACTGCCTATAAAGGTGCGCTGGACAAGGGCGAGGTCCATGAGGGCAGGGGCGGCGCTGGTCGCGAGCTGCTGCGGCAGAAACTCGAAAACCTCGGCGAGGCCGCATGATGTCGCGCCGCCTGCTCACCTTGCTGGCTGCGGCCAGCCTGCTCGTCGCCGGTTGCTCGACTTTCTCGGATGCCATCGACGCCATCAACCCGTTTGCTGCGTCAGGCCCGAAGATGGCACCGCTGACCGCGTTCGAAGCCAAGGTCAGTGTGCGTGACCTGTGGTCGACCAGCATCGGCAAGGCCGGGGACTACACTTTCACGCCGGCCGTGGTCGGCAACGCGGTCTATGTCGCCGCGCGCGACGGCACGATCAGCAAGCTGGTCGACGGGCGCGCCGAATGGTCGATCAAGGCCGGGCAGCCGCTCTCGGCGGGGGTTGGCGCCAACGCGCGGCTGGTCGTCGTCGCCACGGCCAAGGGCGATGTCCTGGCATTCTCCGCCGACGATGGCCAGCCGCGGTGGACCGCCAAGGTCACCAGCGAAGTGCTGGCCGCGCCGGCGGTCGGCGCGGAAGGCGTCGTCGTCAAGAGCGGCGACAATCGGGTGGTGCTGCTCGATGCCGGCGACGGCGGTCGCAAGTGGATCTACCAGCGTTCGACGCCGTCGCTCGCGCTGCGCAGTTCGGCGCCGCCGGTATTTGCCGATCGTTTCGTCTTCGTCGGTTTCCCGGGCGGCAAACTGGTCGCCCTCGCATTGCAGAATGGCGCACCGGTCTGGGAAGGCCCGGTGGCTTCGCCCAAGGGCGCGACTGAACTGGATCGCGTGGCCGATATCGTCAGCATGCCGGTGCTCGACGGGCGGCTGATTTGTGCGGTGGCTTTCCAGGGGCGCATCGCCTGTTTCGACATGGCGCAGGGCGGTACCCAGATTTGGGGACGTGATTTCTCGTCGGCGGCCGGGCTGGCGCTCGACAACCGCTTCCTGTTCGTGACCGATGACCGCGGCGCGGTGCATGCGCTGGACCGCAATTCGGGTGCCAGCCTGTGGAAGCAGGACAAGCTGCTCAACCGCCGCGTTTCCGGCCCGGCGGTCCAGCGCGGCGTGGTGGCCGTGGCCGATGGCGAGGGTATCGTCCATTTCCTGTCGCGCGAGGATGGCAGTTTCGTGGCGCGCCAGAAAATCGACGGCACGCGGGTGCGCACGCCGGTGCAGACGCTCGGTTCGGGCTTCCTGGTGCAGACCACCGGCGGTAGCGTCGTCGCGATCGAGGCTCAATGAAACCCACCCTGGTTCTGGTCGGGCGGCCCAATGTCGGAAAATCGACGCTGTTCAACCGGCTGACCCGGTCGCGCGACGCCATCGTCGCCGACCTGCCCGGCCTGACGCGCGACCGCCATTACGGCCATGGCAAGCTGGGGCGCAAGCCTTATCTGGTGGTCGATACCGGCGGTTTCGAACCGCTGGTCAAGGACGGCATCCTGCACGAAATGGCGCGCCAGACCGAGCAGGCGATTGCCGAAGCCGATGCCGTCATCTTCGTCGTCGATGGCCGCTCCGGCCTGACGCCGCACGACAAGGAAATTGCCAACATGTTGCGCCGGCTCGAGCGCCCGGTGTTTGTCGCGGTCAACAAGGCGGAAGGCATGAATTCCGGAATGGTCGAGGCGGATTTCCATGAACTCGGCCTCGGCGAGCCGAACGCCATCTCCGCCGCGCATGGCGAAGGCGTGCGCGGCCTGGTCGATCTGGCGCTCGAATCCTTTCCCGAGCCGGGCGAGGAAGAGGAGAAATCCGATGCGGTCCGCGTCGCTATCGTCGGCCGCCCGAACGTCGGCAAGTCGACGCTGATCAATACGCTGCTCGGCGAGGAACGCGTCATCGCCTTCGATGCGCCGGGCACGACGCGCGACTCGATCGAAATCGACTTCGAGCGTGGCGGCAAGAAATACGTGCTGGTCGATACGGCCGGCATGCGCAAGCGCGGCAAGGTGTTCGAGTCGATCGAGAAGTTTTCGGTGGTCAAGACGCTGCAGTCGATCGAAGACGCCAATGTCGTAATCCTGATGGTCGATGCCCAGGCCGACGTTTCCGACCAGGATGCGCATATCGCCGATTTCATCGTGCAATCCGGCCGCGCGCTGGTGGTCGCGGTCAACAAATGGGACGGCCTCGATGCCTACACCCGCGAGCAGACGCGGTTGATCCTGCAGCGCAAGCTCAAATTCCTCGATTTCGCGAAATTCCACTTCATTTCCGCGCGCGACAATATCGGTCTCGAAGCCATGTTCCGCTCGGTCGATGGGGCCTACGCGGCGGCCATGACCAAGATGTCCACGCCGCGCCTGGCGCGCGTTCTGATCGATGCGGTGGCCAAGCAGGCGCCGCCCAAGCACGGGGTATTCCGGCCCAAGCCGCGCTATGCCCACCAGGGCGGCTCCAATCCGCCGATCATCGTGGTGCATGGCAACGCGGTCGACCAGATCTCCGACAGCTACCGCCGCTATCTTGAACATACCTTCCGCGAGGCGTTCAAATTGCAGGGTACGCCCTTGCGGATCCAGTTCGTGACCAGCAAGAATCCTTTTGCGGACAAGGACAAGAAGTAAAAACCTTGGCGTCCCGATGCAATTTTCGGTACATTAGACAACTCATAACAACATACGTGGAGCTCCCCACCATGAGCAACAAAGGGCAATTGCTACAAGACCCCTTCCTTAACGCGCTTCGCCGAGAACACGTTCCCGTTTCGATTTATCTGGTGAACGGGATCAAATTGCAGGGCCAGGTCGAATCCTTCGATCAGTACGTCGTGCTGCTGAAGAACACGGTTACCCAGATGGTCTACAAGCACGCAATTTCCACCGTGGTTCCGGCGCGCCCGGTCAACCTCCAGCAAGAACAGGCGGCTGAATAATCACGTTCTGCCCCAAGGCCCGCCGCTCCGGCGGGTCTCTGATTCCCCGTTCCGGAAACCTCCATGATTGAACGACCCGCTGCCGGCGAACGCGCGGTGATCGTTCAGCTTGATTTCGGTCAGCCCGAGCTCGAGGACCAGCTGGAAGAGGTGCGTCTGCTGGCCGAGTCGGCGGGTGGCGTCGTGGTTGCCGAAGTGTGCGGCCGGCGCCACAGTCCTGACCCGAAAACCTTCGCCGGCAAGGGCAAGGTGCAGGAAATTGCGGCCATGCTCGCGGCTTGCGAATCCGATCTGGTGATCTTCAATCACGAGCTTTCACCGGCCCAGGAACGTAACCTTGAGCGCGAACTTCAATGTCGCGTGATCGACCGCACCAGTCTCATTCTCGACATCTTCGCCCTGCGCGCGGCCAGCGCCGAGGGCAAACTGCAGGTCGAACTCGCGCAACTGGAGCACCTGTCGACCCGACTGGTCCGTGGCTGGACTCACCTCGAGCGGCAGCGCGGCGGTATCGGCATGCGCGGTCCCGGCGAGAAGCAGCTCGAAACCGACCGCCGTCTGCTCGGCAATCGCGTCAAGCTGTTGAAGGACCGGCTGGAAAAGCTGTCGCGGCAGCGCGGCGTGCAACGCAAGGCGCGGATGCGCGGCGACGTGCTCAACGTTTCGCTGGTCGGCTACACCAATGCCGGCAAATCGACGCTGTTCAACGCCTTGACCCATGCCGGCGTCTTCGCTGCCAACCAGTTGTTCGCGACGCTGGATACGACCTCGCGCAAGCTGTGGATCGAGGGCGCGGGCAATATCGTCATCTCCGACACCGTCGGCTTCATTCGCGACTTGCCGCACTCGCTGGTCGACGCCTTCCATGCCACGCTGGAAGCCGCCACTGATGCCGACGTGCTGCTGCATGTCGTGGATAGCGCCAGCCATGCGCGCGACGAGCAGATGACGGAAGTTAACAAGGTACTGCAGGAGATTGGCGCCAACGACGTCAGGCAGCTGATCGTCTGGAACAAGATCGACCTGACCGAAGCCACGGCCGGCGTCGAGCGCGACGAATATGATAATATCGCGCGCGTTCGTCTCAGTGCGCGGTCAGGTGAGGGGCTCGAACTGTTGCGCGAATCCCTTGTCGAAATTTCCCGAGTAAAGGCTGAAATTCGCCAGAAAACTTTGGCGGTGGCCGCTCGTGATTCCCAACTGATTACATAAACCGATACTGATACCCAAAAAAATGATCCCGACATTAGGAATTTTCATGTCACTCAATGACCCGCAGTGGGGCAACCGTGGCGGTGACGACGGCGACAAGCCCAACAATGGTGGCGGTCCGCGCCGGCCTAACCAGGGGCCGCCCGACCTCGAAGAGTTGTGGCGCGACTTCAATCGCAAGCTGAACGGACTGTTCAGCAAGAAGGGCGGCGGTGGCAACAACGGCGGCGGCGACGGGCCGCGCCTGCCGCAGATCGATTTCAACCCGAAGTTCCTCGGCGGCGGGATTGGGCTGCTCGCCGCATTGGCAGTCGTCGTCTGGCTGGCTTCCGGCTTCTTTATCGTCGATGCCTCGCAACGCGGCATCGTGCTGCAGTTCGGAAAATACAAGGAAACCACGGCGCCGGGCCTGAACTGGCGTTTTCCATATCCGATCCAGTCGCACGAACTGGTCAATCTGACCGGCGTGCGCACGCTTGAAATCGGTTATCGCGGCAGTGCGCGCAATCAGGTCCTCAAGGAGGCGCTGATGTTGACCGATGATGAAAACATCGTAAACATCCAGTTTGCCGTCCAGTATTTCCTCAAGGATCCGGTCGAGTACGTATTCAACAATCGTTCACCCGATGAATCGGTAATGCAGGTGGCCGAAGCGGCAATCCGCGAAGTCGTCGGCAAGAGCACGATGAGTTTTGTGCTTTACGAGGGGCGTGAAGAGGTGTCTGCGCTGGCGGCTAAATTGATGCAGGATATCCTCGAACGTTACAAGGCCGGCATCGTGATTTCCCAGGTGGCCATGCAGAATGCGCAACCGCCCGAGCAGGTGCAGGCGGCCTTTGACGATGCCGTCAAGGCCTTTCAGGACAAGGAGCGGCAGAGAAATGAAGGCGAGGCCTATGCCAATGACGTCATTCCGCGCGCCCAGGGTGCAGCGTCTCGTCTGCGGGAAGAAGCCGCTGGCCACAAGCAACGCGTGATTTCGACTGCGGAAGGTGACGCCTCGCGTTTCAAGCAGGTCCAGACCGAATACGCCAAGGCGCCGGAAGTGACCCGGCAACGCATGTATCTGGAAACCATGCAGCAGATTTATGCCAATACCAGCAAGGTCATGGTCGATGCCAAGGGGCAAGGCAACCTGCTTTACCTGCCGCTCGACAAGTTGATGCAGGCCGCCGGTGCGGTGCCCGCCGCGCAAGCTGCGGGAACCGAAATAGCCCCGGCGCCTGTGGTGGCCAGACCACCCGCGCAAGCCCAGGCGGACGCACCGCCGCAACTGGATAGTTCGCTAAGCAATGCAGGTCGGCGAGAGCCCTCGTTGCGTTCGCGTGATCGGGAGAGCCGCTGATGAGCACACGTATCAATGCATTGCTTCTGGCCGCGGTCACCGTTCTGGTGGTCCTCGCCATGTCGATGTTTACCGTCGATCAACGCCAGTTCGCGATCGTCTTCCAGTTGGGTGAAGTCAAAAGGGTCATCGAACAACCGGGACTCTACTTCAAGATCCCGATGATCCAGAACGTGCGTTTTCTCGATAACCGCATCCTGCCCCTCGATAGCAACGAACTGGAACGTTTCATCACCTCGGAAAAGAAGAATTTGCTGGTCGACTCCTACGTCAAATGGCGCATTGTCGATCCCAAACTCTATTACATCTCGTTGGGTGGCGATGAGGCACGCGCCCGGACACGCCTGAATCAGACGATCAATGCCGGATTGCGCGAAGAGATTGGCCGGCGGACCGTGCACGAAGTCATTTCCGGCGAACGCGACAAGATCATGGCGGCAGTCAGCGAGCGGGCTGATGTCGATGCGCGCAAAATCGGCGTCCAGATCGTCGATGTGCGCTTGAAGCGTCTCGAACTCGCCAGCGAGGTCAGCGAAGCGGTTTACCGCCGGATGGAGGCCGAACGCAAGCGGGTCGCCAACGAGTTGCGCTCGCAGGGCTTTGCCGAATCGGAACAGATTCGTGCCGACGCCGATCGTCAGCGCGAAATCATCGTCGCCAATGCCTATCGCGATGCCCAGAAGGTCAAGGGTGAGGGCGATGCCAAAGCCACCTCGATCTACGGTCAGGCCTTCAGCGACAGTCCCGAGTTCTATACCTTCTATCGCAGCCTGGAAGCTTATCGCGGCAGCTTCAAGAGCAAGAACGACGTTCTGGTGCTGGAACCCAGTTCCGAATTCTTCAAGTACATGAAGGGCTCCGGGCGCGGGAACGACAAAGGTAAATGACCTCGACGCTGTTGCTGGCCTTCGCGCTGATGCTGGTGCTCGAAGGCCTGATGCCGTTCCTCGCCCCGGCGGCCTGGCGTGAAACTTTCCGCCGGCTCGTTCAACTCACGGACGGCCAGATTCGCTTCATCGGCCTGACCTCGATGATCATCGGTCTGGTCATGATCATGGTGTTCTCATGAACTGGCTGTTGCCCGAATACATCGCCGACGCGCTGCCGGCCGAGGCCGAGCGCATCGAGCGCCTGCGCCGCACCGTGCTCGATCATTTCCGCGGTCACGGTTTCGAGTTCGTCATGCCGCCGCTGCTGGAATATCTGGAGTCCTTGCTGACCGGCGCCGGGCAGGATCTCAAACTGCGTACCTTCAAGGTCGCCGACCAGCTTTCCGGCCGCACCATGGGGATCCGCGCCGACATCACGCCGCAGGCGGCACGGATCGACGCGCACCTGCTCAACCATCGCGGCGTTACCCGGCTGTGCTATTGCGACAGCGTCCTGCATACGCTGCCGGCGACCATTTCCGCCAGTCGCGAGCCGCTGCAGATCGGCGCCGAACTCTACGGCCATGCCGGCATCGCCGCCGATCTCGCCGTGATTCGTCTGATGGCGAGCGCCTTCGCGCGGATCAGTGTGCCGGTGAGCCGCATCGACCTCGGGCACGTCGGCATCTTTCGCGCGCTGGCCGAAGCGGCCGGACTGCCGCAGGAATCCGAGGAGGCCGTTCTCAACCTGCTGCGGGCCAAGGATGTTCCAGGTTTGATCGAATCCTGTGCTGATGTTCCGTCGCCTTACCGGGAAGCGCTTCTGCGTTTGCCGCAGTTGTACGGCGGCGTCGAGGTGCTCGACCGTGCGGCGACCGAATTGCCCGCGCTGCCGGCCATCACGGCGGCCCTCGAAGGCCTGCGTCACCTGGTGTCGGCGGCCGACCTGCCGTTCTCGATCGATCTTTCCGACCTGCGCGGTTATCATTACCACAATGGTGTCGTGTTCGCCGCCTACTGCCCGGATTATCCCGTAGCGATCGCGCTTGGTGGCCGCTACGACGGCGCCGGCAAGGCATTCGGACGGGCACGTCCGGCGACCGGGTTTTCGATGGATTTGCGCGAAGTGGCGCGCCTCGCGCCGGCCGGCAGGACGGACGGCGCCATCTTGGCGCCGCATGCCGCGCATGATGCAAAACTCGCAGCGCACATTGCGGCGCTGCGTGATCAGGGAGAGGTTGTCGTCGAACTGCTGCCGGGTGAAACTGCCTGCGAAGGGCCGGTTTGCGACAGAAAGCTCGTGCAGGTTGGCGAGCGTTGGATCATGGAAACAATACAAGAGGACTGAAAATGGCCAAGAATGTCATCGTGGTGGGTACCCAGTGGGGCGACGAGGGGAAGGGCAAGATCGTCGACTGGCTGACTGACCACGCCAAGGGAGTCGTGCGCTTTCAGGGCGGACACAATGCCGGCCACACACTGGTCGTCGGGGAACGGGTCTACAAGCTGAACCTGGTGCCCTCGGGCATCGTCCGTGACGGGGTGAAGTGCTACATCGGCAATGGCGTGGTGCTCGACATCCATCACCTGATTGCCGAAATCGCCGAACTGGAAAAGGGCGGTATCGATGTCCGCTCGCGCCTCCGGGTCAGCCCGGGCTGCTCGCTGATCCTGCCCTATCACTCGGCCCTCGACCGGGCGCGCGAAAGCGTCAAGGCCGAAGGCAAGAAAATCGGCACGACCGGCAAGGGCATCGGCCCGGCCTACGAGGACAAGGTGTCGCGGCGTGGTCTGCGCGTCTATGACCTGTTCCACCCGGAACGCTTTGCCGAGAAGCTGCAGGAGGTCATCGAATATCACAACTTCGCGCTGACCGAGTATTTCAAGGCGCCCGCGGTCGACTATCAGATGGTGCTCGATCAGGCGCTGGCCGATGCCGAGCAACTCCGGCCGCTGGTTGCCGACGTTTCCGCCGCACTCTACGAGGCCAACCAGGCTGGCGAGAACCTGCTGTTCGAGGGCGCGCAGGGCACCTTGCTCGATATCGATCACGGCACCTATCCCTTCGTCACTTCCTCCAACTGTGTCGCCGGCCAGGCGTCCGCCGGCACCGGCATCGGTCCCGGCATGCTGCATTACGTGCTGGGCATTACCAAGGCTTACTGTACCCGCGTCGGCGGCGGACCGTTCCCGAGCGAACTCGATATCGAGACGCCGGGCGTTCCGGGCTACCAGATGTCGCAGGTCGGCAAGGAATTCGGCACGGTCACCGGCCGCAAGCGCCGTTGCGGCTGGTTCGATGCCGCTGCCTTGCGTCGCTCGGGCCGCATCAACGGCCTCACCGGCCTCTGCATCACCAAGCTGGATGTCCTCGATGGTCTCGCGGAACTCAAGATCTGCAACAGCTACCGGCTGGATGGCAAGGTCATCGATCTGCTGCCCATCGGCGCCGACGAGGTCGCGCGCTGCGAGCCGATTTACGAAACGATGCCCGGCTGGTCGGAAACGACCTTCGGCGCCAAGCGCTGGGAAGACCTGCCGGCCAACGCCCAGGCCTACCTCAATCGTCTGGAAACGCTCTGTCAGGTGCCGATCGCCATCGTATCGACCGGCCCGGAGCGTGACGAAACCATCCTCCGCCAGCATCCCTTCAAGTAATTCCCGGGCGGGCGC
>Ga0209254_10002771_pt1 | contig 15984 bp, 12 predicted proteins | sample FrelakmetDIP11DI_FD_187148 | JGI IMG/M metagenome (GOLD analysis project Ga0209254, IMG submission 187148) | Freshwater lake sediment microbial communities from the University of Notre Dame, USA, for methane emissions studies - DIP11 DI (SPAdes)... | ecosystem: Environmental > Aquatic >... | reverse complement strand
TGTTTGGGGGACCACCCAAGCTCTTTTTGGATCTTTGAAATATCCATCGCGTACCGCCGGTCATGACCCGGTCGATCGGTTACGTATTTGATCAGAGACTTGTGAGGATTATCAGAGGGTGCAAGGACATCCAATGTGGAGCAAATATTCTCCACTATAACAATGTTTTCTGGTTGATTGCTTCCCCCGATATTGTAAGTTTCACCGGGGATACCTTTATCGAGGATCAGTGAAATGGCTTCGCAATGATCCTCGACATAGAGCCAATCGCGGATCTGCCTTCCATCTCCGTAAACCGGGATGGGTTTTCCAGACAGGGCGTTTGTGATCACCAGCGGGATCAGTTTTTCAGGGAATTGGTAGGGACCGTAATTGTTTGAGCAATTCGAAATTGTCACCGGTAAACCGTAGGAGTGGTGGTACGACCTGACTAAGTGATCGCTGGCAGCTTTTGAAGCAGCGTATGGAGAATTGGGTAAATAAGGAGATTTTTCTGAAAAAGCTGCTTCTCCCGGATCAAGCGAACCGAACACTTCGTCCGTGGAAATATGGTGAAAACGGAATGTTACATTTTGTACTGGTTTGGCGAAATGTCCTCTGGCGCATTCAAGTAAATTATAGGTTCCGATGATATTTGTTTCAATGAAGGACCGCGCGTTATCAATGGATCGATCGACATGAGTCTCAGCTGCGAAATGGACGATCGTATCGATCTGATATAGATGAAAAATGGAATCGATCATATCCCGGTCACAGATGTTACCTTTGATGAAGATGTATTGGCTGGGATCCGAAAGAGCATCCAGATTGTGCAGGTTTCCAGCATAGGTGAGGGCATCCAAATTAATGATCCGGATATCCCTATTCTTATGCAGCAAATGATGGATGAAATTGGCTCCGATGAACCCGGCTCCGCCAGTCACCAAAAGGTTCTTCATATCCTCTATTCGACCTCGATTCGTGACATTGAGTATAAACGGATTAGATTTTTTCTGCAATTTCCCAATTGTGGTAAAACATTTATAGAAAAATTATTGTATAATTATAGAAGTAAACGAGGCATCCGTAATCTTAATAAAATTAACCGGGTGCTGTGCAAGTTTGTAAGCCGGAAATGGACTACCTCCCAAGGGAGTTTTTGGGTTAGATTTGAAGGATTGGGTCGTATCAACACGAAAAAGAATGACCAGATACAAAAATGTTAAAAGCGATAACGACCATCATTGGATACAATTGTTTTTGAGATATAGATTCAATCCTTTGATTTAATTCTTCACGGTTTCCGGTTTGTACCAATTTGCACAGCCCAGGCGAAAAGCTTGCGAGGGCTGTGTTTTTGTTAATGGAACATCAAATTACTGCGATTAAGCCACAAAAGAGGAATCCCAACCGGGTCAATATTTTCCTGGACGGGGAATATGCATTTAGTCTGGCAATCATTGTCGCCACCTGGTTGAAGACCAATCAGGTGATTGATGATCGTAAGTTAGAGCAACTTCAGAATGCAGATTCCGAGGAGAAAGCTTTTCAAAGGGCTTTGAACTTCATCAGTTATCGGCCCAGATCGGAAGCGGAATTAAAAGCGAGACTTGAGAAAGCTGGCTTTTCATCTGACGTTGTAGAACGGACAAGAAATAGAATGAATGCGTCCGGTTTAATAGGGGATCAGGAGTTCTCAAGAATGTGGGTGGAGAATCGGGTCCACGCTCACCCACGCAGTCAACGAATGCTGGCTTTTGAGTTACAACGCAAGGGGGTTGACCAAAGTCATATCGATGAGGCTTTACTCACAGTTCCAGAGGACCAGGAACTTGCGTTGGCAGCTGGAAAGAATTACGCCCGCCGTCTGGAAAGAGCATCGCTGGAGGAATTCAGGAAACGATTGATGGGATTTCTCGCTCGCAAAGGTTTCCGATATGATGTAATCCTTCAGGTTATCCCGGCGATCTGGGCTGAAATTAACATAAAAAATGGAGCAGCAATGGGAGAAAAATCTAATGGGTAATTCGGTTTTAATCATCGTCATCGCAGCTGTGGCAGCAATAATCATAGGGTTTGTGGTCGGGAGGGTGATCGCGAACCGGATGGTTAAAGCAGAGCAGGCAAAACTTGACGAACAGATCAACCAGGCAAATGAAAAAGCCAGAACGATAGAACTCGAAGCGAGGGATAAGGGCTACAAAATCCAAAAAGAAGCCGAAGCTGAAGCCTCCCGGAGGCGCGAGGAGCTTTCACGCGAAGAGGAACGTTTGCAAAAACGCCGAACGGATCTCGATTTCCGTATTGAGAGATTGGAACAGCGGGAACAAACCCTGAATAAACGCCAAAGTGCTCTGGATAAACATGCCAATGAAGTGGATCAACTCTATGAACAGCAGATGATCGAATTACAACGTATCGGGCAGATGAGCATAGAAGAAGCCCGCGGTATCTTGCTGGCGGAAACGGAAAAAGACGCCCGCAATGATATGGCGAGGATTATCCGTCAGATCGAGTCGGAGGCCAGGCAGGATGGCGAAAAACGTGCACGTGAACTTGTTGCTGAAGCGATTCAGCGGGTTGCGTCTGATCATGTCGCATCGGTGACAACCTCGGTTGTCATCCTTCCCAACGAAGAAATGAAGGGACGAATTGTAGGCCGAAACGGGCGCAACATTCGCGCTTTTGAGCAGGCTGCAGGGGTGGATGTAATTGTGGACGATACACCGGAAGCAGTAACGGTTTCCTGCTTTGACCCTGTCCGCCGTGAAATTGCAAGACGATCGCTGGAACGATTAATCCAGGATGGACGTATCCACCCGGCACATATTGAAAAGATCCTCGGAGAAGAAGAGCGCAATGTGGAACGGGATATCATCGAGGCAGGCGAACAGGCAGCATTTGAAGCCGGAGTTGCCGGATTGCATCCTGAGATCACGAAAATCCTTGGCAGGTTAAAATATCGAACATCTTACGGGCAGAATCAACTAGCTCACGCAGTGGAATGTGCCAAACTTTCAGCTTTGCTGGCTGCAGAATTGGGTGCGAATGTAGAAATCGCGAAAGCCGGTGGTCTACTTCACGATCTAGGCAAGGCGATGGACTTCAACACAGAAGGTACCCATGCTTCCATCGGGGCGGAATTTGCCAAACGTCACGGGGTAAATGCCCAGGTGGTCAACTGTATTTCCTCGCACCACCACGAGACAGAACAGGATAGCGTGGAAGCGATCATCGTCGAATCCGCAGATGCTATCTCTGGCGCCCGGCCTGGAGCCCGCCGCGAAGACCTTGAGCAGTATATCAAACGGCTGCGCGCACTTGAAGATATCGCCAATTCCTTCAAGGGCGTCAGCCAGACATATGCCATCCAGGCGGGTCGCGAAGTGCGAATCATCGTCCGTCCGGAGGAAATCGATGACCTGGCTTCCACAAGGTTGGCTCGGGATATCGCCAAGAAGATCGAAGAAACAATGCAGTACCCGGGGCAGATTAAAGTAACTGTGATTCGGGAGACGCGATCCATTGAATTTGCGAAGTAATCTAAAAACAAATAATAAATCAAGAGAACCCATTCGGGTTCTTTTGATTTTATATGAACGGGTTCATTTTCATCTCATCCGCAACTGTTGTAGCCGGTCCATGGCCACTCAACAAACGGGTCTCCGGCGGCAGGGTAAGGATCTTCTCATCGATTGAATGGTAGAGCAGGTTGGAATCACCATCCGGAAGGTCTGTCCGACCAACCCCGCGGAAAAAGATCAGATCTCCAGTGAAAACCACCTTGATATCCGGGATATAAAAAACCAGGTGACCGGGAGTATGCCCTGGGGTTAAGACTGCTTGGATGCGCGTATTTCTTAATTCAAGAATATCTCTGTCTTCGAGGTATTCATCCGGAATTGGTAGTTTCGGGAGAATAAAACCGAAGCGATTGGCTTCCCCCTTTCGATTCCAAAGGGGTATCTCCAACCGGTGGATCGCGACAATGGGATGGGGGGAAACGCTCGATACCAGGTCTGGTACCCCGGCGATGTGGTCAAAGTGGGCGTGGGTAAGGAGAATATAGCGAAGGTTCAGGCCAAGATCTTCAAGCATTGAGCGGATGGGAGTAGGATTAAAAGACGGATCTATCACCACTGCTTCTTTTGATTCGATGTCAAATAGAAGATATGAGTTGTTTCCCAAAGCACCGAGGATGAAGGATTCTATCCTAGTCAACGATTCAGGCATCCACTGAAAACCCTTCCTTTTGAATCCGCGGCAGCAGGTTGTAATTCACCGCGATGGAAATGAGGGTGAGAAATAAAGAAACCGAAAACATCAAAGAAGGTTCCAAGGAATAAAGCAGCCCGGCAAGAGCAGGTGCAAGAATCACTGCAAGGCTGGCAGTTGTCTCTATCATTCCGAAGAAAATACCCACCCGGGCGGGATGAATTAGGGGGCGGGAAAAACCTACCAGCATGGTTCGGCTCAACCTGTAGCCTGCCAACATAAAATATCCAAACCCGTACCAGGCCATCCCCGTGCCTTTCCAAAGGGTGAGCGCAAAAACGCAAATCATCGCCTGTCCCACCAGAACTCCCCAATATGCTTTCAAGCTGCCGAGGATCAACATAGCAAGGGTGTTTCCTATACCTGCAATAGTCCCGAGGAGTCCTATTTGGGTTGTATCCAATCCCTGCTGGTTCTGGAGGTAATTAGGGGTGAGCGGTTGAGGAAGGTAGAGGACGAAAACGGTGATAAAGATCAGGACGAGGAAACCCAAAAACCGGGTATTTTTCAAGATTCCCACTTTTTGTGCTGGATGATCGTGATGATCCACAGGTAATGGGCGAATAAAAAAAATGATGACTGTTGAGATAATAAAAATTCCTGCAGAATAAAGGTAGATCCGCTGCAATCCATACCGGGAGGCGATCAAACCGCCCAGAAAGGGACCGGCGATCATTCCGGTGCTGAACAAACCTCCTGAAAAAGTCAGCGCTCTTTCGGGGCTTAATCTACCCCGCGCGCGGGTTACATAGCTATTCAACGGCACGACACCAAATGAGGTCATGTAATATAACCAGATGCCAATGATAAAAACATTCAGGGAATGAGCAGCAGCCAGTAACCAGGTGGCGAGTGTTCCCACTCCCCAGGAAATCCACATGATCGTCCGTGGACCAAACCTATCCGAGAGGATTCCAGCTGGAATTTGGGTGAGGGCTGCAGCCAGCCCAATACCGGCATACACACCTCCAATTATTATTGGACTTGCTCCCATATCCTGCAGGGAGAGGGGAATAAAGTAAAAGAATAGCCCTTCGCCAAATCCCCAGAAAAATAGAGATACGGTTACAAGCAGCAGATCTCGGGTCATAATCAGAGAGTTAAACGGCGGATAAAATCTGATGCAGAATTGAAGACGATTTCGCGATCGGGTTCGCGGGGAATGACATGCCCGCTGTTCTCCACCCACAGCTTTGTCTTATCAACTGATCCGATATGTCCGTAGATTCCATCCAGACTGGCTGGTGAAACCACCTGATCAAGACGGGATTGGACCAGCAGCGCGGGTACCTTCACCTGGGGAAGTACATTCTGCAATTCCTTAATTGCCTTGATAACCTCCATCATTGAGCGTGAGGGTGTGAAAGGAAGAGCGACGTGGTTATTTTTTGCTTCTTGATCGTGGAAATCATCCTCACCTTTTTTCATCTTCGGCTGCAAAAACGACATGATGCTTGCAAAATGAATTCGAGGGTCATTGGGAAGACCGTATGGGGTAGACATAGCCACAACCGCTTTAAGAGTGTACCTTGACGCAGCGATAAGGCTGAGGACCCCGCCCAGGGAAAGGCCAATGGCAATCTGGTTTTGGGTGCAGCCTTGTAGAATATTCAACCCATCCTCAACTGATGCAAGCCAATCTAACCAGCGGGTACGGGCCAGGTCTTCGGGTGTAGTGGCATGCCCGGCGAGACGGATGCCGAGAACTGTATGACCCTCCTTCACTAGATGATCCCCAAACCAGGTCATTTCTTTGGGAGTGCCGGTGAATCCGTGAACAAGCAGACATCCGATCTTGCCACCGGGATGGAAAAATGGCTCAGCGGTTGGGATGATCAAGTTCTGGGACATAACTGCTCCACTTTATTAGCCGAGAATTCGTAGCTCGCGGGGGAGGCTGCTAAGGGTCTCCGCTCCATTTGAGGTGATGACGATATTATCTTCAACACGCACGCCATTCCTGCCCGGGAGATAAATACCCGGTTCAATTGTGAACACCATCCCAGGTTTCAGAACCAGGCTATTCTCGCCGAATATGTAAGGAGGCTCATGGCCTTCCAATCCTATCCCGTGACCGGTGCGGTGGGTGAAGTATTCGCCATATCCGCTTGCCTGGATGACTTTGCGGGCAGCCAGGTCAACCTCACCGGCATTGATACCCGGGCGGCAGGCTGCTCTTCCTGCTGTATTCGCCTCTGCTGTAACAGCGGCGATCTGTTTGAATTCTTGATCCACATCTCCAACGGCAAAGGTACGGGTGAGATCGGAAACATATCCGTTAAAAACCGCTCCCCAGTCAATTACCAGCAAGTCGCCGTTTACGAGTTTACGTCCAGATGGTTCAGCATGCGGGTTGGCGGAGTTCGGTCCCCCGGATACAATAGGTTGGAAGGCCATATTGAGGTCTGATCCAGCCCGGATTAGCTGCAGGCTGAGTTCGGTGAAGATTTCTTTCTCGGTCACGCCTATATGGATAAAAGGCAGGGTGGACGTGAGCGCAGTTTCAGCGATTTTCACCGCTTGGCGAATTGATGAAATTTCATCGGCATCTTTGCAGATGCGCCACTCGCTGAGCTGGGGTGAAGCATCCGGAAATGAAGCATCTGGCAGTGCGGATTGAAGGAAATTCATTTCCAGTGCGCGCAGGCAGGTAGGTTCAATCCCTACACTGCATTTCTTCATCCCAAGAAAATCAACTGCTTTTCGAAAGCTTTCCACCCAGGTGGCAGGATTATCACCATAAGGGAAAGATACCACCTGGATGGGCATTTCCTTCATTTTGAGCATTTCAAGAGCTGGAAGCACCAGGGCAGGTGTTCCGGATCGTGGAATGAAGAGCACGACCGGGCGTTCCATGAGGTGAAAATGGAAACCGGATAGGTGATATAAACTGGCGCCCGGGTTAAGTACCAGGGCGTCCTGATCGGATTCTGAAAGGATACTTTTAAGGCGGTCGAGTCGGTGCTGGGTCAATGATATCTCCTGCCGGAATTATAACCGAGCTCGGTAAGCCAGTATTCACCGTGGTCGCGGGCAAGATATTTTGCGTCAATCAGCTCACGACGGAGGGTGACGAAATCTTCGAAATAGGTTTTCAGAATTTCATTTACCTCCTTTTCGGTGTAGTGAACATCGATCTGAAAGGATTTGATAATGAAATCCAAAAGGACATCCGCCTTTTTACGCTGTACAGGGATAGCCTTGATCTTCCCGTCAGAGCTGACAAAATCATTGATCACCTTGCGATCGTAGGCGTCGACATCCACATCTACAGCCAGAGCGGGAAGCGTTTCATGAGCCAGGAGCTTGCGTGACATATCTTCTAGGATGGCGGTCTCAAGAGAGTAAATGCTGTAATAACTTTCCGCTCGGGCTGAAACCAGACCAGCCTCAGATAACCTTGAAAGGTGATGCGAGACTGTGGAGGAACTTATTCCGAGCTGGCTGGCAAGCTGCTCGACCGTGGAAGGGTGGTTGGCCAGAAGACCGATGATTTTAAGACGGTTGGCATCAGCAAGGGCTTTAAAGAACATCAACAAAGCCACAGAAGATTCGGAAGGGTCCATTTCTGCCTTCATAACTAAATAGATAACTATCGAACTAAATATACAACGATGGATATAAATTGACAAGGGTTGAGATGGTTTAGGAGAAAGGAAATAATATATTTAGAAGTTTAATGGGATCTGAAGGATTGAATAGTAATCATTTATCGATTTTGGGTTTATTCAGGATTCAAATTTTCAGTAATCCCATCGATGCTTGACATCCCCATTTCCATCGGGTAAAATCGGTTCGTAAGTGAACATGGGCCTGTAGCGCAGTTGGGAGCGCGCTTCAATCGCACTGAAGAGGCCGGGGGTTCGACTCCCCCCAGGTCCACTGGTTACAGACTCGAAAATCAAGGGCCCATAGCGCAGTTGGGAGCGCGCCTCAATGGCATTGAGGAGGCCGGGAGTTCGAACCTCCCTGGGTCCACCTGAAAAAGCAAACCAGGAGTAGTAAGCCATCCGCCAGAAAGCCGGGTGAAGAAATGAAAATCCGGCAGGCGTTCGCGGAACGCAAAGGCCTAACTCGCCTGGCAGTCTTAAAATGACAAGCTGTTGTGGTGAAAGAATAGTAACCACAACCGGGAAAGCCCGTTATCGCTGACCTGAGTGGTCCGGATTAATCCGGGCAAACAGGGTGGCACCGCGGATCAGAAATCCGTCCCTGTGCGGGACGGAATTTTCTTTTAAATTCGAGGAGAATCGACATGGAAGACACCAAAACACCACAATACAACCCTGCTGTAATCGAAAATAAGTGGCAGCAGCGTTGGGATGCCGAGAAACTCTATGAATCGAATATCGATTTAAATCATCCGAAATACTATGCTCTGACCATGCTCCCATATCCCTCCGGTGATCTCCATATCGGGCACTGGTATGCAATAGCGCCTTCCGACGCCCGCGCCCGTTTTAAGCGCATGCAAGGGTACAACGTCCTGTTCCCAATAGGTTTCGACGCGTTCGGGCTGCCGGCGGAAAACGCAGCGATTCAACGCAATATTCATCCGCGTGAATGGACGTATCAAAATATCAAAAAGATGCGGAAGCAGTTGCGGACTATGGGGGCAATGTTTGACTGGAGGCGTGAAATGGTAAGTTCTGACCCGGAATATTACCGCTGGACGCAGTGGTTTTTTACCCAGTTGTATAAAAACAGCCTCGCTTACCGTAAAGCCGCGGCTGTGGATTGGTGTCCGACCTGCAATACAACCCTGGCGCGGGAACAGGTTTGGGGAGATGACCGCCATTGTGAACGTGATGGAACCCCTGTGATTAAAAAGAATCTGGTACAGTGGTTTTTCAGGATCACGAATTATATTGAAGAGCTCTTACAATATTCTGGAATCGATTGGCCTGAAAGAGTCAGGGTGCTCCAAACGAACTGGATAGGGCGCTCTGATGGCGCTTTGGTGAAATTTGTGACTGAGTATCAAGATGAGTTGGAGGTTTTTACCACCCGGCCAGATACCTTGTGGGGGGTAACCTTCATGGTGCTGGCACCTGAGCATCCGCTGGTCGATAAATTAACCACTTCCGAACAGAAGGAAAAGGTAGAGACATATAAAAAAGAGACCTCGCGGCAATCAGACATTCAGCGCGAGGCTGCCGATAAGGAGAAGTCCGGTGTTTTCACCGGATCTTATGCCATCAACCCGGTTGATGGAGAACGTATCCCAGTCTGGATTGCGGATTATGTGCTGATGACCTATGGGACGGGTGCCATCATGGCGGTTCCCGCCCACGATCAGCGCGATTTTGAGTTTGCCAGGAAATTCAACCTACCCGTGAAGATCGTTATCGGGAAAGCAGATGATCATATTAGAGAACCTGATATGACAGAAGCTCTTCCGGCAATGGGCACCATGGTTAATTCCGGGGAATTGAGCGGAACACCCGGAGAAAGTGCATTTAGAAAAGCAGTCGAATTTGTGGAGAAAAAAGGGATTGGGAAAGCCACCGCGAATTTCAGGTTACGCGATTGGTTGATTTCACGACAGCGATACTGGGGAGCACCAATACCGATTATCTACTGCCAGGATTGCGGAGAGGTTCCGGTTCCCGACGATCAGCTTCCTGTGTTGCTACCGGATGATATCGAATGGAAACCCACAGGGGAAAGTCCACTTAAATTGCACCCCACATGGCGTTTTACCAATTGCCCGAGATGTGGAAAAGCAGCCGAACGGGAAACAGATACCATGGATACTTTCATGTGTTCCTCCTGGTATCACCTGCGGTATTTGAGTGCCCATTATGATCTTGGTCCGTTTGATCCTGTGGAATATGAATACTGGATGCCGGTGGATATCTACACCGGTGGGATTGAACATGCCACCATGCATTTGCTTTATACCCGGTTCTTCCACAAAGCACTTCGGGATTTGAATATCACGAATGGAAATGAGCCAATGATGATGCTGCGCAACCAGGGTATGGTTTTAGGGGAGGATCATGAGAAGATGTCCAAGCGAAGTGGTAACACCGTCCCGCCGGATAAAATTGTAGCAAAATATGGTGCTGACACGGTCCGGGCTTATTTAATGTTCTTTTCAAGGTGGGACCAAGGCGGTCCCTGGAGTTACTCGGGTATCGAGGGCACCAGCCGATGGATGAACCGGGTTTGGAGCATCCTGCTTGAACCAGGGCCGGTTGGAAAAGCGGATGAAAATGCCACGCGGGAGTTACGTCGTAAGGTGCACCAGACTTTGCGATCAGTATCACACGATTATGAGGAAGTGGAATTTAACACGATCATTTCCTCGTTGATGGAATTGTTGAATGAAATGCAACGATTTAAACAACAAGGGCTTTGGGGTTCTCCAGCCTGGAACGAAGCGGTGGAGATCTATTTGAAGATGTTAGCTCCAGTTGCCACTCATATGAGCGAGGAGATTTGGGCAATTCTCGGCAAACATTTTTCTATACACACGCAGCGATGGCCATTGGTGGATGAGGAAGCTGCAAAAGACGATGAGATCACCCTGGTCGTGCAGGTGAATGGGAAAGTCCGTGATCGCTTGACCGTATCAGCGAACATAAGTGAGGAGGATGCAAAAGCGAAAGCCCTTGGTTGCGAAGGTGCTGTGAAAGCGCTGGAGGGCAGGCAGTCAAAACAGGTGATTTATGTTAAAGGCAGGTTGGTCAATATCGTTGGTTAATTGTAGATTTATATGATTGGAAAGGTATATGTGAAACATGCGCATTGAAGACTGCAATTGGATGGATGTGGAGAATTACCTCAAGAAGGACGACCGAATTATGTTGATCTTGGGGGCTACCGAGCAGCACGGCTATCTCAGTCTGGCGAGTGATACGCGAATCCCGGTAGCCATCTCAGATGCTGCCAGCCAGCGCAGTGGAGTGCTGGTTGCACCTGCGCTCGCATTTGGAGTTTCCCCGTATTTCTTATCCTACCCGGGAACTATCAGCATCCGCGTTTCGGTCTACGTGGAGTTCATCAAGGATATCATCCGCAGCTTGCATGGGCATGGTTTCCGGCGTTTCCTGGCTGTCAACGGACATGGCGGCAATACACCTGCCAGCGGAGCTCTTTATGAGCTTGCTAATGAGCTTGAAGGAACCAAAATGGCCTGGTATTCCTGGTGGACAACTGATTCCATGAAAAAAATCGCGGAAACTCACAATCTGCCCACCCACCATGCCAACTGGATGGAAGCATTCAAATTCACCCGGGTAGCAGACTTACCGGATGGCAATAAAATCCCGGTGGAGATCAAAGGGCTTAACAATACTCGCGAGCACCGTGAAATACTGGGTGATGGTGTCTATGGAGGACCTTACTTCGCAGATGACGCGATTATGGAGGAGATACTGGCTGCTGCAGTTTCAGACGCTCTGATAGCTCTGAAGTTTGAGTGACTTAGGGTCAAATCTTAAATAGGAGCTGATTCGGCTCCTATTTAGTTTAATTGACTTTTCCTGAAGATTCCATGAAAATGGAAAGGATGAATACTCACACTAGGCTTATTCGGGAAGCCGCGATAGGGAAACTCCTTCTGGTAGGGACCATCCTTCTCAGCATATTCAGCGTAGGATTGTTGCTTGCCCAAGCTGCTGGTACCAGCATAGTTATCGCGGGTGTTTTCCTCTCCGGGAAAACATTAGAAGATGTCACTCCAATTTTATTAATCATGGCGGGGTTGATTTTTGCTCGCGGATTCATCGGGTGGGGAATAGAAATCACATCAGCTGCACTGGCGGTGAAGGTAAAAAAAGATTTGCGAAACCTGACTATTGAAAAAATTTTTCGACTTGGCCCTGCTTATCTTCAAGGTGAACGGAGCGGGGAACTGACCGGGACGATCACACAGGGTATTGAAACAATTGATACATATTTCTCACAATTCATTCCTCAGGTCGTTCTTGCTGCGTTGATCCCATTGGTGATCCTGCTGGTTGTCTTCCCGGAGGACTGGATCTCCGGAATGATCCTGCTGCTCACGGCTCCATTGATCCCCTTTTTTTTATACCTGATCGGTAAGGCAACCGAAAGGGTTACAGCCAGACAGTTCGAGACGCTTAGTTGGATGAGCGCATTCTTTCTGGATACCTTTTATGGGTTGGCAACCCTGAGGATGTTCGGGAAAAGCAGTCAAAGGTTGGAGGAGGTCAAACAGGTAAATGAGGAATACCGGGACGCAACAATGACCGTCCTGAGGGTAACTTTTGTATCTGCGTTGACTCTTGAACTAGTTGGCACAATCAGCACTGCACTTGTTGCGGTCCAGATCGGATTACGGTTGCTGCATGGTGGAATTCCCTTCGACCAGGCACTTTTTATCCTAATAATTACCCCTGAGTTTTACCTTCCATTGCGTAACCTGGGTTTACGATTCCATGCGGCTATGAATGGGTTGAATAGCGCTAAACGGATTTTCGCGATCCTTGATCTTCCTGAGATTCGTACCAAAAGTGAGACAATTTATCCAACAATAGGGCGAATCAGGAAATTTGAGAATGGAATCGAGATCAATCTTAAAAATATTGATTACCGCCACCCGGAGCGAAACCTGGCGGCATTGGATGGGGTGAATTTTACGATACCCCCTGGAAAAATCACTGCCTTGGTAGGAGCGAGCGGGGCAGGGAAGACCACCTTGACACAACTTCTGCTTGGCTTCATCGAACCAGATTGTGGTTCGATCCTGGTAAATGGAGAACCTCTAAATAAAATTCCGCTGGATGAATGGAGACGGCAGATTACCTGGGTACCCCAGCAGGCGACCCTCTTCCAGGATACCATTTTAGCCAACCTGTTGATCGCAAATCCGGATGCGGATATGCACGCGGTGGAAGAATCAGCCCGGAAAGCAGAAATATTTGACCTAATTATTAGTTTGCCTGAGGGGTTTTTGACCCGGGTCGGGGAAGGCGGAGCGCGATTCAGCGGAGGTGAAAGGAATCGCCTGGCGCTGGCCCGGGCATTTCTGAGGAAATCTGCAATGGTTATCCTGGATGAGCCCACCGCCCAACTGGATACAGCCCTTGAAAACCGGTTGGAAGCTGCTATCCGGGTACTATGTAAGGGAAAAACGGTACTGCTAATCGGCCACCGCATGAACACAATCCGTAAAGCTGACAGGGTAGTGGCGCTTTCCGGCGGCAGGCTGGAGGCTGTAGTTACTCCCGGGGAGTATTTCAAGTCGTACCAAACAGGTCTTTCCATCAGACCCTTTGAGGAAGGATCAGGATGAGAACCCTGTTGAGACTATTGAGTTTCTCGCGCCCGGTATGGAGAGGGATGGCACTTTCGCTAATTCTTTCCATATTAACCATCACATGCTCAATTGGTTTGATGGGAACATCTGCCTACCTGATTTCTTCTGCCGCGCTTCAGCCATCGATCGCAACCCTGCAGGTGGCAATCGTTGGGGTACGCTTTTTTGGGATCGGACGGGGAGTTTTCCGATACCTCGAAAGGCTGGCTTCCCATTCGGTTAATTTGAAACTTCTTGCCGAGATCCGTTTATGGGTTTACCGGAAACTCGAACCGCTTGTTCCAGCCAGGACCTTGAAACAAACCAGTGGAGATATCCTGGCGATACTTACCGCGGATATTGACACCCTGGAGAACCTGTATGTGCGGGTAATGGCACCTCCGATTACCGCAGTATTTATCGCTGCAGGGATGTTTGTATTTCTAGGTTCAATTAACAAACAATTGGGAATTATCCTCGTGATTGGAATGTTAATTGGAGGGGGAATCCTTCCATTGATGGTCTTAAAATTGACCAAAAATCCTGGAAGCAAATTCATTGAAAAGAGAGCTGAACTGAATTCTTTAGTGACGTCCACTCTCCAGGGTGCCGGGGAATTGGTCGTTTTTGGAGCTGAGATTCGGCAAAAATCAGTCATCATGAAGGTTTCTGATCAATTCGGTAAAGCGCAGATGAGGCTGGCTGGGATTAATGGTTTTGGATCAGGAAGCATGATCTGGATATTAAATTTCACCATATTGGCAATTCTAGCTACAGCCGTAACACTGGTGACCAGCGGAGCTTTAAACGGGGTTCTGCTGGCGGTAATAGTCTTGATGACTGCGGCAAGTTTTGAAGCCATAATTCCATTGATTTTGAGTGGCCATCAGTTGGAGCCTGCCCTTGCAGCTGGAAGGCGGATCTTTACCTTGACAGATTCTGAGCCTGCAGTTCTGGAACCAGTAAAACCTGTTTCTTTACCAAAATATTATGATATGGAAATTTCCAGACTCTCCTTCAACTATCCCGACGTGAGAAAAACTATACTGTCTGACTTTACTCTTTCCATCCCCGAAGGGAAACATGTCGCGATCGTAGGACCGAGCGGCAGCGGAAAAAGTACTTTCGTAAACCTGCTTGGCAGAATTTGGGATTATCCATCAGGTTCGATTCGGCTGGGTGGAATGGAAGTAAAAAAGATGAGGTCAGAGGATACTTGGCAGAAGATCTCATTGCTGGCGCAAAATCCGGTGATTCTGACCGATACCCTGCGGAGAAATCTCGAAATTGGGAAAAAGGAAGCCAGTGATGGAGAAATGATCGCAGCATTGGAGATGGTTCAGATGGGTGGCTGGTTCGCTGGTCTTCCGAAAGGATTGGAAAGTTGGCTCGGAGAAAGAGGTGCCAGGATGAGCGCCGGCGAACGTCAGAGGCTAGCTATCGCGAGAATGAATTTACGGAATTGTCCTGTACAGATATACGATGAACCGACCGCAAACCTGGATATGAAAACAGAAAAGGATATTCTGGATCTGGTGCTTGGGATTTCAGGTCAAAGGACCATCATCTGGGTTACCCACCGGCTTGTCGGTTTGGAAAAGATGGATGAGATCGTATTCATTGAAAAGGGAAGAATTCTTGAAAGGGGTAAGCAGTCTGATCTGTTAAATCAAGGTGGTCAATTCGTCAGGTATTTCGAAATCCAGAATGAATGGCTGGATGACTCGTTAATTGGGGATATCTAAATTTGTACTGCCTTATGGATCATATCCCGGGGAATTGCCCCTTCGCGTAGAATGCGGATTTCCGGTTGGCAGCAATCCACAACTGTTGAAGGAACACCGCCGGGGCAAGCACCACCATCCAGTATTAGGGCGATCTTCCCGGTAAGTTGGATCTGCACATCCTGTGCGTTCTTTGCATCCGTTTGACCGGAAAGGTTGGCAGATGTCGTTGCAAGCGGCCCCAGCGACTTAAGGAGTGAAAGGGCGAAAGGATGATCCGGCATGCGGATACCGATGGTTGCATTCGGGGAAATATTGCCAGGCAACCCGGGAGTGATCGGCACAACCAGGGTAAGAGCACCCGGCCAAAATCGGGCGGCGAGGTGTTGAGCTGTATTTGAAAAACCTTTAGTTACCTGTTCAATCTGGTCCACCGATCCAACCAGGATTGCGACCGCTTTATTAAAATCTCGACCTTTCGCAAGAAATATTTTTTCAATCGCAGTCGAATTAAATGGGGAGGAAGATAGACCATAGACGGTATCGGTCGGATATGCTATTAATTCGCCATTCGCTATGAATACTCTTGCGGTTTCGATCGAATCCGAATCTGAAGTGAGCAGGGTAATGGTCTCCATTTTAAATCTCCATTATTGAAACTCTACTCTAAGGACTCTCGGATGGTTTGAAAGGTCGGAAAGAATAGATGAAACCGCATCCGGGATTATTCTCCGGGTC
>Ga0209254_10002770_pt1 | contig 15988 bp, 18 predicted proteins | sample FrelakmetDIP11DI_FD_187148 | JGI IMG/M metagenome (GOLD analysis project Ga0209254, IMG submission 187148) | Freshwater lake sediment microbial communities from the University of Notre Dame, USA, for methane emissions studies - DIP11 DI (SPAdes)... | ecosystem: Environmental > Aquatic >... | reverse complement strand
CGCTCCCACAGGGGGCGATCTCCGCCTGACCGGGACAGCCGATGTCCGTAGCCGCCGACGCCGCCGACGCAGCCGCCGCACACGCCGAGCGCGTGCTCGCACGCCTGCGCGCCGAGATCGCGGCCAATGGCCCGCTCGACTTCGAGCGCTTCATGGAACTGGCATTGCATGCGCCTGGCCTCGGCTACTACAGCGCTGGCGCGGCGAAGTTCGGCCCCGGGGGCGACTTCGTCACCGCGTCCGAACTCGGCGATGTCTATGCGCGCTGCATCGCACATGCCATTGCGCCGGCACTGCGCGTTACCGCCGGCGAAATGCTCGAGATCGGCGCCGGCAGCGGCGCCTTCGCCACCGACGTACTGGCCGAGCTTGAGCGCCAAGGAGCGCTCCCCACGCGCTACCGGATCCTCGAAACCAGCGCCGACCTGCGCCAACGACAGGCCGCGCAACTTCACGAGCGCGTGCCAGGGCTCGCGTCGCGCGTGTCGTGGCTCGATGCGCCGCCGCACGAGCCCTGGCACGGCGTGCTCTTCGCCAACGAGGTGATCGATGCCCTGCCGGTGCGGCGCTTCGTCATGCAGGGCGACGGCCGCGTCGACGCCGAAGCCGTGGACGTCGACGGCAGCGGTGCATTGTTCCGCCGCGACGTGCCGGCCGACGCCGCGCTGGCGCAGGCAGCCATCGAGCTCGAAACTCAATCCGGACCGTGGCCGCGCCCGTACCGCTCCGAATGGAACGCGCTGCTGCCGGCCTGGATCGCGACCGTTACCGCGAGCCTCGCCCGCGGCCTCGTGCTGCTGGTCGACTATGGTCACCCGCGCCACGAGTACTACGCGCCAGCGCGTCGCGACGGCACCCTGCGCGGCTTCCATCGCCATCGCGTGGTCGCGGATCCACTCGCGGCGCCGGGCCTGATGGACCTCACTGCCTCGGTCGATTTCAGCGCCGTGGCGCAGGCCGGCCTCGATGCGGGACTCGTGCTCGGAGGCTATGCCTCGCAGGCGGCGCTCCTGCTCGCGAACGGGCTGCCGCAGATCCTCGCCGCGGCAGACCCGTCCGATGCACGCGCGCTCGCGCGGCTCGCGGCGCAGGTCAAGACACTCACCCTGCCGGGCGAGATGGGCGAACGCTTCGCCGCCATCACATTCCTGCGTGGGCTCGATGCGACACTCTCGCCGCTGGCTGGCATCGACCAGCGCCATCGACTGCAGGTTCCGCTGCCGCCATGACCCCGTCGTCCCGGAATTCACCCGGCGCGTCCTACCGCCCCCTGCGCCGCCTGGGCGCCTGGCGCCTGCTCGGTGCGCTGGCCATCGTCCTGACCCTCGTGGTGTCGCTGGTGCCGATGCCCAAGCCGCCGGTCCACGTCGAGCACAGCGACAAGCTCGAACACTTCCTGACCTACTTCGCGCTGGCGGCGTGGTACGTGCAGCTGGTGGTGAACCGGCAAGCGCTGGCGTGGCACGCCGCCGCACTCGCGCTGCTGGGCGCCGCGATCGAGATCGCGCAGGGATTCACCACCTGGCGCGAGCCCGACTGGTGGGACCTGGGCGCGAACCTTGCGGGTGTCGCGGCGGGGGCGCTGCTCTACGCCACGCCCTTGCGCAACGTGCTCGCGCGCGTCGACGGAACCCGGAATGACCGAGCCGCGCGCCTGTAGGAGTGCATCCTTTGCGCGCCCGAGGCCTATCGCGCGCAGAGCGCGCTCCTGCAAAGCCGGCTCTGTAGGAGCGCGCTCTGCGCGCGATAGGCCTCGGTCGCGCAAAGGATGCGCTCCTACAACAACAGCGCGCGGCCTCAGGCTGCGTCGAGCCGCGGCTCGTGCACCAGTTCCAGCTTGAGGCCATCGGGATCGGCGACGAACAGCGCGTAGTAGCCCGGCGTGTAGTCGTACTCGGCCGGCGCGTCGAGGATGCGCACGCCGGCGGCGCGCAGGTGCAGGTGCAGCGCGTCGACCTCGGCGCGACTGCCGACATGGAATGCAAGGTGATGGAATCCGGGCGCGCGGCGATCGTGCGCCTGGGGGCTGGCCGCGCGATGCAACCCGATGCTGAAGGCCGGCCCCCGACCGCGCCAGGCCCAGGCCGGCACGTTGCCGACGTAGACTTGGTCGCGCACGTAGCCCAGGCGACCGAGAAGGTCGTCGTAGAAGGCGACCGAGCGCTCGAGGTCGCTGGTCGTCAGGTCCAGGTGGTTGGGCAGGCCGGTCCAGGGCATGGCGTCAGGGCTCGCGCGCGGGATCGTCGGGCGGCAGCACGGCGTTGAACTCCGGGCGCCGCTTCCACGCCGGGATCGGCGCGGTCACGCCCGCGCAGGGCACGTAGGGCGAGCGCTCCACGATTTCCATCCTATGCAGGTAGCGCGGGCAATTGGGGAAGATCGCGTCCGCCGTCACCCGCACCACCAGCTGTGCGCCGATGAACGCCGCGCGCAGCGGATCGTCCTCCACCACCGTCGCGCGCCCGTTCACGCGCAGTCGCCGCGGGCTCTCGAAGTCGATGAACAACAGGCCCACGTGCGGATTGAGCAGCGCGTTGCCCAGGCTCTTGTACATGCCGTTGCCGTCATAGCTCGGGAACGCCAGCGTGCGTTCGTCGACCACGCGCACGAAGCCCGGGTCGCCGCCCTTGTACGAGCAATCGGGATGGCCGTCGGCGTCGGCCGTGGCAAGGAAGAAGCAGCGTTGCGCCGCGATGAAGGCGCGGTCCTCGTCGGTGAAGGCCTGCCGGGCCAGGGTCTCGGCCAGACGGTCGGCCAGCGCGCGGGTGCGGAAGCGATCCTGCAGCCGGCGCGAGCCTTGGTGGTACATGGGGATGTCGGCCATGACCAACTCCACCGCGCGCAGGCGCGGGGCAGATGCGACACGCGGGAGTCTACGCCGCCGTGCCGCCCCGACGCAGGCGTATCACCTCAATTTGCCGCGTCGAACTCCACCACCTGGCGCAGGCACTCGCCGCGCGCCAGCCGGTCGAAGCCGGCGTTGATCTGGTCCAGCTTCAGACGTGGCCGTGGAGGTCGTTGTCCTTCCAGCGCGTGGTGATCGGCTGGAAGTGCGGGTAGGCGTCGCGCGCGGACGCGGTGGATCCGCTCATCGGGACACGGGCCTCCGCGCCCGGCGGCGGGGTGGCGGTGGCGCCAGCCAGTCGCGCAGGCGCTGGTAGACCCGCGGATCGTCGAGCAGGTCGAAGTGGCTGGCGCCGGTGGCGATCCACTGCCGCGCGCGCGGGATGCGCAGCGCATGGCGCTTGTCGGCGTGGCGGCCCAGCGCGCTGGCGACCGGCACCAGGCCATCGCCGACCCAGGCATCGGCCAGCGCGCCTGGCTGCTCGCGCCGGGTCGCCGCCACCGCGTGGCTGCGCACCGCGGTCGGCAGCGGCACCGGCGTGCGCGCGTCGGCCGCGTGCGTGTCTTCCAGGGATTGCCAGTCCGCGTCGAGCAGGTTGCCATGGCGCAGGTCGCGGATGCCGGCGCTGCGCAGGCCGCCGAGGCGCGCGAAGGGCGCGGTGTAGGCGGTCAGGCGCAGCAGGCGGTCGAAGCCGTTGCCGACGCGCTCCGCCGGTGCGCCGTGGTGCGGCGAGCCCAGGAACACCAGGCTGTCGAGTGCGCCCAGCCAGGCTTGCCCTTCCTGCCGCGCGACATGGCAGGCGCTGCGCGCCACCAGTCCGCCCATGCTGTGGCCGACCACGCTCAGGCGTTCGAGCGGCACCGGCCACGCCGCGACCAGCGCATCGAGCAGCGCGGCGAACTCGCGGCCATTGGTCGAGATGCGCCGTCCGCTGTTGTAGTGCAGGTACAGCGCGGTGCAGCCGAGGTCGCGCGACAGCGCCGCGCCGTGGTCGTGATCGTTGCGCCGCCAGTGGAGGTCGTTCATGCACAGGCCGTGCACCAGCACCACGACGTGGCGGGCCGGCTTGCCGATGCGGGCCGCCAGGGCCTGTGCTTCGAGTTCCAGCGCCTTGCCCTCGTGGCGCAGGCGCATGCGGATCGCGAGCGGGTTGTCGCTGGCATCGAGGTGGTCGCCGACCACGCCGTTGAGCACCGCGCGCAGCGCCTCGGCGCCCGTGGTCTCCGCCGCCACGCTGCCCGGCGGCAGGGCCAACGCGAAGTCGATGCCGCGACCGACCAGGCCGGCCACGCCACGCACGCTGCGGTAGACGAAGCCGGTCAGGCCACGGGTGGTGCGCGGCGGCGCGCGCTCGAACACGCCGGCGAGCCCGCTGATGGTGCCGTGCAAGTCCTCGGCCACGCGCGACGCGCCGGTGACGGCATCAATGCCCAGGCGTGCATAGCCCGCCAGCTGCCGAGCCCGGGTCAAGCGGCCATCCCGCGCCCGGTCGCGGGCTCGTTCCAGCGCTTCGCGCGACGGAAGGTGCCGAGGTCGTCGAAGCGCACGCCCATCTCGCGCATCACGCGGCGTGCCTTGGCCGTGGTGGCCTGGCGCCGCTCGAACGGTGTTTCGACGACGACATGGCGGATCGCACCGGTGGGCTCGTGGGCGGTGATGCTATCGAGCCTTGCTGCCGACACTCGTGGGCCCGGGCCAACTGGTGACCGCGCCGCGCCCAAGGGCTATGCCGCCGCCGCGATCTTGCGCACCGCGGCCAGCGCGAGGTCGACTTCCTCTGGCGTGTTCATCAGGCCGGCGGCGAGGCGCGCGTAGCTCACCGCGTACGGGCTGGCGCTGCCGATCACGCGCTGTGCGAGCAGGTCGTGGGCGACCTCGGCGGCCGTCTTGCCCTTGACCTCGAAGCAGCACAAGCCGGCCGAGAGCGCCGGGTCGCGCGGCGTGCGCAGGGTCACGCCCGGAATCTCGACCAAGCCGTCCTTGCAGCGCTGGTTGAGCTCGCGGATGCGCGCGGCTACGCGCGCGCGCCCGATCTGCTGGTGCATCGCGAAGGCCGCGCCGGCCGCCCACGCGTGCTCGAAGGCATGGAAGCCGCCGGGCGTGACCTGCGCGGCAACGGTCTGGCCTTTGGGGGCGCGCTCCTCGGCCCAGGCGTTGTACAGCTCGTTGTCGGAGAAGGTCGGCAGCAGCGGCCGTAGCCGCGCCCAGTTCTCCGCTCGCGCCCACAGGAAGCCGGTGCCGCGCGGCGCGAACATCCACTTGTGGGTGCCGGCGCAGAAGTAGTCGCAACCCAGCGTGGCGATGGTCTCGTCGACCGCGCCGATGGCGTGCACACCGTCGAGCACGACCAGCACGCGCTTGGCCTCGTCGCGGCCGGCGTTGATCTCGGCCACGGCGGCGGTGATCTCGCGCACCGGCAGGCGGATGCCGCTGGCCGAGTGCACCCAGGTGATGCCCAGCACGCGGGTGTTGGGCCGGATCGCGGCGCGGATGCGGCCGACGATGCCGTCCACGGTCGCGTCCTGCGATTCGTCGAACAGCGCGATGCGGCGCGTGCTGGCGCCGTTGCGCTCGGTCGACAGGCGGATCGCCTCGTGGTGCACGTAGTGGTCGTGCGTGGTGGCGAGGATCTCGTCGCCCGGGCCGATCCTGAGCCCGTGGTAGACCAGCGACAGCGAGGCCGTGGTGCTGCTGGTGAGCGCGATCTCGTTGGCCGCGCCGCCGATGTAGTTCGCGATTTCGCCGCAGACCTTGATCTCGAGGTTGCGGCTCTCGTCCTCGAACAGGCCGCGCTCGACCACCAGGAAGGGATTGTCGTCGAGCGCGTCGCGCAGCGCGTCGATCGCCGCGCGCACCGGCGCCGGGTGCGAGGCGAGGAAAAAGCCGGAGAAGTGCAGGTAGTCCGGGCTCAGGCGGAACTGCTTGCGCACCGCATCCCAGGTATCGAGCGCCGGCATGGCGGGCGTGCGCGCGGCGACCTCGGCCAGCAGGCGGCCCGGCATCAGCGCGGCGCCCAGCGCGGCCGCGCTGGTTCCCAGGAATCCACGGCGTGCAGGGTTCATCGGGCGGCTCCGGCAGGGTAGGTGCGGAGAGCGTACAACGCGGCGCGGCGCGGCGGCTGGCGCCGCCGAGGCGGTCCACGCCGTGAGCCGCTCGCGACGCGCTGGCCGGCAGCGCGGCGCCCTCCCACCCGACTGTCGCCATTCCTGCAACCGCGACCCTATGATGGCGCCCGGACTACGGGAGACGAACGTGAGACAGACCCACCTTGCCGGCCTGGTGCTGGCCCTGGCCGCTAGCGCCGCCGCCGCGGGCACGCCCGCGCAGGACGCCAGCGCGCGCGAGATCTACGCCCGCGTCGTCGCCATGCGCACCGCCGAGGGCCACGGCCAGACCCCGGCGATGGTGGCCTACCTGAGCGAGATACTGACTCGCGCCGGCGTGCCGGCGAGCGACATCGCCACGCTCGACGTCGGCGAGGCACGCGCCATGGTCGTGCGCGTCCCCGGGCGCGAGCCCGGCCGGCCGATCCTGTTCTCGGCGCACATGGACGTGGTGGACGCGCGGCCCGAGGAGTGGGAACGCAGCCCCTTCGAACTGATCGAGGAGGACGGGGCGTTCTACGGCCGCGGCACCATGGACAACAAGGCCGGCGTGACCGCGATGATGGCCACGATCCTGCGCCTGCGGGCCGAGGGGCTCCGGCCCCGCCGCGACCTCGTCTTCGCCTTCGTCGCCGACGAGGAGACCGGGATGCTGACGACCGAAGCCATCGCCGCGCACGCATGGGTCCGCGACGCCGAATTCGCGATCAACACCGATGCCGGCGGCGGCCTGCTCGACGACCGCACCGGCAAACCGCTGATCTACCTGGTGCAGGGCGCCGAGAAGACCTACGCCACCTTCGACCTGACCGTGCGCAATCGCGGCGGGCACAGCTCGCGGCCGCGTGCGGACAATGCGATCTACCAGTTGGCGCGTGCGCTGGGCAAGGTCGAGGCCTATCGCTTCCCGGTGATGTCGAACGCGCTCACGCGCTCGTACCTCGACGAGGTGGGCAAGACCCAGGAAGGCGAGAAAGGCGCGATCCTGCGCCGCTTCGCCGCCGATCCCGATGACGCCGCGGCAGCCGATGCGCTGGCGCAATCACCGGAGTTCGTCGGCACCACGCGCACCACCTGCGTGGCCACGATGCTCGAGGCCGGCCATGCCGAGAATGCGCTGCCGCAGACCGCGACGGCCGCGGTCAACTGCCGGATCTTCCCCGGCGTGGAAGTGGAAGCCGTGCGCGAGGCGCTCGCCGCGGCGATCGCCGATCCGCAGGTGAAGATCACCACGCGCGATGCGCCCAAGGCCAGCCCGGTCTCGGAGATGCGGCCCGACGTCATGCGCGCCATCGGCCACGCCGTGCACGCCGTATACCCCGGCCTGCCGATCGTGCCCTACCTCGAATCGGGCGGCACCGACGGCAAGGTCTACCGCACCGCCGGCATCCCGACCTACGCCAGCTCGGGCCTGTTCTCCAAGCCCACCGAGATGTACGCGCACGGCCTCAACGAGCGCCTGCCGGTCAAGTCCTTCCACGAAGGACTCGAGCATGTCTACCGGCTGGCGGTGGAGCTGGGCGGGGCCGAGCCCGGGCCCTGAGGGGACGGCAGCCGCTACCCTCCCGCCGGCGACCCTCTCGACGCAGCCACCTGCTTCCGTAGGAGCCCACTCCGTGGGCGACCGCGGCCCACCGATCAGCGGCGCCGCACGATCCCGGCGACATGGCGTCGCTGGTCGCCCACGGAGTGGGCTCCTACCGCGGATCCCACCGCTGCCAGCGGAGCGAGAACCGCGTCCGCTTGCGGGCCGGGGCGCTGCGCTAGCATCGCGGCGTGCCCAAGTCGCCGCGATGAACGCCGAATCCGCCGAGACCGCCCTTCCCCTGCCCGAAATCGCGGGCTACCGCGTGCTGCGCCGGCTCGGCCAGGGCGGCATGGCCGAGGTCTACCTCGCGATCCAGCTCTCGCTGCAGCGCGAGGTCGCGATCAAGCTGCTGGCGCTGGAGAACGCGGTCTCCGACGAACTGGCGCAGCGCTTCGAGCGCGAGGCACGCACCATCGCCCGGCTCGACCACCCGCACATCGTCGGCATCCACGAGGTCGGGCGTTCCAGCACCGGCCTGCCGTACTACACCATGCCGTACCTGCCCAACGGCGACCTCGGTCGCCGTCGCCTGCGCGGCGACTCGCGCGCAGTGCTGGCGGTGCTGCGCGCGCTGGTCGATGCGCTGGCCTACGCGCACGCGCACGGCGTGGTGCACCGCGACGTCAAGCCCGACAACGTGCTGTTCGACAAGAACGACCGCCCGCTGCTGACCGACTTCGGCATCGCGCTGGCCACCACGATCGACCACGACCACCGCGTGACCGAGCGCGGACGCACGCTGGGCTCCTCGGGTTACATGAGCCCGGAACAGGCGCGCGGCAGCGATGTCGATGCGCGCGCCGACCTCTACAGCCTGGGCGTCGTGTGCCATGAGCTCCTCACCGGCGAACTGCCCTTCCAGGGCAGCGACGCACTGTCGATGGCAATGGCGCACGTCGAGGACCCGGTGCCGCGGCTGCCGGCGGCGCTCGCCGCATGGCAACCCTTCCTCGACCGCGCGATGGCCAAGTCGCCGAACGACCGCTTCCAGGATGCAGCCGAGATGCGCGCGGGGCTCGATGCGGTGGAGCGCGCCCTCGACGCGCCGCCCGCTCCGGCGCGCCGCAGCTGGCGTCCGCTCCTGCTCGGCGTGCTGGCCCTGGCCTTGCTGGCCGCGTCCTGGCGCTTCGTTCCGGACTGGCGGCTTGCGCCGGCGGGTGGCGCCGACGCACCCGCACCGCTCACGCCGGCCGTGCGGCCCGCAGTCGATCCGGCCGCGCGTACCGCGGCCCTGGCAAGCGCCGCGGAGGCGCTGGCGGCCGGACGCGTGATCGAGCCCGACGGTGGTGCCGCCGAACGCTATCTGTCCCTGCTGCAGAACGATCCCATGGACGAGGATGCGCGCGCCGGCCTCGACCGCAGTCTGGTCGCGGCCGCCGAGCAGGCCGGGCGCGAGATCGGGCGCGGCCGCGGCACGGAGGCGGCGCGGATCTTCGACGCCGGCTACGCGATCGCCCAGCGCAGTGCCATTCCGGACTATCCGGCGTGGGCGGATTTCGAACGCCGCTATGGTGTCGCGCTGGTGGCGGCGCTGGACCAGGCGGCGCAGCGTGGCGACGCGAAGCGCGGCCAGTCGCTCGCGCCAGCGGTCGAGCGCGCGGCCGGCAACGATGCGGCGGTTGCCGCCGCGGCGCGTCGCCTCGCGTCAGCGCGCGCCGCCGGCTCGATCAAGCAGGACGCCGGCGGACCCCGCATGACCTGGTTCCCGCCGGTGATCGGCACGCAGAGCATCGAGCGCGGCTTCGATCTCGCGCTCACCGAGGTCACGCGCGACGAGTACGCGGCCTTCGTGCGCGACACCGGCCACGCTTCGGCCCGCTGCCGCGACGGCAACAACCCGATCGCGATGCTGCGCTCGCGCGACTGGCAGGACCCCGGTTTCGAGCAGGCCGGCAATGAGCCCGTGGTCTGCGTCGCCAGCACCGACGCAATCGCGTATGCCGGCTGGATCGCGCGCCGCACCGGTGCGCGCTATCGCCTGCCCACGCGCGCGCAATGGCGACACGCCGCGGTCGCCGCGAACACGCAAGGCAGTGCCTGCGCGCTCGGCAACCTCTACGACAACAGCGGTCGGCGCCTGAGCCTCGCCTATCGCTACGACTGCGACGATGGCCACGCGCAGCTGGCCCCGGTCGGCAGCTACCGCGCCGGCGCCCTGGGCGTGCGCGACCTGGTCGGCAATGCGCGCGAATGGCTGGCCGACTGCGTGCGCCGCGGCCCCGAGGCCTGCGCCGAACGCGCCGTCGCCGGCAGTTCCTTCCGCGACGGCGAGCGCAAGCCCCTGCTGCCCAGCGACCGCACGAACGCCGCCGATACCGGCGCACCCGACATCGGGTTTCGCCTCGTGCGCGAAGTCGACGACTGAACCAGGCTCGCCCCGCTCAGGCAGCCAAGGGCCCGCGCGCGCGGACGTGCTTCTCGATGTCGCGCCTGGTCGGTAGCGTCTTCAGGTCGTGGTTCGCCTGCAGTAACAGCCACGATGCGGCGTCACCGCCGAAGTACCTTGCCAGCCGGGCTGCCGTGTCGGCGGAGACGCTGCGGCGTTCCTTGACGATCTCGTGGACACGCGTCGCCGGGACGCCCAACGCGACAGACAGCGCATTCACGCTCAAACCCAGCGGTACCAGGAAATCCTCGCGCAGGATCTCACCGGGATGTACAGGTCGCATGCGATCAACAGGAAGGCTCATCGATCACTCCGTGCACCTGAACGACGGGATCATGCACGGAGTGCATTACGTTGCGCGTAATGCAACAACCGGCAGCGGCCCCAGCTGCAGCAGGTCCCAGCGGTTGCCGTAGAGGTCCTCGAACACCACCACGGTGCCGTAGGCCTCGGTGCGCGGCGCCTCGGCGAAGCGCACGCCTTGCGCGCGCATCGCTTCGTAGTCGCGCCAGAAGTCGTCGGTGCGCAGGAAGAAGCCGACCCGGCCGCCGGTCTGGTTGCCGATGCGGCTGGCCTGTTCCGCGCCGCTGGCCTGCGCCAGCAGCAGTTGCACGCCGCTGCCGCCCGGGGGCGCCACCACCACCCAGCGCTTGCCTTCGCCGCGCGGCGAATCCTCGACGCAGGCGAATCCGAGGCAACGCGTGTACCAGGCCAGTGCCTCGTCGTAGTCGCGCACCACCAGGGCCACGGTTGCGATCGATAGGGTCATGTCTTCGCCAGCCTCATTCGGTTGCCGGCACCGCGCGCGCCCGGCGCGCCAACAGCAGCAAGGCCGCCGCCAGCGAGATCGCCAGGATCGCGCCGATCGACACCGTGCCGGTCGCACCCACCCCGGCGCCGAACCAGTGCCCGCTGGCGACCAGCAGCGCCAGCGCCAGACCCAATCGCGCCGCCTCCAGCACCAGCAGGCGCAACCGGCCCTGCAGCAGGCCGCACACGCTCCACAGCGAGACGCAGACCCAGGCCACCGCGAGCAGGCGGTCGGCGGACGCCAGCGTGTCCTCCACGGCCAGCACATGCGTCGCCGCGAGCACGACCAGCAGGAACTGCACGAACGCGTAGGTGCCGATGGCCGACGCGACCTGCGGCGCGTACTTGCGCCGCGCCTCGATCCGGAACGGCGGCTTCGGATCGCTGGCTTCGAGGTCGGCGGGACGCCATCCGGGCGGCGCCAGCCATACGCGCAGCTTGTCGCGCCAGCGCTCCGTGCGCCACGAATCGCGCGCCAGCGCCGTATAGACCTCCAGGTTCGCCCACAGCGGATCGAAGCTGCGCAGCGGCGCGCGCGTGCCGTACACGACAGGTTCGCGCGCATCCTCCTCGACGAAGGTCCCGAACATCCGGTCCCACAGGATCAGGATCCCGCCGTAGTTGCGGTCGAGGTACCGCTCGTTGACGCCATGGTGCACGCGATGGTTCGAGGGCGAGGCGAACACGCGGTCGAACCAGCCCAGGCGGCCGATCTGCTCGGTGTGGATCCAGTACTGGTACAGGAGATCGATCAGCGCGGCCACCCCGAAGGCCAGCGGCGGGAATCCCAGCAGCGCCATCGGCAGGTAGAACGCCCAGCCGAACACGAAGCTGGTGCCGGTCTGACGCAACGCGGTGCCGAGGTTGAACTCCTCGCTCTGGTGGTGCACCACGTGCGAGGCCCACAGCACGCCCACGCGATGGCTCGCCCGGTGCTGCCAGTAGTAGCAGAAGTCGTAGGCGACCACGGCCGCGATCCAGGTCCACGCCGAATCCAGCGGCAGCGTGGCCAGCCGAATCCACTCGTACGCCAGCACGTAAAGGCCGAAGAACACCGCCTTCGAGTAGATCCCCAGCATCTGCGACAGCGAGCCGAGTCCCACGCTGGTGACCGTATCGCCGAGGCGGTAGGTATCCGAGCGGCGCGCTCGCGCCACTGCCCACTCGATGCCCATGAGCAGGAAGAACACCGGGATCGCGTAGACGATGGGATTCAGGGGCGGCCTCGCCGGTTGCCGGTCCAGTGCGTCGCGATGGCAGCGTACACGGCGGCACGCGCCGCGCGCAGCAATCGTGCCATGGCGTTCATGTCGCCGGCTTGTCCTTCCTTCCGGCCGCGGCGTGCGCGGCGCAATCGCCGGCCACTCCTGCGCTGATCAGTTCGGCCAGGCGCCGCACGCCCGGGCCGGCCGCTTCGCGGTCGGCATGCACGAGGTACATGTCGACCGCGCGCTCGCTGCCCTCGACCAGCGGCAGCGGCCGCAGCATGCCATTGGCGAGCTCTTCGCGGATCTTGTCCTCCGGGTACCAGGAGAAACCATAGCCGGCGCGCGCGGCGATGATCGAAGTCGACATGTTGCTCACCGTCCAGCGCTGCTTGGCCTCGAGGAAGGCCGAGCGCGAGGTGCGCTGGCTGCCGGTGTCGCGCACCACCAGTTGGCGGTGCGCGCGCAGGTCGCGCAGGGTCAGCGGTCGGCCGAGCTGGTGCAGCGCGTGCTGCGGGTGCGCCGCCAGCACCAGCGGCATGCGCATGAGCAGATCGCCGAGGAAACCCGGCGGCACCTGCGGCGTGATCGCGAGGTCGACCTTGCCCTGCACCAGCGCCTCGGTGGTGCCGTCGCGCACCGATTCGACCAGCTCGATGCGGGTCTGCGGGCTCTCGCTGCCGAAGCGGGCGAGGATGTCGAGCGTGAGCCAGGTCGGGAACAGGATCTCGACCGCCAGCCCGATCTCGGCCTCCCATCCCGCGGACAGCGTGCGCGCCGAGTGCTCGACGCTGGTGGCTTCGTCGAGCAGCGCCCGCGCGCGGCGATAGAGCATCTGCCCGGTCGGCGTGAGCACGGCCTTGCGGCCGCGGATCTCGAACACCTTCACGTCCAGCAGGCGCTCGAGCTTCTGCACCGCATAGGTCACCGCGGACTGGCTCTTGTGCAGGCTCTCGGCGGCGCGGGCGTAACCATCGGTGTCGACCACGGCCACGAGCGCCTGCCATTGTTCCAATGAAATCCGCGGGTTGGGCACTATACATCCATGGAATCGATTGCTCAGGCCAGCATTTTGCGCTTTTTTATCTGTCTGGCAAATACGTAAATGGCCGCACCCCAAGACCGAGGTGTGCCATGCGTACCCTGTTGCAGCTCAACACCAGCCTGTATTCGACCGCCGGACAGTCCAGCCAGCTGGCCCAGCGCTACGTGGACGAGTGGACGGCGCAGCATGCGGACGGCGCCGTGATCGTGCGCGACCTCGCTGCCGACCCGGTGCCGCACTTGAGCGCCGAGCGCTTCGCCGCCTTCAACACCGCGCCTGCCGCGCGCAGCGGCGAGCAGCAGCTGGTGGTCGACTACTCGGATCGCCTGATCGAGGAACTGCGTCGCGCCGACACCGTCGTGATCGGCCTGCCGATGTACAACTTCGGCGTGCCCTCCACGCTCAAGGCCTACTTCGACCACGTCGCGCGCGCCAACGTGACCTTCAAGTACACGGAAACGGGCCCGGTGGGCCTGCTCACCGGCAAGAAGGTGTACGTGTTCGCCACCCGCGGCGGCGCCTACGCGGGCACGCCGATGGATTCGCAGACGGACTACGTGCGCCAGTTCCTCGGCTTCATCGGCCTCAAGGACGTCGAGTTCGTGTACGCCGAGGGCCTGGCGATGGGTACGCGGCGCGAGACTTCGCTGGTGCAGGCGCGCGAGGCGGTCGACCGCCTGCAGGCGCAGCAGCGCATCGCCGCCTGATCCGCAGCGGCACGCGCCCGCGATTCGCCATGCCTTGCCCGACCCGCGCCCGCGCGCGGGCCGGGCGCGGGCCGCAGCCGCAACCAGCATGGCTTCCGTCCGATGCGACGACGGGAGACGAGGATGCGCGGGTCGATGCTGCGGTGGATGGCCGGTGGGATGTGGATCGCGATGTGGCTCGCGCCGACGCAAGCCATCGCAGGCTCGGCGCCAGCGCCCTTCCGCGAAGTGGAAGTCTGCTTCGTGCTCGACACCACCGGCTCGATGGCGAACCTGATCAAGGCCGCCCGCGACAAGATCTGGTTCATCGCCAACGAGATCGTGTCCGCGCCCTCGAAGCCGGCGGTGAAGCTGTGCCTGCTGGGCTTCCGCGACCGCGAGGACGCTTACGTTACAAGGCACACCAAACTCACGGCCGACGTCGACCGCATCTACGCGGAACTCGCGCAGTTCCAGGCCGAAGGCGGCGGCGACACCCCCGAAGCCGTGAACCAGGCCCTGCGCGAGGCCATCGACGCCAGCGGCTGGTCGCAACGCGACGAGGTGCTCAAGCTCATCTTCCTGGTCGGCGACGCGCCGCCCAAGACCTACGCGGGCGAGCCGCAATACCCCGAACTGGCCGCGCGTGCCGCCGCGCGCGGCATCGTCATCAACCCGGTGCTGTGCGGCGAGGACGACGAGACGCGCCGTACCTGGGACGCGATCGCCAAGCTCGCGCATGGCCGTGGCGCCGCGATCGGCGATGCCTCGCGCGTGGAGCGCATCATCACGCCAATGGACCAGGATCTGGCGGCGCTCAACCAGCGCATCGGGCGCACGCTGGTGCCTTACGGCAGCGAGACGGTGCGTGCGGAGACCGAGGCCAAGCAGAAGAGCGCCGAGGGCATGGATGACATCGGCGTGTCCGACCGGCTGGCGTTCAATGCGGCGACTGGCCGCACGGTGCAGGGCGGCGGGGACCTCATCGACGCGCTGGATCGCAACGAACTGGCCACCGGCGCAATCGACCGCTCGCGATTGCCGGAAGGCCTGCGCAGCATGACCGAGCCTGAACTGCTGGCCGCGCTGCAGACGCGCCGCGACGAGCGTGCGGCGCTACGTCGCGTGATCGACGCGCTGGTCGTGGAGCGCCGCGAGTACATCGAGGCGCGTCGCAAGGGTGGCCCGCAAGGCTTCGATGCGGTGGTGTCCGACACCATCCGCGGGCAGCTCGAGCGCCGGTGACGGGCGTAGTCAGCGCGAACTGCCTGTTGTTCCGCTCATTGACTGGCTTGCAGCATCGCCGCCATGCGCTGATGGATGAGATTGATCGCCTTGAGCGGTCGCAGCATCACCTTGAATTCCACGATGCGTCCCGCCTCGTTCCACTTGATGATGTCCACACCGTTGACCAGGACACCATCGATCTCGGTTTCGAACTCGAGCATCGCGTCCGTGACGCCGACGATCTCGCGCACGTAGCGAAAGCCCGGGTTGAAGAACACCTCGAATGCCGCCGCCAGGTACATCGCCGTGACCGCCTTGCCCCGTTGCGGCGCGTGCACGACGGGTGACAGGAACACCGCGTCTGCATCGAGCAGCGCGTCGAGCCCGCGCGGGTTCCGGTCGTTGACGAGTCGATGCCAGGCTTCGATGGGATGCTCTGTCACGCGATTCTCCCGAACCAAGCCGCACCGTGGCGTCTGCTTGAAGGAACTTTCAGGTCTGGGGCTTGCCGCGACGGAAAGCGCTGCGCCTGAGAAGGCGCTCGGTACGCATTGCATGAACAACGAATACGCGCTTTCCGTCAAAGCGATAGAAGATGCGGCACGGAGGTTCAATGATCTGGCGGTAGCGAGTACGCGACCCAAGTTCTCGTGGTCGACTACCACTCTGTGGATGATCGACCAGTTGTCGAATGCGCTGCACGACGCGCTGGACCAGATCCCGCGCAGCAGCCGGGTTCTCCAATGCGATGTAGTCGCCTATGGCCTCCAGGTCTGCAATGGCAGGTTCTGTCCAGACTACCTGAGCCATTTGGCCAAGCGCTTCTCGGCCTGCGCCTGGGTCAAAGTCCGGCCCTCCGCAACAGCCATCTCCCCGCGCGCGATGCCCTCAAGGACGGTCATGCGCTCCAACTGGAGTTGATAGGTCTCGACGTCCACGAGGTAGGCGCTTGGCAAGCCATGCTGCGTGATCAGAATGGGCTTCTTCTCGCGTACGACGTCGGCGATAAGGTCCGTTGCCTGCCGCTTGAGGGTAGTGACGAGTTCAGTGCGCATGAAGTGACACTATAGTATCACTTGCGACAGATCAACT
>Ga0209254_10002769_pt1 | contig 15989 bp, 12 predicted proteins | sample FrelakmetDIP11DI_FD_187148 | JGI IMG/M metagenome (GOLD analysis project Ga0209254, IMG submission 187148) | Freshwater lake sediment microbial communities from the University of Notre Dame, USA, for methane emissions studies - DIP11 DI (SPAdes)... | ecosystem: Environmental > Aquatic >... | reverse complement strand
GCACCTCCACGTCCGACGGCGCGTGCCAGAGCCCAAAGCCCACGGCACCAGCGACGAAAGTCGTGAGCACCAACACGACCTCGTCTGTCTCTGAGGCGGGCGGTGTCGGCGACACGCTTGCGGACGTCGCCGACTACTACTACCGGAACGACCTGCGTCCCACCATGGACGACAACGTCCCCGAGAGCGGGACGACGGCCCAAGACGACCGTGCCAAGCACCAGCACATGACCACCTTCACGGTCGGCCTCGGCGTGTCCGGCAACCTCAAGTTCCAGTCGGATTACAAGACGGCCAAGACCGGCGATTTCGCGGACATCGTGGCGGGCAGGAAAGGCTGGCCGAACCCCGACCCGGCGAACACCGAGCCTACGAACACGTTTACGGAGCGCGCACGCATCGACGACCTCTGGCATGCGGCCGTTAACGGCCGCGGGCAGGCGTTCAGCGCGACCAACCCGGCCAACTTGACGAGCTCGCTCCAGACCGCGCTCGGCGCCATCCAGGCACAAGTCGCGGCCGCCGCAGCCGCGGCGACCTCGAGCCTGGAGCCGACGCAGACCGACCGTCTCGCGTTCCTGCCCAAGTACCAAACGCGTTATTGGACTGGCGAACTCGAGGCGCACGAGATCGACCTCGACACTGGCGCCATTCTCCCGACGGTCATCTGGAGCGCCCAGACGAAGCTCGAGCAGAAGACGGGCACCGCCTGCGACAACCGGACCATCTGGCTCCACAGGCCCGGCGCGACGAACAACCTGGTTCCGTTCGCCTGGAACTCGGCCGCGTGCGATGGCAGCGGCAATCCCTCGGGCAAGGTCCAGGGCGGCGCGGAGATGGACGACGAAGCGAAGAAGCTGTTCGAGAAGGACAAGCTGGTCGACCTGACCCAATGGTCGACCATGAGCGACGAGCAGAAGAGCAACGCCGAAAAAGAGAACCTCGTCAATTTCCTCCGTGGCCAGCGCGCGAAGGAGAACTTCGAGGTCAACAACGAGGAAAAGCTCTATCGCGGGCGTCAGGCAATACTGGGCGACATCGCGAACTCGCAGCCCGTGTTCACAGGACCGCCCCAGTTCGACTACGCGGACGCAGGCTACATCGAGTTCAAGACCAAGGTGAAGGCGGACGGCGGCGCGAAGGACCGGTCCAAGGTGGTCTACGTGGGCGCCAACGACGGCATGCTGCACGCGTTCTACGCCGGCGAGAGCACGAGCGACCCGCTCGGCGGCCAGGAAGCCTGGGCCTTCATCCCGCGCGCAGTCCTGCCGCGGCTCTACAAGCTCGCCGACACGAACTGGGCGGGACTGCACGAGTACTACAGCGACGGCACGCCGACGATCGGGGACGTCTACGACAGCACGGCTAACAGGTGGCGGACGATCCTCGTCTCGGGCCTCAACAAGGGCGGGCGAGGCTACTATGCGGTCGACATCACGGATCCGGCGAATCCGGTAGCGCTCTGGGAGTTTCAGCACTCGACGACCTGCTTCGGCGCCTCGAACAAGTTCTCCGACTGCCATCTCGGATTCACCTACGGCAACCCGGCGATCGGCAAGCTGAAGAACGGCCGGTGGGTGGTGGTCGTCACGTCCGGCTACAACAACGTGAATGCGCCCTCGATCTCGGGCGACGGCCAGGGCTACCTCTACGTCGTCGATGCCGTCACCGGTGAGATCCTCCATAAGATCGGCACGGGCGTCGGCGATTCGTCCACGCCGAGCGGGCTCAACAAGATCCGGGCGTTCGTGCGCGGCGACGCGAACGTGGACAACACGATGGATCGCGTCTACGGTGTGGACCTGCTCGGCAATGTCTGGCGGTTCGACGTGAACGACGAGCGCGATGCGAGCAACAACCCGGTGTACCCACCGGCCGGCCGCGAGGCCACGCGGCTCGCGACCGTCAAGGACGCGAGCGGCAACCCGCAGCCGATCACCAGCCGGCCCGAGGTCGTGGCGGAAGCGGGCAGCCCCCCTTCGCCATTCGTGTTCGTCGCCACGGGGCGGTACCTCCATGCGGACGACGTAACGGATACCAGCGTCCAGAGCGTCTATGCAATCAAGGACGCGCTCACGACGACGCCGTACACGAACCTGAGAACCGAGCTCAGGAAACTGAAGATCACGACGTCAGGGACCGATCGTCGGGCGGAATGCGACCTCAAGACGACCGGGACGGTGCCGGCATGCGCGACGCCCGGCGACAGCGGCTGGTACGTCGATCTGCCGGATGCCGGGGAGCGGGTCAACGTCGACATGCGGCTGCAGCTCGGCCAGCTGGTGATGCTCTCGAACGTGCCAGGCAACACGGCCTGCGAACCGGCCGGCTACAGCTACAAGACGTACTTCGACTTCAACTACTTCATGGCCGGCGCTGCAGTGACGCCAAGAATCATCGGTTCGCGCTTCGCGAGCTCGATCGGCGTGGGCGTTACCGTGGTGCGACTGCCGGACGGCCGCGTGGTTGCGATCGGCATGGAGTCCAAGGGCACGCCGAAGGAGTTCCAGGTGCCGTTCGCGAGCGCCCAGTCGCTCGGCAAGCGGATCACCTGGCGGGAATTGGTCCAGTGACCCAATAAAGCGAGAGCCTCCCGCAAGGCCCGCGTCGAGTAAGCCTCACGCGGGCCTTGCGTTTTCGGGAGGCAGGGCAGCCTGGGCCCGCCCGACCGCAGCCGAGACCGTGATACTGCAGTGACCGCCCTACCCGTTCGCACAGCCACCGCCGTCTCGACCCTTCCTGGCGCGCGGCTGCGGGTCGCGCTCGCAGCATCGGCAGCGATCCACGCCGGCGTGCTGGCGGTCGCGCCCCTCTGTCCTGTCGGATCACCCTTCGGTGACGGTGCGTGGCGCGGCGAGCCGCTGCGCGCACGCATCGTCGCATCCGAGGGAGCGAGTCGCAGCGCGGCCCGGAAACCGGCGCCGTCCAAGCGATCCGTCGCGCCGAGCGGTGCCGCAAACGCTGCGGCCCAGGAACCCGTCACGGGCCCAGCCGCAAGCTCGCCAACGCTCCAGGATCCGCCCGCGCCACGCGGACTCGCGGACGGCCCCGTCTATTTCCTGGCCTCGGAGCTCGACGCAAGCCCGGCCCTGCTCAGCGCCGTCGAGCCGGTGCCGCCACAGGGCGCGCCGCCAGACGGTGGCTACCTGGTCCTCAAGTTGCTCATCGACGAGCAGGGGCGCGTCGAGGAAGTCCTCGTGTTGGTTGCCGACCCCGCAGGCGTCTTCGATGAAGCGGCAACCGCCGCGTTTGGCAACGCCCTCTTTACGCCCGGCACGCGCGCCGGCGTGCCCGTCAAAAGCCAGGTGCTCATGGAGATGAAGTTCCACCCGATCGTGCCCGAGCCGGAGCACACCGGTGCGTTCGTGGCAACCGAAGACGGGCCGCGATAGATGGTCCGCCAATCGGTCAAGCGCTGGCGGCTGCGCCGAGTCCCTTCGGCATCGGAAACACGACGTTCTCCGCCACGCCGACGAGTGGACTGACAGCAGTCGCGCCGAGTCCGCGCAGACGATCCACGACCGCCTGGACCAGCACTTCAGGCGCCGAAGCGCCGGCCGTGACGCCGACTCGCGACTTGCCCGCGAGCCACTCGGCGCGAATCTCATCGGCGCTGTCGACCATGTACGCAGGCACGCCGCGGTTTTCCGCGACTTCGCGCAGGCGGTTCGAGTTGGAACTGTTGGGCGAGCCGACGACGATCACCACGTCGGCCTGGCCTGCGAGCGACTTCACTGCGTCCTGCCGGTTTTGCGTCGCGTAGCAGATATCGTCTTTCCTGGGTCCGACCACCGCCGGGAAACGCGCCTTGAGCGCGGCGACGACCAGCGCCGCATCGTCGACCGACAGCGTGGTCTGCGTGACGTAGGCAAGGCGCCCGGGGTCGCGCACCGCGAGCGCAGCGACATCCTCGACCGTCTCGACGAGATGCATGCCGGCACTGGATTGGCCGATCGTCCCTTCGGCCTCCGGATGGCCGCGGTGGCCGATCATGATCACCTCGCGCTGCTCGGCGCGCATCTTCGCGACCTCGACGTGCACCTTGGACACCAGCGGGCAGGTCGCATCGAAGACCTTCAGGCCGCGCGCCTCGGCGTCGGCGCGCACGGCTTTCGCGACGCCGTGCGCCGAGAAGATCACCGTCGCGCCGACCGGGACCTCTGCCAGCTCGTCAACGAACACCGCGCCCTTCGCACGCAGCGCGTCGACGACGTAACGGTTGTGGACGATCTCATGCCGGACATAGATGGGCGCGCCGAAGCGATCGAGCGCGCGTTCGACAATGGCGATCGCACGCTCCACGCCGGCGCAGAAACCGCGGGGATTGGCAAGAAGCACTTCCATCGCCTGCTCTCCTGTTGCAGAAATCCGATCTCGACACGCGATCGCAGATCAAAGGACCGCGAGGATCTCCGCCTCGAACACCAGCGCGCGGCCCGCGAGCGGATGGTTGAGATCGAGCGTCACGCTGGCCTCATCCAGCGAAACGATGCTCGCGGTGAAGGGCTGCCCCTCGGGCGAGACGAGCTCGACCGTCCCGCCCGGCGCAAGCGCGATCTCCTCCGGAAAGTCGCTCCGGCGCACGCGCTGCACCAGCTCCGGCCGCCGCGCGCCGAACGCATCGCGAGCAAGCTCGAAGCGCTTGCGCTCGCCAACGGCGAGACTAACGAGGCAGGCTTCGAGCGGCCCCGCGAGTTGACCGGCGCCGAGCTGGAAGGTCGCAGGATTCCCGCCGAACGTGCTCATGAGATCGCGATCACCCGTGGCGGAGAGGCGATAGTGCAACGTGATATGGCTCGCCGGGGTCACGCGCACAGCGGACGTCATCGGGCCGCCCCGCCCGCGCCGCTCGCATCGCTCTCACGCCGGCTGAAGAGAGCATCCGCAATGAGGAGCACGGCCCCCACGGTGATCGCGGAGTCCGCGACGTTGAACGCCGGCCAGTGCCAGCCGGCGGCATGGAAATCGAGAAAATCCACGACGTGCCCATGCATGACGCGGTCCCAGAGGTTGCCCAGCGCGCCCCCGAGGATCAGCGTCACACCCAGGCAGAACCGTCGGTCCTCGGCATGCCTGCGCAGGAGATGCAGGATGAGCACGGCGGCGACGAGCGTCACGGCGATGAAGAAAGCGCGTTGCCAGCCGCCCGCGCTCGCCAGGAAGCTGAAGGCTGCGCCCGTGTTGAAGACGTGCACGAGATTGAAGAACGGCGTGACCATGACCCCGTCCCCGGGGGCGATCGAGCGCGCGAGCAGCCACTTCGTGAGCTGGTCGAGCAGTGCGATAGCGGCGGCGAGCGCGAGCCACGCCGCCGTCGGCACGCGCGGAGGTTTGAAGGGCATTCTCATTCGCCCCCACTGCAGAGCGACTCGCCGGGGCCCCGCGGCGAGTTCTCAGAGATCGGGGAGCACGAGGGGGGGTGCCCCCTCGTAGGGTGCAGACTCGCTGTGGTGTGGAACCGGGTCACGCGTAACGCCGGAACTCGCCCGGCCCGAAAAGATTCGCGCTGCAGCGGCCACAGATTTCGGGATGCGCCCGATCGGCGCCGACGTCGACGCGGTAGTGCCAGCAGCGCTCGCATTTGCGCGCTCCGCTCGGCATGGCGAGAACCTTTTCCGCCGACTTGTCGGGGACGCGATTGACCGACGCTTGCGAGGTCAGCAGCACGAACTTGAGATCCTCTCCGAGACGCGCGAGTTCCTCATACCGACGGCCCGAGGCAAGCACGTCGACCTCGGCCTGCAGCGACGAGCCGATCCTGCCGGCGACACGCAGCTCCTCGAGCGCCTTCTGTACCTCGGCCTTGGCCGCGCGGATCTCGGTCCAGCGGGCGAGCAGATCGGCGCCGTCTGCGAGCTTCGGGAACACGTACCAGACGTGAAAGAACACGCTCTCCTCGCGGCTCCTGCGCAGCACCGACCACGCCTCCTCGGCGGTGAACGAGAGGATCGGCGCCATCAGCCGCAGCAGGCTTTCGGTGATGTGCTGGAGCGCGTTCTGCGCCGAACGGCGCGCCGGCGTGTTCTTGCCGCCGGTGTAAAGCCGGTCCTTGAGCAGATCGAGATAGAAGGCGCCGAGGTCTTCGGAGCAGAAGTTGGCGATCTTCTGGGCCACCAGGTGGAACTCGTAGCGGTCGTAGTGCGCGACGAGTTCGTCCTGGAAGCTCGCCGCGAGCGCGACGGCGTAGCGGTCGAGCTCGACCCACTCGTCCGCCGGCATGGCGTGCTGCGCCGGGTCGTAGTCGGAGAGGTTCGCGAGCAGGAAGCGCAGCGTGTTGCGGATGCGCCGGTAGCTCTCGACCACGCGCTTCAGGATCTCGTCGGAGATCGATAGCTCGCCCGAATAGTCGGTCGCGGCGGCCCACATCCTGAGGATCTCGGCGCCGAGCGTGTCGGCGACCTGCTGCGGCACGATCACGTTGCCAAGCGACTTCGACATCTTGCGGCCCTGACCATCCACGACGAAGCCGTGCGTGAGCAGCGCCTTGTATGGCGCGCGTCCATCGATCGCACAGCCGGTGAGGAGCGAAGAGTGGAACCAGCCGCGATGCTGATCGGAGCCTTCGAGGTAAAGGTCGGCCGGATAGGCGAGGTCGGGGTGACGCCGCAGCACCGTGAAGTGCGTGGTGCCCGAGTCGAACCACACGTCCAGGGTGTCGGAAAGCTTCTGATACTGCGCCGGGTCCACGCCGAGCTCTGCGGCAGTCATCGCGAACCAGGCCTCGATGCCGCCTTGCTCGACGCGATCGGCAACCTTGGCGAGGATCGCCTGCGTGTCCGGATGCAATTCGCCGGTCTCCTTGTGCACGAAGAAAGGGATCGGCACACCCCAGTTGCGCTGACGCGAGATGCACCAGTCGGGGCGGTTGGCGATCATGCCGTGGAGCCGCGCTTGCCCCCAGGCCGGATAGAAGCTGGTCGCGGCGACGGCCTCGAGCGCGATCTCGCGCAGCGAAGCCCCGTCGCCGGGCCGCACGTCCATGCCGACGAACCACTGCGTCGTCGCTCGAAAGATGATGGGTGTCTTGTGCCGCCAGCAGTGCGGGTAGCTGTGGGTGAGCTTTTCGCGCCTGAGCAGCCGGCTGCGCTGCTCGAGCTCGGCTACGACAACCGGGTTCGCTTCCCACACCGTCTTTCCGCCGACGAGCGCGATCTTGGGGAAGAAACGGCCGTCGTCGCCGACAGGATTGTCGACCGGCAGGCCGTACTTCTGGCCGACATCGTAGTCCTCCGCACCGTGCGCGGGCGCCGTATGAACGAGGCCCGTGCCCGCGTCGAGCGTCACGTGCTCGCCGACGATGGTCGGGACCGCGCGATCGTAAAACGGGTGCGCGAGCGCGACACCCTCGAGCGCCGCACCCCTGGATGTACCCAGGACCGCCTCCTCGACGAGCCCGTAACGTTCCAGGCACGCGGCCTTGAGCTCGGCGACGAGCAAGAGCAGCCCTTTCGCCGTTCGCACGAGCTGATAGTCGAACTCCGGGTGAACACACACCGCCTGGTTGGCGGGCAGCGTCCACGGCGTAGTCGTCCAGATCACGGCGAACGCCGGCACGTCGGGCAGTGACGCGATTCCGAACGCCTTAACGAGCGCCTCGCGATCCTTCACTTCGAAGGCAACGTCGATCGCTTCGGAGGTGCGATCCTCGTACTCGACCTCGGCCTCGGCGAGCGCCGAGCCGCAGTCGATGCACCAGTTGACCGGCTTCTGGCCGCGAAAAACAAACCCGCTTTCCAGGATGCGGCCGACCGCACGGATCTCCTCGGCCTCGCTCGCGAAGTTCATCGTCTCGTACGGCGCGCTCCAGTCGCCGAGCACCCCGAGGCGCATGAAGTCCTTTTTCTGTTGCTCGATCTGGCCGGCGGCGTACTCGCGGCAGAGCGCGCGCACCGTGTTACCGTCCACGTTCTTGCCGTGCAATTGCTCGATCTTGTGCTCGATCGGAAGGCCGTGGCAGTCCCATCCGGGCACATACGGGGCATCGAAGCCCGCGAGCGTGCGGGACTTGACCACCATGTCCTTGAGGATCTTGTTGAGTCCGGTCCCCATGTGGATATCGCCGTTGGCGTAGGGCGGCCCATCGTGGAGCACAAACCGCGGCCGGCCCTTGCACGCCTCACGGATGCGCCGATAGAGCTCCTTTTCCTGCCAGTCCCGAATCCACTGCGGCTCGCGCTTCGCAAGGTCGCCGCGCATCGGGAACGGCGTGTCGAGCAGGTTCAGCGTGTGCTTGTAGTCAGCCATCGATGGGGGTTCCCAGGAGTCCGCGCGCCGCGTCGCAGTCGCGCGCGATCTGTGCCTTGAGGGCGTCGAGCGTGTCGTAACGTTCCTCGTCGCGAAGCTTGTGGAGGAACTCGACGCGCAGGTGCCGGCCATAGAGATCGCCGGCGAAATCGAACAAATGTACCTCGAGAAGCGCCCGGCCGGCATCCGTGACGGTCGGGCGATAGCCCAGGCTCGCCACGCCGTCGCGCGCCGTCTTGCCGATGCCGTGCACACGCACCGCGAAGATTCCGGTCAGGGGCGGGCGATTGTGGTTGATGCGCAGGTTCGCGGTCGCGAAGCCGAGCTGCCGGCCGAGCTTCTCGCCATGCCTTACGCGCCCGCTGATCGAATAGTTGCGGCCCAGAAGCACGCGGGCGGTGGCCAGATCGCCGCGCGCGAGCGCGGCTCGCACTTCCGAGCTCGAGACCCGCACACCGCCCGCTTGGATCGTCGGCATGGCTTCGAGCTCGAAGTAGTGACGGCGCGCCGCCGCCGCGAGTTGCGACATGTCCCCTGCTCGCTTTGCCCCGAACCGGAAGTCGTCGCCGATGAGCAACCAGCGCGTACGCAGCCCCTGGACGAGGACTCGTTCGATGAAGAGCTCGGGCGAGAGGCTCGCGAACCGGCGGTCGAACCGCTGCACGTGCAGGTGATCGATGCCTCGCTCCGCCAGAAGCTCGATTTTTTCCCGCAGCGAGGAGAGCCGTGTCGGTGCCGTGGCCGGCGTGAAGAACTCGCGCGGGTGCGGCTCGAACGTAAGCAAGGCGGCGGGCAGCGCGCGCGCCTGCGCCCCGCGCACGAGGTGCGCGAGGACGGCCTGGTGTCCGCGGTGCACGCCGTCGAAGTTGCCGATCGTGAGCGCGACCGGCCGCGGCGCCGCGGGAGTCGATCCGCGCGTGAGGAGCATAAAGCAAAGCTTTGAATTATAGCCGCTCGGCTCACCGGCGCCGGAGGGAACACCGCTGCTCAATCGCCACGAGGCGGAGGTATCACCAAAAGGCCAACCGTTCCCCGTGCGCACCGTGCATGAACAGCGCGCGCGATCGCCTGCTGCGCCTGGCGAATGCGCTCGGCGGCGTTTTCACCACGACTTAGGGGCACACCACACTACGCTTTCACCGCGGGATTGAGCGAGTAGGTCCCGGTGATCGCCGCCTTGCCAAGCACATGGCCTTCTATCGCCTGCAGCAGATCGCCGCCGCGGAAGCTGCCGCTGCCGGGGCATCTTTCCAGATCGAGCGCGTACACGGTGAAGACGTAGTGATGCAGGATCGAATCGTTCCACGGCGGGCACGGACCGTCGTAGCCGAAGTAGTCGCCTTCCATGTCCTTGTCGCCTGCGAACCAGGCCGTGTAGTCGTTGATCCCCTGACGCGTGCCGTTCCGTGCCGCAGGACCAGGCTTGCCGCGCGGAGTGACGCCATCCGAATACGCGCCGGCCGCAATTTCGGTGATCGACGTCGGGATGTCCACGAGCAGCCAGTGATAGAAGTCGACCCGGGCGAGTGATGCAGGCACGGTACGACCTTCCTTGTTCACGTCATCGCCGCGCGAGGGAACATCCGGGTCGTGGCAGACGATCGCGAACGATCTCGTCCCCGCCGGGGCCTCGCGCCAGGCGAGGTGAGGGTTGCGGTTGGACGACAGCCGCACGTGCGTCGCCGGATCGGGCACCGCGAACGCGAACTCACCCGGGATCGGGGCGCCGTCGGTGAAGCTGCTGCTCGTGATCTTCATCATCGCCTCCTTGAGGAAAAAGCATTCAAGCGAAATCAGTTTAGCCGCGACACCGCCACCTGCAGCGCAATTACCTTCTCCTGGATCTCCATCGCATCGGGCGCATCGGGTCGGCGCCGCAGATAGTTTTTCAGGTCGGCGAGCGCCGGGCGGAAGCAGTCGAGCTGCGCGTACGTGAGCCCGCGATCGCGAAGCTCGACCGCTGATTCGGGCGTCACGAGCAGCATCCGGTTGATAACCGCGAGCGCACGCTCGAGCCGGTTGGTACTCACGTAGATGGCCTTGAGGTTGCGCAGCACGCGCGCGACGATCTGGCGCGGCGATGCCGGCTCGAGCCACCGATCGAGATCCGCATCGGGCGCGATCGGCTCCGGCAGGACTTGATTGAGTCGTTCGCGAAGATCGGCTTCCGACTGAGGCTCGCCGCCGGTGAACGGGTCGAGCACGAGCTGGCCGCCCCGCGCCCGCAACTTGACGAGAAAGTGGCCCGGAAACGAAACGCCCTGCAGGCGCAGCCCGAGCCGTCGCCCGACCTCGAGGTAAACGACGGAGAGCGTGATCGGAATGCCGGTGCGCCGCGCGAGCACCTCGTTGAGGTAGCTGTTGCGCGGGTCGTAGTACTCCTCGACGTTGCCCGAAAAGCCCAGCTCCTCGAAGAGGCAATGGTTGAGCGTGATGACCTTCTGCTCCGGGAACGCGTCCGCAGCGAGCCGCCCGCGGACGACGTCGGCGATGCGTTCGAGCTCCGCGAGCCCGGCTCCGACGTCGAGCTCGGGGTAGGCGTCCTGGGCGATCAGGAAGCAGGCCTCGGCGAGCGCGAACTGGTCGCGTGTCAGGAGCTCGGCGAACCGATCCAGGGAGACGCCCATAGCTAATCCGCCCGCCCGACTGAAGCCCGACCCAGTTCGTGCCGCATCAGCGCAACGGCGGCGCGACCGCGCCGCGCCGGTGGAAGTCGCGCACTCGGAAACCCAGCAACCATAACATCCCAAAATACACGACGCCGCCGACCGCCACGACTCCTGCGAGGCGCGACACCCGCAGCAGCCAGCCCGCCGCGATCCACCACTCGGTCGGCCCCGAGGCCAGGATGAGCGCCACCGCCATGGCGGTCACAGCGGCGGCGAGCTTGCCTAGAAACGCTCGCCAGCCCGGCCTCGGTCGGAAGATGTCGTGCTCGCGCAGCTTTCGATAGAGCAAGCCTGCGTTCAGGCAGGCGCCGAGCCCGATGGCAAGCGCAAGCCCCGCGTGTCGAAGCGGCACGATGAACGCGGCGTTCATGAATTGCGTGGCGATCAGCGACACGACTGCAATGGTCACGGGGGTGCGGATGTTCTGACGCGCGTAAAAGCCCGGCGCCAGTACCTTGACGACGATCAGGCCGACCAGGCCGATCGAGTACGCGACCAGCGCCTCGCGCGTTCGCAGGAGATCGGCCCTGCCGAACTCGCCATGCTGGAAGAGCGTCGCGATCAGCGGCACCGCGAGCACCCCGAGCGCGACGGCGGCCGGCAGCGCCAGGAGCAGCGTGAGCCGCAGGCCCCAGTCGAGCAGCGAAGAATACTCGTCGCGTGAACCCTGGGAATGGGCGCGCGCGAGGCTCGGCAACAGGATCGTGCCCAATGCGACCCCGAGGAGGCCGGTCGGAAACTCCATCAACCGGTCGGCGTAGTAGAGCCACGACACGCTTCCGGTCTCGAGGAACGAGGCGAAGATGGTGTTCAAGAGCAGGCTCACCTGCCCGACGGACACGCCGAGCACCGCCGGCCCCATGAGTTTCAGGATGCGACGAACGCCCGGGTCGCCGGGAGCAAACCGCCAGCGTGGCAGCATGCCGATGCGCACCAGTGCCGGGACCTGCAGCGCGAGTTGCAGCACGCCGCCGACGACCACGGACCACGCGAGCACCATCACCGGCCGAGCGAAGTGGTGCGCAAAAACGACCGCGCCGACAATGAATGCTACGTTCAGGAGCGTCGGCGTGAACGCCGGTATCGCGAAGCGGCTCCAGGTGTTGAGGATTCCGCCGGCGAGCGACACGAGCGAGATCAAGAGAATGTAGGGAAACGTCACGCGCAGCAGCGCCACCGTGAGCGCGAACTTCTCCGGCTCCGCGGAAAACCCGGGGGCAGTGAGATAGATGATGAGCGGCGCAGCCGCAATGCCGACGGCGGTCACCACCACCAGCGCAAGCGTGAGCAGCGTCGCCGTGCGATCGACGAGCGTGCGCGTATCTTCGGCGCCGTTGCGCTCCCGGTATTCGGCGAGGATGGGGACGAAGGCCTGTGAAAACGCGCCCTCGGCGAACAGCCGCCGCAGCAGATTCGGTATCCGGAAAGCGACGAAGAACGCGTCGGTCGCGAGGCCGGCACCGAACATGCGCGCGATGACTGCATCGCGCACGAAGCCGAGGATGCGCGAGATGAGTGTCATCCCGCTCACGGTGGCGAGCGCTCGCAGCAGGTTCATGCGGGGCCGGAGATGCGATCGCAGTCGCGAAAGTGCATGGAGTTTGCGGATCGATGCCGGGGCGTTCCGGCGCGGTGCACGGCGGCGCTCGCCCAAAAACTACCCCGCCGAAGGGTGGTTGATTGTAGCCGCCCCGGGATTTACCTTGCGCTCCGGCCGGCCAACTTCTAGAATACTCGGCTTTCCTCTACCAGCCTCTTTTCAGCCCAATGGCGAACACCGCTCAAGCGCGCAAGCGCGCCCGGCAATCCGAGACGCGCCGGCAACACAACGCTTCGCTTCGCTCTGCCATGCGCACTGCGGTGAAGAACGTGCGCAAAGCGATTGCCGCTGGCGACAAGACCGCGGCCACGACTGCTTACCGCGCGGCGACCACCGTGGTCGACCGGGTGGCGGACAAGGATGTGATCCACAAGAACAAGGCGGCGCGCCACAAGAGCCGCCTCGCGGCCCAGATCAAGGCGCTCGCCTGAAGGAATGTGGCTCGCGGGCAAGACGCCCGTGCGCCCGAACGCGAATCCGGAGTGCGGGCTCGGAGAGACCCCTTCCGAAACGCGCTTCCCCAAGGCCGCTCTGCGCGGCCGGCATTCTTGCCAAGACCTTCCGCCCTCAGCTCGGCTCGCCGACGCCGAGCGCAGACGCGGGTCGCACCTCGAGCTCGTTGTCGCGAGCGAAGCCGACCAAGAAAGCATAGGCCATCGGCTCGATCTCGTAGAGCTTTCGTTTGACGACGACGCACTTCAGGCCCTCCCAGAGCACCGGATACACGTGAGGCGAGTAGGTCATGCGGCCGGTTGCGCCGAACTGAGACATGACGCCGCAGAGCCGTTCCGCCCAATCGCTCGGACGAAAACGCTTGCCCTGCAGCGTCACGCCGCGGATCACGAAGTCTTCGGTCTGGTGGGGCATGGAAACGCTTGTCTTGCGCCGCAGCATTCTACCGTAAGAGGCGAAAAACCCCTTGAATTGCCGCGGCGTTTGCCCCATAACGCCAACTTTCCGAACACCCTGCCCGTGCCCCTCCGCCCCGATTCACCGACCAACCCCCCGACAGCCTTGCGGCCGATGACGGGGACGGTCCGCGTGGTGCGGGCGACCTGCTGCGCACTTCGTTCGCGTACAGGAGCCGGTGCCGAGAAGCCGTCTTCCCAAAGGCCCGTCCCGTCCGATGCGCAGCCCGCAACGCCGGACTGCGCGGCGTCGCGTTGAGAGCGAGGGGACGCGCCCTCATGCGCAGACCCGTCAGCCGCGTGCTCGTCATTAACGACGAGCCGCTCGTATTGAAGGAGTTCGTCCGCGGTCTGAACGCCGCCGCGCGGTCGCTCGACAACCCGCTCGGCCTCGTTTTCGTCGGAAATACCACCGCGCGCGAGGCACTCTCGACCATCGAGGAGGACGGCGACCTGCAGGCGGTCGTCGTCGACGACAAGCTCTACAAGCTCAACGGCGGGAAGTCGCGCAAGCTCCAGATGTCGGCGCTCGAGCTCGTGCGCCGCATCACGCGGTTTCGGCCCGAGCTCGACGTCTACATCTTGATCGCGCAGGAGGACGAGGACGAGGTCGTGGACACGCTCTTCGCCGAAGCGGTCGACGGCTATTTCTATCGCGAGGAGCGCGACTACCGGGGCATGTACCGCATCCTCAACGCGCAGATCCAGGAGCGGTCGCGCACGCCCTTCTACGATCAGCTCAAGAACTATGTCTGGATGGCGAAGGACTCGTGGCATACGCCCGGGCACTCCTCAGGCGAGTCGCTGCGCTCGAGCCCGTGGATCAGCGATTTCTACGAGTTCATGGGCGAGCACATCTTCGACGCCGATCTCTCGGTCTCGGTGCCCGCCTTGGACTCGCTGATGGAGCCGCGTGGGGTGATCGCGGAGGCGCAGGCGATGGCCGCGAAGGCGTTCGGCGCGCGCCGCACGTTCTTCGCCACCAACGGCACCTCGACGGCGAACAAGGTCATCTTCCAGACCCTGCTCGCCCCGGGCGAGAAACTCCTGCTGGACCGCAACTGCCACAAGAGCGTGCACCACGGCGTGGTGCTCTCGGGCGCGCAGCCGATCTACCTGAACTCGTCGGTCAACCGGAAGTACAGCCTCTACGGACCGGTGCCGAAGCGCACGATATTCGAGGCCATCGAGCGGCACCCGGACGCCGAGGCCATGATCCTCACCTCCTGCACCTACGACGGTCTTCGTTACGACTTGGCGCCGATCGTCGAGGCGGCGCGCGAGAAGGGGATCAAGGTGATCATCGACGAGGCCTGGTACGGCTTCGCGCGCTTCCACCCCGCGTTCCGCCCGACCGCAATCGAGGCGGGCGCCGACTACGCCACGCAATCGACTCACAAGGTGATGAGCGCCTTCTCGCAGGCCTCGATGATCCACGTGAATGATCCCGGGTTCAACGAGCACATCTTCCGCGAGAACTTCAACATGCACACGTCGACATCGCCGCAGTACGCGATGATCGCGAGCCTCGACGTGGCGCGCAAGCAGATGATGATGGAGGGCTACAAGCTGCTTTCGCGTACGCTCACGCTCGCCCAGGAGCTGCGCAAGCAGATCACCTCGACCGGCGTGTTCCGCGTACTGGAGCTCGACGAGCTCCTGCCCGAAGAGGTCCGGCACGACGGCATCCGGCTCGATCCCACCAAGGTCACGATCGACATCTCGAGCTGCGGCTATACCGTCGAGGAATTGCAACGCGAGCTCTTCGAGCGCTACAACATCCAGGTCGAAAAGTCCACGTTCAACACGCTCACGCTGCTGCTCACCATCGGCACGACGCGCAGCAAGGTCTCGCGCCTGTACGACGCGCTGATGCGCATCGCGCGCGAGGGCCGCGCGCCGCAGCGGCTCTACCAGTTCCCCGACCTGCCTGACTTCACCCGGCTGCGCTTCCTGCCGCGGGACGCTTACTACTGCGGCGGCGAGGCGCTGCCACTGCTCGACGAGAAGGACAACATCAACAAGGCGCTCGTGGACAAGGTGTGCGCCGACCAGATCACGCCCTACCCGCCCGGCATTCCGGTGCTCGTGCCCGGGCAGGTCATCACGCGCGAGGTCATCGACTACCTGGTGGGGCTGCTGCGCTCGCAGAAGCGCGTCGAAATGCACGGGATCGTCTACGACGGTTACCTCCCCTGCCTGAGGATCCTCAAGCCGAGCGAGGAAAAGGCACTCAAGCGTATCGCCTGAGGTCGCCCTCGAGAGCAACGCCCCCCGCTGATTTCGTGGCAGCAACCGGGGGCGCGGACCCGCACGAACTTCCGGATTACGCGCACCGTCGTTCAGGGGAGCGCGTCACCTCTGTCGAGGGTGAGAAGAATTTCTTGCGTTAGAGCGACTTGGGTTATGAATCCTAGAAACCGCGTGGTATAGATCCGCCAACCCTCTGCGGATAAAAGACATGCGCCCCATCGGCACCACCAAGTTCGGCTTCCGGATTCGTACCCGTACCGGCCTCGTGCTCGACCACCTCATGATCCACGGGCGCGACGCCGCCGATGCGAACCG
>Ga0209254_10002768_pt1 | contig 15989 bp, 11 predicted proteins | sample FrelakmetDIP11DI_FD_187148 | JGI IMG/M metagenome (GOLD analysis project Ga0209254, IMG submission 187148) | Freshwater lake sediment microbial communities from the University of Notre Dame, USA, for methane emissions studies - DIP11 DI (SPAdes)... | ecosystem: Environmental > Aquatic >... | reverse complement strand
GCAAAGTATTCGTTGGCAGACCAATGCAGTGCATAGCTGCTGCTCAGTTGGTAACCGCGATCGCTCGACGCCGACAGGTGGCTGCGGGCCACGTCGCCATCGACCAGCCAAAGGTGCATGCCGACAGTGGTGTTGCCCTCCCGCGCGCGCAGGACAACGAGCCCCGGCAGGCGAAACTGGGCGGCGAACGACGCGCGCGAAAAGCGGCGGATACCTGCAATGCCGCGTCGCGCGGCCAGTTGCTCGTACAGGTTGCACCATTCGTCGAGGCACGTCGATGTCGGTGCCGGATCGTCCACCGTCACGCGCCGCAGCGCACGTCGGGCGTTGTATCGGTGCTGGTAAGGGGCGCGGGCGTCGATGGGGCGGGTCAGGTCGGCGATGAAGTGCTGCTTGAAGACCGAGACGCGCTCGAAGGTCTCGCGCAGCAGTGCTTCGTCGTATGCGCCGAACGGATCGGTCACCAGTGCAACGCTGACGAACGTCCTGGCACAGGCTTCCAGATCGGCCGCCAGGCCGTTCCAGTCCGCGCAATCGAACAAGGGGTAGCAGCCCATCGCATCGAGCAGGCCGCTGGTTCCGATCGGACGTGCCAGCAGCCAGCCTCGGCTGCGCGGCAGTTCGATGGGCGCGCCGAACTCGGCGAACGATGCTGCGTAACCCGGATGCGCGTAGCTTGCCAAAGGCTCCACCGCTCGTGGCACTGCCGCTGACTGAACCTGGCCGATGGGCAACACTCGCTGCGTCGTCGTAGCGAAACTGGCGGCGTCCTTCGAGCCGATCGGGCGGCACTCAGCGCGATGCGACTGCATCAGAAGACGAGAACGGGCAGCGGTGCAGCCGCCGCGGCAACACGTCTATTCACGTATCCATGACGCTGGGCATTCGGCGATGGACGTGGCACCCCCGCGACGGGTGCCTTTTCTTCGTTCGTCACCTTACGCGATGGCGAGAGTGTCGACGGACCGAGTTTCGTTCACCGGTGAAGTCGGCATGAAGGGAGCGCTGGGTGAAGTTGCCAATCGCGGGCCGGTATCCGCGCGCGTATCGAAAGGCTGCGCAGCATTTTGGCACGCGGAATCTCGACTCCGGCGACCGGGGCGAACCGGCGCGTCGACAAGGCCGGCGCACCTCGACAGGAACGCTCACGCGGCGCGAACGGGCGAGACCACCGCCTGGCGGTGTGCCGTCACCCCCGGAAGTCCTCGCGTTGTTGCATGACATCAGCCAGTCGAGCGGCCAGGCGGGTGCGCTCCTCTTCGTCAGGGGCCGTTAGTCCCGCCATGTCCGCTGTCTTCAGGATCCCGCTCGCCGACTGGGCTGCGAATTGAGCCGGTGGCCCGACGGCTTCGAGTTGGCCGTTCGGCGGCGGCATGTTGGCTGCCGTCGGGCCGCTGCCATGGCCCACGCATGCTGTGACGTGAACGGGCCACAATACCCATCGCGGCGTGTAGGCTACCAATGAGTCTCACGGCCAGGGTCGCCCGGGTGCGGTGACATGTACGAAGGGGGAGGAAAACAGATGCTTGCCAGAATCTCGTTGCTGCTCGCGTTGGCGGCCGTCTTGACGATCGGCGGCTGCGGTGGCGGGGACGACGACTTCGAACCGTCCGTCGTCGTCAAGTGGAATGAGGCCGCGCTGCAGGCCGTTCGCAAGTCATCGCCGCGGCCGACCGTCAACAGCCGCGCTCTGTTCCTTACTCATACTTCGATGTACGACGCATGGGCTGCCTACCACCCGGTGGCAAACGGCACCCAGCTCGGCGGCCAGTTGCGCCGACCGGCCGCGGAGCACACCGTGTCCAACAAGCGCGCGGCGGTCAGCTACGCGGCCTATGCCGCCCTGCTGCGGCTGTTCCCTGCCTACGAGCAGCAGACCGGCGCGTTCGCGGCGCAGATGAAGCTCCTCGGCCTGCCCACGGATCCCGCGACGCTCGCCAGTCGCGATCCGGCCACGCCGGCCGGCATCGGCAACATCGCCGCCGAAACGCTGCTGAACGCACGCCTGAACGACGGAGCGAACCAGGCCAACAACTATGCCGACGTGGTGTCGGCAACATTTCCCTCCTTGTATCAACCGGCCAACAGCGCCAATCCGACGGCCCCCAACACGGTGGGTGGTCCGACGTTCGATCCCGCGCGTTGGCAGCCGCTGCGTGTGCCCAATGGCAAGGCCAAGGATCCGGTCACCGGCTTCCCGGTGGCGATCGACACCGACCCGTCGACATACACCGACCAAAAGTTCCTGACCCCGCATTGGGGGGCCGTGACTCCCTTTGCGCTGATCTCCGGCAGCGAGCTGCGCCCGCCGCCACCGCCCATGCCGGGCTCAGCTGACCCCTACACCGACGCCCGGGGGCTCACGACGAGCGGCGACGAAGCCTATCGGCGACAGGCCGACGAAATCGCCCAAGTCACCGCCCAGCTCACCGAGCGGCACAAGGTGATCGCGGAGTACTGGGCCGACGGCCCGGACTCCGTCACCCCGCCCGGACACTGGAACCAGTTCGCCACCGACCTTTCGTACAAGTATCGCTACGGAATCGACGAGGATGTACGGCTCTTTTTCGCGCTGAACGGGGCGCTGATGGACGCCAGCATTGCGTGCTGGGAGAGCAAACGTTTCTTCGACTTCATTCGCCCGGTCTCGGCGATCCGGCACCTTTACCACGGCACGACCCTGCCGGGGTGGGCCGGTCCCGGACTGGGCACCCAGACGATCCAGGGCGCACAGTGGCGCCCCTTCCAGTTGCTCACGTTCATCACGCCGGCGTTCTCCGAGTACACCTCCGGACACAGCACCTTCAGCGCCTCGGCCGCGGAGATCCTGCGTGAGTTCACCGGCAGCGACCGCCTGTTCGACGGCGTCACCCAGGTGCCCTACGACCGCAACAAGGACGGCGTCGGCGATCTCGTCGGCGAGTTCGTCGCCCAGCCAGGCTCGCTCACCATCGAGCCGGGCTTGCCGAGCCAGCCGGTCGCGTTGCGCTGGAACACCCTGAAGGAGGCCGCCGACGAGGCGGGAATGTCGCGTCGCTACGGTGGCATCCACTTCCAGGACGGCGACCTGTTCGGCCGGCGCGTCGGCGAGCAGATCGGCCAGCGCGCGCTGCAGCGGGCGCGGGAGTACTGGACCGCGCTGCGCTAGTGTCCTGAGTCAGAGGTTCGTCGAACGATCTTTGCCCGGTCGAGGTGCTGGAAGCGCGAAAGCGGCGAGGGGCGTGTCAGGCGCGAAGCCGCGCGGAGCCTGGTTGGGAACCAGGCGAGCACGGCGACAAAGCATGGCGCGGCCCTCGCCGCTTTCGCTCGGCGAACTTCTGACTCGGGACACTAGGACGCCGCCGCCGGGATGAGGGCGCGGCAGGACTGGCGCGTCGTGCTGGAACGCACGCGCGGACGCGGGCGCGGCGTAACGTCCCGCGCGAAAGCGATCTCGTTTCTGAGCGAAAATCGGCCGCAATTCGCATTCTGTCGGAAACGGGATGACGGCCGAACGGTCGCTGAGCTCCGCCGTTTCGCTGCATGTGGCCGGTCGCCTTAGGGAGGCCGTGCAGCAGTACCTGCTTGTCCTGGCAAACGATCCCGGGCAGTCCATTGCCAACGACAACCTCGGTGTCCTGCTTGTTCAGTCGGGAAGGCTGCGGCAAGCTGTCCGATACCTTGAACGGGCGGCGACGTGTCACGCGCGCCCGGTTTTCATCCGCGCATTTGAGCGGATCGACGTCGCCCCTGCCGTTTGCCTGCTAGCTTGAGTCCTCAGGGATCTCAGCCGCCGGCAATGCCGGACGCCGGCCGGCGGGGCGTTCCATCGTGCGCGGCCCCTGGCCGCCGATTCGCATGCTTGGAGATCGAGCCGCCTTCGTCCTGCAGCACCCGGGCGCCTTCGCTCTGCGCACGCTGCAGGGCTTCCGCGCCAACCAGGGGCTGCTGCTGGCCGGCGCAGTGGCGTACTACGCGCTGCTGTCGATCGTCCCGCTGCTGATCCTGACGGTCATCGCGCTGTCGCGGGTGATCGACGAGGGCGAGCTGCTGCGCACGCTCGGCCGCTATCTCGAATGGCTCGTGCCCGGGCAGTCGGCGGTCATCGTCGCGGAGCTCGGCAACTTCCTCGACCATCGCGAGGTGGTGAGCTGGGTGCTGCTGGCGACCATGCTGTTCTTCAGCTCGCTCGCCTTCACCGTGCTGGAGAACGCGATGTCGGTGATCTTCCATCATCGCGTCGCCGTCCGCCGGCGCCACTTCGTGGTCTCGGCCGTGATCCCCTACTGCTACATCCTGTCGCTGGGCTTCGGGCTTCTGCTGGCGACCCTGGTCGCCGGCACGCTGCAGGCCATGGGCCGGGAGCAGGTCGAGTTCCTTGGCCGCGTCTGGTCGCTCGACGGCGCCTCGGGCGTGGCTCTGTACCTGCTCGGCGTGGCCGGCGAGATCTTCGTCATCACCTCCGTGTACATGGTGATGCCGGTCGGCCGGCTGCGGCTGTCGCATGCACTGGTCGGCGCGGTCACCGCGACCGCGCTCTGGGAACTGATGCGGCACGTGCTGGTGTGGTACTTCGCCACGCTGTCGCAGATCGGCGCGGTGTACGGCTCGCTGACCACCGCGATCATCGTCCTGCTGAGTCTCGAGCTTGCCTCGACGCTGCTGCTCCTCGGTGCGCAGGTGATCGCCGAGTTCGAGCGCATCGGCTCGCCGGCCGGGCGTCTGGCGGCGCAGCCGGCGCGCTTCGCGGCGGACTGAGCCGCGTGTCGCGCCTTGGCCGGGCGGCGCGGATACGATTCGGGTCCGCGCGCACGGTGCGGCGGTCACCAGGACATTTTCGGAGAAGCGAATGAGCAGAACGATCAGCTACCCGCGGCCCGATGGCGGCAGCGTCAACGGTTTTCTCGCCGAGCCCGCCGCGGCGGCGGGCTCGCCCGGCATCGTGGTGATCCAGGAGTGGTGGGGCCTGAACAACCAGATCCGCGGCGTGGCGAACAGGCTCGCTGCGGCCGGCTACCGCGCGCTGGTGCCTGATCTTTACCGTGGCCAGGTCGCTCTCGAGGCGAACGAGGCCAAGCACCTGATGGAGGGGCTGAATTTCGGCGATGCTGCCGGCCAGGACGTGCGTGGTGCCGTCAACTACCTGAAGAACTCCGGCAGCACCAAGGTCGGCGTCACCGGCTTCTGCATGGGCGGGGCGCTCACCGTGCTGTCGGCGGTCAACGTGCCGGAGACCGATGCCGCGGTCATCTGGTACGGCTATCCGCCGCTCGAGTTCGTCGACGCGACCAGGATCAAGGTGCCGCTGATGGGCCACTGGGCGACCGACGACGCGGCGTTCGCGATCGACGGGGTCGACGCGCTGGAGGCCAAGCTGGGCGCGGCCGGCGTCGGCTACGAGTTCTTCCGCTACGCCTGCAAGCACGCCTTCGCCAACGAGACGGCCGACTCGAAGAACCTGCCGTTCCTCAAGTACGACCCGCAGGCCGCCGAACTGGCGTGGAGGCGGACGATGGACTTCCTTGCACGGCACCTCCGTTAGGTTCCGCGACGGCGAGATTCCTTACGAAAGACACCGGATGACCACGCTCTTCGATCCCATCCGCGTCGGTGACCTCCATCTCGCCAACCGGATCGTGATGGCGCCGCTGACGCGCAACCGCGCGGCGCCCCGCGAGGTGCCGTCGCCGCTCGCCGTCGAGTACTACCGGCAGCGAGCCAGCGCCGGCCTGATCATCTCGGAGGCCACTCAGGTCTGTCCCGAGGGGCAGGGCTATTGCGAAACGCCCGGCATCTACAACGGCGAGCAGGCGGCCGGATGGCGGCGCGTCACCGACGCCGTGCACGCCGAAGGCGGGCGCATCGTGGCGCAGTTGTGGCACGTCGGGCGGATCTCGCACGTTTCGCTGCAGCCCAACGGCCAGCCGCCGGTGTCGTCGACGGCGCAGCCGGCGAACACCAAGACCTTCACGAAGGATGGATTCGTGCCCGTGTCCGCGCCACGCCCGCTGCGCACCGACGAGATCCCGCAGGTCGTCGCCCGCTACCGGCAAGCGGCGCGCCGCGCGATGGAGGCGGGATTCGATGGCGTCGAGGTGCACGGTGCCAACGGCTACCTGATCGAGCAGTTCCTGCGCGACAGCATCAACGATCGCGCCGACCGCTACGGTGGCCCGATCGAGCACCGCGCGCGGCTGCTGCTCGAGGTGATGCAGGCGGTGGTTGGCGAGATCGGCGGCGGCCGTACCGGACTTCGTCTGTCGCCGGTGACGCCCGCCAATGACGCCGGCCCGGACAGCGACCCGCAGGCACTGTACGAGTTCGCGGTGGCGCAGCTGGCGCCGTTGCGGCTCGCCTTCCTGGAAGTGGTCGAGGGTGCGACGGCCGGAGCGCGCGACTTCGCGCCGTTCGACTACGCCGCGCTGCGCCGCCGCTTCAACGGCGCGTGGATGGTCAACAACGGCTATCAGCGGCAGATGGCGATGGATGTCGTCGCCAGCGGCGCGGCCGACCTCGTTTCCTTCGGCCGGCCGTTCATCGGCAATCCCGACCTCGTCCGCCGTCTGCGCGAAGACGCGCCGCTCGCGGCGCTCGACAAGGCCACGCTGTACGGCGGCGGCGCGAAGGGCTACACGGACTACCCGACGCTGGACGAGCGCGCCGCGCCCTGATCCCGCCGGGCGCGGCGCGGCGGCCGGCGGCGGCGCCCGCGCTGCGCCGGCGTGCTGTATATTCATCCAGTATGGCAAGCAAGTTCACCTGCCGCTCCTGCGGCTCGATCGACTTCGAGCAGGTGATCGTGCGCATGCCCAGCGGCACGCTGCGGCAGACGGATCTCTTCTGCTGTCGCGGCTGCCGCACCGTCTACTTCGATCCGAACACCTTCAGCGCCGACCGGCCGGCCGGGCTGGCGGCAATGACGCCGGACTTCAAGACCTATGGCACGTGACACGAACGCGGCAACTGAAGCCGCGACCTGCCGTTGAACGCCGTCGCCGAGCGGATCGATCCCGCGCCCGATCCCGATTTCCTGGCCAAGCTGAACCCGCAGCAGCGCGCCGCGGCGGAGCACGGCGTTGGCGAGGAGCGTCCCGGACCGCTGCTGGTGATCGCCGGCGCGGGCTCGGGCAAGACCAGCACGCTGGCACATCGCGTCGCCGCGCTGATCGCGCGCGGCGCCGATCCGCGCGAAATGCTGCTGCTGACCTTCTCGCGCCGCGCAGCGGTCGAGATGACGCGGCGGGTCGAGCGGATCGTCGGCGGCATGGCGCGCGCGCGGGCGATGCAGGCCGCGCCCTCGCTCCTCTGGGCCGGCACGTTCCACTCGATCGGCGCGCGCCTGCTCCGCGAGTACGCGCCACGCATCGGCCTCGACCCCGGCTTCACCATCCACGATCGCGAGGATTCCGCCGACCTGATGAACCTGGTGCGGCACGAACTCGCCCTGTCGGGCACCGAGCAGCGCTTTCCGCTGAAGGGCACCTGCCTGGCGATCTACTCGAAGACGATCAACACCGAGCAGCCGCTGGCTGCCGTGCTGGCCGGGAGCTTCCCCTGGTGCGCCGGGTGGGAGGCCGAGCTGCGGCGGCTCTTCGCCGCTTACGTCGAGGCCAAGCAGCGGCACAACGTGCTCGACTACGACGACCTGCTCGCCTGCTGGGCGGCGATGATGGCCGAGCCCTCGCTCGGCAGCGAGATCGGCGCGCGCTTTGCGCACGTGCTGGTCGACGAGTACCAGGACACCAACCGGCTGCAGGCCGCGGTGCTGCTGGCGCTGAAACCGGACGGGCGCGGCCTCACCGTGGTCGGCGACGACGCGCAGGCGATCTACTCGTTCCGCGGCGCCACCGTGCGCAACATCCTCGACTTCCCGCGCCACTTCGACCCGCCCGCCGCGGTGGTCACGCTGGAGCAGAACTATCGCTCCACGCAAACGATCCTCGCCGCCTCCAATGAGGTGATCGGGCTGGCCAGGGAACGCTTCACCAAGAACCTGTACTCCGAGCGCCCCTCGTCGGCGCGGCCGCTGCTGGTGTCGGTGGCCGACGAAGCCGCGCAGGCGCGCTACGTCGTCGACGAGGTGCTGGCGCGGCGCGAAGAGGGCCTCGCGCTGCGCGCGCAGGCGGTGCTGTTCCGCGCCTCTCAGCACAGCGTGCAGGTCGAACTCGAACTCGGCCGGCGCAACGTGCCGTTCGTGAAGTTCGGCGGGCTCAAGTTCCTCGAAGCGGCGCACGTCAAGGACCTGCTCGCCTGCCTGCGCTGGGCGGAGAACCCGCGCGATCGCGTCGCCGGCTTCCGCGTGCTGCTGCTGCTGCCGGGTGTCGGCCCGAAGACCGCCGCGCGCGCGCTCGACGCGATGGCCGCGGCGGCCGACCCCGCTGCGGCCCTGCTCGCCTTCGCGCCGCCGCCCGCCTGCAGCGCCGACTGGCGCGGGCTCGCCGAACTCGTCGGCGCGCTGCGCGATCGGGCCGGGGCGTGGCCGGCGGAACTGGCGCTGGCGCGCCGCTGGTACGAGCCGCAGATGCAGCGCATCCACGAGAACGCCGAGGTGCGCCTCGCCGACCTCGCCGCGCTCGAACGCATCGCCGGCACCTATCCGTCGCGCGAGCGGTTCCTCACCGAACTGACGCTCGATCCTCCCGACGCCAGCAGCGACGAGGCCGGCCCGCCGCTGCTCGACGAGGACTACCTGACACTGTCGACGATCCACTCGGCCAAGGGCCAGGAGTGGGGCGCCGTGTACGTGCTCAATGCGGTGGACGGCTGCATTCCCTCCGACATGGCCACGGCGACAACCGCCGAGATCGAGGAAGAGCGGCGCCTGCTGTACGTGGCGATGACGCGCGCCAAGGACCACCTGCACCTGCTCGTGCCGCAGCGCTTCTACGTCCACCAGCAGGCGGCCGGCGGCGACCGCCACGTGTACGGTTCGCGCACGCGGTTCATTCCGCCGTCGCTTGCCGCCCTGTTCGAATCGCGCGCCTGGCCGCAGCCGGACGCAGGCGACGCGAAGGTCGATCAGCGCGCGCCGGCCGTGGCGATCGACATCGCCGCGCGGATGCGGGAGCGGTGGCGGTAGCGAGGCAGATCTCCCGCCGGGCGTGCGGGAGCGGCAGGAGAGGGTCATCTCCGGACCCGCTACATTTCTCCGCCTTGCCTGCCGGAACTGCGTTGACCCCCCTCCCGTCACGTGCGCTGTGGCTGCGCCTGTTCCTGCCGTTCGCGGCGGGCTACCTGCTGTCGTACCTGTTTCGCACCTCGAACGCGGTCGTGGGGCCGGTGCTGGCGAAGGAACTCTCGCTGCCCGACCACGCGCTCGGGTTGCTGACCAGCACCTACTTCCTCGCCTTCGGCGCGGCGCAGTTGCCGCTCGGCATCCTGCTCGACCGCTTCGGGCCGCGGCGCGTCGAATCGGCGCTGCTGCTGTTTGCCGCCGCCGGCGCGGCCGTCTTCGCGCTGGCCGATGACCTCGCCGGGCTGGCCTGGGGCCGCGCGCTGATCGGGCTCGGCGCCTCAGCGTGCCTGATGGCGGCCTTCAAGGCGTTCAACCAGTCGTTTCCTGCGGAGCGCCAGGCATCGCTGATCGGCTGGATCATGTCCGCCGGCGGGCTCGGCGCGGTGTTCGCCGCGCAGCCGCTCGAAGCCGCACTCGGTTTCGCCGGCTGGCGCGAAGTCACGCTCGGGCTCGCCGCCATTACCGTCGCGGTGTCGCTCATGATCTGGGTGCTGGTGCCGGACAAGGGCGGACCGTTGCACGGCGCCGGCCTCGCCGAGCAGATCGCGGGCGTCAGACGGGTGATGACCGATCGCCAGTTCTGGCGCTACGCGCCGATGGTGACGCTCTCCATCGGCGGCTTCATGGCGGTGCAGGGGCTGTGGGTCGCGCGCTGGATGACCGAGGTCGAAGGGTTCAGCCGGGGAACGATCGCGCAGCACCTGACGTTTCTCAATGCCGCGATGCTCGCCGGCTGCCTGTTCATGGGCTTCATGACCACGCCGCTCATTCGCCGCGGCTTTTCCGAGGCAAAGATCCTCAACGTCATCGCGGTCGCCTTCGTGCTCGTCTTCGCCGCCATCAACGCGCTCGCCGGCCACGGCCAGGGCTGGCTGTGGGCGCTGCTCGCCTTCGTCTATCCGACGAGCAACATCTCGTACGCGATCCTCAGTCGCTCGCTGCCGCTGGCGCTTTCCGGCCGTGCCAATACCGCGCTCAACCTCGCCGCGTTCATCGGCGCGTTCGGGCTGCAGTGGGGCACGGGCATCGTCGTCGACGCACTGCGCGCCATCGGTTGGAGTTCAGCCGACGCCTACCGGGCGACATTCGCGCTGCTGCTCGTGCTGCAAGTGACGGCGGTGGCGTGGATGTTCGTTGCCGGGGCGGGGCGCGCAGCGGGTCGCGCCGCGGCTTCCGCAAGGCAGGAAGGCAACTGACTGCACCTGCTGCGCCTCGGCGCCAGACGGGCTGCGGCGCACTTCGGCAGCGGGGCGCCGCTATGCTCGGGGCCACTGATTCTGCAGAGTCTCCGCCCCATGCTTCGCTACGAAACGATCCCCGTCACCCCGTTCCAGCAGAACTGCTCGCTTATCTGGTGCGACCGCACGGGCGAGGCGGCCGTGGTCGATCCCGGCGGCGAGATCGAACTCATCACCGCCGCCGCGCGGCGGCATGGGGTGAAGATCACGCAGATCCTGCTTACGCACGCCCACATCGACCACGCGGGCGGCGCCGGTGAACTCTCGCGCCAGCTCGGTGTGCCGATCGTCGGGCCTCATGCGGGCGACCAGTTCTGGATCGACGGGCTGCCGCAGCAGGCGCGCATGTTCGGCGTGGCGGCGGCGGAGCCGTTCAAGCCGACGCGCTGGCTGACCGACGGCGACACGGTGCAGGTCGGCGAGGCAACCCTCACGGTGCGGCACACGCCGGGCCATACGCCGGGGCACGTGGTGTTCCACGACGCCGAGACGAAGCGCGCCTTCGTCGGCGACGTGCTGTTCGCCGGCGGCATCGGCCGCACCGACTTTCCGGGAGGCGACTACGACACGCTGATCGCCAGCATCACCGGCCGGCTGTGGCCGTTCGGCGACGACACCGTGTTCGTGCCCGGCCACGGCCCCGAGAGCACCTTCGGTCGCGAGCGGCGCAGCAACCCGTACGTCGCCGGCACCTGAAAGGGCGGCGCAGCCCTTGCGCGTCGGCTGCCGAGCCAAGCCCACCGATCCGTGGCCCGCATCGTTCCCACCGACTGGCGCTCGCTTCAGGCGAGCGGCGCGGTCGCACGCGAGATCGAGACGCTCGCCGTGCTCGAGGCCGGCCTGCCCGAGGAACTGACCGTCGTTCACGGCGTGCACTGGACGCGGGTGAACCACGGCACGGCGGTGTTCGGCGAGATCGACTTCGTCGTAATCACGCCGTCGGCGCGCATCGTGCTGATCGAACAGAAGTCCGGCTTCCTGACCGAAACGGCGGAAGGCCTGGTCAAGAAGTACTCGGGCAAGGACAAACTGGTCTCGCTGCAGATCGACCGCACGCTCGACGCGCTGCGCGCGCGGCTGGCGCCGGTGGTGCAGGACGAAGCCGTGGCAATCGACTACCTGCTGTACTGCCCCGACTACACGGTGAAGCAGCCCGGCACCGCGGGACTGCCGCCGGAACGCATCGTCGACGAGCGCAGCCGCGGCCGGCTGTGCGCGCGTGTGCTCGAGGCGGCCGGGGCCGATCCGCCGCGCGACGTGCTGGCGCACAAGCTGCGCCGCTTCTTCGAGAACGAACTGCAGCTGGTGCCGGACGTCAGCGCGCTGGTCGGCCGTGCCGAGCAGATGGTCACGCGGCTGTCCGGCGGGCTGGCCACGTGGGCCAGGCGGCTGGAGTTCTCGCCGTTCCGGTTGCGAGTCATCGGCACGGCGGGTTCGGGCAAGACGCAGCTGGCGCTGGCCGTGCTGCAGGACGCGGCGGCGCAGGAGCGGCGGGCGCTGTACGTGTGCTTCAACCGGCCGCTTGCCGATCACCTGGCGCAGCTGGCGCCGGAAGGCGCCGAGGTGGCGAGCTTTCACCAGCTGTGCGACCGACGCCTGCGCGCGGCAGGCGAGCCGATCGACTATCGCCAACCGAACGCGTTTGCGCAGATCGAGGAGCGCTTCGGCGCCTTGCCGGCGGACGCGCGCGTCGACGACCTGGTGATCGACGAGGGCCAGGACTTCCAGCCGGCGTGGAAGGACGCGCTGCTGCGGTGGCTGCGGCCCGGCGGGCGGGTGTGGTGGCTGGAAGATCCGATGCAGCGACTCTACGACCGGCCGCCGGTTGAGCTGCCGGGCTTCGTCACGCTGCGCGCCGAGACCAACTATCGCAGCCCGCGCGACGTGCTCGGCTACCTCAACCGGCTGCTGGCGCCCCCGAGGCCGTTCGAGGCCGCCAGCCCGATCGCCGGCGGCGAGGTCGAGTTCCTTACTTACGCCGATGCCGAATCGCTGGTGTCCACCAGCAAGCGCGCGGTCACGCGCGCGTTGCAGTCAGGCTTTCGCGTCTCCGACGTGGTGCTGGTGACCTTCAGCGGCCGCGAGCGGTCACTGCTGCGTGGCCTCGACCAGATCGGCCCGCACCGGCTGAAGTCGTGGCAGGGGCGGTACGACCTGTTCGGCCGGCCGGAGTTCTCCGACGGCGACCTGCTGATCGAGACCGTGTACCGCTTCAAGGGCCAGTCGGCGCCGTGCGTGATCCTGACCGAGGTCGACTTCGAGACATTCGACGACCTCGCCCAGCGCAAGCTCTTCGTCGGCTTCACGCGGGCGTCGATGAAGCTGCTGGTCGTGCTGTCGGGGCGGGCGGCGCAGTCGCTGCTTGCACAGGTGCAGTAAGCGGCAACGACACCGGGAGGACACCTTCGTTGGCTCCGGCCGCCCGCGGCGGCCTATGCCTGGACCTTGAAAAAGCGAACGCCCCTGCGGGGCGTTCGTGCGTATGGCCGCGGCTTCAGCGGGTGACCGAGTCGGTGGTCTCCTTGTTCTTCGACGCGTTGTAGGTGTAGCCGGACAGCGTGACGCCCGTCACCGTAAAGGTGAAAGTGGTCCCGGCCGGGGCCGCGACGCGTGCAGAGCGGAAGTTGGCCTTGCCGGAGGAGTTGGTCAGCAGCGACGCCGAACCGCTGACTGCGCCACTCCAGGTGCCGCTTACCGTGGCGCCGGGCAACAGGTTGCCGCTGTTGTCGCGCACGGTCACGGCGGCGAGCGCGTCGGCCCGGCCGTCGGTGAAGGTGCGCAGGCTCATCGCAATGTTCGCCACGCGCATCGTGGCTGCGGTTGCCTGCGGCTGGGCGGTGATCGTCACCGACCTGGTATCGGTCAGTCCGGCGTTGTCCGTCACGGTCAGCGTGGCGGTGTACGTGCCCGGCGTGTTGTACATGCGCTGGGTCGCCGTGCCGCCGGACTGGCTTCCGCCGTCGCCGAAGTCCCACGCGTACGCGACGACGGTCCCGTCCGGATCGTCGGAGCCGGCGGCGCTGAAGTTCACGGTGAGCGGCACGGTGCCGGAGGTTGGATTCGCGGTCAGCGACGCGATGGGCGGCTGCCCCGTGCCGGCCGCCACCGTGCCGCTGACCACATACTGGCCGACGCTGCCGTAGTCGGTGTAGCCGGTGGTGAGCGGATCGCCCTTGCCGACACCGTCGACGGTGACGAAGTAGGTGCCCGGGGTGGTGATGTTGGCGGTCAGCGTGGCCGGCAGGCCGTCGACCGGGTTCGCCGACGCGAGCGCCGTGCCGGCGCCGTTGCGAAGAGTGGCGAGGACGTCGAGCTTGGGCCCGCGCGGCGCAGGAGACACGTTGATGGTCACGGCGCCGGCGCCGGCGACGAAACTGAAGGCGTCGACGTCGCTCTGTTGCTCGATCACGCCGGTGCCGCTGACGGTGGTCAGGCCGTTGGCGGTCGAGGACGCGAGCGGGGTGGCGGCGCTGATGGTGTTGCCGTGATCGTCGGGGCGGATCGGCAGGCCGGTGGCCTGCATCACGGCATAGTCATCCTGCGTATTGATGGCGCCCGCGTACTCTCCCTTGCTCCATTGCACCAGTTGCTGGTAGTAGCCGACCCCCATGATCGGCGCCCAGCCGGTCGCACCGCTGCCGTGGCCCTGGTAGTAGCCGGCGGTCGCGGTGCCGTCGTGACTGAGCCCGACGTTGTGTCCGGCCTCGTGCGAGATCGCGTCGGCCACGTACTTCTCGTTGCCGCTGCCGAGCGCGTCGTAGAAAACCAGCGCCGGCTTGTAGTAATCGCCGACGTCGTCGAAGGCCCTGAGATAGGCGACGCCGCCGCAGCTGCAGTTGTAGAAGGTCCGTTTGGTGATCAGCACGGTGGTGCCGAAGGTCGCGTCGCTGCTGCCCGAGCGGGTGATCCGGTCGGCCGGCGGCGGCTCGGTGGTGACGTTGACGTCGAAGGCCGCGTAGTCCTCGGCGACCCGCTTCCAGATGTACTGGATGCGCTGCAGTTCGGCGGTGCCGAAGGAGTATGGGACGCCGTCCAGGTCGAACGGCAGGGCGGTGATCGTCGGCTGGGCGGTGGTGTTCCACGCCGTGCCGGTCAGGGTGGCGCCGACGAAGTTCAGATAGATGGTGCGCGTTGCTCCCGGTCGGCTGTGCAGCTTGAAGGTCTGGTCCAGCGGCTCGAGGTCCGGCGACAGCGGGTCTGTGTCCAGCGGCGCCGTCGGCGCCTGCGGCGGAAGCTGGACTTCCTCTTCGAAGAACACCCGCCCCCTGCGGTCGAGCCATGCCGTGCGGTCGAATCGCATCATGCGCGTGAACTGCGGCGCCGACATGCCGTACCACGCCGCGACGTCCGGCAGGCGGTTGCCGAGTCTCGAGAGGGCCTGTTCGCCACGCGCGCGGTCGGGCAGCGTGATGGCGGGGAAGAGCGCCCTGAGCTGCGGTGGGCCGGCCGCCGGCTGTGCGAGCGCCGATGGCGCCGAGAGTGCGATGCCGAGCGCCGCGCACGCCGTCAGCAGGCGCGACCGCCACGCGAGGCATTTTTTCGACCGCGTGGCTGATTGGGCTGCAGCGGATTGGGTGTTCGTTGGCTTCTTCACTTGCGATCTCCCCCGAATAGTGCCGGCGCGCGACGGACGCGGCCGACGCCAAGTGTCACCACGCTAGCCGCGAAGGTCGGCGCAAGAAATCATGCCGCAAGATGAGGGAGCGTGACGGCCGGATCGATGAGGCGACGCGTCCGCCGCGGCGGCGGCGCGCCTAACGGCGACCGCGATGAATCGCCTGGCTGCGGCGCACGGTAGTCCGAAAGAATCCGGCCGGAAGTTGGTCGCATCGGCACGGGCGGCCTCGTCGGCTGGGAACATGAGCGCCGCCGGGCCAAGGTGTTCATCGGCCTCGGAAAGAGCGGAAGGCGTTCTTGCGGCTCATCGCTGCTGCCGGGGATTCGGCCACGATGCTGTGGGCATCACGCCCGCCGGACGCGGCACACCACAGGTCCATCGCTCGAAGCGCGTGCTGCCGAAGGCCGACCGCATCCGGAGCAGGTACACTCCGTGCCTCAGCGCGCCCGTAGCTCAGTTGGATAGAGTACTTGGCTACGAACCAAGGGGTCGTGGGTTCGAATCCTGCCGGGCGCGCCATCAAATCAAGGGCTTGCAGCGATGCAAGCCCTTTCCTTTTTACGGTTGTGCCGTAAACGTGCCGTTGGCGCGGCCCATCGGTTCGTCCACTTCCCGCGAAGCGCACAGGCGATCCGCGAATGGGGCGAGGTGCTCGGCCGAGAAATGGGCGTACCGCCGCACCATCTCCGGGCTCTCCCACCCGCCCAGTTCCTGCAGGGCATAGAGCGGCGTGCCGTTCTGCACGTGCCAGCTGGCCCAGGTGTGCCGCAGGTCGTGCCAGCGGAAGTCGTCGATCCCGGCCTTCTGCAGCGCCGAGTACCACGCCTTCGTGCTGACCTGAACCACCGGCCTGCCCCGGAAGCAGAACACGCGCGTCGGATGCTTCCCGCGCCAACGCTGCAGGACGAGCACGGCCTCC
>Ga0209254_10002767_pt1 | contig 15989 bp, 13 predicted proteins | sample FrelakmetDIP11DI_FD_187148 | JGI IMG/M metagenome (GOLD analysis project Ga0209254, IMG submission 187148) | Freshwater lake sediment microbial communities from the University of Notre Dame, USA, for methane emissions studies - DIP11 DI (SPAdes)... | ecosystem: Environmental > Aquatic >... | reverse complement strand
GGTCGCGCCTGAAGGCGCTCCTACAGGAAGAATTTGTGGAATCCGGCAGGCAACTGCGTTACGTCCACCTGGTTCAGACATACCGGGTAGGGCCGCGAGTTCCAGGTCTGCCAGAAGATCGGGGTGTGGCCTGCGAGCCGACCACTGCGGGCGTCGGCGACGAGACAAGCCAGTGCCTTGCCCGAATAGGTGGTGTCCAGCTTGAATCCTTCCAGCTCAAGCGCCAATCCCGTGGCCTCGAGGCATTCCGGCGTGGGCAGGGCGTAACCGTCACCGGCGAATTCCGTGCGGAACTCCAGGTGGGCGGCCAACTCCGCCGCTGAGTCCGCCGAGCCCGCGGACAGCAAATCCTGAGTAGCCACTGCGAGACGCAGGACCGCCCCGGCATCCACCACGTTCTGGGGCACCACCTTTACGCTGACGATCGTTGCTGGCACGCCTGCGACGCTTAAACCAACCAGTAGTCCCGCCACGCTACCCATCGTGCCGCAGGGCAAGTAGACGCGAAACGGGCCTCGCAGCTCTGCGGCCGCGAGTTGCGTCGCCAGTTCGGCGCCCGCATCGACGAAGCCTAGAGTGCCGATGGGCGAAGACCCGCCCCAGGCCACCTCGTAGAGCCGGTCCGGACCGGAAGGATGCTTGGCCCGCAAGCGCATGGCCTCTGCCTTCGTCTCGGCGAAGCCCGCTGCGAACGACAGGTGCGTGCCGAGCAGGCCATGCCACCTGAGCGTATTGGCCACCCAGGGAGTCTGAACCTGGTCAGTAAGGACAGCGTGGCAGATGAGTCCCGCCCGCTTTGCATAGATGGCGGTCGCGAGCGCGTGATTGGAGCCTGCGGCCCCGAAGGTGACGACGCCGTCGCAGCCAGCCTGCAGCGCGTCCCCGAACAGGTACTCGAGTTTCCGCACTTTATTGCCGCCGTATATCGGCCCGGCGAGGTCGTCCCGTTTGGTCAGCAGTCCCGGTGCGCCAATGGCGGCGCCCAGGCGTGCCGCCGGTTCCAGTGTCGTCGGCAGAACGGCAAGCCTGAGCCTACTCGCCAACGGGGATCACCTGATGCTCGATGCCATTCTGGCGCAGCCGGGCGCGCAACCGGTTGAGCTCATCCAGGTTGTCGATGGGACCGATTCGCACCCTGTGGAACAGGGCGCCGCTGGCGTCAGACACCTGAATCTCTGAGACCACCCCGAGCAGCGCGAGCCGCGCCTTGACCTTGTCTGCGGCGGCAAAATCCGGAAAGGCGCCAGCCTGGACCACGTAGGTCCCGGGCAGGGAGACGAGCGGTGGTGCGACAACCCGTGGGATCTGCGGCTGTTCGGCCACGTCTACTTCGGCGTCAGGCAGCATGTCGTAGAACTGGAAGCGGTCAGGGGCCTCTGCGGTGGCAGACCGCTGCGACGATTCGACGGTCTTCTTTGGAGGCTTCTTCGACTCAGTGGCGGTCGCCGCAGGCCGGCTGCTCAGTGCAGCGGTCAGTTCAGGACGAAAATACCAGGCCAGCAATCCCGCGCACACGAGCAGCAGTACGCCTGTCGCGAAACTCCGAGGCAGTCCGACCGGACCGCGGCGGCGATTGCGTCGGCGCTTCTGCCGGCTGCTGGCTTTCCCCACTACATGTACTCCAGTGGGCGAATCCCCAGCAGGCGTAAACCGCTGGCCAGGACGGTGCGGGCGCTGCCCACGAGCATCAGACGGCCGCGGCTGCGAGCGGGGTCGGCTTCGTCCAGCACGACGTGCCGGTTGTAGAAGGCGTTGAAGACGCTCGCAAGTTCGTGCAGGTAGTGGGCGACTTCGAAAGGCTCGCGTTGTTCTGCCGCACGCTGGACGGCGTGGCCAAAGCCGCGGAGCTTCTGCACCAGTGCCCACTCCTCGTCGGCGACCAGCAGAGGCAGGTCGCCCGGCGAGGCGGTCGTATCGAGGCCGGCCTCCGTCGCTTTCCGGAAGATCCCGCTCATGCGTGCGTGCGTGTACTGCAGGTAAGGACCGGTGTTGCCCTCGAACTGCAGGACGGTGTCCCAGTCGAACGTCACGTCCGTCAGCCGGCGTGACGAGACATCGAAGTACAGCAGCGCCGCCTGGCCCACCGCCTCGCTGATCGCGGCCAGTTCACCGGGCGGCACTTCCGGAAGGCCCCGCACGTTGCCTGCCGAACGCTCCTCACGATAGCGGCCCGCCCGGTCGCGGGCCTCGTCCAGCACGGTTTCCAGCCACACCGCTTCGCCCTTGCGGGTGGACATGCCGCGCACGTAGCCAAAGCTCACGTTCTCGCACAGTGCGGGCCAGTTCACTGGCCACTGTTCCGCTATAGCGAGCTTGCCCAGAGCGGCAAAGACCTGGGAGAAATGGTCTTCCTGCCGTGACACCACATACACGTTGGCTCCAAACTGGTAACGCTCCCAGCGGTCAATTGCTTCCGCACAGTCACGCGCAGCGTAGGTGGACGCGCCGTCGGACTTCTGCAGCATGCAGGGTGCGATCTCCCGGCCCATGACGTCCGACACGTCCACGACGATGGCTCCCTGGGATGCTCTTGCCACACCGGCCCTCAGGAAGCGGGCAATGACCGGCTGCACCCTGGCGTTCATCGCCGATTCCCCGTCGTAGGAATCAAACTCGATCCCGAGCCGCTCGTAAGTCCGGTGGAAACCATCGAGAGAGAGCGACCGGAAGCGTTCCCAGAGGCGGACGATTTCGGGATCGCCCTGCTCGAGCCGCAAGAAGAGCTTGCGGGCCTGCTCGCGCACGCCCGGGTCCTGCTCGCTGTCCCGGTTAGCCCGGATGTAGAGCTCCACCAGATAGTCGATGGCCCGTGCTTCCAGTGCGGCCTCGTCGCCCCACTGCTGCCAGGCCCAGATCACGAAGCCGAACTGGGTGCCCCAGTCCCCGATGTAATTCTTCCGGATGACCCGCCAGCCCTCGAAGCTAAAGATCCGGGCGAGGTCCGCGCCGAGGTTGGTGGAACGCAGATGCCCGAAATGAAACGGCTTGGCGATGTTGGGCGCCGAAAAGTCGAGCACCAGCGTGCGGCCGGAGCCGAGATTGCGGTGACCGAAAGCAGCCGGGTTGTCCCGGATCTCGCCCAGCACTTGCTCCGTGGCATTGGCCCGGTCAAGAAACAGGTTGAGGTAAGGCCCCTCGGCCCGGGCACTGGCGATGATCGGGTCCCGGGCGATTTTCCCTGCCAGGTTCTTCGCAATCAGGTTCGGGGCTGAGCGGAGCTCCTTCGCCAGCTGGAAGCAGGGAAAGGCCACGTCCCCCAGCGCTGGATTCGGGGGTGCGGTTAGCGCGTCTTCGATCTGGGCGGTGCGCTCGATGGGCCAGTCGAGGGCTCTGCGCACGACCTGCGCGATGTGAGAGGTGATCTGCATCTTGATGCGAAGCGGGTGCCTGGAACCCGCAGGATTCTAGAACAATTCAGATGGATCCACGTCCAGGCTCCAGCGCACGCGACGCTGGGACGGTAACGCGGAGAGTGCTGCGCGAAAGTCTGGCAGAAATCGCTGCAGGTCCCGGCGTACGTCTGCCTGCAGGAGTAATTGGCCCCGGTAGCGACCCGAGCGGCGTTCCATCGGCGCGGGCGCGGGCCCGAGCACGCGGAGGCCTAAGGGCGCGGCCGTCCGCGCGAGTGCCGCCGTGGCCTCCAGAAAACTGAAGACCACGGGGCGCTCCGTTGCCTCTGCCCGCACCAGCGCCAGTGACGACCAGGGGGGCCAGCCCGCCTGCTGGCGCTCCGCGAGGGCCATGGTGGCGAAGGCGCCATAGCCCTGTGCCAGGAGGACCCGCAGCAGCGGGTGATCGGGGAACAGGGTTTGCAGGTAGACCTCGCCCGGGCGGTCGGCGCGGCCGGCCCGCCCGGCCACCTGGATGAAAGTCTGGGCCAGGCGCTCGGCGCTGCGAAAATCCGTACCGAAGAGCCCTTGGTCCACATCGACGATGCCGACCAGGGTGACGCCGGGAAAATCGTGGCCCTTGGTGAGCATCTGGGTGCCGAGGAGCAGTCGCGCCTCCAGGCTGTGAACGCGCTCGAGGCGTCGCTCGATCTCGCCGCGCCGGCGCGTCGTGTCCCGGTCGATGCGTTCCATTGGGTGGTCGGGGAATTCACGGGCGAGGGCTTCTTCGAGGCGCTCGGTGCCCTGGCCCACGGGCCGGAGTTCGGCGTGGCAGGCGGGGCAGGCGATCGGCACCGCCCGGTCGCTCCCGCAGTGGTGACACGTCACCCGGCCCCGCTGCTGGTGAAGCACCATCCGTGCGTCGCACCGCTCGCAGCTGACGACCGTGCCGCAACCCACGCAGACCAGCGTCGGCGCATAGCCCCGCCGGTTGAGAAAAACCAGCGCCTGGCCATCGGCTTCGAGGTGCCGGCGGATGGCGGCCAGCAGGGGCTGGGTCAACCCATCCCGTGGCAGGTGGGTACGCACGTCAATCAGGTGCACGGTGGGCTGGCCCGCAGCGCCTGCCCGCTCGGCGAGTATCAGGCGCTCGTAGCGGCCGCTCTGCGCGTTCTCCACCGATTCGAGCGATGGGGTGGCGGAGCCCAGCACCAGCGGCACGCCGAGCTCACGGGCGCGCCACACGGCCAGGTCCCGGGCCGAGTAGCGGAAGCCGTCCTGCTGCTTGTAGCTGGCGTCGTGCTCCTCGTCGACCACCAGCAAACCGGGCTGCTTCAGCGGCGTGAAAATGGCCGACCGGGTGCCGATGATGATCTGGGCGGTGCCGTCCCGAGCCGTGGTCCAGGCGCGCAGGCGCTCGCCATCTGCCAGGTTCGAATGCAGTACCGCCATCGGCACCGGAAAGCGCCGCCGAAAACGGTCGAGGAGCTGCGGGGTCAGGCCGATTTCCGGAACAAGGACCAGGCACTGCTGGCCGGCGTTCAGTCGTTCCCGGATACAGCGCAGGTAGACTTCGGTCTTGCCGCTTCCAGTCACCCCATCGAGCAGGAAACAGCGGAAACCCGCCGTTGCATTGATAGCGGCCACGGCACGCCCCTGGTCAGGAGTGAGTGCCGGCGGGACTTCGGCTTGCAGACCTTCGTCCGTAGTGGTCGGTGCCGCCTTGAGCTTGCGCGGCCGGACCGGATCGCGTCCTTCTCGCAGAGCCTTCGGTACTGCCGTTGCAAACACTTCACCCGGCGGGTGTTGGTAATAGGCCGATGCCCAGCTCAGCAGGCGCCGCACGTCGTCGGGCAGGAGTGGCTCGGCATCGAGCACCGCCTCAGCCCGACGCAGCTTGTCCGCAGGCAGGTTGCTCGCCGCTTTCAGGCCCACGACCAGGCCAACCCTAGTCCCGCGGCCGAAGGGCACCCGTACCCGCATTCCGGGGCGGAGCTCGATCTCGGCGTTGGCCGGTGCCAGGTAGTCGAAGAGCCCCATTAGCGGTGCCGCGACCGCCACTTCCAGGATCAGGGGACCAGTCATGGGACTTATCCACAGTTCCTGTGGATAAGTCTGTGGACAAGAGGCGGTAAAGACGCCGTTCTGCCAAGCTCGTCAACCATTATGACAATCTGCTTAATTTTTGACCTAAAGTTTTTAATCAATATTTTCATGAGGTTATATGCGTATTCTGAAGTGCACACCACAAAGCAGACGCTAAATAGCCCCTTTTCGTAGGAAATGTGCATAAGTGCGACCGCAGCGCCAAAAATCGGGACCCATTCGGGACGCTTTGTCAACCCCCTGGAGCGTCGCCGGGGCCCATCAATACAAAGGTACCGGACCTTAGTTTTGTTAGTTATTGGCCCCAACAACTAACAAAACTAAGGTCCGGTACCTTTTTATACTTACAGGGCCTTGACGGACTGGATTAGCGCCGCGGCCATTGCCTGGCCATCGCCATAGAGCATGTGGGTGTTGTCGAGGAAGAACAGGCCATTCTCTATGCCTGAGAAGCCGGAGCCCTTGCCCCGCTTGATGACGATCACGTTCCGGGCCTTGTCTGCGTTCAGGATCGGCATGCCGTAGATGGGGCTCGATTTGTCCGTGCGGGCCGCCGGGTTAACCACGTCGTTGGCGCCGATGATAAGGGCGACATCGGTGTTGTCGAATTCGGCGTTGATCTCGGACTCGTCGTAGATGACGTCGTAGGGGACCCCCGCTTCTGCGAGCAGCACATTCATGTGGCCGGGCATGCGACCTGCCACCGGGTGAATCGCAAATTTCACGGTAACGCCACGGTCCTGCAGCAGCTTTGCCAGCTCCCAGACTTTGTGCTGGGCCTGGGCCACTGCCATGCCGTAACCGGGCACGATGATCACCTTCTGTGCAAAGGCCATCATTACGCCCACATCAGCGGCATCGATGCCCTTCATGGACCCGCTGACTTCGCCCTGGGGGCCAGCCGTTTCGCCGAAGCCGGAGAACAGCACGTTCGCCAGCGAACGGTTCATCGCCCTGGCCATCAATTGGGTGAGCAGGGTGCCGGCAGAGCCGACCACCACGCCTGCAATAATCATGGCGGCGTTATTGAGCACGAAGCCCTCGAAGGCAACGGCGAGGCCGGTGAGTGCGTTATAGAGAGAGATCACCACTGGCATGTCGGCGCCGCCAATGGGCAACGTCATGGTTACACCTAGAACCAGCGCAAGGCCGAAGAACAGCGTAACCACTCCCGCCGCAGGGCCCATGGCGGCAAATACCAGCGAACCTCCCACCAGTACCGAGGCCAGAAGTACCGCGAGGTTAACGATGTTCTGCCCGCGGAAGCGGAACGAACGCTTGATGAGATCCTGCAGCTTGCCAAAGGCGATCAGGCTGCCGGAAAAGGACACCGCGCCGATGAGCCCCCCGAGCACGGCCAGCGCCAGGACAACACCTGAGTGCGCCTCACCCTTGAACAGCTCCACCGCAGCGATGGCTGCGGCCGCGCCACCGCCCATGCCGTTGTAGAGCGCGATCATCTGGGGCATGTCCGTCATCGCGACCCGTTTTCCAGTGATCCAGGCCACGCCGCCACCCAGCGCGATGGCAACCATGATCAACGCAAAATTGCTCAGGTCGGGGGTGAAGAAGGTAGCGACAGTCGCCACGACCATGCCGACACCCGCCCAGACGATGCCGCCCCGGGCCGTGACCGGTGAACTCATGCGCTTCAGGCCGGTGATAAACAAGGCGGCGGCGAGCAGATAGCTGGCCGAGACAAGGGTTGTTGCGATCCCGCCGCCCATCAGTGCTGCTTCCCGCTTGTCTGGCCCGTGCCGCTGGGCTTGCTGGACCTGAACATCTCCAGCATCCGCTCGGTCACGACGTAGCCACCCACCGCGTTGCCCGCGCCGAGTGCGACGCCCAGAAAGCCGATGACCATCTCAAGCGTGGTACTCGCCCGGCCCAGCGCCACCATGGCCCCGACCAGCACGATGCCGTGCACGAAGTTCGAGCCCGACATCAGCGGGGTGTGGAGGATCGTTGGTACCCGGCCGATCACCTCATAGCCTGTGAAGGCGGCGAGCATGAAGATGTATAGCGCTATGAACCCGTCAATCATTTTCTGGCTCGGTCTAGGTGAGGGCTTTGCGGGTGGGCTCGTGGCGGATGGTCCCGTCGTGGGTCAGTACGGCCCCGGCGAAGACCTCATCGTTCCAGTCGATGGCCAGCTCGCCCTCCTTGTTGATGGCAGGAGAGAGGAAATTGAAAAGGTTGCGGGCGTACATCTCGCTGGCATGGCGCGGCACACTGGCAGCCAGGTTCACCGGGCCGATGATGGTGACCCCCCGGTGCACTACGGTCTCGCCAGCCCTGGTCAGCTCGCAGTTGCCGCCGCTTTCAGCGCCCAGGTCCACGATTACGGCGCCAGGCCGCATGCGCTCGACAGTGGCCCGATCAATCAGCCGCGGCGCCGGGCGGCCGGGCACTGCGGCGGTGGTGATCACCAGGTCCGCCTTCGCCACCCGGTCGTTCACCACGGTCTGCTGCTTCTGGCGCTCTTCCGCGCTCAGTTCCCGGGCGTAACCACCAGCGCCGTCGGCCGTAACACCGGTGTCGACAAACTTGGCGCCGAGTGACTCCACCTGCTCCTTCGTCGCAGCGCGTACGTCGAAAGCCTCGACGACTGCACCGAGCCGGCGCGCCGTGGCGATGGCCTGCAGGCCGGCCACCCCGGCGCCCATGATGAGGGCCTGCGACGGACGGATCGTGCCCGCGGCAGTCGTCAGCATGGGCAGAAACTTGTCCAGTGCCGCGGCACCGACAAGCACGGCCTTGTAACCCGCTACAGCCGCCTGGGAGGAGAGGGCATCCATCGACTGGGCCCGCGATATGCGTGGCACCAGTTCCATGGCGAAGCTGGTGATGTTCCGTGCGCAAAAGGCCCGGATCAGATCCTTCTGCAAATGGGGCTGCAGGTAGCCAATGACGACGGAGCCTGGCTTGAGGGCGGCAGCTTCTGCAAGGCTCGGGGGCTGCACACGAAGCAACACGCCGGCTTCGGCCAGCACGGCCGCTGCGCCGCCCGCTGGGCTACCGTCTGGGCTGCCCAGGATGGTGGCGTGACCCTCAAAATCCGTGTCGGCGAAGCGGGACTGGGCGGCGGCACCGGCCTCGATGAGTAACCGGGCCTTGGCAGTGGCGAGCTTCTTTGCCACCTCGGGCACGATGGCAACCCGGGCCTCACCCGGCGCAGTTTCCCTGATCACGCCAATGGTGACTGGCATGAGACTGGCCACTCCTTAGGCAAAATGAGCGGGCCACCGGCCGGTAGCCCGCATAACGCCAGCGATAATGACAGAAGGAGTGTGACCGGGGAAATTTGATTTTTGACCCGGAACCCGCAATATAGGGCCGGCAGGGCCGACCCTCATATGTTGTACCTTCACGATGAAGTCAGCGATTTCTCCCAGCAGGTCCTCCGGACCGACGTGGCTGGCATGCCGCTCGAGTGGATTGATTACCGGGACGCCGTCCGCCTTTACTACCTCGGACAGGTGGCCTACACCTGCGGGTCGCCCCTCTTCCGTATCCACGGCGGCTTCAGTGCCCTGAGCCAGCAGCAGAGCTGCATCGAGGTGAACTCCATCGTCGCCACCGTCGGCCGTTCGCCGGAAGTGGCCGAGCTGATGGACTGCTACATTCCGCCCCTCAACAACAAGACCCTGTTCCGGCGGGATTCCAATCTGTGTCTTTATTGTGGCCACCAGTTCCCGGTCCGGGAGCTCACGCGCGACCACGTGCGGCCCCTGTCGAAGGGCGGCGGTGATGCCTGGAACAACGTCGTGACGGCCTGCCGGCGCTGCAACAACCACAAGGGTGGCCACACGCCGGAGCAGGCGGGCATGCAGCTGATCGCAGTGCCCTTCACGCCCACCTATGCCGAGTACATCTACCTGAAGGGTCGCCGCGTACTGGCAGACCAGATGGAGTTCCTGATGGCGCACATTCCGCGCACGAGTCCCCTGCACCAGCGGTTGGCGTCCAGTCTGTTCAGGTCCGGCCAGGCTACCTCGCCAAACAAGCTGCCCAGCCAAGAATAAGCCAAGAATAAGCCAAGAATAAGCCAAGAATAAGCCAAGAATAAGCCAAGAATAAGCCAAGAATAAGCCAAGAATTAAGTAGAGCGGCCCCTTAACCCCGTTCCGGCCTTCCCGGCGTTTACACACTCCAGAGACCGCCCTGTCGGGCGGCGGAGTCCAGACCTGTGTACACCCAAGTACTGCCCGTTTGCCTGCTGATCCTCCTGCTCTCTGCCTGCAGCCTGAATGAAGACCCGCCATCCCCGCCGCCCCCCGCCACCGTGACCGGCACGACCACCCCGTCCAGCGACGCGGCACGGCGTGAAAGAAAGGCCGCGCAGGGCGCACCTCCCGCTGCAGAGCTGGACGAGTCTGTCCTTCCGCTCGCCTCTGTCCAGAGCAGACAGATGCTGCCCGCCGAATCCCCCTGCTGCTTCCCCGTCTACGACCCGGAGGACCGGGAAAACTACGCGCCCCTGGCGGGGAACCCGGTGCAGCTGGCCAGCGAACGGCCGGTGTCTACCTTCAGCATCGACGTGGATACCGGCTCCTACGCCAATGTCCGGCGCTTCCTCAACGCGGGCTCCCTGCCGCCGGCAAACGCCGTGCGGGTGGAGGAGTTGATCAACTATTTCAGCTACGACTACCCGCTGCCGGCGCAGCGCGACCAGCCCTTCTCGGTGACGACCCGCCTCGCCCCGGCACCCTGGAACAAGGACAGGCTGCTCCTGCAGGTGGGGCTGAAGGGCTACGCCATCCCGGTCGACCGGCGGGCCCCCGCAAACCTCGTGTTCCTGATCGACATCTCCGGCTCCATGCAGGACCTGGATAAGCTGCCGCTGCTGAAGAGCGCTTTCCGGCTGCTCGCGCAGCAAATGACGGCCACCGACCGCATTGCCCTGGTGGTCTACGCGGGTGGGGCAGGTGCAGTCCTTGCCCCCACGCCCGGTAACCAGCAGGCCACCATCAACGCCGCTCTGGACCAGCTGGAAGCTGGCGGCAGCACGAATGGCGCTGGCGGCATCCGCCTGGCCTACGACCTGGCCCGGCAGAGCTTCATCAAGGGCGGCATCAACCGCATCGTGCTGGCCACCGATGGGGACTTCAACGTGGGCCTCACGGATTTCGACGCGCTCATCGACCTGGTGGCGCGGGAGCGGGAGGGCGGCGTGTCCCTGACCACCCTCGGCGTGGGCACGGGCAACTACAACGATGCCTTGCTGGAGCGCCTGGCTGACGCGGGCAATGGCAACTATGCTTACCTCGACACGCTGAGCGAAGCCCGCAAAGTGCTGGTCGAGCAGTTATCCGGCACGCTGCAGACCATCGCGAAGGACGTGAAGATCCAGGTGGAGTTCAATCCGACGGCCGTGGCCGAGTACCGTCTTATCGGCTACGAAAACCGCCTGCTGCGCCGGGAAGATTTCAATAACGACCGTATCGATGCGGGGGAGATTGGCGCAGGCCACACCGTTACGGCGCTCTACGAACTTACTCTCCATGACAGCCCCGCACGCCGCGTGGATCCCCTGCGCTATGCCCTCCACGAGGGCAGCGCGCCTGCCACCCCCACCGGTGGCACTGAACTGGCGAATGTCAGTCTGCGCTTCAAGGCACCCGATAGCGCCCGGAGCCGGCGCCTGGACCACCCCGTGCGCCGCACCGCCGGGGAGCCCGCGTCCAGGGACCTGGAATTCGCCGCCGCCGTTGCTGCCTTCGGCCAGAAGCTGCGGGGCGGTGAGTACCTCGACGGCTACAGCTACGAACAGATTGCGCAGCTGGCAGCGGCTGCCCGGGGCGCCGACGCCGACGGCTATCGCAGCGAGTTTGTGTCCCTCGTGAAGCTGGCCGACAGCCTTGCCGGGTTGGCTGGCCCTGCCCGCGAGGCGCCGGAGGTCGGGAGCGACCCCGCCTACAGGCCCCAGGTGCGACGTTAGTCACAGCGGACCCGTTTTCCTGCTGCCATGGCTGGCATATGCTGCCGGCCATGGCGGCAGGAAACGACGACGCAGAGCTGATGACCCGGTACGCGGCAGGCGATGTCGCGGCATTCGCGGCGCTCTATGCCCGCCACAAGGGGCCCCTGTACCGCTATTTTTTCCGCCAGTGCGGCAATCCGGACACCGCAGACGAATTGTTTCAGGACGTGTGGCTGCGCATCATCAAGGCCCGGGAGCGCTATACACCGACCGCCCGCTTCACCACTTATATGTATCAGATCGCCCATAACTGTCTGGTAGACCACTTCCGCAAGGCTGGTCGCGCCTTCACGAATGGCAGCGGGGAGCCTACCGCAGCGGCGATCCCCGAGCCTGTAGCTGAGGAAATCGACCCGGCTTTCGCTTCTGCCCGCTGGTCCCTCGTGGACTGGGAGAACGATCCAGCGGACAGCGCGCCGGGTCCGGAAGCGGCCAGTTCTGGCGAGCAGCGCGCGGGGCGCCTGCGGTCGGCCCTGGATACCCTGCCCGTTGAGCAGCGGGAGGCCTTCCTGCTGCACGAAGAAGCGGAAATGGGCCTGGCCGATATCGCCGAGGTCACCGGCGCAAACCCGGAAACCGTCAAAAGCCGGCTGCGCTACGCTGTGAAAAAGCTGCGCACGGCGCTTGGTGATCTGGCGCCGGCCACTGCCCGGTCAACCTCCCGAACCCCCGGGGGAGCGCTCTCATGAGCACCGGCAATACACCCCGGGATGACGCGGAGTTCGAGGCCTTTCTGGGCCGCGAGTCCCCCCTGGCGGCGGACTACGCCGGCCTCGAAAAGGCGGGGCCACCGGCCTCCCTGGACGAAAAGATCCTGGCGGTAGCCAAGGTGGCCGCCAGGCCCGCACCGAAGCCGGTCCCGAAGACTGAGGCCAAGCCGGTTGTGACCCCCATTGCCGGGAAGGCCGTGCCGACCCAGCCCGCCCAGGCTGCCGGCGCCCCCGCACAAGGCTCCGGCGCTGAGCGCCGCAAGCGGCCTCGCCCCGAGGCAACACCGGCAGATGACCATACCCAGGCCGTGCCCGCCCGCCGTCCACCCTGGCTTCTGCCTGCCGCCCTGGCGGCAAGCGTGCTGGTAGCTGTTGGCGTAGGACTTGGCGTGTACCTGAATGCTCCGTCCGACTCGGCTGATGCCACCCTCGACGGCTCCCTGTTCGCCAAGCGGGCCCGGGAGCGGAGCGAGGAGAGCAAGGCCGCGACCGCTGCCGTGCAGGACGCCGAAGTAATCGAACTGGAGCTGGCGCCCCTGCCGCCGCCGCCGGTCTTCCAACCGGAGGGTCCGCAGGTCCAGGACCTGGACGCCGCGATTGCGCTGATTCGCAAGGAACTGGTGCTGGCCAATCAGATGGCCGCTGCCCAGGCAGACCAGGCGCTGGAGCTGCAGTCGCTCTCGCGTGCCCCGATGCCGGGCCAGCAGTCCGCGGCGCCCGCCCCTACCCCCGCCACAGAGGTCGAGTTGGCCTCGCCGGCATCGGCCAGCGTGGTTCAGCCCCGGGAGCGCCGGCTGACCAAGATTCTCGAACTCTACGATGGCGGAAATCCCGATCTGGCCGGCGACTCACTCGAGATTTTCCTGCGGGACTTTGAGGACGACCCGATCAGCAAGCGGATCGTCGCCCTCACGCCTGAATAATTCATGTCCAACATCGAATCCGTCCTGCACGAGAACCGGAAGTTTCCGCCGTCGGCTGCCTTCACAGCAGCGGCGCGTGTCAAGCCTGCTGATTTCGCGGCGCTCAACGCCGAGGCCGCCCGGGACTCCGTCGCCTTCTGGGGCCGGCTCGCGCGGGAAGAACTGCGCTGGCACCGGCCCTTCACTCAGATCCTCGATGAGACCCGGGCACCAAACTACCGGTGGTTCACGGATGGCGTGCTCAACGCCTCGTTCAACTGCCTCGACGTGCACCTTGCTGCCCACGGGCGCGCGCGGGATGGCAAGCCCGCGATCATCTTCGAGGGCGAGGCCGGCGACGCCCGGACGCTGACCTACGGGCAGCTCACCGCCGAGGTCTGCCAGTTTGCCAACGCACTGAAGGCCCAGGGCATCCAGCCCGGCGATCGTGTGGTCATCTACCTGCCCATGGTGCCGGAAGCCTTGATCGCCATGCAGGCCTGTGCCCGCATCGGCGCCACCCACTCGGTTGTCTTCGGCGGCTTTTCGGCCAATTCGCTGCGGGACCGGATCGAGGATGCCGGCACCCGGATGGTGATCACCGCCGACGGTGGCTGGCGCGCCGGCAAGGCGCTCGAACTCAAGCAGGCGGTGGACGAGGCGCTGGCCACTGGCTGCCAGACCGTCGAGAAGGTCATCGTGCTGAAGCGCACCGGCGCGCCGGTGCCGATGCAGACAGGCCGGGACGTCTGGTGGTCTGATGCCGTGCGGGGCCAGGCGACGGAGTGCGAGCCCACCTGGGTGAATGCGGAGCACCCGCTCTACCTGCTCTACACCTCCGGGTCCACGGGCAAGCCCAAGGGCGTGCAGCACTCGACGGCGGGGTACCTGCTCAACGCCAAGCTCACCTCCCAGTGGATCTTCGACTTCCGGGAAGACGACGTGTTCTGGTGCACGGCGGACGTCGGCTGGGTCACGGGCCACACCTACGTGTGCTACGGGCCGCTCGCCGCGGGCGCGACCATCGTCATGTACGAGGGCGCGCCGGTGTACCCCGATGGGGGCCGCTTCTGGAATATCTGCGAGCGCCTCGGCGTGACCATCTTCTACACTGCGCCCACTGCCATCCGGGCGCTGATGAAACTGGGGGACGAGTTCCCCAACAAGTACGACTTGTCGAAGCTGCGCCTGCTCGGCACGGTGGGGGAGCCGATCAATCCGGAGGCCTGGATCTGGTATCACACGGTGATCGGCAAGTCCCGCTGCCCGATCGTGGACACCTGGTGGCAGACGGAAACGGGGGCGGCGATGCTCAGCCCGCTGCCGGGTGTGACGGCCACCAAGCCGGGCTCCTGCACCACGCCGATTCCCGGCATCGAAATGGCCATCGTGGATGATGACGGCAATCCTGTCACGGAACCGGATCAGGGCGGCTGGCTCGTTGTGCGGAAGCCCTGGCCGTCCATGCTGCGCACGATCTGGGGCGACAACGAACGCTATATTTCGACCTACTGGGCGAAGTTCAACAACCGCTACTACCTGGCGGGGGACACCGCGCACCGGGATGCGGATGGCTACTTCTGGGTGATGGGCCGGGCGGATGATGTATTGAAGGTATCTGGCCACCGGCTCGGCACGGCGGAGGTGGAGAGCGCCTTCGTGGCGCACCCGCGGGTGGCGGAGGCAGCCGTCGTGAGCCGTCACCACGAGATCAAGGGCGAGTCGATCTTTGCCTACGTAGTGCTGAAGGGCCAGCGGCCTACGGGGAAGGACGCAGACAAGCTGGCCGCGGAGCTGCGCGAATTCGTCGGCAAGGAGCTGGGTGCCATCGCTAAGCCGGACGACATTCGCTTTGCCGACAACCTGCCGAAGACCCGGTCGGGCAAGATCATGCGGCGGTTGTTGCGGGCCATCGCCCGGGGCGAGCCCATCACCCAGGACATCTCGACGCTGGAGAATCCGGCGATCGTGGAGCAGCTGCGCGGGGCGGGGTAGGCGGGGCGGGCGTGCGGGCGTGGCCGCGACCCTCAACGCAGAAAACTTTCAGCGCCCCGATCGCCGATGGCGCCTAGAAGGCCGTTGTTGTTCTCGACGTCCCAGCCCGGATCCCTGAGCTGACCGTCGATATCTACCCGCGAAAGTACCTCTCTCGTGCTCATCAGGAGTGCTGTTCTATTCGTTCGGATCTTATTGTCCATGGGAGCCTCACGACTGCTCAGGAAACAGCCCCGGCATCCATCGCGACGCGAGCGTCGCGGGGAAAGCGAGACGCAACGAGGCGCGCGTGCTCGCCGAGATGAGAACGCCTTGTTCTAGCAGGGCGGAAACGACACGGCGAGCCTGACGTACCCCTGTACCGACAATGGCAGCAGCCTCACCGCGCGGCAGCTCGCCGCGGAAGAGGACGGCTTCGAGAATGGCGCCAGATTTCGGCGGAAGGCAATCGAGCCTGATCTCTTCTTCGGCCCACATCAAGATGCGCGCGCGCAGCTGGTCTGGTTGTACCAGCCGTTCCATGAACGTGACTTGATCGATACAAATGTTCAGGAAGAAGTGTGTGAAGTCCGCGAGGGCTTCCTCGCTCAGGTTCCCCCTACCATCCAGATCGTTCCGCCGCGTCTGATCGCACGCAGCGAGGTGCGCTTTGTAGGTATCGACATTACGTGCAAGACCCCGCGCGATGGACCACACGGCGCCTGTATCGAGCGCCTCCAGCAATGTCGCGTGTGATATCAGCCGCGCGACGCGCCCGTTACCGTCGAGGAAAGGGTGAATCCACGCTAGACGGTGGTGCGCCGCTGCCGTTGCGAGAATGGTCTCGGTCTTGCCTAGGCGGCTATAGACCTCCTCAAACCGGTGCAGAAAGCGAGGCACAGCGGGAGAGCTGACGGCGACATGCCTGCCGACCTTCACATTGCGGCGGCGTAGCTCTCCCGGCTTCACCTTAATGCGTTCTCTG
>Ga0209254_10002766_pt1 | contig 15990 bp, 14 predicted proteins | sample FrelakmetDIP11DI_FD_187148 | JGI IMG/M metagenome (GOLD analysis project Ga0209254, IMG submission 187148) | Freshwater lake sediment microbial communities from the University of Notre Dame, USA, for methane emissions studies - DIP11 DI (SPAdes)... | ecosystem: Environmental > Aquatic >... | reverse complement strand
GGCGACAACTGGATGCTGCACGTCGTGGCGGAGATGCTTCGTCCGGGCGACGTCGTCGTCGTCGCATGTACCGTGGACAACGAGGATGGGATGTTCGGCGAACTGCTCGCCACGTCCTACGTCGCGCGCGGCGGGCGGGGGCTGGTCATCGACGCCGGCGTGCGCGACGTGCGCGCGTTGCACGAGATGAAATTCCCCGTCTGGTCGCGCGCGATCAACGCGCGCGGCACGGTGAAGGCCACGCTCGGCGCGGTGAACGTGCCGGTCGTGTGCGCCGGCATGCTGGTGGAACCGGGCGATGCGATCGTCGCCGACGACGACGGCGTGGTCGTGGTGGCGAAGGACCGCGTCGCGGAGGTCGCGACAGCCGCGGAGGCGCGCGAGAAGAAGGAGGAGGCCACGCGCGCGCGGCTCGCGAAGGGCGAGCTCGGGCTCGACATCTACGGCATGCGCGAGGCGCTCGCGAAGGCCGGCCTCAGGTACCTCGACGAGAAGTAGGGTCTGACCCTTTATGGATGCCGACTGGCTCTGCTTTCACCCCAACCCGACGCGGCCGCGGTATGTCCCGCCGCCGGGCGCGGTCGACGCGCACTGCCACGTCTTCGGGCCGGCGGCCGAATTCCCGTTCGCGCCGGAACGCAAGTACACGCCTTGCGACGCGTCCAAATCACAGCTCTACGCGCTGCGCGACTTCCTCGGCTTCGAGCGCAACGTGATCGTGCAGGCGACCTGCCACGGCAACGACAACCGCGCGCTGGTGGACGCGCTCGTGCACTCGGGCGGCAGGGCGCGCGGCGTCGCGTCGGTCTCGCGCGAAGTGACCGACGGTGAGCTGGCCGCGATGCACGCGGCCGGCGTGCGCGGCGTGCGATTCAACTTCCTGCGCCGGCTGGTCGACTTCACGCCTCGCGAGGTGCTCGCCGAAATCGCCGCCCGCGTGGCGCCGCTGGGCTGGCACGTGGTGGTCTACTTCGAGGCGCAGGACCTCCCCGAGTTGCGCGAGTTCTTCACCCGCCTGCCGACGACCGTCGTCGTCGACCACATGGGCCGGCCCGACGTGGGCCAACCGGTCGACGGGCCGGAGTTCGGCGCGTTCCTGCGCCTGCTCGACGAACACCCGAACATCTGGTCGAAGGTGAGTTGCCCGGAGCGGCTGTCGAAGTCCGGGCCGCCGGGCTACGAAGACGTGGTCCCGTTCGCGCGCCGCATCGTGGAGTGCTTCCCCGACCGCGTGCTGTGGGGCACCGACTGGCCTCACCCGAACATGAAGGGCCACATGCCCGACGACGGGCACCTGGTCGACGTGATCCCCCGCATCGCCGCGACGGCCGAGCTGCAGCGCAGGCTGCTCGTCGACAACCCGATGCGCCTCTATTGGGCGGACTGACGATGACCAGCTATAACGACGCGTTCACGGACATCCCTGGCACGACGGTGTTCGACGCCACGCAGTCGCGCCTCGGCTACCACCTCAACATGTTCTGCATGTCGCTGATGAAGCCGGACAACCGCGCGGCGTTCAAGGCCGACGAGGCGGGCTGCGTCGCGCGCTTTCCGATGAGCGCCGCGCAGCGGCAGGCGGTGCTCGACCGCGACTACAACCGCATGATCGCGCTCGGCGGCAACATCTACTTCCTCGCCAAGATCGGCGCCACCGACGGCTTCTCGTTCCAGAACCTCGCTGCCAAGATGGCCGGCGTGCCCGAGGACCAGTACCGCGCGATGATGATCGCGGGCGGGCGGCCGGCCAAGGGCAACCGCAGCCGCGGCGACCCCACCCGATAGGCCCCACCCGATGGCGCGCATCACCGCAGGGCTCACCTCGTCGCACGTCCCCGCCGTGGGGGCAGCGCTCGACCTCGGCAAGACGACCGACCCGTACTGGGCGCCGCTGTTCGCCGGCTTCGATTTCAGCAAGCGGTGGATCGAGCGCAATCGGCCCGATGTCGTCGTGCTCGTCTACAACGACCACGCCTCGGCGTTCTCGCTCGAGCTGATCCCCACCTTCGCGATCGGCTGCGCCGAGACGTTCATGCCGGCCGACGAGGGCTGGGGACCGCGTCCCGTGCCGGTGGTCGAGGGGCACCCCGAGCTCGCCTGGCACATCGCGCAGTCGGCGATCCTCGACGAGTTCGACATGACGATCGTCAACCGCATGGACGTCGACCACGGGCTCACGGTGCCACTGTCGCTGATGTTCGGCCAGCCGCAGCGCTGGCCGTGCAAGGTGATCCCGCTCGCCGTCAACGTCGTCCAATACCCGCCGCCGACCGGCAACCGCTGCTACAACCTCGGCAAGGCGATCCGCAAGGCGGTCGAGTCGTTCGACGCGGACCTGAACGTCCAGGTGTGGGGCACCGGCGGCATGTCGCACCAGCTGCAGGGCTCGCGCGCGGGGCTCATCAACCGCGAGTTCGACACCGCGTTCCTCGATCGTCTCGTCGCCGACCCGGAGGCGCTCGCGAAGCTGCCCCACGTCGAGTACGTGCGCGAGGCAGGCTCGGAAGGCATCGAGCTCGTCATGTGGCTGGTCATGCGCGGGGCGCTCTCTCTCGAGGCCCGCGAGGCGTACCGTTTCTACCACGTGCCCGCGTCGAACACCGCGGTCGGGCACCTGATCCTCGAGAATCCGTCATGAGAATCTGCGTCGCCGGCGCCGGCGCGTTCGGCATCAAGCACCTCGAAGCGCTCGCCAAGATCGACGGAGTGAAGGTGACTTCGCTGGTCGGGCGCCAGCGCGCGCCCACCGAGGACGTCGCGCGCAGGTTCGGCGTGTCCCACGTGGCCACCGATCTCGCCGAGAGCCTTGCGAGTCCCGACGTCGACGCGGTGATCCTCGCCACGCCGACCCAGATGCACGCGACGCAGGCGCTCGCCTGCATGGATGCCGGCAAGCACGTACAGGTCGAGATCCCGCTGGCCGACCGGCTCGCCGACGCCGAAGCGGTCGTCGCGAGACAGCAAGCGACGGGGCTCATCGCGATGGCGGGCCACACGCGGCGCTTCAACCCCAGCCACCAATGGGTGCACCGGCGCGTGGAGGCGGGCGAGTTCCGCCTTCAGCAGATGGACGTGCAGACGTACTTCTTCCGGCGCAGGAACATGAACGCGCTGGGCCAGCCGCGTTCGTGGACCGATCACCTGCTGTGGCACCACGCCGCGCACACGGTGGACCTGTTCGCGTGGCAGGCGGGAGAGATCGTGGACGCGCACGCGATGCAGGGGCCGCCGCACCCGGAGCTCGGCATCGCGATGGACATGTCGATCCAGTTGAAGTCGAAGACCGGCGCGCTGTGCACGCTGTCGCTTTCGTTCAACAACGACGGGCCGCTCGGCACGTTCTTCCGCTACATCGGCGACACCGGCACCTACATCGCCCGCTACGACGACCTCGTGGACGGCAAGGAACAGAAGATCGACGTCGCGAACGTCGACGTATCGCTGAACGGCATCGAGCTGCAGGACCGGGAGTTCGTCGCGGCGATCCGCGAGCAGCGCCAGCCGCGCGCTAACGCGGCCGACGTGCTGCCGTGCTACCGCTGGCTCGACCGGATGGAGCGGCAGATGGGCGGAGCGGCAATCGCGCTCTGACCCTGACTTCGCTTGCATGGACACCACGAGCGGCCATTGCATCGACATGATCATCGACTGTCACGGGCACTACACGACCGCCCCCGCACAGCTGGAGGCGTGGCGCAAGCGCCAGGTCGCCGCCTTCGAGGCGCGGACCGTGTCGCCGCGCGCGGAGGAGCTTGTCATTGCCGACGCCGAGATTCGTGCTTCGCTGGAGAGCGCGCAGTTGAAGATTCAGCGCGAGCGCGGCACAGACCTCACGATCTTCTCGCCGCGCGCGAGCTTCATGGCTCACCACATCGGCGACGAGCCGGTGAGCCGCGCCTGGTCGGAGATCTGCAACGACCTCGTACACCGCGTGTGCCAGCTCTATCCCGACAACTTCATCGGCGTGTGCCAGCTGCCGCAGTCGCCGGGCGTACCGCCGGCGAACTCGATCGCCGAGCTGGAGCGCTGCGTGACGAAGCTCGGCTTCGTCGGCTGCAACCTGAACCCGGACCCGTCGGGCGGGCACTGGCGCGAGCCGCCGCTGACCGACCGCTGGTGGTACCCGCTCTACGAGAGGATGGTCGAGCTCGACGTGCCGGCGATGGTCCACGTCAGCAGCTCGTGCAACCCCTGCTTCCACGCCACCGGCGCGCACTACATCAACGCGGACACGACGGCGTTCATGCAGTTTCTCACCGGCGACCTCTTCCGCGACTTTCCGACGCTGAAGTTCATCATCCCGCACGGCGGCGGCGCGGTGCCCTACCACTGGGGCCGCTACAAGGGCCTCGCGCAGGACATGAAGCGCCCGCCGCTCAAGGACCTTCTGCTCAACAACGTGTACTTCGACACCTGCGTCTACCATTACCCTGGCATCGAACTGCTGGCGAAAGTTATTCCGACCGACAACATCCTGTTTGCCTCGGAGATGGTGGGGGCCGTGCGCGGCGTCGACCCCGACACGGGGCACCACTACGACGACACGCGCCGCTACGTCGACCAGGTGAGGGCGCTGTCGGAGGCCGACCGGGCGAAGATCTTCGAGGGCAATGCGCGGCGGGTGTTTCCGCGCCTGGGCGGGCGCAGCGCGCGCGAAGTGAACGCTGCGGGTTCGTGCGCGTGACGCGGGACGTGGACCTGCTGCTGCTACCGTGGTGTTGAGGGTCAGAGTGCCATTTGCGGCGGGTCCGCTGCAAATAGCGCTCTGACCCTGACTTCGCGAACTCGCGCGACGGCTACCGGATGATCGCGTCGGCGCGCGCGAGCACGCCCGGCGGCACGGTGATGCCCAGCGCCGCAGCCGTGCGCAGGTTGAAGACGCGTTCGAACTTCCCAATGACCTCGACGGGGATCTCGCCCGGGCGCTTGCCCTGCGCGATGCGGTGCACGACGTCGGCGGCGCGCCGCGCGGCTTCGGCGAGGTCCGGACCGTAGCTCGCCAGGAGGCCTGCCTCGGCGTAGTTGCGCCCCGAGCCGACCGCAGGCAGGCGCCGGGCAGCGAACAATTCGGCGATGCGCTTGGCGTTCGTGACCAGCAGCGGGTCCGGAAGGACGATGGCGGCGTCGGGGCGTTCGGACGCCGCCCGTGCGAGCGCGGGCGCGATGTCTTCGACCTTGCGCACTTCCGCGACGATGAGGCGTATGCGCAGGCTCTCGGCCGCAGCGCGCGCCCCGCCGATGGCCTGGGCCTGGAACACGGTGTTCGCCGAATTCCAGAGCGTGACCACGCGCGATGCGCCGGGAACGATCTCGCGCAGCAGCTCGAACTGCTTGCCGACCGCGACGGCCTGCACCGCCGCAGTGCCCGTGACGTTGCCGCCCGGGCGCGCCAGGTTGGTGACCAGCCCGGAAGCCACCGGATCGGATACGGCGACCATGACGACCGGCACGGACGACGTCGCCTGCCTGGCTGCGATCGACGCCTGGGTCACGAATGCCGCGATGACGTCCGGTTCCCCGCGCACGAGCTCCGCGGCGAGCGCCGGCAGACGCGAGAAGTCGCTGTTGGCCGAGCGGCGATCGATGACGAGATTGCGGCCTTCGACGTAGCCGAGCTTCGCCAGCTGCTCGCGGAACGTCCCCTCGAAGTGCATGTCCACGGGAAGCAGCAACGCGAGCTTGAGCGGCTTGCCTTCGCGCTGGCCAAGAGCAGCGAACGGCAGGCTGCCGAGCGCCGCGACTGCCGCGCGCAGCACCATCCGGCGGGCATGTCCCGCATCGCGTGCTGTCACGCGCCACTCCGGATCTCGCTCGCGATGTCTGCGCACGGCCTGCTCGCGCAGTCGGCGCGGAACGGCAGGCGGGGACGCCGCACGGAAGGGGTCATCGCGGGCCTGGCAGGGTGCGGAGCGCGATCGATGATTCTACGCCGGGCGAGCGGCACACGGACAGGCATTACAATGGTCTGCAGTAAATCCGCGGAGGGATGCACGTTGCAGCGCGCCGACGACCTGATCACGTTCTCCAAGACCGTCGGAGAGTCCGATGTGTACCTGTTCGCGGGCATCACCGGCGACCTCTCGCCGGTCCACGTCGACGCCGAGTACATGAAGCGCGCTTCGCCGTTCGGCGAGCGCATCGCGCACGGCGTGCTGCTGCTCGGCTTCACTTCCGCCGCCTCGACGATCGCCGCGGACCGCCTGCAGTCGCGCCACGGCTGGAAGTCGATGGTGTCGCTCGGCTACGACGGCATCCGCTTCGTCGCCCCTGTGCGCATCGGCGACACGATCACGGTGCGCTACCGCATCGCCGGCCTCGACGAGGCGAAGCAGCGCACGACCTCGCAGTTCGAGGTGGTCAACCAGCGCGGCGAGACGGTGCTGGTCGGCCGGCACATCATGAAGTGGTTCGCATGAGCGCCGCCTGGCCGTCCCGAGGACGCCTGCGCGAGCGGGGCGGACGCCAGGCGCGAAGCGCGCGTCCGCTCGCGCTGGCGGCGGCCGACGCGCAGACCGAACGCATGACGGGGCCCTCCAAGGAGGGCGCTCATCGCTCCCCCTTCGGGGGCAGCGCAGCGGCGAATGCCGCAAGCGTGGGGGCACGTGCATGAGAGCGTCGAAAGTCGTTGATGTAGCGACGGCGGTCGCGCTCGTGCCCGATGGCGCCGTGGTGGCGGTCAGCTCGTCGTCGGGCCTCAACACGCCCGACAGCACGCTGAAGGCGCTCGGCGACCGCTTCCTCGCCACCGGTCGCCCGCGCGGGATCACGGCGGTCATGCCGATCGCCGCCGGCGACATGTACGGCATCAAGGGCATCGACCACCTCGCCGAGCCGGGTCTTCTCTCGCGCGTGATCGCCGGTTCCTACCCCAGCGGCCCGTCGTCGTTCGAGCCGCCGCGCATCCGCAAGCTCATCGCCGAGAATGCGCTCGGCGCGTGGAACCTGCCCAGCGGCGTCATCCTCGACATGCTGCGCGACGCGGCGGCGAAGCGGCCGGGCGTGCTCACGAAGGTCGGCATGGGTACGTACGTCGACCCGCGGCTTGAAGGCGGGCGGATGAACGACGCGGCGCACCCCGACATCGTGCACGTGGTCGAGTTCGGCGGGCAGGAGTGGCTGCATTTCGAAAACTTCTACCCGCAGATCGGCATCGTGCGCGGCACCACCGCCGACGAGGACGGCAACGTGTCGATGGAGCACGAAGGCGCCTATCTCGGTAACGTCGAAGTGGCGCTGGCCACGCGCAACTCCGGTGGCATCGTGATCGCGCAGGTCAAGCGCATCGCCGCGCGCGGGTCGCTCAACCCGCAGCGCGTCATCGTGCCCTCCACGCTGGTCGATTTTGTTGTCGTCGACCCGCGCCAGAAACAGGCCACCGAGATCGACTACGACCCGGCCCTCTCCGGCGAGGTGCGCCTGCCCGACAGCGCGTTCGAGCCGGTGCTTTTCGGCCCCGACAAGGTGATTGCGCGCCGCGCGGCACTGGAGTTGCGGCGTGGCGACGCGGTGAATCTGGGCTTCGGCATCTCGCCGCTGGTGCCCTACGTGCTGATCGAGGAAGGGCAGGGCGATGCGGTGACCTGGGCGATCGAGCAGGGCCCGGTGGGCGGCGTGCCTGCTCCCGGCTTTCCGTTCGGCTGCGCCTACAACGCCGAGGCGATTTTCCCGTCGTCCTATCAGTTCACCTACTTCCAGGGTGGCGGCGCCGACTGCGGCTTGCTGTCGTTCCTCGAAGTCGGCGCCGACGGCAGCGTCAACGTGTCGAAGCTGGCTTCGCGGCCGCACGTGACCGCGGGCTGCGGCGGCTTCGTCGACATCACGGCGCGCGCGCGCAAGCTCGTCTTTTCCGGGTACTTTCGCGCCGCGGGCATCGAGCTTGCGATTGAGAACGGCAAGCTGCGCATCATTCGAGAAGGCAAGTTCGCCAAGTTCGTACCGGCCGTCGAGCAGGTCACGTTCAGCGGTCGCCGCGCGGTCGAGCAACGGCAGCAGGTGCTCTACGTGACCGAGCGCTGTGTGATCGAGCTCAAGCCCGAGGGGTTGACGGTGATCGAGGTCGCGCCGGGCGTGGACGTCGAGCGCGACGTGGTGCGCCAGGCGGCGTGCCCGTTGCGCGTGGCGCCGGACGTGAAGCCCATGGACGCGCGGCTGTTCGATCCGGCGCCGATGGGGCTCGAACTCCCCCCCCGGCCAGCAAGGACGCTGGGATGAAGGCCCCCACGCTCACATCGTTCGCCGCCCCCCGAGGGGGCGGCCCGTCGGGACTGACGTGATCCGCCTCGAACGGGACGGCGCGGTCGCGCACCTCGTCCTCGACCGCACGGACAAGCTCAACGCGCTGACGCTGGCGATGCTCGGCGAACTGGATGGCCACTGCCGTGAACTTGAACTGGACCGCAGCGTGCGTGCGGTGGTCCTGCGCTCGGCCTCGAGCCGCGCATTCTGCGCCGGCGCGGACGTGCACGAGTGGTCGGCGCTGGGCGCCGAGCGCATGTGGCGGGAGTGGATCGCGCAGGGCCATCGCGTGTTCGCGCGCTTCGCGGCGTTGCCGATGCCCAGCGTGGCGGCGGTCGACGGCATGGCGTTCGGCGGCGGCCTGGAGCTGGCGCTGTGCTGCGACTTGCGCGTGGCCTCGCGCGCGGCGCGCTTCGCGCTGCCCGAGGTGAAGATCGGCATCGTCCCCGGCTGGGGGGGGCCCGCGCGCCTTGCCGCGCTCATCGGGACGTCGCGCACCAAGCAGATGGCACTCACCGGCACGCCGGTCGACGCGGCCGTCGCCTTGCAGTGGGGGCTCGTCAACGAGGTCGTCGACGACGCATTGCTGCGCGCGAACGCGCTCGCCGGCGAGATCGCGGCCGGCCCGCGCGTGGCGGTGCAGGTGACCAAGCAACTCATCGACGCGGCGACGGCCGGCGCTGCGCCCGCCGTGCTCGATGCGCTCGCGGCAGGGTTCGTCAGCGGGACCGACGACCTGGCGGAAGGTGTGGCTGCGTTCCGCGAGAAGCGCTCGCCGCGGTTCGACCAGCACTGAACGCCCGCGCCGGACTGATCGTCCGGTGCTCGCTTTCCACCCAAAGATGCGCAAGCCGCCGCCGGCGCCCGTCCCCCGTTCCCGTCTCGGCCGTATCGCGCGCATGGGCCTGGCGGCGGGCGAACTCGCCGCTGGTGCTGCGGCCGAGGGCCTGCGTCGCATGGCGCGCGGCGAGGCGCCCGACTTCCGCGGCGCGCTGCTGTCCGCGCCGAATGCGCGCAAGCTCGCGGCGCGCCTCGCGCGGCTGCGCGGCGCCGCGATGAAGCTGGGGCAGCTCGTGTCGCTCCAGGGCGAGGACGTGCTACCGCCGGAGTTCGCGCAGGCGCTCGCGGTGCTGCGCTCGCAGGCCGCGCCGATGCCGAAGGAGCAGCTGCGCCGCGTGCTGGGACGCGAGTACGGCAAGGGATGGGAGCGCCGCTTCGCCGCGTTCGACGAAGAACCGGTCGCCGCGGCGTCGATCGGGCAGGTGCATCGCGCGACCGCTGCGGACGGCCGCGACCTCGCGCTCAAGATCCAGTACCCCGGCGTGGCGCGGTCGATCGCCAGCGACGTCGACAATGTCGCGGCGCTGCTGCGCCTGTTCAACCTGCTGCCGATCGACCTCGACGTCGCCGGGATCGCGGCCGAGGCGAAGCAGCAGTTGGCGCAGGAGGCAGACTACCTCGCCGAGGCGCGCTTCCTTGAGCGCTACGCTCGGCTGGTCGCCGACGATCCCGCGCTCCTCGTGCCGCGCGTGCACCGCGACCTCTCGACGCGGCACGTGATGGCGATGGACTTCGTCGTCGGCGAGCCGCTGGACTCGCTCGCCGCCGAGCCGCAGGCGCGGCGCAACGCGGTGGGTACCGTGCTCGAACGGCTGCTGTTCCGCGAGCTCTTCGAGTTCCGCGTCATGCAGACGGACCCGAACTTCGCGAACTACCTCGTGCAGCCGGACAGCGGGCGCGTCGTCCTGCTCGACTTCGGTGCGACGCGCGCCTTCACTGCCGGCTTCGTCGCCGAGTTCGCGCACATCACGCGCGGCGTTGTGGATGGCGATCGCAGCGCGGTCGCGCGGGCCGCGATCCGCATCGGCTACGCCGCGCCCGACGATCCGCCGGAGCGCCTCGACGCGGTCGTCGACGTGTGCTTCCTCGTCTGCGAACCGCTGCGGCACGTGGGGCGCTACGACTTCGGCAAGTCGGACCTCGCTGCACGCGTTCGCGACCTGGGGTTCGAACTCGCCTTCCGGCGCCGGCTGCTGCGGTCACCGCCACCCGAGACGATCTTCCTCCACCGCAAGCTGGTCGGCTCGTTCCTGCTGCTTGCGCGCATCGGCGCGCAGGTCGACGCGCGCGCGCTGGTGATGCCGTACCTGCCCAGGCGCCGGGGGTGAATTCCGCAGCGAGTGGGTGGTCGCGCAGGGCCAGCCGCTGCCGAAGGATCGCCCTCGTCGTGCAACGACCCGCCTGCCTTGGCGCCCTTGTGCGTGGTCGGAGCAACGGGTGGCCGCGAAACGGATCGGCGGATCGGCGGCGTCGACTTCTGGTCAGGTCGGCTGAAAGTCACTGGGTCCCCGCCATCGCGGGGACGACGAATCGTCTTGCTCATGCCAGCACGTTTCGTCAACTGCAGGTCGCCGTACTAGTGTTGCTCCCGCAGGCGCATGCGGAGTGCGGCCTCCTCGAGCCGCGCGTCATCGATTTCCCGCATCACCCCCTCGAGGTCGACCGCCTTCTCGTCCGGCTCGAATCGTCCGGTCAACTCCACCTCCGGATGCAGGCCGCCGGCCTCGTAGAGCGCCCAGATTTCCTTGCCGTAGTCGGTCGCCAGGAGCGCCGGCGCAAACCGGCCGAAGTACCGCCGCAGATTGTCGACGTCCCGCACCAGCATCCGGGGCGCGTGCCTGTTGCCGGCCGCGTCGATCGCCTGGGGCAGGTCGATGATCACCGGACCACGGTCGCCGAGGAGGATGTTGAACTCGCTCAGGTCGCCATGCACCACGCCCGCTCCCAGCATTCGCACGACCTCGCGCAGGAGCAGTCCGTGCAGGTCGATTGCGACCTCGGGCGTCAGATCGACGTCGTTGAGGCGTGGCGCCGCATGGCCCTCGTGGTCGGTGATCAGTTCCATGAGCAGCACCCCCGCCTGGAAGTGGTAGGGATGCGGCACACGCACACCAGCGTCGGCGAGCCGGTACAGTGCGGCGACCTCCGCGCTTTGCCACGCCTGCTCCTGCGCCTCCCTGCCGAAGCGTGTGCGTTTCGCCATGGCACGCGCCTGCCGGCTGTTCTTGGTCTTGCGGTTTTCCGTGTAGTCGACGGCCTGGCGGAAGCTCCGCTTCTCCGCTTCCTTGTAGACCTTGGCGCAGCGCACCGTCATGCCGCAGCGCACGACATAGACGAGCGCCTCCTTGCCACTCATCAGCTGCCGCACGACGGAGTCGATCAGGCCGTCGTCGACGAGTGGCACAAGCCGTTTGGGGATCTTCATCCGGACGAATATACGCGACGCGGTGTTACTGCCGCGCGAAATGGGAGCCTTGTGCGTGAGCGAGCCTGGCCGATCACGTGGCGGTCTTACGCGAACTGAATGCGGAAGCTGAACACGTCCTCGTTCGGCTCGCTGTGGACCATGAAGTCGCTGTTCAGGAAGACCTGCTGCATGGCGCGATTCGCGCGCAGAACCTCGGCAGTAAACCCCTGTATCCCGTTGCGCTTGGCGATGGTGGCCAGGTGCTTAAGCAGGAACGAACCGATGCCGCGATTCTGCCAGTCGTCCCGCACCACGAACGCCACTTCCGCCAGATTGGTCTTCTCGTCGAGGTAGTAGCGGCCAATCGCGATGATGTCCTCGCGGTGCGCCTCGGGTATCGTCGCGACGATGGCAATGTCCGTGCGGTGGTCGATGAAGACGTACTCCTGGAACTCCCTGCGTGGAATGCGCTTGGAGCGGGACATGAACCGGTAATACATCGTCTCCTGCGACAGCGCGTAGAACAGATCGACCGTGGCCGCCTCGTCGGTCGGGTGGATCGGACGGACGTTGATCTGGGTGCCGTCGCTCAGCAGATGGGTGGTGCGGAACTCCTTGGGCCCGATAACGACCTTGCCCTCGACGTCCGCCAGTTCCGGGCGCAGGAACTTGGCTTCGATCGCCTCCTTGAGCAGCTGGGCCCGGAACTTCGGATGGGCGATGGAAATGAGCGCGATCGTGCGCTCCTGAACGCTCTTGCCGTGGAGGTAGGCGACGCCGTTTTCCGTGACGACGTAGTGTACGTCGCCGCGAGTCGTCACCACGCCGGCGCCGGGACTGAGGCGCGTGACGATGCGCGACACCGTCCCGCTCTTGGCTGTGGAGTGAATGGCGATGATCGCCTTGCCCCCCGGCGAACGGGCGGCGCCGCGGTTGAAATCCACCTGCCCGCCGATGCCGGAGTAGAACTGGGTGCCGAGCGAGTCCGCGCAAACCTGGCCGGTGAGGTCGATTTCCAGAGCCACGTTGATCGCGACCTGCTTGTGTTGCTGGGCGATGACGAACGGGTCGTTGACGTACTCCGTGGGATGGAACGCGAACCGCGGATTGTTGTGGATGTAGTCGTATAGCCGCTTGGTGCCCATGCAGAAGCTGGCGACGATCTTGCCGTTGTCGAGCGTCTTGCGGCTCCCGTTGACGGCACCCGACTCGATGAGGTCGATGATGGAGTCGGTGAACATCTCGGTGTGGATGCCGAGGTCTTTCTTGTCCATGAGATACGGCATCACCGCCTGCGGGATCGCGCCTATGCCAAACTCGATCGTCGAGCCATCCTCGACCAGGGCGGCAACGTATTCGCCGATCTGGTGCGTTTCGGCATCGATCTCCGGAACATGCACTTCGATCAGCGGCGCGTCGGTTGGCACGAGAACGTCGATGTCGTAGACGTACAGGAACCCGTTGCCCAGCGTACGCGGCATGTTGGGGTTGACCTGGGCGATGACGAGGCTGGCGTTCTCCGCAGCGCTCTTGACGATATCGACGGAAACTCCCAGGCTGCACATGCCCCGGCTGTCCGGCGGGCTCACCTGGATGAGGGCGGCATCAAGAGGAAGCTGGCCGGAGGTGAAAAGGCGCGGTATGTCGGACAGAAAGATCGGCGTGTAGTCGCCCAGTCCCTCCTGAATGATCTTGCGGACGTTGTCGGCGATGAAAAAGCTGTTGACGCGGAAGTGCTCCGCCAGCGCCTGATCCGCGTAGGGCGCGTCGCCGGAAGTCAACAAGTGAACGATGGACGTATCGGACAATTCGCGGCCGCGCGCCACGAGCGCGTGCACGAGTTCCTGCGGCTGCCCGCAGCCCGTACCGACGAAGACGCGCTGGCCGGGGCGGATCCGCTTGACGGCTTGAGCCGCCGTGGCGACCAGCTCGCGGTAGGTGTCCTGCCAGTTCGGGTCCTCGGCGGGCTGGCTCGCGCCTTGGTGCATCCCCGTGCTTGCGGTTGACACCGCTGTGCTGCCTCCCGAGGTCGCGTGATCCGCACCTTGGGTCGGCCCGGCGGCGCTCTCTGGACTACCCTGGGCGCTGACGCGCTTCGGGGCTGATTCGCGGCCTCCTTGCCCCGGGTTGCCGGGCGCGTCGTCGCGGTGTCGGCCGCCGTCCACACGAGCGGACGCGCCCTTCGGGCCTGGCTCTCCCCCCGCTCGTGCGGGAGTCCCGGGACGCCCCCGCGGGCTCATGACTTGACATCCTTCAGCGTGATGCGCGCATCGGCGGCCACGGAAACGCGACCGGGCGGGGCGACGATGAACGGGTTGATGTCCATTTCGGCGATCTCGGGGAAATCGGTCACGAGCTGACTGATCCGCTGCAGGCCCGTGGCGATGGCATCGAAGTCGACGCCGGCCTCGCCGCGGACGCCCTTGAGCAGCGCAAACGACTTCGTGCTTTCGAGCATCTGCCTGGCCTCGTTCTCGGTGATGGGGGCGATGTGGAACGTGACGTCCTTCATCACCTCCACGAATATCCCGCCCAGGCCGAACATGAGCATGGGGCCGAACTGGGGATCGCGGGTCATGCCCAGGATGATCTCGCGACCCTTCTGGCACATCTTTTCGACATAGACACCGTCAATGCGGGCGCCAGGCACTCTTTCCGTGACTCGCATCATCATCAGGTCGTACGCATCGCGTACGGCCATCGGGGAGTTCAGGTCGAGTTTCACCCCGCCGAAGTCGGACTTGTGGATGACATCCGGCGACGCGATCTTCATGGCGATCGGATAGCCGATCTTGCCCGCGGCTTCGACGGCTTCGGCGGCCGTGGCGACGAGCTGACCGGGTTGGACGGTGAAGTCGTAGGCGCGCAGGATGTCCTTCGCGGCGGCCTCGCCGATCTGATTCTCGCCGGTCATCAGATGGCGGTGGATGATCCGCTCCGCGCGGCGGCGGTTGACGGGGAATCGGGTCACCACGCGCGGCGGCCGGCGCAGCCAGGCGGCGTACTCGCACATCGCGCGCAGCGCCGCCACGGCGCGCTCCGGGGACTCGTAGTCCGGCAGGTTGGAGGCCACCAGCTCCTTCCGGCCAGGCATGACATTCTGCCCTCCCATGAACGACACCAGGACCGGTTTGACGCCGCGATTGGAGGCGGCGATGGCCCGCGCCGTTTCCGCTGGCTTGGTCATCGCCTGGGGCGTGAGGATGATGATGATGGCGTCCACGGCGGGATCGTCCTGCGCGGCGTTGACGGCCGTGACGTACCGGGCGGGATCGGCATCGCCAAGGACGTCGATCGGGTTGCCTACGCTGGCGGCGGGCGGCAGTTTGCTGGCCAGGGCCGTCGCGGTGCTGCCGGCCAGGGCGCTGATCTGCAGGCCCGATTGCTCGACCGCGTCGGCGGCCATGATGCCCGGCCCGCCGGCATTCGTGATGATCGCCACGCGGTTGCCCTTGGGCAGAGGCTGCATCACGAACGCGGTCGCGTAATCGAACATGGCCTCGAACGTTTCGGCGCGGATGATGCCGCAGCGCTTGAACGCGGCGCCGTAGGCAATGTCGGCGCCGGCCAGACTGCCGGTGTGCGACGAGGCGGCCCTGACGCCGGCATGGGTGACGCCGGCCTTGAAGATCACGACGGGTTTGCGGGAGGCGGCGGCCTCAGCGGACGTGATGAAGGCATCGCCGGCATCGACGCTCTCGAGATAGCCGACGATGACCTTCGTTTCCGGGTCTGCGGCGAAGGCCTTGAGAAAACTGGTTTCCGACAGATCCGCCTTGTTGCCCATGCTGATCAGCTTGGCCAGTCCCAGGTGCCGGGCGGCGGCCCAGTCGAGAATGGCGGTGCACAGCGCGCCGGACTGGGAGATGACGGAGATTCCGCCCGGTTGCGGCATCTGCTTGGCGAACGAAGCATTCATCCGGTGGTGGGCGTTGATCAGGCCAAGACAATTGGGGCCGAGCATGGCCACGCGCCGCGACTTGCAATAGTCGGCGAGCTCCTTTTCCAGAACGGCTCCTGCGGGACCGACTTCCTTGAATCCCGCGGTGATGACGACCACGGCCCTGGCGCCGGCATCGATCGAATCGACGACGGCTTGCCGCACCAACAGCGTGGGGACGGCGATCACGCTGAGGTCGATACGGTTGCCATAGTCCTGAAGGCGTCGATAACACTTGAGGCCGAGAACCTCGTCCGCCGACGGATTCACGGGAACGATGACGCCGCGGAAGCCGCCGGCAATCAGGTTCGCCACCAGCTCGTGCCCGACCTTGCCGGCAGAGCGGGAGGCGCCGACGACGGCGATGGCCTCAGGGGTCAGTAACGCCTCGAGCATTTCGTTGTCTCTCCGGCTGCTTGGTGAACGCGCACTGCGGGGATCCACGCGAAGACCGCGCGTCGAATCGGAACTGCTGCCCTGGACAAGCCGGCGCCGGTGACAGTTGGGGACTCGCCCCCGGCAGGCGCACAGCCGTCTATTGTAGGGTGTCGCGCACCGCGATTAGGCG
>Ga0209254_10002765_pt1 | contig 15995 bp, 16 predicted proteins | sample FrelakmetDIP11DI_FD_187148 | JGI IMG/M metagenome (GOLD analysis project Ga0209254, IMG submission 187148) | Freshwater lake sediment microbial communities from the University of Notre Dame, USA, for methane emissions studies - DIP11 DI (SPAdes)... | ecosystem: Environmental > Aquatic >... | reverse complement strand
CTCCGTATTCAGCAAAAAATTCTCTTAAGTCTTCATCCTGTACGTTGAAGCTTAAATTTGAAACATAAATGTTCATGATCTAAAAAATAAAAAATTAAAGAACATTGAGGCAAACACAGGTGTAACGAAGACTAACTATTAGCAGGATATGCTTAGCAGGAAAAATCGTTCATTTACTATTGTCTGTACTTAGCTCAAATTGACAGGGCAAAGGTAGACTTAATTATCAGAACTTGCTAATTTATTCTTTAAATAATTGCTATACAACCGGATAGATTAATAACCCCTGGCTATTGCCTGCCTTGCAAGATCGGCTTTGAGGCTTCGGTAGGATAAAATTGTACTGATCAGGAAGAGTACCGCCCCCATCAGGAATGGTGCACCGGGGAAGTAAACCGGGGCAGTGGGTCTGGTAAAATAAGAGAACAGGTTGGTCATTAAAAGCGGCCCCACGATAGAGGTTGCACTCATCAGGCTGGTTAGCGCACCCTGCAACTCTCCCTGTTCATTGGGTGGCACATGGCTCGAGATGATGCCCTGCAGGGCCGGGCCCGCAATGCCTCCCAGGCAATATACCGTGCAAAAGGCAAACATCATCCACCCTTCGGTAGCAAAAGCAAATAACAGCATACCAATACTATATAAAAGAAGCCCGGTATACAGGCTTTTTTCCTGCCCAATTTTGGGGATAACCAGTCGGATAAGTCCGCCCTGAACCAGGGCGATCATAAACCCTACAAATGCCAGCGAATAGCCTACCATTTTTTCATCCCAGTTGAATTTCCCGATATTATAAAAGCTCCAGGTACTTTGCACCGCATGGGCAGCGATATAAACCAATGTGAGCGAAATGATCAATCCGGCAACGGAAGGATATTTTTTCAACTGAACCAAAGAACCAAGGGGATTGGCCCTTTTCCATTCAAAAGGCCGCCTGTTTTCTTTGGCAAGCGATTCCGGTAGTACAAAGTATCCGTAAAGCCAGTTTAATAAGGTAAGTATCGCAGCCGCAATAAACGGCACCCTGGATCCAAATTGACCGAGTAACCCGCCAATCAAGGGGCCAATGATAAAACCCAATCCAAACGCGGCACCGATCATGCCAAAATTCTGGGCGCGTTTATCAGGAGCACTGATATCTGCGATATAAGCGGATGCGGTGGTAAAGCTGGCGCCGGTAATACCTGCAATGATTCTTCCAACAAACAACCAGCCGATGGTTGGCGCCAGGGCCAGAAAAATATAATCGATGCCAAAACCAAGTAAAGAAAAAAGTAGAACCGGCCTTCGGCCATATTTATCGCTCAGGTTGCCCAGAATCGGGGCACAAAGAAATTGCATGATGGCATAGGCAAACATCAGCCATCCTCCATAGGATGATGCAGCTGAAATATCGCCATGTATTAGTTCACTGATTAATGCGGGCATAACCGGTATGATGATCCCAAATCCAATTACATCAACCAGTACTGTTATAAATATAAATCCTAAAGCTGCTTTGCCTGTATTGGCCATAGGTGTTTATGGTTTAAGTAAAAATACAGGATTCGTAAACAGATCTGTCAGAATTTATGGATGAGTGATTGAAAATTAATGCCTCCGAAATCATTAAGTCTAAGAGAAAAATAATTTTAAACAGGGCAAGCCACTAAATCTGTAAAAAAAATGTCTTTCAATAAATTCAAGATAACAGCGTTTATATAAAAACCTAAACTTTAATTCCCGATCCTATGGATTTTTTACAACCATTGATGATCCTGGTAGCCGGGCCCTATCGTTCCGGCACCAACGATCAACCGGAAAAAATTGCAGCCAATGTGCGGCAAATGGAAGATGTAGCTTTACAGATATACCAAAAAGGACACCTTCCTGTTTTAGGCGAATGGTATGCTTTACCATTGATCGAAAGAGCCGGTTCTACTGTTATTGGTGATGATATTTTTACCGATTTGTTTCATCCGGTAGCAATGCGGCTTCTTGAAAAATGCGATGCGGTGCTACGCATAGGCGGCCCGTCTCATGGTGCGGATGAAATGATCAGGCTCGCGCAGGAATCGGGTAAAATAGTTTTTCTGCAGGCAGCTGATGTTCCTGAAGTTGCCGCAGCGGTATACTCATAACATGCAGATTTCATTGCTGCTTTGCACGACCTTAAGGTATGATGCCATTTCGATTTATGTTGAAACCATTAAACATCAACCGAATCATACACCACCACTTTGCTCCATAGCATTGAGCAATCTGCTATAAACTTCAGGTGAACCGGATCCGTCTGATAAGACGCCTGGTCTGCAGCATTATCAAATACCAACATCCATGATACTGCATAAGACCTGTCGATTACTTCCCTGTTTGTATCTGCCGGTTTGCCGATATGAAACATCTTAATCGTACTCACTTTAGCGAGCGATTCAAGTCCTTTCACCAGTTTCTGAAAGTCGTCTTTATTTTCCGGGTTTTTCAGCCAGAAATAAACATGGTGTATAAACATATTCTTTTTCATACTCTTTTTTTCTGTTGCCATACTGAAGGTACTGAAATTGATGGCCGCTGTTGCTGCAATTCCTGCTTTTAAAAACCTGCGGCGGCTGTTTTTGATTTTATCCATAAAAGCTATTTTACATTTTTTAACCAGTCCTTTGTTCCATCAATGATCTTTTTTGCAACCGACTTATGAAAGCGAGGATCAATGATCTTTCTTTCGTCTTCTGCATTACTCAGGAAAGCAACCTCCACGAGGCAGTTATTATATTCTGTTGGCCCGCTCAATGCAAAATTAAAGTGACCCACATTACCATACTCTTTAAGGTTAAGTTCAAGCATACGTTTGAGTATAGCCTGTGAAAACGGCCTGAAACCAATATATCGGTAAAAGGTACTGGTTCCCTGTATACTATCTCGCGATGAAGAGTTGAGGTGAACGCTGATCAGCAGGTCTGGGTCCTGTTCACGCAATGTAAGTATCCTGTCTGGCATATCCAGGGTAGTATCGGTTGTGCGGGTCATGAAAATATTTTTGCTGCCAGCCTTACGAAACTGTTTTTCTAATTCCTTTGCGATTAGCAGGGTATAATCTTTTTCCAGCACTTTGGTATTGAGCCCGGCAGCACCTGTATTGGCTCCGCCGTGACCGGCATCAATGGCGATTTTTAGTTTTCGGATATCCCTGGCAGTTGGCTGCTGTTTCACACGAATAATCAGCCGGTTGCCTGTTGTGTCATAATACAACCGGTGACCCCAGTGTTGCTCATGCTTAAGTTGTATATGGACACGAAGCACATCATCTTCCGTTTGTTCATACCAGGTATACTGAATCTCCCTGGCAGTGTTTAATTGCGTTACCCAGTTGGTATTGGACGTGGCCCCAAAAATATCCACCACAATCCGTGATGGTGATATTTGCATCATACTTTTATAAGGCAATTTATCCTGGAGATTAATGGCCACATAATCATACTTCTCGTCACCGTAAACTTTCCAATTTCCACTAAGGCTGAAAGGTGAATTTGTCTTCCCATTGACCCAAAGAACATTTTCTTTTGGGATGAAAGCACGATGACTGGCAGATAGCTGTACAATATAATCGCTGTTAAGACTGTCAACAACTTTAAGCAGTACAAGAGAGTCCAGGTAAGTCATTTTAGCACCGCCCAGCCGATCGTCACCAGGACCATATTCCAAAAAGGGGAGCCTGCCTGTAGTGCGCGCCCAACGGTATTTTTGAGATTCCTGCGCTGATAAAGCCGAAGCAATCAGGAATAAAAATGTAAACCAGGTCAGTTTCATAAAGGGAAATTAACGCAAAAAGCCAAAACGCGGAACTCGTATTTCTACGAATCAAAAAAAGCGTTTTCACTTGATTTAACCGGAATGCACGGTTCATGACACTTTATGAATTATAATCAGCGTTAATATGTACTGACCGTAATCCCTATCCTCCCTTATGAAAAACGAATTATTTAATACCGGGAACATTTGGCTAAACTTCATCAGTACTTTCATACTATTGGTTCCTGTTATTTGTATGCTCTTAAAAAAATCCACCTGGAATAAAAATTTCATTCCACTGGCGGTATGTTTTATATTGCTGCTATGTACAGGACTTATTAATAATGACTTTATTGCCCTGGGGGAAAAAGCAAACACAGAATTTATAACAGCGAGTGTTGTTTTTCAGGCCCCGTTGATCTTATTGTTCCTTAATTATTTCCAGTTAAATCCCGAACTGAAAAAAGCATTACGGGTAAGTCTCCTGGCGTATATAATCGGCGGAATCCTGTTTCTTTCTGTCAAAGGGGTTAATTCCGAAACAATAGGACTACTCCTGGGCACAGGGCTTTCACTTGTACTCATTTATGGGTTAATCATTTTCTTTCGCCAGATCAAAGAAAGTGTACACAACAGAAGAGAAACAGGCAAAGCTTTTATGATCAGTGCCGTAGTGTTTGCCTATGCCTGTTATCTTTTTATATACCTGATGAGTTATGTTTTCCATTCCAAAGAAAATATGGAGATCAAACTGCTGTTTCAGCTTGCCACCATCATTTCCACTTTACTGGTTAGCATTGGGTTGCTTATCAACGTAAACACACCGGTTGAAATACCTGTTGAAAAGAAAATGTCAAATCTGCCTATGCTTACAGATTGGGAAGAATACACCACAGGAAGAAATTAAAAAATCAACATACTTGATTCCGAAAGTTTAAAGCTGTTTACTCGGTTACAGCATAATGTATATTATATACAGACAGAATGTGCAATTATGTAGATTATGTCATTGTTTTAACTGAGAAACAAATTCTATAAATTTTCCTGGTCTTTCTTTATCGTAAGATTGAACCCGGGTGCTTTATAATCTTTTGGCAAATAACTCGCTGGGATAGTACTAAAATTACCATCTCTTTCTGAGCGGTAATGTGGAGACATTATTTCAATTCCTCGCTCATTGCAAACATCCTGAATATGTTTATGCAGTTCTGAATAGATGAAAGCCTGCCTGTTTGCTTCCCGTGTATATAAGTTTATCTGGTAAGAAACATAAAAATCATCCAGGCTGGTTTGCAAAACAAATGGTGCTGGCTCTTTCAGAACAAGTTCACAGCGCAATGCAGCATCGATCAAAGCCTGGTGCATATCCCGCCACGGAACATCATATCCTATAGTTACTGTAGTGTACATGATCAATCCCTTATCCGCAGCATCACTGCTGTAATTTATGGTAGGACTGTTCATAATCGTGGAATTGGGAATAGAAATTATTTCGTTTTTGGTTGTCCGGATACGGGTCACCAGCAATGATTTCTCGATAACATCACCTGTGACATCTGCGATCTTTACACGGTCACCAATTTTAAATAACCGCATGTAGGTAAGTACTAATCCTGATATAATATTGGACAAGGATCCTGCAGAACCAAATGTGAACAGAAAACCCAGGAATACAGAAACACCTTTAAAAATGGGTGAATCACTCCCGGGTAAATAAGGGAAAATTACCACCAGCATAAACGCGATGATCAGTACCCTGATGATCTGGTAAGTAGGATTTGCCCAATCTGCATAAAAGCCGGGCAGGTGCAGTTTACCCTTTTCGATCTCTATCCTCAGGTAATAAAGGAAATTCAAAACATATCTGAAAAGGAATACGATCACGATAATAGTGATCAGGTTGGGCATGTAACTCCATAAAGCGGATGCGATCCTTTTAACAGGATTCAGAATGTAGCCAAACAAAGTATGGGCAAAATTCTCTGTCCAGGGAAATATACCAAAAAGGATAGGCAGGGCTACATATATAATTAAAACAATAACCAACCACTTAAGAAATGTATTTATTTTTAAAACAAAGCTCACTTCTTTAGTGGAATCTAATAAAGTATAATTCCTGATTTTTAAGCCCTTGATTCCTTTCCCTTCCTGTTGTTGAATTTTTACTTCCCCCCATTTAAAAAATTTAATGACAAAATAAATAATCACACCCATAACCAAAAGCACAACTAAAGCAAGCGCAATTTCTTTAGCAAGGGTAACCGGGCTAATTTCATTTTTGTACTTTTGAATAGCCTGGCTGATGATCTGCAGATTCTTTTTGGCCAATTCCTGTTTTGACATATTATTCCATATCGCATCATTATCCGAGATGCTCATCAATATGGATTCACCATAAACAATTTCAACCATGGACTCTCCCTCAGACAATTGTAAAGAATCGGCTTTGAACCCTGGCGCTTTAGCGACATTTTTTATTCTTTTCGATATAGCCTCAGCCCTATCTTTGGCAGAGAATCCGCCCGACCGGCTATAGATCAAAAACAATGTATCCTCGAAAAAGCCTTCAACCGGGTAACCTTTCACCGTCAGTCTCATTGAGTCAATCCGGGCTTTCTTTTGAAGCATGCGTTTTGCTTCTTTATCTTTTATTTCCTGTATTTGTTTTTGTAATTCTTCTTTTCGCAGGTTATCTGTGGTTTTTAAAGAACTTAACTCCTGTTCTAATTTTACCTGCTGCATTGAATCAATCAATCTTTGCTGATTGATTTCATTTATTTTTTTATTATACTCCTTCAGCATTGCTGCATTCAGAGAATCCTTATTTGTATCACTGCTGTCTGCCTGGGCGAATACAGTACCATTTACCATAAACAGTACAACCATCAATATAATTCCCTTTAATCCAATCTTCATATTAACAATATTTATGCGCCTTTTTCTGACAGAATACTTACGGAGTTAAAAATATTTATCCCTGAAATAATATACAGGATCAATTTTCCAAAATCAGAATCTCTAAAATGTAAGGTCCGTTTAAATTTCTATACGCTGAAGCTGAAATTTAAAATAATTTTTCGAATATACTCTTTCAGGCCGAATGGTTTAATTTGGCACCAGGAAAAGTCTGCAACAGGCCGAATTGAACAAGAATTTTATTTAATCAACAAATAACCCGACTACTACTAAATGATTACAAACTACAGTGATACAGTCATCCGGAACTTAACCCTTGACCCGGAGAACTGGACTGAGATGAGGGAACTCGGACATCAGATGATCGATGACATCATGGATCATCTTGAGCAAATCAGGGAACAGCCCTCCTGGCGCATAATGCCTGACGATGCAAAGCTGTTTCTGAAAAAGCCTGTTCCGCAAAAGCCTGAAGACATCAAACAAATCTACCAGGAGTTTAAGCAATATATCCTTCCATATAATAAAGGAAATATCCATCCCCGTTTTTTTGCCTGGGTGCAGGGAACCGGCACACCCCTTGGGGTACTCGCCGAAATGCTTGCTGCTGCTATGAACCCCAATGTTGCCATAGGCGAACATGCGGCGATGTATGTGGAACTACAGGTAATTGACTGGTGCAAACAAATGCTGAACTATCCGGCTGAAGCCTCTGGCATATTGTTAAGCGGTGCGTCCATGGCCAATGTAACTGCGTTGACAGTAGCGCGGGATCATCAACTAAGGCTTTCTATACGTCAAAAAGGGCTAAGGAAAGTTGAACCTGAATTGGTCTTATATTGCTCGGCAGAAACACATAGTTGTGTTCAGAAAGCGGTTGAATTGATCGGACTTGGCACAGAGTCTATTCGGAAAATCGGTGTGGATGAAGATTATAAAATCAGGACCGATGCATTAATTGCAGCAATAGAAAAGGATTTATCGGAAGGATTTACACCTTTTTGCATCGTTGGCAATGCAGGCACAGTTAATACCGGCGCCATTGACCCAATGGATGATTTACTGGCCATTTCAAAAAAATATTCACTCTGGCTGCATATAGACGGTGCTTTTGGTGCACTAGCCAAGCTGGTACCCGAATATGAAGCTCAACTAAAGTCCATTGAACAGGCAGACAGCCTGGCATTTGATCTGCATAAATGGATGTATATGCCTTACGAGATAGCCTGTGTCCTTATCCGCAATGCAGCGGCACACCGAAACAGCTTTGCCATTACGCCCAGTTACCTGGAGCCTGAAACCCGCGGGCTGGCAGGTGGCCCTGAGCCATTTAATAATTACGGACCTGAATTATCAAGAGGCTTCAAATCTTTGAAGGTATGGATGTCGCTAAAAGAACACGGGCTTGAAAAATATGCAGCCATGATCAGGCAAAATATTGCACAGGCATTTTATTTCGGCGACCTGGTACAAAAGGAAGGCCAGTTGGAACTGCTGACACCGGTTACCCTAAACATTGTTTGTTACAGGTACACAAGGGAAGGGCTGACTGATGAAAGTTTGAATAAAATAAATAAGGAAATACTTATCAGGTTACAGGAGCAGGGCATTGCCTCTCCCTCCTCAACTGTCTTGCAGGGTAAATATGCCATACGTGTTGCCATAACCAACCAGCGAAGCCGTCAGTCTGATTTTGACCTGCTGATAATAGAAACCTTACGAATAGGGAATGAACTAAGCCTGTAACGAAAGAGAAAAGGCGTTCTCATTGCTTTGCTATCAGATATTACATAAAAAAATCCCGGAATAAATCCGGGACCTTTTGCAAATTTCAGCATTCAGTTAAAAAGAATATTTATTATCTGCTATCAGTTTCGCTGCAATCCTGCGACGTGCATCCTTGGAATTGAACGGCTCCGCTTTGGTGAATCTTTTCACACCAAGCAGCATCATCCGCTGTTCATCACCTGAAGCAAATGCGTTGATGGCATCTTTACCTGCTTTATTTACCCTGTCAGCTGCATCATAAAGATAGGTACGTGCCATATCTACCTGGAGTGCAGCAGCCGATTCACCGCGAAGATCAGCTATCTTCATGGCTCTCAGTAATGCGCTTTCTGCATGGAACAGTTCGATGGCCATATCGGCAATATTCATCAGAATTTCCTGTTCCTGTTCGATCTTCATCATCAGTTTTTGAACTGCCGCACCTGCTACCATAAGAATGGCCTTCTTCATATTTTTGATGAGCTTCAGTTCTGCTGCAAAAGCGCCTTCGTCACCACTTCCAAAATCAGGAATACTCATCAGTTCTTTTTGAACAGCCATGGCAGGACCCATCAGGTCAAGTCTGCCTTTCATGGCACGCTTCAATATCATATCAACCGTGAGCAGCCTGTTAATTTCATTGGTGCCTTCATAAATGCGGTTAATGCGACTATCGCGATAGGCTCTTGATATCTCATATTCGGCACTGAATCCGTTGCCACCATGCACCTGTACACCTTCATCCACCGCATAATCCAGTAACTCACTTCCAAAAACTTTAAGCATCGCACATTCCACAGCAAATTCTTCCGCAGCACCTAAAAGTGCTTCATTGAATGGCTGACCTTTAGCCAGGAGTTCTTTTTCCTTGTCCTCAACCCACATGGCGGTGCGGTATAATGCACTTTCGGCTACCCATGTATGTATAGCTACATCTGCCAGTTTATGCTGAATGGCTCCGAAATTGGCAATTGGCTGTTTGAATTGTTCTCTTGTATTGGCGTATTGGATGGTTATATCTAAAGTTGACTTCGTTCCGCCCAGCGCTGCAGCACAAAGCTTCAGTCGGCCAATATTCAGAATATTAAACGCAATCACATGGCCTTTTCCGATCTCTCCAAGCAGATTCTCCGCTGGTACTTTGCAATCCTGAAAATAGAGTTGTACAGTGGATGATCCTTTGATGCCCATTTTGTGTTCTTCCGGGCCCTGAGTGAATCCTTCCATTCCGCGTTCTAATATGAAAGCGGTAAATTTATCGCCATCGATCTTTGCAAATACTGTGTAGATATCCGCAAAACCTCCATTGGTAATCCAGCATTTCTGTCCGTTTAAAATATAATGCTTTCCGTCATCACTGAGTTTGGCTGTTGTTTTAGCGCTAAGTGCATCACTGCCACTATTAGGCTCGGTAAGTCCGTATGCTCCTTTCCATTCACCACTGGCCAGTTTGGGTATATATTTTGATTTCTGTTCAGGTGTACCGAAGTATAAAATAGGCAGCGTTCCTATACCTGTATGGGCGGCAATGGCAACAGAGAATGAATGTCCTCCTCCCAGCCCTTCATTAACAAGAGTGGACGTAATGAAATCTTTTCCAAGACCACCAAATTCTTCCGGTATGGATGCCCCAAGTAATCCCTGCTCCCCTGCTTTTACCATCAGTGATGGCATCAGTCCTGCTTCAAGACTGTCAATACGAGCCAAAACAGGATGGATTTCAGCCTGTAGGAAACTATAACACATGTCAATTACCATCTTCTGTTCTTCATTGAATTCTTCAGGTATAAAAGTTTCTGAAGGATTACTTTCCCGTATCAACCACTCAGCGCCTTTGAGTGTGTTTGCGGTTTTTACATCAGTTGCCATGATTCAGTATTTAATGTTGATGAAATTATTTGAGGTTATCGTACACTTGTTGCAATACCGATTTACAAAGCTCAATATCCGCCGGGTCCACATTCACCAATGCCTCATTAAGTGTCTGGTTGGCCAGGTCCATTGTCTGGTCCTGTATTCGTTTAGCCGTTTCTGTAAGGTAAATGAGGTTCATCCTGCGGTCTGATTTGGATGAAACCCGCCTTACGAGCTTGAGTTTTTCCAGGTTATCCACCAGTCGGGTTATGCTCGGTTTATCCCTGAAAGTGGCATTGCATAATTCCTGCTGGCTCAACCCGTCCTGCTTCCATAAATGATACAGCACACTCCATTGCTCGATGGTTATTTCAACGCCATTTTGCTTGAAATTCTTCTGCAAACGACGGGCCAGCGCCGTTGACGCCTTGCCCGTAATGAAGCTGTATAATTCCCCTCTCTTAAATTGGTTGTTTGGCATATTGTTAGTTATGCAACTAAATCAAAAATAATATAATTTCAGGATTATTTCATTTTATTTTATAGCGATATCAGGCTTTCAGGTATGCCGGCTTTAGTAAACTAATATTTATAACAGATTCATTTATAAGGATTAACACCCTGAAAAATGGCGGTTTTAAGCAAAAACAAATGAAAATTAACTTATCGCTTCATAAAGCGCTGACTTACCTCATAGCTTCGGTCTGGTTCATTAATGGCCTGTTTTGCAAACTTTTAAACCTAGTTCCCAGGCACCGGGAAATTGTTTCACAGATCCTTGGCCGGGAATTTTCAGGTATAATGACAAAAGCGATTGGTCTGGGGGAAATTGGCATTGCTCTATGGGTTTTAAGCGGTTCAAAATCCCGTATTGCTGCCATTGTACAAATCCTGTTGGTGCTCACCATGAATATCATTGAATATGTCATGGCTCCGGATCTCCTGCTTTTTGGGAGGCTAAATATTGTTTTTGCTATACTGTTCAGTATTATTATTTTCTTGAATGAATATCACCAACCCAAAAATCATTAATAAAAATCCGCATGTTCAACTATCTGAAAAAACACCCTTTTGCTGTTGAAGCATTTTTTGAAAGTTCTCTAGTGCTGACATTTGCCGCACCAAAAGAAGTTTTAAGCAAACTGATACCTGAATGCCTTGTTGTTGATTCATTGAATGACAAGTGGGGTTTCATTGCTGTTGCCATGGTACAAACGCGCGGATTAAGGCCTAAAGGGTTTCCGGCTTTTTTGGGAAATGATTTTTTTCTTACCGGCTTTCGGGTATTTGTGCGATATACAAATGCATCAGGAAAAAGGTTGAGGGGATTATACATCCTGAAGTCAGAAACCAATAAAAAGAAGATGGAAATATTGGGCAACATTTTTACAAAATATAATTACACTACAACCGATATTTCCGTCAGCAAAAATAATAATCTCATAAAAATCTCTTCCGATAAATCAAAGTTCGATATTGAAGTTGAAACAGGTGCCCCTGCGATTCCTTTACCAGAAAGTTCTCCATTCACCGATTGGAAAGAAGCCAGAAAATTTGCAGGTCCGCTTCCATTTACTTTTACATATGATCCAATAGAAGAAGAGGTATTGATCATTGAAGGCGTCAGGGAAAATTGGGATCCGCAACCGGTTAAAGTAAACCGGGCAGACATCTCTTTCATACAAAACCTGCGACTTCCCGAATGCATATTGGCCAATGCATTTATTATTCAAAACATTCCTTACTATTGGAAAAAAGGAAAAACAGAGAAATGGCAACACTAAGAAAACCTTTCCAGGGAATTACAAACATTATAAGGTTCAACTGGCATTTCTATTTTGCTGCTGCAACTTTGATGATTTTTTTATTCTGGGCACAATACAAATTACCTGCCCCTTTCAATGCTTTAATTAAAATTGTACTCATTGGCACATTTTTTATCATCTTAATTTCGCTGCTCATATCGTATTATGTATACGATATGTCTAACCTTTATTCCTTCAACTGGCTACCAGACCTTGGAATACATAATAATTCAAAAATCATCAATATACATGCAGGTTTTGATGAAAGCAGTGAAATACTGAAAGACCTTTACCCTAATGCAAGCATGGTTGTTTTCGATTTCTACGATCCGGAAAAACACACTGAGCCATCCATAAAAAGAGCCCGGAAAGCTTACCCGTCTTACCCTGGCACCAAATCTGTTTCAACAACTTCTTTACCGTTGAACAACATAAAGGTTGATTGTATTTTCCTTACATTGGCGGCCCATGAGATCAGGGATGATGCTGAACGAACAATATTTTTCACCGATCTTAAGCAGGCATTAAAACCAGGAGGGAAATTGGTAATAACCGAACATCTTCGGGACTTACCTAATTTCCTTGCATACACCATTGGCTTTTTTCATTTTCATTCAAAAAAAACATGGCTAAACACTTTTAGAAAATCAGGTTTTGTGATATCCCGTGAATTAAAGATTACCCCTTTCATCACTTCCTTTATACTTTCTGAAAATGGAGATACAGCTTAAAATAACAGGTATTATATTAATCATTCTGGCTTCGGTTCATATTATTTTCCCAAAGTACTTCCATTGGGAGAAAGAACTGGCCGCATTAAGTTTAATCAACAGGCAAATGATGAAAGTCCATACATTCTTCATTGCATTGTCGGTTTTCATGATGGGCCTGTTATGCCTGTACTCGTATGAAGACCTTTTACAAACCCCACTGGGAAATAAAATATCGCTCGGTTTATTTATTTTCTGGGCCATTCGCTTATTCCTTCAATTTTTTGGTTATTCAAACAAACTTTGGAAAGGGAAACGATTTGAAACTGTTGTACATATATTGTTTTCCTGCCTTTGGATTTACCTTAGTACTATATTCCTGTTGACTTATCTTGCATCAGTAGAAAAGATCAACTGATAAGCGCAATTTTTTTGAGGAAGTTTGAATTATGACATCCCACTTCATTCCATATAACCAGTCAACCATTCATTACCGTAAATCCGGCTCGGGCCCCCAACTGGTTGTTTGCTTCCATGGCTTTGGGGAATTTGCCAAAACCTTTGATCCCATTGCTGCTTCACTAACCGATCACACACTCATAGCCATCGACCTCCCCTTTCATGGCGAAACCATTTGGCGGGAAGGACTTGAATGCTCCATCGAGGAAATGCTGGAGGTAATCAGGCTCTGCCCGGAAATTGGTGAGAAGCCTTATGGACTGATGGGCTACAGTATGGGCGGAAGGATCGTGCTTAGCTTATATGAGGCCATTCCGGATAAGATCAGCTATATTGTTTTGATCGCACCCGACGGACTCAAAGTAAACCCCTGGTACCGGTTTGCCACTCAAACCTTTATGGGTAAACGCATTTTCAGGTATACCATGAGCAACCCTGGCTGGTTCAATGGATTGCTTCAGGCCGGTAAAAAAACCGGCCTCGTAAATGAAAGTATCATGAAATTCGTTCACCGTTATATTGATGATACAGCCATGCGGGATAAGGTTTACCAGGTATGGACCACCATGCGAAAGTTTACGCCCCGGTTGCCCAATGTAAAATCATTAATCAAAAAAAAACAGACACCGGTTTACCTGATCTTTGGCAAATTCGACCGCATCATTGTACCCAAATTTGGCGAGCGCTTTATACAGGATATCGAAAAATGGTGCCGCATGGAGATCCTCGAAGCAGGTCACCAGGTATTGCACCCGCGGTATGCTGATGTGATCGCCAGGGCACTGGCGTATTGCACGGATCATCAAAATAATCATACTGCATGATCCTGCTGATACCCTCCATACTCCTGCTGTTTTTCTACTGTATACTGATTGTTTACTACAGGCATGTTTGGAAACAAATACCCGTATATAAAAAGCCGGTTGGTCTTCAACCTAAAACAAAGATCACTGTAATTATCCCGGCAAGGAATGAAGAAAAGAATATATCGGCCTGCCTGGATAGTTTATGTAAACAGGACTTCCCGAAAGATCTGCTGGAAATTATTGTGGCAGATGATCATTCCACCGACAATACAGCAGCTATTGTTAACCGCTATATCGATCAGGGCATATCGCTGCTCAGCCTGGAAAAAGAAATGAACGGCGTTGAAGGCAGGGGCGGCAGCAAAAAAGCTGCCCTGGCCGCCGGAATTAAAAAGGCTGCCGGCACATTGATCGTTACAACAGATGCAGATTGCATTTTCCCGCAGCAATGGCTGAGCACATTGGTTTCTTTCTATGAAGCAAATAAACCGGTGTTCATTGCCGCACCGGTGAAGTTCTCCCGTGAGCAAAACGCCTTACATATTTTCCAGTCGCTGGATTTTCTATCTCTTCAAGGCATTACCGCTGCTTCCGTTTTCAGTCGCTTTCATACCATGTGTAATGGCGCTAACCTGGCATATGAAAAAAAGGCATTTGAAGAAGCGGGTGGCTTTGCAGGCATTGATCAGATTGCCTCCGGCGACGATATGCTGCTGATGCATAAGATATATCTTTTGCACCCGGATAAAGTTATGTACTGCCTGTCGCCAGACACGATCGTTGAAACAAAACCGGCAGAATCCGTAAATGCTTTTTTAAATCAACGGATTCGCTGGGCGAGCAAGGCATTGGTATACCATGACAAGCGGATCTTTTATGTTTTACTACTCGTCTACCTGCTGAATTTTTTTCTGTTTTCCCTTTTGATGTATGGCGTTTTCTCCAAAGAGATGCTGCTGTATTGGGTCATGCTAATAACCATAAAAACCATCATTGAACTGATATTCCTTTTACCCGTTGCCCGATTTTACAAAAAAGCATCCATGCTCTGGTATTTCTTTCCTGCCCAGCCATTCCATGTATTCTATACCGTTATAGCAGGTTTCCTGGGACAAGTCGGTTCATATGAATGGAAGGGCAGGAAACTAAAATGAACTTATTGTGCTTTTAAAAGTAGAATTGCAATTTCTCTGATTATACAAGAGATCCTTCACCCTGGCATCTTGAATAAGCAACTCTTTTAGAGAAACCCGGGTTCAGGATGACAAAAGAGAAGTCGATAAATAATTGCTATCCCAAATGACCAACCTTCCCCCACCCTGTCATCCTGATCCCGCATGTGCGGGAGAAGGATCTATTTCCGTAAAATTCTTAACCTTTGTCTCCGGTATACTTTTACAGTAAAGGGTAAACTTAATTTACTTAATCGGTGAATAGTACTACAAGGTAAAATGATTGTATTTTCGATATATGCCCGACCAGTCATTTTCCTTTCAACAGGCCGCCTGGAAAAAATTAAAGCAGCATAAATCAGCGATGGCTGGTTTATATATTATTCTGCTGGCCATCCTGGTTGCAATTTTTGCGTATTGGCTGGCACCGGACCACTCACCCAATGCCAACCGAATGATGGTGGAAATAGGAGGTAAACATCCCGGCTACAAACAACAGTTCCTTGCCATTAAAAAAACCGAAATGCCGGAAAAAGCAGGTGTACTTCAACGGACCATTGCGGGCGAAACAGATATGTTTCAATACATACCCATCAATGGATTCGCACAAAAAGGCGACAGCCTGGTCGTTGATCAATACCTGGATGAAGGCATTTTTGAAAGGAAAGCCTTTTTACTTTCCGGGGATCAATACCACATTGAAACGAAAAAATTCTGGCTCGGCACCGACAAGTATGG